>Ga0101941_1000300_pt1 | contig 101757 bp, 74 predicted proteins | sample DewCreD2012metaG_3_FD_75242 | JGI IMG/M metagenome (GOLD analysis project Ga0101941, IMG submission 75242) | Hot spring sediment bacterial and archeal communities from British Columbia, Canada, to study Microbial Dark Matter (Phase II) - Dewar... ... | reverse complement strand
GGTGTGTGTTTGTGTGTGTGTGTGTGTGTGACAGATCAATCGCCTGACACGCCGCCTTCGCCAGCAAGCCGGCCCCTACGGATTCTGTGTCCTCCACAAAACTTGTGGCTTGCCGAGATCCACTGTAGGAGCGCGCTTGCCCGCGAAGGCGGCGTATCTGTGACAGATCCATCGCCTGACACACCGCCTTCCCCAGCAAGCCGGTCCCTACCGATTCTGTCTCCTCCACAAAATTTGTGGCTTGCCGAGATCCACTGTAGGAGTGAGCTTGCTCGCGAAAGCGGTGTGTCTGTGACAGATCAATCGCCTGACACGCCGCCTTCGCCAGCAAGCCGGCTCCTACGGATTCTGTGTCCTCCACAAAATCTGTGGCTTGCCGAGATCCACTGTAGGAGCGCGCTTGCCCGCGAACGCGGTATGCCTGTCACGAATCAATCGCCTGACACTCAGCCTTCGCCAGCAAGCCGGCCCCTACGGATTCTGTGTCTTCCACAAAATTTGTGGCTTGCCGATATCCACTGTAGGAGCGCGCTTGCCCGCGAAGGCGGCCTATCTGTGACAGATCCATCGCCTGACACACCGCCTTCCCGGCTAAAGCCGGTCCTACCCCGAGTTCACGCTAAATCCCGGATCAGGTCGCGCGTATCAGCGTCTGCATCAGTTCCGCCTCCGTCGACAGGGTTTTCGAGTTCGCCTGATACGCCGTCTGCGCCTGGATCAGCTCCACCAGCTCATTGGTCAACGTGACGTTGGAGCCCTCCAGCGAGTGCCCGATAACGCTGCCCAAGGTGCCGACACCCGGCGTGTCGTAATTGGCGACTCCCGAGGCCAGGGTTTCGACCCAGCGCGTGTCGCTCACCGGCTGCAGCCCTTGATTGTTGGCGAAGCTGGCGAGCATGACCTGACCCACGTTGCGGTGCAGGCCATTGCTGAAGCCGATCATCAGCATGCCGCTCTTGTCGATCGTCAATTGGGTGGCCTGCCCTGCCGCATGGCCGTCGATGACGATGTTGCTGCTGCCGGTGGCGGCGTTGTGCTGAGTGGTCTTGTTGAAGTCCATGACAATCCCGTCGGCATTTCCCACCGCGCCATTCGCACCCCACCGCCCGCCCGGCTTGTTGCCGTCCAGCGGTTTGGCCGGCACCCAGCCTTCGAGGGTCAGGGTGTTGTTGGCGGCGGTCAGCCACTGACTGCCGATCAGCGATTGCAACGAGCCGCCTGAGTCAAACAGCATGCTCGCCGTCGACGGCGCCGTGCTGGTCGGATCCTGCGGGTTGCGCCCGTCAATCAGCGTATGCATCTTCCAGCTGTTGCTGCCGTCTTTGACAAAGTACTGGGTCATCTCGTGGCGCATGCCCAGGCTGTCGAAAACGCCGTAGGTGGACGCCTTGGTGAAGGTGGTGATGTCAGACGGATTGAAGCTCGGTACCGGCCGCGGCATAAGCGGATCGGCCGGATCCAGCATGGGCAGACCGCTATCGACCAGCGGCAGTGAGATCGGTCCTGGAGACGGCGCGGGGCTGGCGGTCCAGGTGCCGTTGACGTTCACCGCCGGGCGCCAGGTCTGCAGCTCCAACTCGGTGTCGGAAATCATCTTGACCGCCGCCGTCGGGCCGGTGAGTGAAAGCTTGCCGGCCGCAGACACCTGCAAACCGATCTCCAGCGGCGCGTTGCTGGTGGGATCCAGCGGATTGACGCCGTCGACGAGAATGTACGACGTCCAGTTATTGTCGTCGGTCTTGACGAAGTACTGCTTGAGCTCGTGATCCTGTGGCGGAACGCCGGCGTCCTGAATTACCCGCCCGGTTACCCGGGTGAAGGTGGTCGGGTCGCCGGGATCGAAGCGCGGAAGAGCGCCGAGTGACGCCGACGCCGCATTCAGGTTGAGGGTCTGCTCCATTTTGCCGGTGGCTTTGGGCGACATGCCTGCCGAATCAATTTTCAAATCCGTGCGAACGCCGGTGATCACTTTCCCGTCATCGGTAATCCCATAACCCTGCAAGCGACTGCCGTGGGCGTCGACGACAAAATTCTGCGCATCCTTGATGAATGCCCCTGACCGGCCGTAACTGATGGAACCGGCGTCACTCATGACAAAGAAACCGTTGCCCTGAATGCGCATGTCGAGGGCCCGCCCCTCGCTGGTGATGACCCCGCCGGGCGCGAAGTTCTGCGAGACGTTGGCCACTTGCACCCCATCCCCTGAGGCTGTGCGGCTGCCGCCGAGCATGGATGAGGAATAGACCGCCGAGAATTCGGCGCGAGAGGATTTGAAACCGGACGTGTGGACGTTGGCGATGTTGTTGCCGGCCACTTCCATGCGTTTGTGCGCCGCGTGCAAACCTGAAACCGCTGTGTTGAATGACATGAACACTCCCTGAGTCGTTGCTAAACGACACGCTCGTCAATGCATCGAAGTTCGCGGGCAAAGGAATGCAATCGAACGGCCCCGTAAACGGCCCCGCGCAATGGCATTTATTTGTCAGCGGACTTGATTCTCGCAAAGACGAAAGTAGGAAGTTTCCAGTTGTAGAGTGGGATGGCTCTCGATATTTCAGTCAAAAAAAAGCCATAAAAAAAGCCCCTCTGAGAGGGGCTTCGTTGACCGTGTCCAGCGACCGTTATCAGGTCATCTGAATGGTGGTCTGCATGATGGTGCTTTGTGTCGAAATGGTCTTGGCGTTCGCCTGGTAGTTGCTTTGCGCCTTGATCAGGTTGACCAGCTCGCCGGTCAGGTCGACGTTGGATTCTTCCAGCGCCTGCCCGGTCAGGTAACCCAGCGTACCCGACTGCGGCGCGCCGGTGACCGGAATGCCCGATGCCGACGATTCGCGCCAGGCGGTGCCGCCTGCCGGGGACAGGCCCTGGACGTTGGCGAAGTTGGTCAGCGACACCTGACCGATGACCTTCGACTGACCGTTGGTGTAGGTCGCGAACATGTTGCCGGTGGCGTCGATGTTCATCGCCGTGATCTGGCCGGTGGCGTAGCCGTCCTGGGTCTTGTTGATTGCACCCGACACCGCGTTGGTCTGGGTGGTCGCCAGCATGTTGAGCTTGATCCCGCCCGCGTTGGCAGCCGCGCCGTTACTCGCCCAGGTGGTGGTGCTGCCAACGGTAGTCTTGGCAGCCGGCACCCAGTTATTGAGGGAGAAAACACCGTCCGTACCAATGCTCACGTTGGGCGAGTTGGTGGTGTCCGGGCTACCGGTGCCGCTGGTGATCAAGCCACCCGACGAATCGAAGGTCACGGCTGTGGCGTCAGGCTTGGTGGACGTTGGATCGTTGATGCTGCGGCCATCCACCAGGCTGTACATGGTCCAGGTATTGGTGCCCGTCTTCGCGAAATACTGGTCAAGGGTGTGCTGGTTACCCTGACTGTCGTACATCGGCGTGCTGTAGGTCGTGGTGTAGCTGCTGGTGTCCGACGGCGAGAACGTCGCAACGGTCGGGACGGTGGACGAAGAGTTCAGGTTGGAGGCGACGGTGATCAAACTGGTGCTTTTCGGCGCCAGGTTTGAGGAGTCGACACGCAGGTTGCTCAGCACGCCCGTGGCGACATTGCCCTGACCGTCAACGCTGTAGCCCTGCAGATTGTTGCCCGCTTCGTTGACGATGTAGCCATCGGAATCGGTGTGGAATGCACCGGCGCGGGTGTAAAGCTTCTCGCCGTTGTTGCTCATCATGAAGAAGCCGTTGCCGTTGATCGCCAGATCCAGGCTGCGCCCGGTACCGGTGTTCAGCGTGCCCTGGGTGAACTGCTGTGAAACGGCGGCGGTGTAAACGCCGCTACCGGTATTGGAAGTGCCGGAGGTGCCGCGAATTGACTGGGCGTACTGGTCTGCAAACTCCGCACGGGAAGATTTGAAACCGGTGGTCGCGACGTTGGCAATGTTGTTGCCGGTGACGTCGAGACTTTTGTTTGCCGCGTAGAGCCCACTAAGACCAACATTGAAAGACATGATTTAACTCCTGCGCCGTCTAGTCGGCTCTAAATTCCGATTTGCTTGATTTTTGCCAGTGCCACCTGGGTGCCGCCGGCGAGGTTCAACGTCATGTCAGAGCCCGTTGTGCCCATGGTTACGCTGTTCACTGTCGCCGGCAGGTAGGTGCTCAGCTGAGTGCCCTTACCGTCCAGCTTGCCGTTGGCGACGAAGCTGTAGTTGCCCGCTGCCACCGCCGCGCCGCTGTCGTCCAGGCCATCCCAGCTAAAGGATGTGGTGCCGGCGGCCTGAGTACCCAGGTCGATGGTGCGCACGACGTTGGTACCGGTGCTGTCGTAGATCTTCACCGTGGTGTCGGCGCTGGACGATGGCAACACCACCGAACCTGTCATCGCCTTGCTGGTGTCGACGTAAGTCGAACCGGCGTCCACGGTCACCGAGCGGCCGACTAGCGAAGAAGCCTGCAACGCCTGGGACGACTGATACATGGTGCTGATCGAGTCAACCGAGGTGCTCAGGTTCTGCATGGTTTCCAGGCTGCTGAACTGGGCCAGCTGCGCCACGAACTCGCTGTTGTCCTGAGGATCCAGCGGGTTCTGGTTCTGCATCTGCGTGACCAGCAACTGCAGGAACGAATCCTTGCCCAGGGAACTTGAGCCGGTGAGGCTGCTGGTGCTGGATTTGGTGCTAGTGCCTGTGGTCCCGGGGGTCGTGCTTTGCAGCCCTTTGAGGAACGACGAGGTAGCGTCTGTGTTTGAGACCGTCATGGATTTCGCCCTTTATCACTGACCCAGGGTCAGGACCTTCTGCATCATTGTTTTCGCGGTGTTCATGATTTCCGCATTGGTCTGGAACGAACGGCTGGCCGAGATCATGTCGGCCATCTCGTTGACGACGTTGACGTTCGGGTAATACACGTAGCCGTTCTTGTCGGCTGACGGGTGATTTGGCTCGTAACGTGCTTCGAGGTTGGAGGCGTCTTCGATGATGCCGGAAACCTGTACGCCGGTGCCGGCCTGGCCCTGGTCTTCGAACAGCGATGCGCTGCCGCCGGCTTCCTGGCCCTGGAAGACTGTGGCGAACACCGGATGGCGGGCGCGGTAGGTCTTGTCCATGCTGGAGGACACGGTTTCGGCGTTGGCGATGTTGCTGGCCACGGTGTTGAGGCGGGTGTTCTGGGCACTCATGCCGCTACCGGCAATATTGAAAACACTGGACAGGGACATGGATTACTCTCCGCGCAGGGCTGCAACCAGCCCTTTGAATTTGCTGTTGAGCAAGGTGAAGCTGGCCTGAAAACCGATGGCGTTTTCGGCGTAGTTGGCATTTTCGACCTGGGAGTCGACGGTGTTCTGATCCAGCGACGGCTGCGACGGGGTGCGGTAGAGCAGGCTGGCTTCGCCATCGCTCATGCCTTCGGCTTCGATATGACGGTTGTTGGTCATGTCGAGGGCGAAGTGGCCGTTTTTGCTTTTGTCGCTTTCGGCGGCCAGGACTTTGGAGAAGTCGAGGTCACGCGCCTTGTAGTTGGGGGTGTCGGCGTTGGTGATGTTGTTGGCCAGCACTTCGGCACGCTGGGCGCGGAAGTTGAGTGCTTTTTCGTGGATGCCGAGGGCGTTTTCAAAACTGATGCTCATGTCGGGACCTTTGAGGGCTGACCAGATGTACGTGCAGGAGTTATAGCAAGGTGTGTGCCACTTTCTGAAAGCACGGGTTTACGGGGGCTGCAGGGGTGTTGGTGAGGAGGGATGACAGAAAAGCGGCAAGGGATTTCCGCTCATTGGGAGGAAAGCGGCAAGGGCGGTGCCGTTTTTTTGCCGTTGCCGACGCTACCGCTTTCAAAAGCCGGAGTCGGCGTCTGCATTGTGTACATCCCTCGCTACTCGGCGGCGCTGATGTTTTGGGCTCGGCCTAACGGCCTCGGTTTCGCCTTCGGCGAGTTACTTGGAAAAGCACCCCAAGTAACCAAGGGTGCTTGCTCCTGGTTAGGTCCCTCCTCCGTCGGGATACCCTCACTCCGACGACGCTCCGTGGGCCCGCGCCGAACGGACATCCATGTCCTGACGGCGCTCTCGCGGCATCCATGCCGCTCGGCCCACTGCGCGTCGTCTGCGTTCGGCCGGCACCAAAGTCGCGTTTTTTGGTGTTTGAACTATCGCGTAGTAGATCAAGAGCGAAAGCAAAGCAAAGCAAAGCAAAGCAAAAGCTTCCCGGCTAAAGCCGGTCCCACTAACACACCGCATGCATTCAGCTGCTGATCATTCCCACGCTCCGCGTGGGAATGCATCCCGTGACGCTCCGCGTCACTTATCTCGGCTTGAATGCGCGTCTTCTGCGGGACGCGGAGCGTCCGGGGGCGGCATTACCACGCGGAGCGTGGGAACGATCGGACAAAGGCTTCCCGGCTAAAGCCGGTCCCACTGACCGTGCGCGAATACCTGTAGGACTGGCTTTAGCCGGGAAGCTCTTGATCTGCTCTTGATCTGCTCTTGATCTGCTCTTGATCTGCTCTTGATCTGCTCTTGATCTGCTTTAGATGTGCTTTTGATCTTCGTACACAAAAGGTCCAGTCACCGCCAATCGCGACTTGGGTGCAGGCTGAACGCAGGTCTCGCGCAGTGGGCCGAGCCGCATGGATGCGGCGAGAGCGCCGTCAGGGCATGGATGCCCGTTCGGCGCGGGCCCACGGAGCGAGACCGAAGTGAAGGAACCCTGAGGAACGAAGGGCCCAACCAGGAGCAAGCACCCTTGGTTACTTGGGGTGCTTTTCCAAGTAACTCGCCGAAGGCGAAATGTCTGCCATTAGGCAGACCAAACTTAGCGCCACCACAATTAACCCGCTGCCAAAAATCCAAGCGCCAACACAACATAAAAAAACCCGCCTAAGCGGGTTCTAATAAAGCGAAAGAGCAGCCAATCACTTGGCCTGATAGATAATCCCGGGACTGCACTGCACCATCTGATAATGATCGGGCAACCCGTTCAAGGCCTCCGACGCCCCAAGGAACAAATACCCCCCCGGCTTCAACGTCGAATGAATGCGCAGCAAAATATCCTTCTTCACCTCCGCCGAAAAATAAATCAGCACGTTGCGACAAAACACGATATCGAACTTGCCCAACGCCGCATAACTGTCCAACAGATTGAACGACCGGAACTCCACACGGCTCTTGATCGGCGCCTTCACCGTCCAGCGCCCTGGCGTCTTCTGATCGAAGAAACGCTGCAGACGATCCGGCGACAAACCCCGGCCGATCGCCAGACTGTCGTACTCACCCGTTTTGCAATTGTTCAACATCAAACCCGACAAATCCGTCGCCACAATCTGCACACCCGACTTCAACTGCCCCGGGTTACTGCGCTCGAACTCATCGATCGACATCGACAGCGAATACGGTTCCTGCCCCGAAGAACATGCCGCCGACCAGATCCGCAAACGCTGGTTGGGGCTGGCCTTCATCGCCTCCGGCAAAACCTTGTTCTTCAGCACCTCGAAGGGGTACGTATCGCGAAACCACAACGTCTCGTTGGTCGTCATCGCATCGACCACCTGCTCGCGCAAACCACTGCGCGGCTGGGTCTGGATACGCTGGATCAGCTCACTCAACGACTTGATGGACTGCTGTTCCATCAACTTGTTGAGGCGGCTGGAGACCAGATACTGTTTATTTTCACCCAGCAAAATGCCACAGGCCTTTTCCAGGAATACCCGGAACTGATCAAAATCCAAATTACCTGTAGACATGCCGCCCCTCAAATCATGTGAACAGCAAGGAGGAAAATCCCTCCTCAGCTGATATCCGCCGCCTTGATACGATCTACTACCCTCGCCGCCAGATCATCCGGCCGGAACTTGGCCAGGAAATCATCAGCGCCGACCTTCTTGACCATCGCCTGGTTGAACACGCCCGACAGCGACGTGTGCAACACAATGTGCAACTTCTGCATGCGCGGGTCGCTGCGAATCTCCGCAGTGAGGGTATAGCCATCCATCTCCGGCATTTCAATGTCGGAGATCATCATCAGGAATTCTTCTTCCGGTTTCTTGCCTTCTTCCACCAGTTTGCGCAGGAAATCCAGTGCCTGACGACCGTCATTCAACGCCGTGACTTCTACGCCGACGGTTTGCAGGCAACGCGTGACCTGTTTGCGCGCCACGGAGGAATCATCGACCGTCAACACTCGCAGAGAGAGCGCCTTGTGCTGCACCTCAGCCGTAACCACACCCACGGAGATGTTCTCGGAGACCGGCGCCACTTCGGCGAGGATCTTCTCTACGTCGATGATCTCCACCAACTGATTGTCGAGACGCGTCACCGCCGTCAGGTAGTGGTCGCGCCCCGTACCCTTGGGTGGCGGATGAATGTCTTCCCAGTTCATGTTGACGATGCGTTCCACCGCGTGCACCAGGAAGCCCTGAATCTTGGTGTTGTACTCCGTGATGATCACGAAGGAATTGGCAATGTCAGACAACGGCTTGCCGCCGGTCGCCAATGCCAGATCGAGGATCGGGATGGTCCCGCCACGAATACTTGCCACACCGCGCACAATCGGACTGGATTTGGGCATATGGGTAAGTTTCGGGCACTGAAGCACCTCTTTTACCTTGAACACGTTGATCCCATACAACTGCTTGCCGTCCAACCGGAACAGCAACAGTTCAAGGCGGTTCTGCCCTACCAGTTGAGTGCGCTGGTTTACTGAATCCATCACACCAGCCATGAACCACTCCTCCCAAAACGACCAATTGCGCTACCGGATCGGTAAGCGGCACGGGCCTTGCTATTTACTCATCATGAACACACAAACGACAGTATCCCGACGCCTGGCCCCCGCAACCCGCAGCTTTCTCTGCGTGCTGGTTGCGCTGTGTCTGTTGTGTGCCGCCAGCCTCAGCCGCGCAGACAACATGACCCTGCCTGAAACACTTATCGGCGTGACCCAGGGCTTTCTTGAATTCACAGTTGAAGACTATATGGCGACCAACCAAACCGCCGGCCGCTATGAGATCGAAGTCAAACAGCTGGATCCGCGTATGCGCATGCCGCTGTGTGACAAGGATTTGACAGCCTCACTGGAAAGCCCGGCCCAGCCCATCGGCCGCGTCACCGTCAAAGTGCGCTGTGAAGGCGCCTCACCGTGGACAGTGTTCGTACCGGCCCAGGTACATCTTTACCGCAATGTGGTCACGGCCGTACGGCCAATGAAGCGCGACGCGATCGTGACCGAAAACGATGTAGCGCTGCGCGAACGTGACGTGAGCCAACTGGGGCAGGGGTTCCTTGATTCGGTCGATCAGGCAGTCGGGCAAAAAGTTGTCCGACCAACGGTCATCGACCAGATCCTGACGCCCGTCCACCTCGATCAACCCCAAATGGTCCATAAGGGCGACCAGGTCGTGATCAGCGCTCGCAGCGGTTCGATGAGCGTGCGGATGCCGGGCGAAGCCCTGTCCGACGGCGGTTTCAACGAGCAAATACGGGTGAAGAACCTGAATTCACAACGGGTGATCAAGGCCAACATCGTTGCGCCCGGGCAAGTTGAGGTCGCTATGTAACTGACATGTATAGGTAAGACCTCTGGCGCTGCGCTTGCGCTTTTCCTACACTCGGAACCCCAGTGCTCCGCGCGACGTCCATTCGAGACTGTTTTCGCGCGAGCCCTAAAGTTATTCCGGGTATGGCCGAAACCAAGGCAAGCGTCCTAGAACCCAGAGGTTTTTCAATCATGGTCATCGACTTCAATCGTTTGAATAGCTCCACTCCCGTTGGCGGTACAACACGTACTGCCAGCACCAAGGAAGCCAGCAAAACCGAAGCTACGGCAGCGGTCAGCGGCACCTCGAGCGTGCCCGGCAGTGGTGAGGCAGTACATTTGAGCAGCGAAGCTCAACAGTTGCAGAAGATCAGTGATTCGTTGCGTGATCAGCCTGTCGTCAACAGCGCCCGTGTGGCTGAGTTGAAGCAGGCGATCGCCGACGGCAGCTATAAGGTCGACAGCAATCGTGTTGCTAGCAAACTGCTTAACTTCGAAGCCCAGCGCTAGCCCCAGGTCTGCGCAGGGGCTTCTGGACGCTTAAACACCAGGGCATGCGATGCAAGACACTACATTGCTTCAACTGATCACGGACGACATTGCGCCAACCCGGCATCTGCTGGACATCCTGAAGGCCGAGTCAGTGGCGCTTCACGGGCGCAATATGGTCGAGATGGAACACATCCTGGCGCAGAAGCAGGCGCTGGTGATCGTGCTCGAGCAGCATGGACGCCGACGTACCCAGCTGATGACCAGCCTGGGTCTGCCCGCCAATCGTGCGGGACTCGAAGAAGTGGCGAAACATTCGTCAGTGGGTGAAGCCCTGCTAACCGCAGGCGATGAACTCAGCGCACTGATGAGTGAATGCCAGGCGGCCAACGAACAGAACGGCAGCCTTATCCAGCTCCAGCAACTCACCACGGCACAGCAGTTGAGGATTCTCAACGGCGGCGACACCCCGACACTGTATGACAGCCGCGGTTCGACGTCCGGCAAGGCCAGGCCGCGTCCGCTCAGCCAGGCGTAAGTTCTTGTATCAAGGTGCGCAACGTAGTGGCAATATGCCGCACGCTGCCGTTATTTGCCTGGAGATGGATAGACCGTGAATGCCTCAAGCGCGGAAGATGTTCCGCAGCCCCCGAAGGTACTGACCACCCCGTTGGAAATCGCTGCCAATCTGCGGCTGCTGATGGAAAGTCATGACCCGCTGATCATCACGTTCCACGAACGCAGCCAGCGGTTTCAGAGCTACGTGATCGACGTCAACCGCGACACCAACGAGATGATCCTCGACGAGATGATCCCCCGTGACGGTGAGCGTTTCCTTGCCAGTGGTGAACCGTTCAGGGTCGAAGGCTTTCACGACGGCGTGCGCATCGCCTGGGAAAGCAAAGCCCAGCTGACAGTCATCGAAGAGCCGCGTAGTTATCGCGGCCCGCTGCCTCAAGAAGTCGTCTATCACCAGCGCCGCAACGCGTTTCGCGCGGCCCTGAAGCTGGCTTCGCTGATTGATGTCGAGATCGGCGGCGACAGGCTCAAATTTCCGTTGCGGGGCAAACTGCTGGATGTCTCCGCCACGGGCTGCAAGCTGCGCTTTGAGGGCGATATATCCGAGCGCATGCAGCTGGGTCAGGTTTATGAGCGATTCATCGCCTCCCTGCCCTTCGGCAACATGACCACGCCTGTGGAATTGCGCCATCTGCACTTCGAAGAAAGGATCAACACCACGTTCGCCGGTGTGCGCTTTCACAACATGAGTGGATTGGTGCAGCGTCAGGTCGAGCGTTTCGTGTATCAGTTGCAACGCGAAGCGCGACGCTTCGACAAAGACGACGATTTCTGATCGTTGGTGGTGATCTGCTGGCGCGTTTCATGGCGCGCTGGCGGGTGGCTGAATTTTGCTGCGCTCATATCTCATCGTCTGCCCTCGCGAGCAAACTCACTCCTACAACGGTCTTGCAGTCCGCCACCCTTTATCGATGGGCGAAGATCAACTGTAGGAGCGCGCTTGCCCGCGAATGCGGTGGGTCAGCCAACATCCATTTCATAGACACACCGCCATCGCGGGCAAGGTGGAGCGCCACCCCGGTCACTCCTACAAGGGTTTTGCGGTGAACGCGGTTTCAACGTGAGACACGAGACCTGTGGGGGCAGATCAGCCCACCCCCATCACAACGGCCGATCCACCCCAACATCCCGACGCACGTCAACCACCTCCTCCGGCCCAGCCGCATCAGGTTCAGCAGCCACTTCCTCATCCATGATCGCCACCGGCCGCACAATGCCTTCGCCTGACGCCACAACCCGCTCCACCATCTCTGGCTGCACTTCAGCTTCAGCCGCCACATCCGGCGCAACCTCGGTCGAAATCTCAGGCTCAGGCTCAACGTCCTGCATCTGATCCTGCACCACCTGCTCATCCACACGCGGGTCAAGGGCGACCACCAGCGGCGAGCTGGACATGCTGTCGGGCATGGCGATGTGGTGCAGCGGGGCGTCTTCGACCTGGTGCAGGTTGGTGACGGCCTTCGGACGAATACGGGTGACCAGCACCAGCGCCACGCAGCAGACGAAGGCGTAGAGCATGTTGCTGCCGAACATCTTCATCAGCACGCCGGACACCAGCGGGCCGATACTCGCGCCGACGCCGTAGGTCATCAGCAGCATCGCGGTCAGGGACACACGGCGTTCGCCTTCAACGTGGTCGTTGGAGAAGGCCACTGCCAGCGGGTACAGGGAAAACTGCAGCAGCGAGGCAAGAAAGCCCACCACCAGCAGCACTTCCATCGGCACGTTGGGGAGGATCGCCAGCGGCAGCGAAGCCAGCACCAGCAACACCGCTACACCGCGGATCAGCCAGGCGCGGTCGTAGCGGTCCGACAGTTTGCCCAGCGGGCCTTGGACGATAAGGCCCGCGCCGATGCAGCTGGCCATGAACAAACCGACATGCTCGGTGGACAGCCCTTGTTGCGCCGCATACAGCGGCGCCAGACCGTAGAACGAGCCGATGATCATGCCGGCGCTCAACACCGTGGTCAGCGACTGCGGCACACGGCGCATAAAGAACAGCGGCTCCAGCGGGGCCGGGTGCATCGGTGCCGGGTGAATGCTGCGAGTCATCGCCACCGGCACGAGGCAGAGGGCAAAGCACATCGCCACGAGCATCAGCAGTTCAGGGCCGAGCTGCGGGTGGATGACCAGAATCAGCTGGCCGAGCACCAGCCCCAGGTACGAGGCGATCATGTAAAGGCTGAACACCGTGCCGCGCTGCTTGGGCGACGCCTGCTCGTTGAGCCAGCTCTCGATGACCATGTACTGGCACATCATGCCCAGGCCGACAATCATCCGCAGGAAGATCCACGCCGGCAGGTAGTCGAACAGCCCGTGGCCCAGCACCGCGGCGCCGACGATACCGGCGCAGGTTGCATACGCACGGATGTGCCCGATCCGGCCGATGAGCCGGTGGCCGATCTTGCCGCCCAGGGCGAGACCGACGTAGTTCGCCGCCATCAACGCACCGACCCACAGGCCATCGACCTGATCAGCGGCCAGACGCAAGGCAAGGTAGGTGCTGAGCAGGCCCGAGCCGATCAACATCATCAGCGAGGCAAAATACAGCGCTCGAAAGGACTTCCAGATTTGGCGCATAACGTTCCAAAAGACGGAAACCCTCGGTTTCAGAGGATTTCCGAACAGCGATTCTTAAGCCTGAGCGGCCAGAATGCGGCGCTCCCAGGGAGTAATTTCGTTGAAGAAGCTGGTCAGTTCCAGGGTCTTCGACGCGACGTAGCCTTCGATGAATTCGGCACCAAACAGTTCCTTGGCCAGCGAGCTGCGAGTCAGACGTTCCAGAGCAGCGTGCAAGGTACATGGCAACGACAGATTATCGGGCACAACGAACTCACCTTGAATCGGCGGGGACGGTTCCAGCTCATGCTCAATGCCATAAAGCCCTGCAGCCAGGCTGGCCGCGATCGCCAGATACGGGTTGGCGTCGGCGCCGGGCAAGCGGTTCTCGACCCGACGGGCGACCGGTGCGCTGGGCGGAATGCGCAGGCCCGCCCCGCGATTGTCGTGGGACCAGCAGGCGTTATTCGGCGACGCGAACGGATGGCACAGGCGTTGATAGGAATTGACGTTGGGCGCGAACAACGCGGTGAAGTCGGCCATCGCCGCCTGCTGGCCACCGATGAAGTGCTGGAACAGGTCCGTGGCCTCGCCTTCGTCATCGCTGAAGATATTTGCGCCGGTGACGGAGTCGACCACGCTCTGATGAATGTGCATCGAGCTGCCGGGCGTGTGGGCCAGCGGTTTGGCCATGCACACCACAATCAGGCCGTGCTTGAGCGCGACTTCCTTGAGCAGGTGCTTGAACAGAAACGTCTGATCGGCGAGCAACAACGGATCGCCGTGCAGCAGATTGATCTCGAACTGGCTGACGCCCATTTCATGCATAACCGTGTCGCGGGGCAGCCCCAGCGCCGCCATGCAGGCATAGACTTCCTTGAAGAACGGTCGCAGGCCATTATTGGAGCTGATGCTGAACGCCGACTGGCCGTCTTCGCGACGACCGTCCAGACCGACGGGCGACTGGAAGGGTTGGCTCGGATCGGAATTAGGCGCGAAGACAAAGAACTCAAGCTCGGTGGCCACCACCGGTGACCAGCCATGCCGGGCATAGCGGGCAATTACCGACTTGAGCTGGCTGCGGGTGGACAGCGGCGACGGCTGGCCGTCGAGTTCGTCGGCGTCGCAGATCGCCAGGGCGCGGGGCTCGTCGCTCCACGGTAGACGATGGGTCTGTTGCGGGTCGGCGATCAGCGCCAGATCGCCGTCATCGCTGCCGTAGAATTTCGACGGCGGGTAGCCGCCCATGATGCATTGCAGCAGCACGCCGCGCGCCAGCTGCAACCGACGGCCTTCCAGAAAGCCCTCGCCGGTCATCACCTTCCCTCGTGGGACGCCATTCAGATCCGGCGTGACGCATTCAACTTCATCAATGCCCATCAGTCGCTGCGCGAGTGAATGGTGGTCATCGCTGCTCATGACTCAAATCCTTTTTCGTTGGGCACGCCGCCGTGCGGCAAGGCGGACAAAATAAGCATCAGGCGTTCGGAATATCAAGCGCATCTTTGCAGCACGGCGGGTTGGCCGGCTTCTTGCTTTTTCCGGTGCAATAGCGCCGCAAACGCCATTTCGATGACGGCGAGCGTTCGACAAGGCCTGCCATCACAGCGGTGGCGTTCCGCCGTGCGTCAACGCGCACAGCCCGCAGCGCGTGAGAGAGCACAGGAAGCTTATGAGTAAAACGATCCCGGTCACCCAGCCTCTGCTTCCGCCCCTGGAAGAGTTCATGCCCTATCTGCAGCAGATATGGGACAGCAAGCGCCTGACCAACGCCGGGCCCTTCCATGAAAAGCTGGAGAAAGACCTGGCCGCGTACCTGGGCGTCGAGCATTTGTGCCTGTTTTCCAATGGCACGCTGGCGCTGCTCACGGCGTTGCAGGCGTTACGTGTGACCGGCGAGGTGATCACCACGCCCTACTCGTTTGTCGCCACCGCCCATTCTTTGCTGTGGAACGGGCTGAAACCGGTGTTCGTCGACATCGCGCCGGGCACGTTCAACCTTGACCCCGACCGCATCGAAGAGGCCATCACCCCGGCGACCACCGCGATCATGCCGGTGCATTGCTATGGCATGCCGTGTGACGTCGACCGCATCCAGCAAATCGCCGACCGTTATGGCCTGAAAGTGATTTACGACGCTGCCCACGCCTTCGGTGTGCAGCATCAGGGGCAGAGCCTGCTGCGCAACGGTGACCTGTCGGTGCTCAGCTTCCACGCCACCAAAGTCTTCAACACCTTTGAAGGCGGCGCGATCGTCTGCCCGGACGCGAAGACCAAAAAACGCATCGATTACCTGAAGAACTTCGGTTTCGCCGATGAAGTGACGGTCGTCGCCCCCGGCATCAACGGCAAGATGAGTGAGATCAACGCAGCGTTCGGTCTGCTGCAGCTCAACTACATTGATGGCGCGCTGGACCGACGCAAGCAGATCGACACCATGTACCGCGAAGCGCTGACGCAAATACCCGGCATCGATTTGCTCTGGAGCCCCGGCGAGCACCACAACTATTCCTACTTCCCGGTGCTGGTCGGCGATGCGTTTCCGATCAGCCGCGACGCCTTGTACGAGCGCTTTCGCGAACAGGACATTCTCGTGCGGCGCTATTTCTATCCGCTGATCTCGTCGTTCCCGATGTACCGCAGCCTGGAATCCGCCAAACCGGAGCGCCTGCAAGTGGCGAGCGACGTGTCCAACCGCGTTCTCTGCCTGCCGATCTTCGATAGCCTCACTCCGGATGAATTCGCCAGCATCATCGCGATCATGCAGGCGGTGCTGGTCGAGCACCGCTAAGCAGCGCCTGTATTCAACTCGCCGGCCAGCGCCCATAGGCGTGAACCGGCGCCCGTCATCCGTCCCAAGGTAACCCGATGAGCGCTTCACGCCTGGTCAGCATCGTCATTCCCGCCTACAAACCCACCTACTTCGAGTTGGCGCTGCGCAGCGCCTTTGCGCAGGACTACGACCAGCTGGAGATCGTGATCTGCGACGACTGTCGTGACGGCGGCATCCGCGCGCTGGTGGATGAGCTGACGGCGCAAAGCCCGTTTCCGATTCGTTATTTCTACAACGAACAGTCACTGGGCGAAGCGCTGAATGTCGCGCGAGGCATCAAAGAGGCGCGCGGCGAGTACATCAAATTTCTCTACGATGACGACCTGCTGGAACCCGAGTGCGTCAGTGCACTGGTCGAATTGCTGCATGACCAGCCGGACATCACCCTCGCGGCGGCAACCCGTCGCCTGATCAATGAAGACGGCGATTTCCTGCGGGAGAACATGCTGACGGTGTTCCCGTTCAAGGAAGACGTGGTCATCCACGGGCCGGAGCTGGTGGCCCTGCTGTCGGAACTGCCGTTGACGTTCATGGGCGAACCGAGTTCGGTGATGTGCCGGCGTGACAGCGCGCTCGCCTATGGCCAAGACCTTATGTCGCTCAAAGGCCTGCCCATCCACTGGCTGGGCGATATCAGCCTGTACGTCAAACTGCTGCGTGAGGGCAATCTGGCATTCATCGGCCGCCCGCTGTCGCGCTTTCGCATGACCGAAACCCAGAGCAGCAGCATTGTCAGGTCAACGCCGCAGATCGCCAAAGAAGGCCACGCCAACTTTTACCGCATCACCAAAGAGCTTGAATGGCTCCGCCCGCTGGCCGACAACGGCGACGTCAAGGTCGCGCCGCTGCATGACCGGGAAAACTTCGTCCCCTTTAACCTGCGTGCCTGGTTCTTGCAGAAGTCGGCAACCGAGGTTCGCCACGACCAGATCCAGGAGTGGGCCTGGCAGCGTCGCCCCGCCGGGCCGCAGAAGCCGCACATCGTGCAGTACTTCCAGCAGCACCACGGCGCGCCGACTTTCGCGATCATCGTGTCCGATCCGCATAACCGCCCGCAGGCACTGGTCAAGACGTTGGTCAGTGTCGAGGCGGCCACTCGCGGGTGGATGCCGCCCCGGGTGTTTGTGCTCTACGACGGCAGTCGTGAGGCCCCGCAGCAAGTGGCGGACAACCCGGCCGTTTATGTGCCTGTGATCGGACAGAACCGCGCAGCGCCGCTCAACCGGCTGATGGACGAGCAGGGTTTCGACTGGTTCCTGATGCTGGATGCCGGCGCGACGGTGAATGTCGCCGGGCTGTTCAAAGCGGCGGTCAAGATCAGCGAAGGACCTACCACGCGGGCACTGTTCGGCGACGAAGTCGCTCAACCCCAGGACGACACGTCGGAAGTCATGCTGCGGCCGGACTTCAGTCTCGACTACCTGCTTAGCTGCCCATCCGTCACCAGCAAACACTGGATCTTCAACCGCTATTCGGTAATCGAAGCCGGGCGCTTCGACCCGCACTATCCTCAGGCCCTCGAGCTGGACCTGATCCTTCGTTTGATCGAGCACGAAGGCATGGGTGGTCTTGAACACATCGCCGAGCCCCTCGTCACCTATCGACCGCAAGCGCGGGAGTCGAACCTCGATGAAGCGAGAACGCTGCAGCGCCACTTGCTCGCCCGAGGCTATGAACACGGCCAGGTGATCGAGAAAAGCCCCCGGCAGTACCAGATCAAGTACGGCCATGCGGGTCAGCCCAAGGTCTCGATCATCATCGCCACCCGGGATCAGATCCTGCTCCTGCAGCGCTGCGTCGAGAGCATTCTGGAAAAGACCACGTACCCGAATTACGAAATCCTCATCGTCGACAACGACAGCCAGACCCCGGAGGCCGTTGACTGGCTGAACGGCGTCGAGGCCATGGGCCTGGCTCAGGTGCGGGTGCTGCGCCATCCCGGCGAATTCGACCGTTCGGCCCTCTACAACGGCGCCGCACGGCAGGCGACCGGCGAGTACCTGTTGCTGCTCGATAACAGCACCGCCGTGTTGCACGGGGACTGGCTCGACAACCTGCTCAATCACGCGCAACGGCCCGAAGTCGGCATCGTCGGTGCAAAACTGCTTGCCCCGGACAACACGATCCGTCACGGGGGCCTGATCCTCGGTTTACACGAGCCGGTCACACAGATCTTCAGCGGCCAGAGCGGCGCCAGCGAAGGCTACATGCAGCGGCTGGCGGTGGATCAGAATTACAGCGCAGTCAGCGATGCGTGCCTGATGATCAGTCGGGCGCTGTTCGAAGCGGCGGACGGGCTGGACGAGGGTGAGCTGAACAACACTTATCGCGGCGTCGACCTGTGCCTGCGCGTGAAGGAGTCCGGGCGGCTGATTGTCTGGACGCCCCACGTGGTGCTGCTTCACGAATCCCGGGCTGACGACAGTGCCCGGATCAAAGCACCAGACGAACAGGCAAACCCGGCGCTGTACCGCAAATGGCTGAAGTACATCGCCCATGACCCGGCGTACAACGACAACTTTTCAGCCCGCGCCCAGGGCTTGCAGCTCGAAATCAATACGGCGTTGACCTGGCGGCCGCTGTCATGGCGGCCCGTGCCGATCGTGCTCTCGCACCTGAACGACCGCTGCCCGGCGAGCCAACGCCTGAACGGTGCCCTGGATACCCTCGCGGATGCGCTGCTGATCGAACATGTGTCCATACCGGAAGTCCTGACCCTTGGCGAGTTCGCCCGCCTGCGCCCGGAGACCCTGATCCTTGGAAGCCCCTTGAGCGAGACCTCCCTCGCCGACATCCGCACGATCAAGGCTCACAGCCAGGCGCTGCGAATCTTCGACATGGATCAATACCCAGCGTCAGCCGACCGCTTGCCCGGCGCGCCATCAGTGCAACAGGTGCGTGCCGGTCTCGAGGCCAGTCTGGCGCTGATGGACAAGGTGGTGGTGTCCAGCGAAGGGTTGGCCCATGAACTGAGCGCGCTGCATCCGCATATTCAGGTCATCGAGACGCGCCTGAGCGAACGCTGGCAGCGGCTGCAGTGCCATTCTCTGCCCCATGACAAGCCACGGATCGGCTGGGTCGGCACTGCTTCGGAGGTGAACGATCTGGCGCTGATTGCCGACGTGATCAAAGCCTTCGCCGACCGCGTCGAGTGGATCATCATGGGCCCGTGCCCGGAGGCCCTGCGCCCTTATGTTCATGAGTGGCGCAGCCCGGTGGAAGGCGTCCTGTATCCCGGCGTGCTGGCGTGTCTGGACCTGGACGTCGCGCTGATTCCCGCCGGCCACGACGTGCCTGGCGAACACAGAAGCTGCCGCCTGGCGCTGGAATTCGGCGCTTGTGGTTATCCGGTCATTGCCACCGACGTGGTGGGCCTGCGCAATAACCTGCCGCTGACACGGGTGCAGAACACATCGGCCGCTTGGACCGATGCCATCGCCCGGCACCTCAACGACCTGGACGAATCGAAACGACTCGGCCAAGTGTTGAAGCAGCGCGTGCTGAGTGACTGGATGATGGATGAGGCGTATCTGCAGCGCTGGCAGCAGGTGTTGCTGGATCGCTGAACTATAAAGGGCGCCTTCATGGCGCCCTTTTCGGTGTGGGTTGATCTGCCTTGACGATGTCCCCTTCACTCACCAGCGAATAACGCACCCACCCCACGAATACCCCACGCCGAAACCCACCGCCGTGATCACACTGCCGGGCTGTACCTGGCCTTTCTTCAGGGACTCTTTCAGCGCGATGGGAATGCTGCACGACACGGTGTTGCCGCAGTGTTTGAACTCGGTAATGAATTTCTCCGGCGCCAGCTTCAGTCGGCGACGCAGCGCTTCGAGCATGAACTGGTTGGCCTGGTGAAAGACGAACAGGTCGGACTGCTCGACCGTGAATTGCTCGTCGAACAGAGAGGCGAACAAGGCCGGCACGCGGGTCATGGAGAATTCGAAGATCGCCGGGCCGTTCATGTACAGGTCCGCGTCCGAACGGACATTGCCGCTGTCGTCTTCGTACTCGACGGGCATGTGTTCCGCGTCGAACGGCCGGCGGGCAGCCCCCATGGGCACGATCAGGTTGTTCGCTCCGGCGCCGTCGCTGCCGTAACGGAAGCGATCGAGGCAAGGCCCCTCCTCGTCCGACGCTTTAATCAACGTAGCAGCCGCCGCATCGCCGAACAGCGTACGCACACTCTTGTCCCGGGGGTTGATGTAGCGGCTGTAGGTTTCGGCGGTGATCAACAGCACGTTCTTGCACTGGCCCGATTCGATGAAGCCTTTGGCAATGCCCAGCCCGTAGATGAAGCCCGAACAGCCCTGATTGAAATCGAACGCGGCGCAGTGCTGTGGCAGTTGCAGGCGATGCTGCAAAATGCAGGCGGTCGCCGGCAACATGTGATCGGGGCTTTGTGTGCAGTAGATCAGGCAGTCGATCTGCTCGCGCGGCGTGGCGCTGTTGGCGAAGAGTTTTTCGCAGGCGCGAAAGGCCAGGTCCGAGGCGGTCTCGTCGTCGGCAACGATGTGCCGCTGGCTGATCCCGGTCTTCTGGAAAATCTTGTCGACGTCCCACTCCGGAAACGCCTCGGCCAGCATCTGGTTGTCGAGTACCTGCTCAGGCAGTTCGTATTCGATTTCGGCAATTCGGGCGTAGGTAGGCATGACGTTTTTATCCTGAGATGCACTTGGCCGGCACACCGAAAACCACGCTGCCGGGTTTGACCGCTCGCAGCACCACGCTGCCGGCGCCGACCACAGCCCCTTTGCCGACGCGCACCTTGGGCAATACTGACGCGCGCGAACCGAGGAACACTTCATCTTCCAGCACGGCGCCACCAGTCAGATCGCAGTGCCCGCTGAGGGTCGAGAACTGGCCGATGACGGTGTCATGGCCGACGGTACACAGCGAGTTGATCGTGACGAAATCGCCAACGACCAGATCCACCGACAGCACCGAGAACGGGCAGACCAGCACGCCTCGTCCGATCGTCACGTTCTCGCCGACGATCGCCGTGGGGTGAATCAGCGTGAAGAACGCCGCGCCTTTGGCCAGCAGCTTTTCCACGACGTATTTCTTGTCGGCAGGCTTGCCGATGGCGCAGAGCAGCAGCTCATCGTCGGCCGGTTCGTAGGCGTCGATGGTCGAGATAATGTCGGCGTAATGACTGAAGCGATTGAGGGACAGGCTGCCATCATCGATGAAGCCGCCGATGACGTAATCCGGGTTGTGCTCGACCCAGTCCTTGAGCCAGGAATGGACCTCCCGTCCCAGCCCGCCTGCGCCCACGATAAGGAGTTTTTTGATGTTCATTCGGCCAGGTACCCTCCATCGACAACCAGCGAAGTACCCGTGACCCAGCGCGCGGCCGGTGACAGCAAATAATTGACGGCGTAGGCCACGTCCAGCGGATGACCGAGCCCCAGCGGATGTTTGCGTTCGATGGCGGCCATGGCGTCTTCGCCGACCAGGCCTTCGAGCTTCTGCGCCATTTCGGTTTTGATCACGCCGGGCGCAATGGCGTTGACGCGGATGCCTTCGCGGGCCAGTTCAAGTGCGGCGGCGCGAACCATGGATTCGACTGCGCCCTTGCTCGCGCAGTAACCGATCAACGCGGGCTGAGCGACCTGAGCCATGACCGAGGACAGCATGACGATGCTCGACGGGTTGCGGCAGACGCCTTTTTGCCTGAACGCCTTGATCAGGGAAAAACCTGAGGTGACGTTGGTGGCGAAAATGGTTTCCCAGTGATCCAGACCCATGGCGCGGATCGGCAGCGGCAATTGCACGCCTGCCGCATGCACCAGACCGTCGAACGGCGAGCCGTTGCGCGACAGAGCTTTCAACCAGGCGGACACATCGCCGCCGCCCAGAAAATCAAAGACTTCGACCGAGTGACCTTCGCCGTGCAGCTGGCTGAGGGTTTCTTCCAGGCGCTGAGTGTCACGGGCCACGGCGACGATTCGTGCGCCCTGCTGGCTCAGCCAGATCGCCACTTCACGGCCGATCCCGGAAGACGCACCGGTGACCAGGATGGACATGCCATCGAGGGAAAAAGGATTGCTCTGCACTTACGCCTCGCTACTGTCTGTGCCGACCAGCGTCAGCGGGCTGATCCACGTGTTGTCGAGATCGACGATACAGCCGGCCCACGAATACCCCACGCCGAAACCGGCGAGCAGGTGCTGGCCGTGCAGGGTCGAGCCGCTGTCGGCCGTCACCGCACTCGCGCCTAGACTTAGCGCCAGAGGAATCGACGCGCTGCTGGTGTTGCCGACGTTCTGCAGATTCAGCACGACCTTTTCGGTCGGCAATTTGGTCTTCTTCGACAGGTGCTCAAGCATGAAGCGGTTGGCCTGATGGAAGACGTATTTGTCGACAGGGCGTTGCTGCTCGTCAGCGTGCTTTTCCAACGCGCGCACCAGCCCCGGCACGCGCGCCAGGGTGAAGGCAAAGATCTCGGTGCCGTTCATGTAAAGGTCGAACGGGCCACGCACATCGTCTTCACTGGTGGAGCCATCGGCCCCCTTGCGGTCACGAAACCCGCCGCCGGGCACGATGAGGTTCTTCTCGCCACGGCCATCGGTGCCAAGCACGAAAGGCGCGCCGGCAACGGTATCATCGTAATCGAGCAACGTCGCTGAACCGGCATCGCCAAACAGCGCGGCCACCGAGCGATCGCCCGGGGCCACCAGTTTGCTAATGGTGTCGCCGACCAATAGCAACACGCGTCGGCTGCCGCCACCGGCGATCATCGCCGACGCCATCCACAACCCGTACACGTAACCCGAGCAGCCCATATTGACGTCGAGCGCGGCGGTGGTGACCGGCAAACCCAGGCGCCGTTGTAACGTGCACGCGGTGGCCGGGAGCACGTAGTCCGGGGTCTGGCTGATGAAGATCAGCGTGTCGATGGACGCCTTGTCGATGTCCAGATCCGCCAACAGACGCTGGGCCGCCTCGACACACAGGTCCGACGTGCACTCGTCCTGCACCACATGCCGGCGTTCGATGCCGGTGCTGGCCATGATCTTGGCGATGCTCTCGTCGCCAAAGCGCCCGGCCAGGTCCGCGACATCTGCCACGGCCTTGGGCAGCGCACAGGCGATGCCCCTGATTTTGACCTTGGCAATGCTGCGCACTGCGTCGGCGCTAGTGCCAGTGACGCTATTCATACCCGTTCCTCGCCAACCGTTGTGGCGGCACCGGCCTGTCGTGCCCACTCTGCGCAGGACGCCCGAAAATGCAGAAGCTTGGCTTCCAGCGAGCTGTAATAACGCGGGGCATTCCAGGACCAGGTGTCGCCAGGAATTCTTTTGCAGATGGTGTGATCTTCTTCGAACACGGTCCGGTTGTTCTCGGCCGTGGACGTCATGAACGTGGACACGATCTCGTCGTATCGCTCGGACGCGGCGCGCAGCGGGTACAGCTGGCTGGTGAACCAGGTCCGGTCGGGTTGCCCGGAAGGAAAGAAATTCTGCATCGACCACGAATAACCGTAGGTCGCGGACAGCATCGAAAACGGATACAGAAAGATGCTCACGTACCCAGCGTAGGCGTCCCGAGGGGCGAAAAAGCGCGACAGGCTTTCCAGCCGCCGGGCGACCTTTTCGTTCTCCACCGGGGCGTACCAGATAGAGTTCTCGCCGTAGAACACATTCTCGCCGATGCCCAGTTTCAGGGTCGCCAGGGTCTCCCGATGCACGAGGGGGATGTGGTACGGCTCGAGGGCGTTTTCCAGGGAAATCGGCCAGTCGGCTTCGAAGGCGTAGCGATTGAAATCAGCGGGCTTGCCCAAATCCGGGGTGGTCTGCTCAAGCAGGGTGAAGATGTCCTGACCTAGCTGGTCAAGCAAAGACGTCCGGGGCTCGATGGCAAAAAAAACCAGTTCGCCGCAGGTCGCCAGCTTGAAGAAGTTCAGGCTGGCGCTGCCAATGTCACAACCGACGAAACGCTTGGCGTCCGGGATGCGCAACTGGCCGTCCGCGTAATTCCAGCCGTGGTAGGGACACAGGATCCGTTGCTGACCGGCGTCTTCGGTGAAAAACCGCGTCCCCCGGTGGGGGCATCGGTTATCGAAGGCGATCAGATTGCCCGCGTCGTTGAACACCACGACTTCGAAATCCAGCACATTGAAGCGCACGAAATCCTTGTCGTCGGCCACTTGCGACTTCAGGCAAAGCGGATGCCAGTAGGCTTTCACCAGGTCCGGCGCGATCCGTTGTGAAGCTGAGCACGTCATGATTTTGTCCAGAAAACGGGGCCACGCCGGGGAGTTCCACACGCAGGGGCCCATGGGTTGCCCTGCGCTGAAGCGCTTTCGAAAACGAGAGGCTTATTCGGAAACCAGCGTGATGACGTCCCGGACGGTTTCGCACTTGTTCAAGCGCGAGGCCGAAATGGTTTTTTCCAGGCGCTCATCGACCAGCGCCATGAAGGTCACCAGGGCAATCGAATCCCAGTCCAGCGGTTGGTCGACCTTGAGGGTGCCCTCATCGGCTTCCATCGCTTCTTCGATCAGCGCGACGACTTGCTCTTCCAGTGCCACTGCTTGCTCTACCATCTCTCGTCACTCCACGGACCATGATCGGACGCCTTCGCCGATGCGTGTTCATGCAGAAGCAAGTTCCGAACCAGAACCCGAAAAGCAGGCGCCAGGCCACGGATCATATGGGGTACAGGGGTTTTCGGAAGGATTGGAAGAATTGAGTAGAGACAAAAAAACGGCGCGGGCGAAGCAGAAGTATGTGAGCCACCGGTTCGGTGGCCCTGAATAACGACCGATCAATCACCCGCCGTTCTTTCCTCACCGATCTTCGCGCCACGCATGTGGAACACCAGCATCGTGCCTTCGATGTGGTACAGCTCCAGACTGCTGGCCAAGTCTTCCAGGTAGCGGGTCAGCTCAGGAAACTGCGGGTTACCGTAGTCGTGCCAGACGATGCAACTGCTGTCGCCACCCAGCATCTTCAGCGAGTTTTCGGTGTCGCGCTTGACGTATTCGTACTCGTGGTTGGCGTCGACAAAGATGAAATCGAACTTGCCCGCGTAAGGCGACGGATCGAAGGTCATGGAGTCCTGCAGGATCTGCCTGACCATGGCCTTTTTAGGCGACTGATTGTACTTGCGGCTCGATAGCACGGCCTTTTCGGCGAGCAGCTTGTCATCGCCCTGGAACACGATACCGTCTGTGTCCGGCAGGTCCAGCGTATAAATGCGTGGCTCGTTGTCGCCGTTGTCCGGCAGGTCTTCCAGCACCAGCCGGGTGGTACGGCCGTCGAAGGTGCCGAACTCGAACACGAAGTCCGGGTTGATGGCACGGACCAGCTTGAGCAGCATTACCGATTCAAATGCCGTCAGGCTGCCGGCGCCGTCTGCGGGGGGCATGAAGAATTTGACCTCTTCTTCCCGGCCGTCCTCGATGCTCAGCACGCGGTAGGGCCGAATGTGCATCAGCGCTGAAGGCGCGTATGTGCGGGTCGCGAGACAGGTATCCATTTTCTCTCCTCAAATCGGTTGTCAGACGCTGGGGCGCACAGTGTGGTCAGGCTGCGCCAGCGCGGTCAGTGTTCAGGGGGCGGTATCGACCGATACCTGCAACGCGCGGACAGGTCAGGCGTGTTGAATCATTCTGTTGTGCCACCGGCAATGTGTGCGGCTTCGGCCTTCAACTGCGCCAGCTCTTTTTCGTATTTAACAATCTTGAGAATGCGTGAATTGACGAAGTGACGCGTGATGTTATTGGGCGAGAAAAAGACATCGGTCTGCCACTCACCGCATATCAGCTCTTGCCCGGTGGGGTCGTCGGCCGGCTGAAGAATCATGTCGGCCATGATCCGGTCGACGCCCGAAACGTTCGGCCCTGACTCATGCCACAGGCGACTGTCCATGATCACGAAGTCGCCCGGCGCCAGCTCCGGCGTGACGGTCGGCCATTGCACATCGAAACTGGCCGGATCGATTTCACCGGCATCGCCGAGCAACCCCAGGACGTGGGAACCTACATGAAAGGTCATACCGCCGTTGTCTTTGTTCACGGCACTGATTGCCACGAAAACGCTGCACTTGTTCAGGTGACCGGCGTGGTAACAACTGTCCTGGTGCAGGAACACTTTGTTGGCACTCAGCGCGTCTTTGATGACAAAGCGGTGGTTATACAACGCAATGTGCTCGCCCATCAGCGGCTTCAAGGCAGTGGCGAAAACCGGCTCGCGGTACATGTGAGCCAGGCCTTCAGGTAACTGTTCGTTGAGGGACACAGGGTTGGCACGATTGACGTCTCGCCCCTTCTCCAGCACCGCGCCGTAGAAGCTTTGCCACTCGTTCTGCCATGCATCGACCACGTCCCGGGGCACGGCATTGCGCACCACAAAAACGCCCGTCTTGCGAAACACGTCAACGTCGAATGCCTCGGACGAGAGCCGGGGAATCAGCGCGTCGAGGGATTTCACGCTGTCGTGCATGGCGGCGTTCATATGAAACGGAACGTCAGTTCGTTGTCCTTGGTTTCCTTGAACTTGTTGCAACGGGCAAGGACGTTGTAGCGAATCGGGAACAGTTCACGGTCCGGGGATTCGAGAATATCGATCTCGACGATATCGAAGTCGCGCAGTAACGCATTCCAGCCATGTTCGGTGATGCGCCAGCAGTCCGGGCTCGGGCCATGGATGCGCCAGTTCAAGGGAGCGGAAATCAGCAAGTAGCCCTCATGTCTGAGGATGCGGCGAATTTCCTTGATGGTGTCGAACGGGTTCAGCGTGTGCTCGATGACTTCCATGCAGACGACGCAGTCGTAGGCGCTGTCGGCAATGAATTCGTTCTTGCGGGTGATATCGCCCACTAACGTCGGACCGTAGGTGTCAACGATGTCGAAGGTATCGACGGCGAACTGGGTGAAACTTTCCCGGACCAGCGAACGCTCCTGGGGCCCGACTTCCAATAACCGTCCGGTCTCTTCGTGGAGCAACTCGGCGGTCTTCTTGACGAAGTGCTGCAGGTGATCGCGGGCCAGCTGGAACGTGTCGTTATCGAATTTCGAAGGTGTCGCCATGGTATGTCCCGCTGTCTGCTCGGAGCAGTGGTTGGAAGGTGATCGGCGTGAAGCAAAGCCGCCTGTCTCTCGAGTATCGGCATGAATCCGACGATCATTAATCTACTCAAGCATGCTTTGCGTCATGCCTCAAGACCTATCGCGCGAGCGCAATTTACCTGGGCTGCGGGCCAGTATTTAGCCACTAACCGGCGAGAAACTTCAGTTTTGACGCTGCCCCTGACAGGTATCCGTTGGCCGGGATATTGCTTCATCGCATGTTCATGCCCGAGGCGTCATTTTCATGACGGGTCGCTTGCGCCCGCGTTCTCCTGTCAATGCGCCGATGTTCGAGGCACGTTTTTCAACTACCGGATACCCCCATGGATTCTCAACGACTGGTCAGTGTCGTCATCGCTGTCTGCCGCACCGAGTTTTTTGAAACCGCGCTGAGCAGCGTGATCGGGCAGACCCACGATGCGATCGAAATTGTGATCTGCGACGACGCCACCGACGGTCTGGCAGAAACTGTGACTGACCTGTACCGGGCGTCGTGCCGGTGGCCGATTCGCTACCTGCGCAACGATTCTCCACTGGGCGCCGAGGCTTGTTTCAACCGCGGCGTTGCCGACGCTTGCGGGCGGTACATCAAGTTCATGTCGGGTGACGCCGTGCTGGCGCCGGACTGCATTCAGCAGATGGTCGCGGCGCTGGAGGTCAATCCCCAGGCCTCACTGGTGGCTGCGCACCGCCAATGGTTGAACGCCGAGGGCGCGGCGCTGCAAGAGAATCTGGCGACGCGCTTTCGTGTCACTGAGCCCACGGTTTTCCATGGCCCTGACATCGTCGGGCTGCTCGGCGAGTTCACCTGCAATTTCATTGGCGAATTGAGCAGCGTGCTGTGTCGCCGTGACGACCTGCTGGCGTTGGGCGCCGATCCGTTTTCCCTCAACGGTGAATCCGTCGGCCCGTTGGGCAATCTGGCGCTGTACGCCAGCTTGCTGCACGACGCCGAGCTGATCATGCTGCCGGCAACGTTGACGGGCACGCGCATCGCGCCGCAACAGATGACCGAACAGGGCATCGAAATCGTCGGCACGGACAGTGATCATCTGCCCCTGTTTCATCGGCTGATCCGTGAAGCCGGCTGGGCCAGCACCTCGCTGGACAACGGCTGGGTCGGCGCACGGCCGTTGTCGGCGTCCCGGGGGTTTACCGATTTCAACCTGCTCGCGCAGTTGTCCGCGCCGTTGCCGCAACGGTTGAACCCGCAGCAGGTCGAGGCCTGGCTCGGTCATCGGGTACTGACGGCCGATCAGCAGACGCAGATCGACCGGCACCTGGCCGAGGTCGACGCGCCTTCGCTGCTGGTGGTGATCAAGGATGTTGCCAACGCCCCGGAAAAGATTCAGCGCAGCCTCGACAGCCTCGCTTCCCACGGCGCCCTGCACGCCGCGATGAACGTGGTGGTGTTGACGGACGCGACCAAGCTGCCGGCCACCTTAGTCGGCCCTCGGCTGACCACCCTCGCCATCGGCGCTATGAACACCGCCGCTCTGTTGAATCAGGTGGTTGAAAGCAATCGTTTCGAATGGCTGATCGTGATCGACGCCGGTACCCAATTCACACCGTTCGGCCTGACTGCCAGCGCGCTGACGCTCCTCGACTCCCCTGACGCCCACGCCGCGTTCGCCGATGAAATGCACCGGCGGCCAAGAGGCGGCCTGAGTTCGGCCATGCGCCCGGACTTTAACCTCGACTACCTGCTGAGCTACCCGCTGCTGACGGCGGGCCACTGGCTGTTCCGACGGCAGACAATTCTGGACATCGGCGGCTTCGATGAGCGCTTCGCCGATGCCGCCGAGTTCGACCTGATCTTGCGTTTATATGAGCGTGAAGGCGCCGGGCGGATCATCCATATCAGCGAGCCACTGCTGGTCTGTGACCTGCCGGAAGCAGGGGATAATCCCCACGAAATCGAAACACTGCAGCGCCATCTGAAGGTGCGCGGCTATCCACGGGCGACCATCGAACACACCCTGCCCCGCCGCTACCACCTGCAGTACGGCCACACCGATCAGCCGTTGGTGTCGATCATCGTCCCGACCAAAGATCAGCTGCCGTTTCTGCAGCGCTGCGTCGAAACCCTGCTGCACAGCACCCGCTACCTGAATTACGAACTGCTGATCGTCGACAACAACAGCGAAACCCCCGAAGCCCTCGAATGGCTGGCGCGCATCGACGCCCTGGGCTCGGCGCAGGTGCGCGTGCTGCGCTACCCGCACCCGTTCAACTATTCGCGCATCAATAACGTCGCCGCGGCCCAGGCCAAAGGCGAGTACCTCGTGCTGCTGAACAACGACACGGCCATTGTCCACAGCCGTTGGCTGGACGAGTTGCTCAATCACGCGCTGCGCCCTGAAGTCGGCGTGGTCGGCGCCAAGCTGCTGTTCCCCAACGGGCGCATGCAGCATGCCGGCGTGCGCTTGGGCATGGACGGCCCGGCCGGTCATCAACACATCGGTGAGCCTGGGCATATTCAAGGTTACATGCAGCGCGTGCAGGTGGATCAGGATTTGAGCGCGGTGACGGCGGCGTGCCTGATGGTCCGCCGCTCGATCTACGAGGAGGTCGGCGGGCTGGATGAAGAGGCCTTCGTCGTGTCCTACAACGACGTCGATCTGTGCATGAAAGTTGGCGCCCTCGGCTACCTGAATGTCTGGACGCCCCATTCGGTATTGATCCACGAAGGCAGCGTCAGCCAGACCCACGTCGACACCGCCACCCAGCAGGCCAAGCGCAAGCGCTTCGTCGGTGAGCAACTGGCGATGTACCGCAAATGGCTACCGACGCTGGCGAACGATCCCGCCTTCAACAGCAATCTTTCGTTCGACCTGCAATCGGTGGAGCTCGAACTCAACATGCCACTGGTCTGGCACCCGCTGGCCTGGCGCCGCGACCCGGTGGTGCTGGCCTACCCTGAAGGCCTTTGGGCCTCGCCCCACGAACGGGTGATCGCGCCGTTCGAGACCCTGCAAGCCGCCGGTATTGTGGACGGAATGCTGAGCAGCCAGCCGCTGTCGATTCCCCAGGAGGGACGGCTCAAGCCGAATGTCGTGGTGTTTCAGGCGCGCCTTGACGCGGATCATCTGCAAACCATCGCCCGCGCCCAGCTGTTGCCGGATGCCTTCGTGGTGCTCGACATCAATGACCTGCAACTGGGTTCGCGGACGCCGGGCGATGACCCGTTCGCCTTCGATGCGGAGTGCGTTGACCTGCTGCAGAAGAGCCTGCATCAGGCCCAACGTGTGATCGCTTCGACTCAAGTGCTCGCCGACATCGCCGGGGAATTCCACGCGGACGTGCGGCTGCTGCCTTCGCGCCTGTCGCCGCACGTCTGGGGCAACCTCGTCTCGCGCCGTGGGGTGGGTGGCAAGCCAAGGGTCGGGCTGGTCAGTGACCGCTGGCAGCCTCAGGACTTGCATTTGATTCTGGCCGTGGTCGAGGCCTTGGCAGAAGAGGTGGAGTGGATCGTCATGGGCGATGACCAAGGCGTGCTGCGCAGTCATGCCCATGAATCCCATGACCGGCCGCCCGCCGAGCAATACGCCACAGCCGTCGCCGACCTGAACCTCGACCTGGCGCTGCTGCCCGCAGTGGATAATCTGTTCGGCGCCTGCAAGAACAACATCACCCTGCTGCAACTCGGCGCCTGCGGTGTGCCGGTGATTTGCAGCGACGTTCGCGCCTACGCGGGGGATTTGCCGGTGACGCGGGTGCCGAACACGCTGGAGGCCTGGGTCAACCTGATTCGTGCCCACACTGTGGACCTGGCCAGCGCCGCGCTGCTGGGCGACGACTTGCGCAAGCAGGTACTTCGCGACTGGATGCTCGACGACGCGGCTGTGCAGGCCTGGCGCGAGGCGTGGCTGCCCTGAAGCAAGCGGCGGCGCATCGGTACGTCGTCATGAATCGCTGGCAGTGTGCTTCTTGCGGTAGCCGCCCGGACTCTCCCCCGTCCATTTCTTGAATGCTCGGTGAAACGCGCTGGGCTCCTGAAATCCCACCAAGGACGCGATCTCCACCACGCTCAGCTCGGTGTCGCGCAGCTTTTGCTGGGCGATGCCGCGTCGTACATCATCCTTGATCCCTTGAAACGCGCAGCCCTCGCGCTCCAGCCGACGGCGGAACGTGGTGGCGCTGAGTTTCAGTTCATCGGCCATTTCCAGCAGCGTGGGCCAGTGTCCGTAATGACTATTACGCAGGCGCTGATAAACCTGGGCCGCGAGGCCGCGCTGGTTGCGGTAGCGAATGACCAGCCACTGCGGCGCAGTGCGTAAAAATGATTTCAGCGACGGCAACGACTGCACCACCGGCAGACGCAGGTAGTGGCTGGAAAACTCGATCTCGGTGCGCGGCTCGCCAAAACTCAGGTTGTAACCCCACAACAGCGAATCGTCGCTGAGCCGCTGACGGCGCTGGCGAAACTGCGCGCGGTCGATGCTGATGCGGCGCCCGCCAAGCCAGCACAGCAGGCTGATCATCAGCAGCAGAAACGTCTCTTCACCGAAGCGCTGCCGGACCGGGTCGTCCGTGGTGGTGTCCACCGCGAGCACAGCCCGGGCGCCGCGAACGATGAGGCTGCCGCGAAAGTCGCGCAGGAACAGGCCGAAATTGCTCAGGCACTGGCGCAGGGCCTTCTCCAGAGTGGGTTCCTGAATCAGCCCCCGGCAGATCAGGGCGAAGCTGCCCAGGGGCATGCCGTGGGAATCGAGGCCGAAAAATTCGTCGCCCAGTTCCTTGATCTGAATCAGCCACAACGCCGCAAACGCGCTGGCCGAGACCCGTGTCGTGGGGTCGTCGAGCAGCGCCATGTCGATCTCCGCCGCCTGCAACACGGACTGCAAACGCAGCGGCTGGTCGCGCAGCCCGTGGACGATCAACTGGACGAAGTAGATCGACACTGAATCCTTTTCCCGCATGACCGCCTTTCCCTTTTTGAATGGTGCACCACGGATCAGGCGCTGATGGTAAAGAACGCCAGCCGATCTGGACAGTTTCGGCATAGGCCCGTCCCGAACGCCGATCTAGACTTGCCCGCAGTCAGCACCGGCCGAAACGCCGTTTCGCGGTGCCGCCCCCATAATTCCAATAGGTGTCAGGAGCCCCCATGAGCACACCCGAAGTTTTCGTCGTCAGCGCACTGCGTACCGCCATCGGTGGATTCGGCGGTTCCCTCAAGGACGTCTCACCCATCGAACTGGGCACTCAGGTCAGCCGCGCCGCACTGGCCAAATCGGGGATCGCACCGGAACACATCGGCCATGTGGTCATGGGCCACGTGATCCCCACCGAAGTCCGCGATGCTTATCTTTCCCGCGTCATCGCCCTGGAAGCCGGCCTGACCCAAGAAACCCCCGCCATGAACGTCAACCGCCTGTGCGGCTCTGGCTTGCAGGCCATCGTGTCGGCGGCACAATCGCTGATGCTCGGCGATGCCCAGGCGGTGCTGGCCGGTGGCGCTGAATCCATGAGCCGTGGCGCGTACATCATGCCCCAGGCCCGCTGGGGTGCGCGCATGGGTAATGTGCAGGCGTACGACTACATGCTCGGCGCGTTGCACGACCCGTTCGCCAACATTCACATGGGCATCACCGCCGAGAACATCGCCGAGCACTACGGCATCACCCGCGCCGATCAGGACGCCCTGGCGCTGACCAGCCAGCAGCGCGCTGCCCACGCTATCGCCGAGGGCCGTTTCGAGGGCCAGATCGTGCCGATCGAAATCGCCACACGCAAAGGCACCGTGACCTTCGCCCAGGACGAACATGTGCGTGGCGATGTGACGGCCGAACAGCTGGACAAAATGAAAACCGCTTTCAAGAAGGACGGCACCGTCACCGCCGGCAACGCGTCCGGGCTGAACGACGGCGCTGCGGCGCTGGTCATGGCCAATGGCGACATGGTTCGCGCGCACGGCCTCAAGCCGATGGCCCGTCTGGTGGCCTATGCCCATGCCGGGGTTGATCCGGCGATGATGGGTCTGGGACCGATTCCCGCCAGCCGTAAAGTACTGGAACGCGCAGGCCTGACCGTGGCGGATCTGGACGTCATCGAATCCAACGAAGCCTTCGCCGCCCAAGCCTGCGCCGTTGCCCGTGAGCTAGGCTTTGATCCTGCGAAGGTCAACCCGAATGGCTCGGGCATTTCCCTCGGCCACCCGGTGGGCGCGACGGGCGCGATCATCGCCACCAAGGCGATTCACGAGCTCCACCGGATTCAGGGCCGCTACGCGCTGGTCACCATGTGCATCGGCGGCGGTCAGGGCATCGCTGTCATCTTCGAACGCGTGTAAGGAGGCTTGTCGATGAGCATGCAACACATCGCCGTGATCGGCGCCGGCACCATGGGCAACGGCATCGCGCAGGTCTGCGCGGTGGCGGGGTTCGACGTGACCCTGCTGGACATTTCCGACACCGCACTGGAGCGCGGCATGGCGACCGTGCGCAAGAACCTCGAACGGCAGGTGACCAAGCAGACGGTGGCGGCCGAGGTCGCCGAAGCGGCCCTGGGGCGCATCAGTGTCACCACTGACTATGGCCAGTTGACCGGCGCGCAACTGGTGATCGAAGCGGCCACCGAGAACCTGGAACTGAAGCTGCGCCTGCTCAAACAGATCGCCAGCCATGTCGACCGCGAGTGCGTGATTGCGTCGAACACCTCGTCGCTGTCTATCACCCAACTGGCGGCCAGCGTCGAGCATCCGGATCGATTCATTGGGCTGCACTTCTTCAACCCCGTGCCAATGATGAACCTGATCGAGGTCATTCGCGGTTTGCAGACGGCGGACACCACCCACATCGCGGCGATCAAGCTGGCCGAGCGGTTGAACAAGACCGCGATCACCGCCGGCAACCGCCCGGGTTTTGTGGTCAACCGGATTCTGGTGCCGATGATCAACGAGGCGATTCTGGTGTTGCAGGAAGGTCTGGCCACCGCGCAAGACATCGACGACGGCATGCGCCTGGGTTGCAACCAGCCGATCGGCCCCCTGGCGCTGGCTGATCTGATCGGGCTGGACACCTTGCTGGCGATCGTCGAAGCGTTCCACGAAGGCTTCAACGACAGCAAATACCGCCCCGCGCCGCTGCTCAAGGAAATGGTCGCGGCGGGGTATCTGGGGCGCAAGACCGGGCGTGGGTTTTTTGTTTATAACTGAGTGAACGCGGATGTGAGACAGCGTGTTTCTGGTAGGACTGGCTCTAGCCGGGAAGGCGTCGGTGATCACACTGCAAAATTTTGGGTTGACCATGCCGGCCTCTTCCCGGCTGAAGCCGGTCCCACCAGGGTATTGCATGCATCCAGTGAACTTCCGGCGTACTCGAATGTGGGACTGGCTTTCGCACTGAAAGGGGACTGATTTATTTACAACGCTTCACCGTAAATTAATCTGTCCCCGATCCACAAATTTTGCGTGCGCAATACCGGCCTCTTCCCGGCTGAAGCCGGTCCTACGACGGCACCGCATGTGGTCAATGTGAAAACAACGAATTCCCGACCTTGCCCGCCATCTTCTCCGGTTTGATCAGGAACCGCGCCAGCGCCGGCAACAGCCACAGAGCGCCGAACATGTTCCACAGCAGCATGAAGGTCAGCATCAGGCCCATGTCAGCCTGGAATTTGATGGCCGAGAAGATCCAGGTGCACACCCCGATCGCCAGGCACAGGCCGGTGAACAGCACCGCTTTGCCCGTGGATTTCAGCGTCTGGTAATACGCTTCCTGCAACGGCAGCCCCGCCCGCAGGAAACTCTCCAGCCGGCTGTAGATGTAAATCCCGTAATCGACCCCGATGCCCACCCCGAGCGCCACCACCGGCAGCGTCGCGACTTTCACACCGATGCCCATGAACGCCATCAGCGCGTTACCCAGCACCGACGTCAGCACCAGCGGCAGCACGATGCACAGCGTCGCCGCCCATGAACGGAAGGTGATCATGCACATCACCGCCACGCACACGTACACCAGAATCAGAATGGTCAGCTCGGCCTGCTTGATGACTTCATTGGTGGCCGCCTCGATCCCGGCGTTACCCGCCGCGAGCAGAAACTCCAGGCCATCCTTGTTGTTATGATGAGCAAACTCCTGCACCGCATGCACGGCCCGATCCAGGGTTTCGGCCTTGTGGTCGTTGAGGAAAATCAGCAACGGCGCCAGGGAACAGGTGTTGTTGTACAAACCGTCAGCGCGGGAAATGGAGCTGTTCAGCACGTCCTTGTTGCGCGACAGCGACTCCCATTTCAGGTTGCCCTCGTTCATCCCCTTGATGACCTGCTTGGACACGGTCACCAGCGAAATCGCCGATTGCACCCCCGGCGTGTTCTCCATCTTCCACGACAGCTCATTCATGGCCGACAGCGTCTGATACGCCGAACACCCCTCGGGAGGCGTTTTGACCATCACCACCAGCACGTCGGAGCTAGTGGAGTAGTTGTTGATGATGAAACTGTTGTCCTGGTTGTAGCGCGAGTCCGGGCGCAGTTCCGGCGCGCCTTGATCGAGGTCGCCGATCTTCAGGTTATGGCCGTACCAGAGGCCGCCCACCAGAGCTACAAGAGCCAGCATCACTGACACGCGAGCGACTTTCGGCGCGGCGAAGTTCGACAGCAGACGCCAGAACGGGTGCTCGCGCACAGCATCTTCTTTACTGCGCACCACCGCTTTTTTGCTGATGCCGGCGTAGGAAATCGCCACCGGCAATAGGATCAGGTTGGTGAACACGATCACCGCCACGCCGATGGAGGCGCCGATGGCCAGCTCGCGGATCACGCCGATGTCGATGATCAGCAAGGTGATGAAGCCGACGGCGTCCGCAAGAATCGCGATCATCCCCGGCAGGAACAACTGGCGGAAGGTGCGGCGTGCTGCCGTAAGCGCACTGTCGGCGTGACTGGATTGCAGGGCGATGCCGTTGATCTTCTGCACGCCGTGGGAAATGCCAATGGCGAAGATCAGAAACGGGACCAGCATCGAGTAGGGATCAAGCCCGAAGCCCACCACATGCATCAGGCCCAACTGCCAGATCACGGCGATCAGCGTGGTGCTCAAGACCGCGATGGTGCTGCGGGCGCAGCGGGTGAACCACATCAGCAGGACCAGGGTGATCAGGAAGGCGATGCCAAAGAACATCACCACCATGATCAGGCCGTCGATCAGGTCGCCGACCTTCTTGGCGAAACCGACGATGTGAATCTCGACGTTGGGGTTCTGCGCTTCGTACTTGTCGCGAATCTTCTCTTCAAGCTGGTGGGAGAACTGACGGTAATCCAGCGGCAGCAGTTTGCTCTGGTCGCTGGGGTCCGGGTAGAACTCCTGCAGCGGCACATCGACGATGCTCGACTTGAAGTTGTTGGACACCAGACGCCCGACCTGCCCGGACTTGAGGACGTTGTTGCGCAGTTTGTCGAGGCTTTCCTGCGAGCCATCGTAGCTCTGCGGAATCACCTCGCCGCCGGCGAAGCCCTCCTCCGTGACCTCGGTCCAGCGCACGCTGGGGCTCCACAACGACTTGAGCCCGGAGCGATCAACACCGGAGATGTAGAACACCTCATCGTTGATCTGCCGCAGGGTCTCCATGTACTCCTTGGAGAAGATATCGCCCTGCTTGGCCTCCACCGAGATACGCACGGTGTTGCCCAGGTTCGCGAGGTCGTTGCGGTGCTGCATCATGTTCTGAACGAACGGATGGCCCAGAGGGATCATCTTTTCGAAGCTGGTGGAAGGGCGCACCAGCGTCGCTTGCCAGAACAGAAAGATACTGACCAGCAGGCAGATGCCGATCACCGTCTTGCGGTTGTTGAAAATCAACTGCTCCAGACGCGTCGGCTTGTCGTGATGGTGTTGAAGGTTGCTCATGGAAACGTGTCCTCGCCTGCTTGTTCTTATTGTTGAGCGCTGTCAGCGCCCGTCGGCGAGGTGACGCGAACGCCGCCCTGTCCCACCAGAACCAGATTGCCTTTATCGTCTTCAGCAACGCCGGACAACGACAGCCGGTCGGGGCGATTGGCGACCGTGAAGCTTTGGCCATCGTCTGTACTGCGCATGACGCTGCCGCCGTTGCCCACCAGCACGATGGCGTTGCCCGGCATCAGCGAGGCATTTGCGATGCTGAACTCCAGCGGGCCGCGCTCACCCTGTAGCGGGACGGGCTCCCAGGTGGTGCCGAAATCGGTTGAACGAAACAGGTTGCCGCGCAGGCCGTAAACCAGCAGCGTGTTGGACTCCGCAGTGCCGAGCGCACCGAACAGCGAGCCCTGGTAAGGGCCTTCGAGTTTCTCCCAGGTCTGGCCATCGTCCGGGGAGCGGAACATGCTGCCCTGTTCACCGACCACGAACAGGCCGGCGTCCTTTATGTACGCAATTCCGTTGAGGTGGAACTGGTCTTCGTTGTCCAGACGGTCGCCGATGTCTTCCCAGTGCTGGCCGCCGTCGGTGGTTTCCAGCACAGCGCCATAGGCACCCACAGCAATCCCGGTGGTCAGATCCTTGAACCAGACATCCAGCAGCGGTGCTTCGCGCTTGAGGTCTTCGAACTGTTTGGTCCAGGTGGCGCCGGCATCGCTGCTGGTAAGGATCTGCGCATCGTGCCCTACGGCCCAGCCGTGCTGGTCATCGACGAAATACACGGCCGTGAGCATCTGGCGTGTCGGCACCTTGGCCTGGGTCCAGATTTTGCCCTGGTCTTCGGAATAGAGAATGTGGCCGCGATCCCCCACCGCCACCATGCGCTTGCCGGCATGGGTCACGTCCAGCAGCAGGCTGCGGGAGGCTTTTGCGGATTCGAGGGCATAGACGGCGGAGTCGCCAGCGTTGGCGGGGGCGTCAGCGGGCGGAGTGTCGGCGGCGAGGGCTGGGCCGCAGAAGATCGGGGAGATAAGCAGCGACAGAGCAGCGTGGAGAGGCAGGCTATTGAAAAGCGTCCGGGCACTGAAATGGCCCCGAATGACCGCAAACCGAGTGCGCCGAGTGACGGGCTCACGCATGAAGCTACCCCTTCCTTTATTTTTATTAGGTGCTTGAGGAGGCCATTTTGACAGCGCAGGCGCTCTAGCCTGCACACGAAGTGGCCCTACCGAAGCGACCCCATCCTAGTCAGCTTTGGAAACGTATGACAATCGACATGACGTTATCTTTTGTTAAGCAACGGGGCGCTGATTGGCGCGTTATCACTGGGAGTTATCGAACGCATCCACGGCGTATAGCGTAGCTAGGCCGTGGATTGTCAATTCAGTTGCAAACCGTGCCGGGCAGTTCGGCGCCAGCACGGTTCGCGGCACGGCTCAGAAGGCGTACGTAAGCGCCAAAGTGGACATCGTCGTCCTGGCGGACTGGCTGCTGGCGTTGCCCTCCACACGGAAACGATCACCGCTTTGGGTATCGTTTATCAAGGTGCTGCCCTTGGTCTCCGCGTACACCTGATGATCCACCCCGGCCTTCAGTGAAAACCGCGGATTAACCTGATACGTCAGCGCTACACCCAAGCTATGCATACGCCCGTTGTTACCGTTTTCGCCTTCATAGTTCACGCCGGTCAAATGATGGCGATCATGATCTCGCGCCCGGACCCATTGGCTGTACTTGAACTTGCCCTCCAGCGTCCAGTTGCGGAAATGGTAGAGCCCCACCAGACCCAGGTAAGGCGTGTCGTAGGTCTGCTGATAGGAAATACCCTTCTCACCCGCCGGGAATTCTCCAGACTCATCGCGGAAGCCTTCGTCCGATGAATAGATGTATCGACCGCCTCTCGCGTGCCAGCCAAACTGGTTTCGCTGATAACCGAGCATCACGCCCAAGGCCAGATGATCACGCTTTAGCGCCCAGGCCGTCGCCGCGATATCCGCCTGCCAGGCTTTGGTGACTTGCGTGTCCGGGTGATCGGAGTAGTCACTCCAGTCCGCATGCTCACCGTCCAGCCAATCGTAATCCTTCATATGAGCGTCGCCCTTCGCCACCCGCGTCCAGCCGGTCAGATCAAGGGACAGCCAGTTCACCGGCTGGTAGCTCAAACCCAGGTGCAGCGTCGGCACCTCCTTCATGCGCCAGTTCAGGTGGCTGATCTTCTGTCCACTGTACGGGTCATACACCCTCTCCTGCGCCTGCCCGTTGAGTAAGCCGACACCCACGCTTGCCCTGACCGCCCCCAGTTGAAACTGCTCCTCGCGGGTCGTCTGCGCCTCGGCCAATGCTTCCGTGCCAAGCGTAGCCAAGCCCAGCCACAACAGCGTTTTCCTACCCTTCATCACCCACTCCGCACTCTTCTTATTGAGATTTTTGCCCAGCGCCGCACGCAGCTGAACAAGGAGCGAAAGGATGAAGCGCCGCGAAGGAAATCTCTGCCGGGCGGTTCTGAAGGAATTGCGTGAAAGCTAAACGTTGGTGCTGGGAAATTGCCTACAAGGGAGCTGGTGTGGCGGCGGTTTGGGTTCCTTTCGGACGTCACTCATCAGAACTTGCCGCTTACCCACACTATTAAAGATTCAGGTCCTTCACGATGGCTTCATCAACGATTTTCGAGATGCCATCCAGAGCAGTGCGCAAGAGCTCAGGCTCCGTGCGGTAACGTTTAGGCTCATAGCCAAACGTGTTGCCGCCATTGAATGCTGAGATGTATTCAGTTCGCTGCCAGATCAACTGGTCGCCACGCTTCATGCTCCCGGTGACAGTGATCGTTGGATAAACGACGCTGCTAAACCCCTGAGTCAACGCAAACCCCCAGTTGTTGACGGTCAGAAGAATTTCCGCATCCGCCGCGTCATGCTCGCCAACCACCTTGAACCGCCCGGTCTGGGACAACTGCTCTTCGAATCGTTGCTTGACCATGCTGCCCAGGTCGATGTTGGCGGTGTTGAGGTTGTAGATGATCGCGTCAACCGTGGACATCGATGCCAGGTCGCCAAGTTTATATCCCGCCGCAAAACCGGCTCCGCTCAATGCGGCCGTTGCCAGGTGTGAGGCGTTCGTCGCCGCCCCCACCGCCACGCCCGCCCCTGCGCCCAGCGCCGCACCCCATGCCTGCTCTCGGCCCATGTAGGTGATGTCCTTGGTGGACCAGACGACTGGGAGGATTTTGACGGTGTGAATCTGGGAGCGGTATTCGGGTTTGAATTTCTGGTTGGTGCAGCCGGTGATGATGAGTGTGAAGAGAGCCAGGGTTACTAGTTTGTGGAGCAGACGCATCGGTTGACATCCTGTGGGTTTAGTTGACATCTCATCTGAGATCGCGGCGAGGGGTTTGGTTTTTGACCTCGCTGCCCTAAGGGTTTGATTGCCCACGTAACAAATCGGCCGGCCTTCCTAATCCTAAAGGCTGAGGGTTTGGTAATTTATCTACCTTGTCGCTGCCCGCTTAGAGAGTTCACGCGAGCTGATATCGACACTGTTACTTCGCGTGCAGCAGCGACATGCCTGTCTGTTAGACCGGCGCGTGCATTCTTTGTACAGTTATAGCAAATGAATTTTTATCACAGACTCGTGACAAGCCTATCGCAGGGCGCAACTATTTTTCGAAGTGTCGTAGATATAAGGGGTCCATCCCCATTTATCGCAATCGGAGGGGATCGCCGCAGCTCCATCGCCTGAATAACCGCTAGCACCGGGACGGGGAGATTAAGGGGTCCGTCCGAGATTAAGGGGTCCGTCCCCTTTTTTTAGTCCCCTTTTTTTTATTTTCTCTGAAATCAGATCGATACGCCCGGAACAAAAGGGGTCCGCCCCCTTTTATCCCTTCATTTGCAACAACTTTAGCCCTGCCCGTCGTACCTGTATCTGCTTCCTCTTTTGCACCAATTAAACTTTAAGAAAAATAGAGAAATCCGTCCCCAGTTCATCCCTCAAGCATTCAGCTAGCAGTACTCCCTCCTGTTTGAATTCGCGCTCTAACTCCTCACTCTTGAACCCAGAATTTGGCGGATAATCAGAATCGAGTGTTTCATCGTACATGGCAGCCCACTTTGTTAAACGCCGCTGAAGCTCTTCAGAAATAGGAAGCTCGCAAGGAGCTATGTCCCCATACTCATCGGGGGACATATTCCAAAGAGGATGACATTGATAATCCGGCATCAACTTTATATTTTTCACTTAAGGCTCCCCCTTGGATTTGCACCGACGACAAATCCGTTGTCACCAACGGTCACAGCAATTCGCTGCGGCTGCCCATTTATAGTTAGCTCATAAATTGGACGCCCAGTTCCAGTACCTTGATAACCAACGAGCTTCCCCTCAGAAACAGCCTTCATTACCACACCCGGAATCTCAGCCTCAGACACGCCCATCTGAGCAAATTGGCTACCATGCTCCTCCATGATGTGCTGCAAACCGGCTTTCGAGTTTCCAGTCTCTAGGAATACAACCTGGCCGCTAGAGTTACGAGTCGTTGCAATGACATTCTCTGGCGTAAATTTCACACCATTAGCAGCTAACTCATAGCGATAAAGGGGTCCGTCCCCTTTTATCCCCTCCCCTTTTATCCCCCTTTTATCCTGAAATACCTTTAATACCCAGTTCATCAGACATTTTCTGAGCACTATTTGCCTGAGCCTGCGTAGCTACTTCCCAGCACCCGATTAAACCATTCTGATTTAACACGTCAGACTGCCTAGAGAACAAAGGGGCCCGTCCCTTTTGATTGTCGAATGCTTCAACCGCTTGTTGTTAAAAAACAACTCAATTTTGCCGACTTAGCTTGATCTTCGGAATTTGCACTGCCCCCCTGCCGCTTCCGCACCAACTACAGCGTCAATTTAATCCAAATAAAATCCGCCTAAGAGCTCCTTGTTTTTCTATGGTTGAACCATCAGAAAAAACCTTATCAGATGTTACAACTTTAAAAAATCTTCCACAATCATAAACTTTAAAACCCTGGCTTTCCAACAACGAAATGCTGGCAAACCTATCCACACCAGCTCTCTCCCAGAAGAGGTTTCCTAGCCACATAGTGCTTCCAATCGCCTCAATATATCCTTGCCTGAGCACGTTACGGCCGGGATTCCCTGAGGTATCAATTTCCATTTGATCCAACGGGGGGGGCAAGCCATTAGACTTCATTAGAAGACCTGAAATAGGGCGCCCTGCGCATTCATACTCTAGAGGGTCTGTAGCGTTCTGCCAAAAATCATATTCGACATCAGAAACCCATGCCTGAATGAAACCTTCAACACTGAGAATAGGCCCTATACCCTCTTCCAACTTGGTAATACTATGACCCTCTGATTCTTCTAGTACCAAAAAGCAATAACCCAGCGCTGGAAGCAACCCGAATCGGAGCTCAAGCCCACCAGACATCAAACCGCTAGGCCAAGATTTTTTTTTCAATATTTTCTTTTCAAGCGCTTTAACGTCAATCTTAACCCCCTGCAGAAAAAAAACTGCTGGGGGGGAAAGCTTATTTAAAAGCTGCTCAACCAAGGCCAGCATCTGCAAACCACTGATCGACTCAAAATCAAAAACAAACTTGAATCTTTTCATCTTTTCAGGTCTCACTTGAATTCTTTAACAATCACTTTCACATTATATTCACGGCCGAATTCGATAAGCGACTTAGCAGCAGCCGAACCACCAGGCTGAACTCGCAAATCAAGCACCATATTTGCTGGTACACGGATTAAGGGGTCTGTCCCCTTTTATGCTTTAGCCACTTGAAGTGCCGTACTTGCATCAAGTGAGGTGTAACCAACCTTTGATTCATAGTAAAAAGGGGTCCGTCCCCTTTTATCTATATATTTATCCCCTTTTATCTTTCTAAATTTCAACTTATCTAAGTCACGTACAGCGACTGAACGCCAAACGAAGAGCGGCACCGATTTCCTCACGTGGACTGCTTGAAGATATGATTACATAGTCTTTTTGTGTGATCCCTTTACCGCTCCATGCTTCCAGTTTCTCATGATGGCTTGGCCGTAGGGTAATAAGCCCATCAACAGCATCCACCGAGCAGCTTTTCATATCTTTAAATAACGCGCGCTTGGTCTGATAGTTAAACTTAACCATCACTTGCGCCACCCATTCATCATACTCCTTTATAACACGACCTCTAATATCAAAGAAGTCTGGGCTCTTCTTGGGATCGACCGTTCGACTAACAGCCAAGGCTTCTATAAGACTTGCTCCCAGTTCGATATCCGAGGAGAAGCTTGACAGAAAAAATCTTTTTCCTTCAGGGTCTGGAAGGCAATTAAAAAAACCGGAGTACGTTTCAATATATATAAAATCATTATTGAATTTTGCTGCAGCCCAGGCCTTCTCATTAACATCATTCATTCATTTCACCATACTCATGATTACGGTCACGCCTTTTGATTGGCCGTATTCTACTGCGCGATTTATTTGAGCCCATTGTTCAGACGTTGTTCCGGCTGGAACAGCAACACGCAACTCGCGAGTAGCAATCATAGAGCCGTCCAAAGGCACATTGGCCAGAGTATACGTCTCAAATTTCGCAGCGGCATCGATATTTCCTTTAAGTGAGCTGTAAACCTGTGACGGATTTGCCAGCTTGGCCGCAGTGGTCGTATCAAGCGTTTTAGCACTTATTGCCGTACCCGTTGCCGGATCGTAAAAATCGAACGTCTTAAAATTTGGCGGTAGCCGCGAATTAGACGGCAGTTCCGATGCTAGATATTCCTCCCAAGGCATGCCCTGTCCTTGGATTCCCTTGCCCCACTCAATGCCAATCTTGGCTTGATCCAGCGTTTGCGCCGCGCTTTTTGCGCCACCAGCAGGTAAATCCGCAGGAGGAGGCAGATCAGGATCAGGGGCGTCCGCATGAGCAGGCGAACCTGTTTCATTATCGATGAACGCGCTGTCCGCATTGAGATTTTTAGCCGGTGGGTTGTCAGAGGCCTTCGCAATTGCCGCGGCTGACTTGGTAGCCACGACATCGACGACCTCAGCCACCGACTTAGCACCAACGATTGCAGTGAAAATACGTATGGCGAGCAACGTTTTTTGGGCACCGCCGACATCTTGTCCGTAAATACTGTTGAGCTTATCTGAGAGTTCGGGGCTCAGCGCCACGGCGGCGCCTTCCCCTATGGCCTTGCCGCTTTCCTGAAAACTCTCAAGAGCGCCTGCCGGCACATCTTTCAAGCTGGACAGAATGCCGCCAAATACGGCTCCTGGGTCTTTCTTGGCAGCGTCATACAGACTAACGGCACCGTCTTTCAAGGCAATACCAGAGTCTTTCAACTCCTTTAGCAATCCGCTACTCAGGTCTCTGCTGATACCGCTCTGTACGAACTCTTTATAGAAGCTCGGGTCTGCGGTGTCTGCGAACATCTCCGGACGGAAGAGCTGATTCCCCGATGTGGTGAACAGTTGCTGCTTGTTTCCCAGTTCGTTGGTAAATGTCTGGCCCGCGCCTGCCAAGAATGTCTCGGCAGCGCTGTCAGTTCCGTCGCTTAACACCGAGCGCCATAACATATCGGTGTCTTTAAGCGCCTGCTGGCTAAGCCGCTCCATCGCCGCCTGCTCGGTGATTCCATACTTATCAGCGAACGTCTTGGCGTTATCTTCTAACCATTTCTGCTCTTCAGCATGCAGTTGACGGTTGTACGTCGTCGCGTACTGTGCAATTTGCGCACCTTTCGCGACGTCGCCACCCACCGCCGCCGCAGCCACAATCCCAGTCAGCTGCGATGCCATCACTTCGAGTTGTTTGTCACCTCCCACCATGCTGCTCAGTACATTGATCAGTGCCTCGTTAGCACCAGCAGCGGCGGCTCCTGTTTTGAAGTCCCCGCCGGTGGCTTCGGCGAGCAACCCGCCCACCAGCGCGTGCGCCATCACTTTTTGAGGGCTGCCTTCGTCGTACTTGCCCAACGCCCAGTCGCCGACCATCTTGAAGCCGATGGCCATACCAATATTGCTAGCCTGACCTACCAGCGCATTACCGAGATTGTCTGAGTAGCTGCCCCCATTGATCACGGTATTAACGAACGCATCAGACGCTGACTTCATCAAGACGATTTGAGCGCTGCTGAGGTTGAAGCCCAGCGAAGCAGGGTCATAGCCAGGCATAACGCCGGCCATTGCCGCAGAGGTGAGATATCCCTTTATTGACTGGGAGGACGTAATGTCTTTTACCGTCGCCCCGAGGTTGCCTTTGTTGTTAATGACGCTGACGGCTGCGCTGCTAGCCATCGACGTCAAGGCCGCAGTGGCTATCATGTTCCCAAGGCCTGCAGTAGTTGCGCTCGCAGTTGCCGTCGCCGCAGTGGCTGCGGCCATTGTCGTACCGGCCTGAGCGCTCGCCATTGCGCCTACTGCACCACTTGCAACGCCAGCGGTCAGGGCAGTCACGATAATGATGATCGCCAGCATCGCGCCCTGGCCCAGGCTCGAGTTGCTGTATTTGTAGGCGTCGTGGGTTTCCTTGATCAGCTTCCAGTCAACATCCCCCCGCTTCTCCGCATCCTTCAGCCAAGCCAGATCAGGATCAGCCTTGACCATCGCATCAATCGCCTGGCTTACCGTCTGTTGATTAACCTGCTTGACCTCAATATGCAGGCCATCCACCGCGTTGATTGCCACAGCGCCTTTGGCGATCAGCTCACTCTGGCGCAAGGTTTCATCGGTCTTGCCCTTACCGGACATGGAGTTCCACGCAAGGCTGGTGTTGCTCTTCTCGTGGCTCTCCTGATGCAGGTCTTTAACGCCCTCGAAGTTGATCGCCCCGCCGCTGTTAATCGTCAGGTCTTTACCGCTATTCAGCTTCGCGACTTGATACTGCTGATCACCGCCGCTGACCAGCACCAGGTTGCCGCCAGCGGTGATTTCGCTGCCGATGTTTTTCACATCGGTCACTTCGTCGTGCTTGGTTTTCTTGGTGCCGAAGGAGCCTTTTTTCTTCATGTCGTACAGCGAGTAGTCGCTGTCCTGCGCCGCCAGGACTTCGAGTTTGTTGCCTGCGGCCAGATACGCTTCGTCGTTGGCGGCGATGCGGCTGGAGGTGACGGCCAGGTTTTGTCCGGCACTCACAGCCACGCTGCCGCCCGCCGTGATCTCGGTTTGAACCTGGCTGACGTGGTCTTCCTGGCGCTTGACCTTCTTGCTCTTGCTGTACGAGTGCTCTTCATCCGCCGCCGAGCTGATGGTGACGTCTTCGGTCGCGGCCATGGCGATGTCGCGTTTGGCGTCGATCTGGCTGGCGATGGCGTTGATGTCTCGCCCGGCCTGAACCGACAGGTCGCGGCCTGCGCTGACGGTCGAGCCGATCTGGGTGATGTCGCTGCTGGTGTGTTTAGGGCTGAGTATCTGGCTGTTGGTAACCTGCGCAGAGGCGATGTTGACGTCTCGCCCGGCGTTAAGGATCAGGTCGCGGCCGCTTTGGAGCGTGCTGCCAATGTTGTTGATGTCACGCCCGGCGGAAACGCTCAGGTCATTGGCGGCTTCGATGCGCGCTGCACTGTTGGCGAAGTCCTGGTGCAGCTCGCCGCGCACGTCGCTGTCCAGCGAAGTCACGCTGCGCTCGTTGGTGACATCGCCGCCGATGGCGGTCACGGTGACGTCGCGACCGGCGATGATGCCGCCCGCTTTGTTGGTGACGTCGTTGCCCGCGAGCAGGTCCAGGCGGTTGCCGGCTGAGATCAGGCCGCTGTTGACCAGGTCATTGCCAGCGGTGGCGGACAGGTTGTTGGTGGCTTTGAGGGTGCCGACGTTGTCGAGGTTCTGGCCGGCGATGAGGGTCACGTCCTTACCGGCGATCAGTGCGCCGTTCGGGGCAAGACGTCCATCGGCTTGGGCCAGATACAGCACAGGCACCAGCACGTTTTCGCCATTCACTTCGCGCTCTTCGAGCCAGACGATATCGTGGGTCAGTGCCGCCACTTGCTGGGACGTCAGCGACACACCGACGGACAGGTTGAGTTGGTCCTTACTGGCGATGGCGTTGTTCATCAGGTACTTGAACTGATCCTCGTTGGAGGTCTGTCCATCGATGAAGGCCTGGCCGGTGCGCGAGGTGACGGCTTGTTGCACCAGGCGCTGTTCGTAGAGGCCGTCGCCGAGGCGCTTGGCGCTTTCGTCGGGGTTGTAGCCCAGGCCCGCGAGCAGGTAATCCGAGCTCATGAATTGCTTGAGGTCGGTGAGCACCGGGTTGGTTTCGATCAGGTATTTGCCGGTGCGCGCCGTGGCTGCGGTGGAGGGCAGGCCCTGAACTCGGGCGACGGTCTGCGCGGTCGCGGGCTGGTTTGCGCTCAGGCCGCTGATGTTCGTAACACCAGCAACACCTCCGATGCCCGAGACCTTATCAACGCCGGCGGTGCCCGCCGCGCCAGTCTGGTGGCTTGGAACCGAGAACCCGCCGCTGCCGGAATCGCCCGGTGTGGCGACGTTGAAAGCCGACGCATCGGCGTTGATGCCTGACGGATTTCGAGTTGAATCAACGAGCTGCCGACCGGTGGTGAGTGCCTGATTCGCGGAGGTGATTTGCAGGTTGCTGCCCTGCCCGACGGGAAGGGCCTGATCGCGCTGGGCGCTGGAAACACTGGCGCCTGTCATGGTCCAGCTTTGTGGTGCGGCGGTGGGTACAGCAACAGCGGCATTGCTGCCGCCCTGCCCGCTCAGGCGGAACAGGCCGTTCTGCCCTGTAGGCAGGCTGAATCCCGGCAGCGCGGTAGGATCGACTTGCTGCTGGGCCAGATTGGGCGGGAGCTGACTGTTGATGTGTGCGACGACAGTCGTGCTGGCTGCAGTCTGGGTGTTGGAAACCTTATTGGCGCCACCGAGATACGCATAATCTTCGTGGATAACGCTGTTCGTAAGGTTCTGCGTGGCAGTGATGTTGACCTTGCCACCAGCTTGAACGACGGCAGACTGAACTTGACCGTCATCCACCGACACTTCGCTGTCGGCCACCACCCGGAACTGATTCAGGAAGGTAGGCATCTGGACGAGATTGTTGGGATCGTACTGAGAAGCGCCCAATTCGCGATTGAAGCCGCTGTAGTACTTGAGATGTTTGCCCGTCTTCTTGTCGACAAGATCAGCGTTACCGCCGGTGCCATATTGAGTGGCAACTTCGAAAGCGGTGTCCGAGTTCATGAAGTGAAACACTTGCGGCTCGTCGTCGTTATGCGCGTTGTAGTTGTAGAGCTCTCCATTCAGAAAATTCAGGTGAGTAGAGCTGGAGATCCCTCCGGTCCTAAAGGTCCGAGTGCGCTCAACGGTACCGCCTGCCGCACCTTCGTTGGTGAAGTTGTCAGCCTGGATTGTAATGTCGCCCGATGCCATGACCTGACTTCGGCTGTTGAGGAAATCCCCACCTGTGAAGACAAAGTTTCCGCCCGCCGACAGTGTGCCGCTTCCTGAAGAAGGGGTGATCGACGCTTTATAAATTTCCTTGACGCCATACAAGATGTCGTAAGTGCTGCCTTGGCAGTCGTAACAGCCCACGGCGATGAAACCGGATACCAAGTGCCGCTCGGACGTGAAATCATCGCCGCGGTTTTTTAATACCGATGCGTTGATCGTCATTGTTCCGGCTGATTCGATTGTGCCCTTGAAGTTATCCAGCAGAACCGCTCTGCTGACCGCATCAGCCCCCCGAATATCCAGATCGCCCAAGCTGTAGACGTCACCACCATTATTGGCAAATGAGCCCACATGCAGATTTGCTTTCCCGCCGCTAAATAGCAGCCCTGTGTTTGTCAGGGACGGGGTATTGATGGTCAGTGACTGGCTGGCGCCCAGTGTCCCGTCGTTTCGCAGGGTGTTGGCTGTCAGCGTCAAATCGGAGTTCGAGGTAATCCGGCCGGCGTTGACCACAGCTCCCGCCACATTGATATCCGTCCGCCCTCCCCCCGCAATCAAGGTCGGCGCATTCAGATCCAGTCGATTCGCGCTCAGCCCCAGCGTCCCCAGGCTGGTCAGTCGACCATTGCCCGAATACCCGCCCGACAACGAGACATTCATCGCCCCGTCACTGGCGATCAATCCGTCGTTGATCCAGTTCCCGCCGGTCCCGACAAACGCCGTCGACGCCAGCAACTGCCCCGCCGAGGTCTGGGTGAAGTTGTTGACGTTGACGTTCAACGTGCCGGCCTGAAGGACGCTGCTGTTGGTCCAGGTGTCGGCGTTGAGGGTCAGCACGCCGCGGGTGACCAAACTGCCGCCGGCGTTCATGACGTTGTCGGTGGACACGCCGAAGTTGCCGCTGCCGACGTGCAAAATGCTGCCGCCGCCGTTGAGCAGGCTGCCGACGCCCACAGCGAGGTCGGTGTTGGCGGTTTCCAGGGCGCCGTTGCGGTTGTCGAACAGGCCGCTGATGTGCAGGTTGGTCAGGCCGCTGGTGCCGAGCGCACGCAGTTTGCCGGTCTGGTTGTCGAGACTGGCGGCGCTGATGCTGAGGGTGCTGTCACTCTCGATGATGCCCAGTCGGTTGTTCAGCGCGCCGGCGAGGCTGAGGTCGATTTGCTGGCCGGCGATCTGGCCGTCGTTGTCGCCGCTGTTGTCGAAATTGTTGCCGGTGACGTTGATCCGCTGCCTGGCGTACAGGCCGCCGTTGCGGTTGTCGAAGTTGCCGCTGCCGGTGTTGATCAGCGCGTCGCCGCCCTGAGCCGACACCCGGCCGCCGTAGTTGTCGATGCCGGCCAGTGCGCGGATGTCGAGGTTTTGCGCCTGGGTGATGCCGCCCTGACGATTGACGTCGTAACCATTTCTCAGCACACCGGTGATGCGCGCGACGAAGGCACTCTGCAGGCTCGACAGCACGCCGCCACGGTTGTCGACGTTGTTGGCGGTCAGGTTGAGGTTGCCGGCCTGGGCGATGATCCGGCCGTTCTGGCCGTCGATGTCGCCGTTGACGGTCAGGTCCAGTGCGCCCTGGCTTTGCAGGGTGCCGCTACCGTTGGCAAGGCTCGCGGCTTGCAGCCTGAGGTTGGCGTTTTTGCTGTAGATCAGGCCGTCGTTGCCGTTCTGCACTGCGCCGCCGGCGTTGACCTGAAGCTGGTCGTTGGCGGCCACGGTGCCGCGATTGCTGTTGTCCAGGCCACCGGTGGTGAGGGTCAGCGCCCGCTGGCTGGCCAGTTGACCGCCCTGGTTGTTGATCTGGGCGGCGCGCTGGATCAGCAGATCCCCCGCGCTGGCGAGCTTGCCATGGGTGTTGGTCAGGGTGCCGAGCAGATCAAGAGTGACGGCGGCGTTGCCCGCGACGGTGCCCGCGCTGTTGTCCAGGTCGGTGCCGGTGAAGCTGATGTTCTGTTGCGCGTTGACCGTGCCTGCCGCGTTGCCGAGGCCGGCGGCATTGATTGTCAGGGCGGCGCCGCTGTCGATCAGGCCGTTCTGGCTGTTGTCCAGCACGCCGCTGACGTTGAACGTCTGACCGCCGCCGCTGGACAGAATCCCGCCACGGTTATCGACGCTGGCGGCACGAACACTGAGGGCTTTCTGGCTGACCAGCGCCCCGGCGGCCCCATTGAGCAGCGCGCCCGTCAGGTTGACGCCGACTTCGCCGCTACGGCTGGAGAGTGTGCCGCTGTTGCGGTTGTCCAGGGTCCCGCCGCTGACGCTCAACCCTGCCCAACCGGAGATGAGCCCGGCCTGGTTGACTAGCGTAGTGGCGTTGAGCACCAGGTTCTGGTTGCTGATCAGTCGGCCGCTGGTGTTGTCCAGGGTGCGCCCGGTCAACGTGAAGCTCTGGGCGCTGGACATCTCGCCAGCCTGGTTGTTGAAGTCGCGCATCCGGTTAACGGTCAAGGCGCCTTTCGCGGTGATAAGCCCGCGCTGGTTGTTCAGGTCGGCGCCGTTGAGGTCCAGCGTCACGGCGCCGTCACCCAGCAGCCGTCCGCCGTTCTGGGTCAGGCTGTTAAGGGTGAGGGTCATGTCGCCCTTGGCCGAGACTTCACCGCCGTCGCTGGAATCCAGCGACTGAGCGTTCAGGTGCAGCGTGCCCTTGCTGTTGATCAGCCCGGTGGTGCGGTTGTCCAGCGAGCCGGTGCGCAGGGTCAGGTCAGTCCCGGCCAGCACAAGGCCGCCACGGTTGTCGAGATCGACGGCGGTGGCGTCGAGCGCACCGGTCGCGTTGATGAGGCCGTTGTTCTGATTGGTCAGCAGGCCGTGAACAGTCAGGCCGAAGTCGCCGCGGCTGGTCAGGGTGCCGGCGCTGTTGTTCAGCGAGCCGGCATCAATGTTCAGGTTGGCGGCGGCGATCATGCCCTTGACGTTGGTCAACGCCTGGGCGACGCGGACGATCAGCGGCTGGTTGCTGAGCAGTTTGCCGTTGCTGTTGTCGAGGCTGTCGGCGCTGAAGGTGAAGCCCTGAGCGCTAGAGATTTCACCGCTCTGGTTGTTCACGCTGGCCAGGTTTTTCAGCAGCAGAATGCCGGGGGCGTGGATCAGACCGTTCTGGTTATTCAGTTGGCCGTGATTCACATCGAGGGTCAGGTCGGTGTTGCTGAAGAGCATGCCGCCCTGTTGATCCAGCCCGGTGACGCTGGCCGAAAGCGCGCCGTTACTGCCGATGCTGCCGCCGTCGAGGTTGCTGACCTGAGCCGCCACCATCTCCAGGGTCGAGGCGCTGCTGACGCGGCCGTTCTGGCTGTTGTTGAAGTCGCCGGTGTGCAACGACAGCGCGCCTTTGCCGCTGATGCTGCCGCCCTGGCTGTTGTCGAGGCTGCTGCTGTTGAGGCTCAACCCGCCATCGGTGACCAGCTTGCCGCCCTGATTGCTGATCGCGCCGAGGGTGTCGACGGTCAACGCACCGGCACTGGACAGACTGCCGCCGTTGTTGGTCAACGAAGCGCTGAGCACGTTCAGGGTGCCTTCGCTGTCGATCAGGCCCTGGCCGTTGAGCAGCGCGCCGCTGAGGCCCAGGTCGATTTTCTCCTGACTGACCAGGTTGCCGCCGCTGTTGTCCAGCTGCGTGCCCGTGACCGTCAGCAATGACTTGCCCGACAACACGCCGTTGGTGCGGTTGAGCAGTTGGTCGACAGTCAGGGTCAGGGACTTCTGGCCGATGACGCGGCCAGCGTCGCTGTTGTCCAGACGCTGGCCGGTGATGCTGATGTCGTCCTGGCTGGACAGCTCGCCGCCGCGGTTGTCGATGCTGCCAACGTGCAAGGTCATGACGTCGTTGGCGCTGACCAGACCGTCCTGGCGGTTGTCGAGGCTTGCGCCGGTGAGGTTCAGCGCGCCAAGGGCGATCAACTGGCCGCCCTGCTGTTGCAGGCCGCCGATGTTGGCGATCAGGTCCTGCTTGCTGGCGATCTGGCCCAGGCCGTTGTCGACGCTGGCGGCGTTGAGGGTCAGCTTGCCGTCGGCGACCAACGTGGCGTTGTGATTGTTCAGGGCGTTGCTGACGGTGAGGTCAAACGAACCTCGGCTGCTGAGCAGGCCTTCGGTGCTGTCGAGGCTGTCGCTGCGGGCGTCAAGGGACGCGGCGGAAATCACGCCTTTGACGTTGTTGAGCGCTTGGGCAACGCGCACGATCAATGCTTGATCGCTCAGCAATTTACCGCTGCCGTTATCGAGGCTGTCCGCGCCGAAGGTGAAGCCTTGGGAGCTGGAGATTTCGCCGTTCTGGTTGTTCACGCCCGCCAGGTTTTTCAGCAGCAGCGCGCCGGGGGAATTGATCAGGCCATTCTGGTTGTTGAGCTGGCCGTGGTTGAGATCGAGGGTCAGGGCGCCGTTGCTGAACAGTTCACCGCCCTGTTGGTCGAGGCCGGTCACGCTCGCGTTGACTGTTTTGGTGGCGGCGATGCGCGCGCCGTCCTGATTGGTCACCTGACCTGCGCTGAGGGTCAGGGTGTCGGCGCTGGTGAGTTGGCCACCGTGGCTGTTATCGAAGGCGCCGGTGTTCACGGCCGCGCTGGTTTTGCCGGAGATCACGCCCTGATTGCGGTTGTCGAGGCTGGCACTGGCGAGGGTCAGGCCGCCATCGGTGGTGATCGAGCCGTGCTGGTTATTGACCGCGCCGGGGGTGGCGATCGTCAACGCGCCCGCGCTGGACACGCTGCCTGCGGCGTTCGACAGCGATGCTGCCTTGAGGCTCAGCGCGGCTTCGCTGCTGAGCAAACCGGCGTCGTTGAGCAGCGCGCCGCCAAGGTCGACGGCCAGACCGTTCTGGCTCGCCAGGGTACCGGCGCCGTTGTCCAGCGTTGAGCCGCTCAGTTGCAGGGTGTCGCCAAACAGCATGCCTTTGGTGCGGTTGATCAGACGATCGACGTTGAGCTGCAACGCCGTACCAGCGATGACTTTGCCGGCATCGCTGTTGTCCAGTTGCTGCGCGGTGATCGTCACGTCCTGCTGGCTGGACAGCTCGCCGCCACGGTTATTCACGTTGCCGACGGTGAGTTTCAGCGCTTTTGTCGCGCCGACCAATCCTGCGCCGCTGTTATCGAGGGTGTTGCCGGTCAGCGTCAGATTGCCCTGAGCGACGAACTCACCGCCCTGCTGTGCGAGGTCGCCGACATTGGCGACGAGATCGGACTGACTGGCGATGCGGCCAGCGGCGTTGCGCACGCTGTCGGCCTGGATCTGCAACAAACCGGCTGCACTGAGCAGGCCGCTCTGGTTGTTCAATTGCTGGCCGAAAAACGCAATCCCGCCCTTACCGCTGATCAAACCCTTTTGACTGTTATCCAGCGCATCGATGAACAGCTGCATGTCCTGGGTGGCACGCACCGAGCCGCCGCGGTTGTCGACGGTGGCGCTGCGCAGGGTCAACGCGTTCTGCGTCGACACAACGCCGCCGCGGTTGTCCAGGGACAGGCTTTGCAGCGCCAGCGCACCTTTGGACTGAATGCTGCCGCCCGCCTGATTGTTCAGCGCGCCGGTCAGGGTGAGGGTGACATCGCCATCGGACACCACCGTGCCCGACTGACTGTTGTCCAGACTGCTCGCGGTGACGGTCACGCCATCGGCGGCACCCAGTGTGCCGCCCTGACTATTGATCGCGCCGCTGACGCCCAGGGTCAGGCGTTCATCGGCGGTGATCTGCCCGCCAGCGTTGTTCAGACTGGCCGCCGTCACGGTGCCGATCTGCGCCGCCGACAGCTCGCCGTTCTGGTTCGACAGTGCGGCGTCGACGACCACATTCAACGCCGCATCACTGCTGATGCTGCCATCGTCATTGAGCAGCGAGCCGGCGTGCAGGTCGATGCCCTTGGCGGAGATCAGCCCGCGGACGTTGCTGAGCTGCCCATTAACCCGAACGCTTAAGTCACTGACGCTGGACAGTTCACCCCCGCGGTTATCCAAGCTGGCCGCATTGATCCGTGTGCTGCCATTGGCCTTGATCAAACCAGCGCTGTTGAGCAGCTGTCCGGCAATGTCCGCCGACAGGGCTCCAACACTCGAGATCTTGCCCTGAGTGCTGTTATCGAGATTTTGCGCAGTGATCGCCACGTTAGCGTTACTGGTGATCAGGCCGCCGCTGGCGTTCCACAGTTGGCCAGCGTTGAGGGTCAGACCGCCCAGACTCACCACCTGACCGGCCTGGCGGTTGTCCAGTGTCGACGCTTTGATCTGTGCGCCGTTGGCGGTGATAACGCCAGCGCTGTTGAGCAGTTGCCCGGAAATGTCCGCCGTCAACGCTGCCGCACTGGAGACCTTGCCCTGAGTGCTGTTATCGAGATTTTGCGCGGTGATCGACAGGTTGCCGTCGCTGGCAATCTGGCCGCCGTTGGCGTTTAGCAGCTGCCCAGCGGTGACAGTCAGACCGACCTGACTCAGCACCTGCCCGGCTTGGCGGTTGTCCAGTGTCGCTGCGTTGATATGCGCATCGTTGGCGGTGAGAACGCCAGCGCTGTTAAGCAGTTGTCCGGATATGTCCGCTGACAACGCCGCTGCGCTTGAGATTTTGCCCTGCTGGCTGTTGTCGAGGTTTTGCGCGGTGATCGACAGGTTGCCATTGCTCGCGATAAGCCCGCCGCTGGCGTTCCATAACTGAGTGGCGACAAGGGTCAGAGCGCCCTGACTCAGCACTCGACCGGCCTGGCGGTTATCCAGGCTGGCGGCGTTCAGTTGCGTACCGGCCTGGCCGCTCAACGTGCCGCCCTGGTTATTGACGGATTGTGTAGCGCTGACCTGCAGTGTTCGACTGGCAACAACGTTGCCGGCGTTGCGCAGGTCCTGGGCGCTGATCGTCACATCGCCGGCGCCGTTGCGGCTCTTGTCTGCATTTACGCCGGCTTCAACGATGGCGGTGTTGGTCAACTGCCCACTGGTGGACAGCCTGATCTGATCGCGGGCGGCAACGTTCTGCTGAATGTTCAATGCATCGCGGCCCTGCAGGTCGACGCTGCTGCCGTACACCGGGCCCTGAACCTGGGCGTTGAGGGCCTTGACGTTGACGGCGCCGGTCGCGGCGGCCTGGGCCATGTTCAGCTGACCATTGGCGTCGATCAGAATGTCGCCGGCGCTGGCCGCCAAGTTGCCGGCCACTTTCACACCGACCCCGGCTTCGGTGCCGACCAGTCGAATGGCGCCGGCATACATGCCGCCCAGCGCAGAACTGTCGATGGCGAGTTGCGGCTTGGCGCTGCCGTCGTCAGCCAGTGCTGTTGCGTTCAGGCTCTGCGCGTCGACGTTGTTGCGGCCGGCGATGATGTTGAGTGTGTTGGCGTGCAGCTCGGCGTTGATCTTCGCGCTGCGGGTGATGATGTCGAACTGGTCGAGGTTGCTGGCATCCAGCCCTCCCCCTTCGATGGACACGCTGCCGCCTTCGACGCGGAAATGGTCAAGACGGCCGTTGTCCAGCACCGGCGTGCCCGTGGTGAGGGTCGCCCGCGGTGTGTTGATGAAGCCGCAGCCGTTGCAACTGATGCCATAGGGGTTGGCGACGATAACGTGTGCGGCCTGCCCGGCCACTTCGGTGTAGCCGTTGAGCTGGCTGGCGTTGGCCCCGGTGACTTCGTTGAGAATGATCGACGCGGCCCGACCGTTGAGATTCGGGTTGCCGACCACGATGCCGCCCAGTTGCGTGCTCTGGGTGCGGGCGGTGGCGTTGTTGAGGATCACGCCCTGGGTGCCGACGTTGTACTGCTGGTACTGGTTGTGGGAAAGACCGCTGGCATTGGGCGCCGCGATGTTGACGATGGGCACGCCGTTCCCTGCCTGACTCAGGGTGGTATTGGTGGTGCCGCTCACCGCGATGCCCTCGGCCTGGGCCAGCAGCGGTTGCCAGAACATGGCGTTGGCCAGAATCAAGGCGATCCCGCGCTTGGGCATGCCCCAGAAACGCGGACGCTCAGTCAGCGCAGCAGAAGGCTGGCGCACGAGAAAATCGAAGTGGCGAACGTCCATGTCAGGTATCTCGGTCAAACGTTAGAGAAAAAAGTCCATGCGGAAATAGATCGGCGACTCGCGCTCGATCAGGCCGCCTGGGCGCTCCAGAGAGTGGGCAAAGGTCACCGTCGCGGCGACGTGCTGGCCGCGGGCAAAGCATTCGAACGCATTGCTGGACAGGCGCCCGTGCGCGTCGTCGTTGTAGCGATCGTTGGCAATCACGCCCTGGTCGTAAGACGCCGCAATGCCGTAATCGCTGAAGGCCGGGCGCAGCCAGTCGAGGGTGACGGGCCGGGTCAGGCGCAGCTCGTTGCGCCAGTAGCCGCCGCTGTCGCCGGACAGCAGTTGGTCCTTGTAGCCGCGCACCGACGATGACCCGCCGAGGCTCATCCGCTGAGGGCTGAACAGCACGTCTTCGCTGCGTTGTCCGGTGGCGAGGCTGGTGAAGGTGAAGCTCTCGTCCCACAGCTTGAACGGCTGCAGGTAGCTCACGGTGCCGGTGTATTTGCGATAGCGCGCATTGGCTTCGCCTGGGCCCGGGTGGTTGTTGTCCTGGGACCCGAACGCGCTGATGCCTTGCTGCATGCCGAGGTCAAGGTTGAGAAATGCCGAGCCCACGCGGCGCCCGTGGTTGATGCCGTACTGCACTTCGCTGATGCGGTTGCTGCTGTCGGCCAGCCGGCTGCCTTCGATGTAGTTGTTGCTGCGCAGGTTGGAGACGCCGACGTTCAGCGAGGTTTTGCTCAGGGCGTCACGGTAGATGACTCGCTCGGCGCGCAGCTGATGGGTCTGGCTGTCGCCGTTCTGCTTGAAATCGAAACCGTTGGCCTGGGCCTGTGAGCGGTATTCACTTTCGCTGTAGCTATAACTGAAATTCCACCAGCCCCACGGCAGGTTGTAGGCCAGCCCGGTGTTGTGCGAGGTGTGCAGGTGGTCGGTCATGGCGTCGTGACCGCCGCGCAGGCTCAACTGATCCGCCAGACCCAGCGGGCTGTCCCACTCAAGCCCGGTGTTCCACTGTTGCTCGCCAGTGCTGCGCTGTCCGTCGTTGTTCCGCGACAGGCTCACGCGCCACGGCTTTTGCGGGGCGTTCTTGACCAGCACGTCGCTGCCGCCGACTTCCTGGCCCGGTGTCAGCTCCATCTGCGCCTGATTGGACGGCAGACGATTGAGCTGGTCGACCATCTGCTCGATCTCGCGCAGATTGACCAATTGCCCTTCCCGCCCCGGAAATGTCATTGCCAGCTCACGCTCGCTCAGGCCGCTGTCGGCAGCGCTGCGCAGTTTTTCCAGCTGGCCTTCCACCACCAGCACCTGCAACTGGCCTTTCGACAGATCCTGCTGTGGCAGGTAGGCGCGACTGGTAACCAGCCCTTTCGCGATGTACAGGTTGGTGATGGTCTTGAGCAATTCGTTGAGCTGGGACACGCCCATGCACGTGCCCAGATAAGGCTGGGTCAGGCGCTGACGCTCGGCATCGGACAGCGACGCGGCACCTTTGAGCTCGATCGCCGTGATGGTGAAGCAACGCGTGTCGACTGTGGCAGCCGGTGCGACAGGTGCGGCTTGCTTGCCGGGCAGACTCTTGAGGTCTTCGAGGCGGCGCTGCTGATCCTGGAGCAGTTGTTCCTGGCGGTCGCGCAGCAAATCCTGATCGCCCGGATTCGGCGCCGCGAGGATGGTTAGCGGAATGGCGACGAGCAGGCAAAACAGCCCAACTCTGAGTGCGGAGAAATCCACGGAGCATCCTTGCAATAGCACAGTGATATCAATAAACGGCGCGATAGTAATTAGCCATTAGAATGACGTCAATAAGCCGGCTAAAAGTTTCATGTTCGCCCGAATCGTCGGTCGCGGACCTCCCTCGGTTGGCCAAAGCTCGCCACAAAAAAAGGCCGCCCGCGAAAACGGACAGCCCTTTTATCGTCCCGACATCTCATCTCTTGATGGGACGCAGGTTGCGGTTTAAACCGCGTTTAATTCAATGGCGCAGCAACTTGCGCAACGGCACTCCATCCTTGAGCACCGGCGACTTGATGACGATGTAGCTGAAGTACTTGGATATCCCGATGTTTTTGTCGAGCAGGCTTTCCACCACTTCCTGATAGTGCTGAATGCTGCGGGTCATGAAGCGCACCAGGTAGTCGTAGCCGCCACTGATCAAGTGGCATTCGAGGACTTCGTCGACCAGACGGATATTGGATTCGAACTTGGCGAAGTCTTCGCGCTTGTGGTCGCTGAGGGTGATTTCGGTGAAGACGGTGACCGAGTCGGTGATCTTGGCAAGGTTCAGATGCGCCTTGTAGCTGGAGATATAACCGGCCGATTCCAGCCGCTTGACCCGTTGCAGGCAGGGGCTGGCGGACAGGCCGACGGCATCGGCGAGGCTGACATTGGTCATCCGGCCGTCCTTCTGCAGTTCGACCAGGATACTGATGTCGATCCGATCCAGTTTTACGAGCCCTTCCATCACGTACCTCTTGACTGCCGTTGTAAGACAATCTTCTAGCAAAATCAGCGCCGTAAAGACAGCTGATGCTGCGCCACCAGGTCAGCCATGCTGTTGATGCAGTACTCCGCCGCGCAGGGTGAAGGCTGACGCGCCCGGTGGCGGCCGATCAGGCAGCGGTCCAGACCGGCGAACGTGTCGACCGACGGTCCCGTGACGTGCAGGACCGGTTGCACCTGATCGCCCTGATCAGTGAGCCATTGCGGACCTTCGGCCTGGGAAATGAAATCTTCCGGTGCAATTCCCAGCCGCTCACAGAGCACGCCACGGTCCTCGGCATCGCGGTCGCCGCGCACCAGCAGCCGATAGAATTTGCGCAAGTACAACATCGCCCCCGGTGCGTCTTCGAACAACGACCAGTTGCCCGCCGAACGGGCGAAGCTCATGCCCTCCTCCCAACTGGCGTGCAGGCCCCACTTTTCGGCGAGTTGGCGATGGGCGAAGCACAACAGGCCGCTGAAGCCCAGCTCGGCGAAGCGCGGATACAGGGTCGCAACGACGGCGTTGAATTCCGCCAGCACTTCATCTTTGGCCGGTTGCCCGCCGCGGCTGTCGAGCAGCGGTTGCAGCGCGGCCCAGACGCCCGAATCGCGATCCACCAGCACTTCGTCGCAATCGATCAGTAACGCTCGGTACTCTGTTAGTCCGATTCCGGTCAGCCCCAATTCTGTCAGCCCCATGTGGATCAAACCTCCTGGATGCATTTAGCCCGGCGCGGGCACTGCTCCGGTTCAAGAGTTCAAGACTTCAAGACCCGTGCCAAGGCCGCGTCGAGGATCTGTACCGCTTCGTCGACCTGGGCTTCGGTGGTGACCAATGGCGCAAGGAAGCGCAGTACGTTGCGGTAAACGCCGCATTTGATCACCAGCAAACCACCGGCGCGGGCTTCGTCGATCACTCGCTGGTTGAGGTCGGCATCGGGGGTCCGCGCAGCGTCATCCTTGATCAGCTCGATCGCCAGCATGAAACCGGTGCCGCGCACGTCGCCGATGCGTGGGTAGCGCGCCTGCAAACCGATCAGGCCACGGCGCAGGCGTTCCCCCAGAAGTTGGCTGCGCGCCAGCAGTTGTTCTTCCTCGAACGCGTCGATCACCGCCAGTGCCGCCGCACACGCCAGGGCGTTGCCGCCGTAGGTGCCGCCCAGGCCCCCGGGCAATGGCGCGTCCATGATGTGCGCCTTGCCGACCACGCCGGACAAGGGCAAGCCACCGGCGAGGCTCTTGGCGACTGTCACCAGATCAGGCTGGATACCGGAGTGCTGGTAGCCAAACCAGGTGCCGGTGCGACCGAAGCCGCTCTGGATCTCGTCGAGGATCAACACGATGCCGTGCTTGTCGGCCAACGCGCGCAGGGCCTGGAGAAACTCAGGCGGCGCGGTGAGGAAGCCGCCATCGCCCTGCATGGGTTCGATGAGGATCGCGGCGACCCGGTCCGGTGCCACTTGGGTCGCCAGCAGTTCCATCAGCGCACTGAGTGCCGCCTCGCTGCTGACGCCGCGATACGCGTTGGGATAAGGCGTGTGGAACACCTCCGGCGCAAACGGCCCGAAGTTCTGTTTGTACGGTTGGCTCATGCCGGTGAGCGTGGTGCCGAGCAAGGTGCGTCCATGGAAGCCGCCACGAAAGGCGATGACCGCCGAGCGATTGGTATGGGCACGGGCGATCTTCACGGCGTTTTCCACCGCTTCAGCGCCGGAGGTGAAGAACGCGGCCTTGTAGGCTTCCTGACCGCCGATCATTTCGCAGAGGCGCTGAGCCAAGTCGAGATAGGGGGTATAGGCCGCCACCTGAAAGCAGGCGTGGGAGACTTTTTGCAGTTGAGCCTGCACTGCGGCGACCACTTTCGGGTGGTTGTGGCCGATGTTGAGTACGCCGATGCCACCAACGAAATCCAGGTAGCGCTTGCCATCCACGTCCCACAATTCAGTGCCTTGGGCGCGGTCGATCACCAGCGGGTGCGCGGTCACCAGGCCACGGGGCACAAATTGCTCGCGCTGACGGAGCAAAAGAGGGGTTTCGTCGACTTTGCTGTTCATGGCATTTCCCATCGTGAGTCCGGCAACCTGGAGGCGGTTGCGATGCTGATCAGGTTACGGCGTGCGGGCAACGCACTTAGCCGAACTTGGCCCGTGAGAAATTCGGATCAACTGTTTTGGCCCCGCCTTTCAACAGATCCTGCGCCGGGCTTGGAGGATGATGTGGGCTAGCTCCCTACCCCTTCCCTTCAGCCTCTTTTCAGCAGGAAACGCCCATGGCCTTGCTCTATAAAGCCGACCCCGCGCGCGCGCCACACTGGCAGAGACTCTTCGCCGAACATGCACCGGACATCGAATGGCGCGCCTGGCCGGACATCGGCAATCCCGAGGACGTCGAGTATCTGGCCGCCTGGCAGGCGCCGGATGATCTGACGCAGTTGCTGCCCAATCTGAAAGTGCTGTTCGCGCTGTCGGCCGGGGTCGATCAGTTGGATCTGTCGCGGTTGCCGGCGGAGCTGCCGGTGGTGCGGTTGCTGGATCCGAGCATTACGCGGGGCATGTGCGAGTACGCGACGTGGGCGGTGTTGAGTCTGCATCGAGATATGCTGCGGTACCGCGAGCAGCAGGCGGCGCGTTGCTGGCAGGCGCATCTGTTGCAGCCGGCAGAGAACCGGCGTGTGGGGGTGATGGGGCTGGGCACCCAGGCGCAGCAGATTCTGGCAACACTGGCGCCGTTCGGGTTTGCCTTGTCGGGCTGGGCGCGCAGCGTTCATGAGATTGAGGGGGTGGCGTGTTTTGCGGGTCAGGCGCAGTTGGCGGCGTTTCTGGCGCAGTGCGACATTTTGCTGTGTGTGTTGCCGTTGACGGAGCAGACGGAGGGGATTCTGGACCGCAATCTGTTTGCGTTGCTGCCGCGGGGCGCGGGGCTGGTGAATATGGGGCGCGGCGGGCATCTGGTGGAGGGGGATTTGCTGGAGGCGCTGGAGAGTGGGCAGTTGGGGGGCGCTGTGCTGGATGTGTTGCAGGTGGAGCCGGCGGGGTCTGATCATCCGTTTTGGGATCATCCGCAGGTGGTGTTGACGCCGCATGTGGCGGCGATGACGCAGCCAGCAAGTGCGTTTGGGGTGTTGCTGGAGAATATTCGGCGGTTTGAGCGGGGGGAGCGGATGGTGGGTGAGATAGATCGAAATCGGGGCTATTGAGATCTAGATCAAAGGCGTCTGCCTGGGGGCAGACCGATTCGCCTTCGGCGACTTACTTTTGAAAAGCACCAAAAGTAAGCAAAAGTGCCGCTCTCGGTTTGGCCCTTCCTTCGTCAGGGTTCCTTCACTCCGGTCTCGCTCCGTGGGCCCGCTGCCATCCGCCATCCATGGCGGGGGGCAGCTCTCGCGGCATCCATGCCGCTCGGCCCACTCCGCGAAACCTATGTTCAGCCTGCACCAAAGTCGCGATTGGCGCCGTCTGGGCTATTTGCGTATGAAGATCAAAAGCAGATCAAAATCGGATCAAGGGCTTCCCGGCTGAAGCCGGTCCTACAGGGGTAGGCGCAGGTCCCACTGACACCGCGCATGCTTTTAGTGGGACCGGCTTTAGCCGGGAAGCTTTTCGCTTATAGGGGACTGATTTATTTACAACGCTTCACCGTAAATTAATCTGTCCCCGGTCCGTTAGGTGACACCTGACGTCTTCCCGGCTAAAGCCGGTCCCACTGACACAGCACATGCTTTTAGTGGGACCGGCTTTAGCCGGGAAGAGGCCAGTCCAGTCGCCAACAATTATGTGGTGTGCCATCTGACGCCTTCCCGGCTAAAGCCGGTCCCACTGACATCAAAAGCCTGTCGGCACGGCAACATCCCGAAACCGCCCTACCGTTGACCACTCGTCGGACCGCCTGCATCCTGCGCCGCCTCAAATTGGCAGGCATCAAAAAGGTCATGTTCAAGGACGACAAAAAAAATCCCTTTGGGGACAACTCGATTTTTAAAGGGCTTCCCAACGGGGGCGCGTCATGGACACCGTGGAATCCGCCGCCTGAGCCCATGCGGGTACCCACTCCGATGCCAGAGCGCTGGCCCGAGCCGAAGGCGCGTACCGACAAGGTATTCGCCAAATCCTGTACCGGGGAATGGTGCAGCACTGACGCCGGCACCACTGTAGAACCCGCCTCCAACTTCGGCGCGATCATGATGGCGGGTGCCATGCTGCTGCCTTCCGCCTCCGACGCCATTGCCGCCGCACTCGGCGCAGACATGGGACTGGGCCGTATGGCCGGTGGCGGCATCATGCAACGCAGCCACACGTGGCTGCTTCGCGGAGCCGGCGGCCCGGCGAGTCTGTTCATCGTAGGCATGCTCCCGGCGAAGATGGGCGACGGCACGCTCTACACCGACGACGAATTGCGCAACCTGACTAAGGCGACGACCCGGGTGCGTTTCCAGCTGCGCCGTGACGCCGAAGGCGAGTTGCAGATTTACGGCATCCATTCCAAGGCATCCGGCGACGACTCGGTCCGCACCGTGCAAGCCCGCTGGAATGCTGAAAAAAGCGCGATGGAAGCCCATCTCGACGGCGTCACCATTCTCATGACGCTCCGCCGAGGTCGATATGGGACGCTGGAACCGCTGGTCTACCCTGAAAACAGCGACGCGCGCTTAGGCACCATCCTCGTCCACCCTATCCCGGACGACACCGACAGCCAGCTCGAAGGCCTCCCCGGCGAAGACATCACCGCAGAAGACTGCATCCTGGTCTTCCCGGCTGATTCGGGGTTGAGGTCGATGTATGTGGTGTATGCGCGGCCGTTTAATGGGGATCATGGGTATCATCCGCCGCCCATCGGACTCGCAGCCTTTCCAGACGCAGTTAAAGCCGATAGCAAAACGAAAGTGCGAGGCGGAGGTGGGCTCCGCAAACGATGGAAAGATAGCAAAGGGAGAATTCTTGAATGGGATAGCCAACATGGAGCGGTCGAAATGTACGACAAACAGGGCAAGCACTTAGGTGAATTTGATGCCATTACCGGCGAGCAAACCAAACCGGCGCAATCCGGTCGCAGAGTAGAAAAATAGGAGCGCGTATGTACCTTGAGATTAACGGATTCCTTCCAAATCATGACCCAGACGATTCGCTCAAATTTGAATTGCTGGTAGACAGCGCTTTGACCGAACAGATTGTGAAGTTTCTCGGACATCGAAGCCTCAATGCAATGGCAGAGGCTGAATGGCCCCTCACCAAAGAGCAAGTTGCTGAACTTTCTTCGATTATCGGAAAACCTTTGCCATTGGATTTGGCCCTGCTGATTGGAGTTGTGGGGTAGTCGTACACCCGTGAGCGAGGAAGGCAACGGAATTATGCGACAGGCTAACCGTACTCCCGGGCCTACATCCAGATAGAAGCTAACAATCAGGCTCATCCAACGTTTAAAGGGGACCGTTTAAAGGGGACGGATTTATTTACAGCGCTTCTCCATAAATTAATCTGTCCCCGGTCCGTCGGTGTGGCATCCGACGTCTTCCCGGCTAAAGCCGGTCCCACTGAGATCAAAACCTGTAATCGTTGAGCCAGACACACGCAGATCGTTCCCGCGCTCTGCGTGGTAATGCAGCCCCGGACGCTACGCGTCCCTGTAGGACCGGCTTCAGCCGGGAAGAGGCCCGCGCAATCGCTATCAATTTTCAGTTGGGCAACTGACGCCTTCCCGGCTAAAGCCGGTCCTACTGACACAACGCTTGCATTTAGTGGGACCGGCTTTAGCCGGGAAGAGGCTCGCGCAATCGCTATCAATTTCTCGGTGTAGCAACCGACGCCTTCCCGGCTAAAGCCGGTCCCACTGAGATCAAAACCTGTAATCGGTGAGCCAGACACATGCAGATCGTTCCCACGCTCCGCGTGGTAACGCAGCGCCGGACGCTCCGCGTCCCTGTGGGACTGGCTTTAGCCGGGAAGAGGCCCTCGCAATCGCTATCAATTCCGCGGTGTGGCATCCGACGCCTTCCCGGCTAAAGCCGGTCCTACAAACGTCAAAAGCCAGTCCTGCAGAAACCCCGGCCCTAAACCAATCTTCCGGCAATGGCCGCCCCCACATCTTGCGTCGTGCCCTTCCCGCCCAAATCCGGCGTGATCGGCCCTTCCGCAATCAGTTCCTCTATAGCCTGCAATATCCCGTCATGGGCCGCGCGGTAGCGTTCGTCGCCGTTGCCGAGGAAGTCGAGCATCAATGCGCCGGACCAGATCATCGCGATGGGGTTGGCGATGTTTTGCCCGTAGATATCCGGCGCCGAGCCGTGCACCGGTTCGAACAACGAGGGGAAGCGGCGTTCCGGGTCGAGGTTGGCCGACGGTGCGATGCCGATGGTGCCCGCGCATGCCGGGCCGAGGTCCGACAGGATGTCGCCGAACAGGTTCGACGCCACCACCACGTCAAACCGGTCCGGCTGCAGCACGAAGCGTGCACACAGGATGTCGATGTGCTGCTTGTCCCACGTCACTTCGGGATAATTCGCCGCCATGAGTGCCGTGCGTTCGTCCCAATACGGCATGCTGATGGAGATGCCGTTGGATTTGGTCGCAGCCGTCAGGCGTTTGCGCGGGCGGGTCTGGGCGAGTTCGAAGGCGAATTTGAGGATGCGATCGACGCCACGGCGGGTGAACACCGATTCCTGCAGCACGAATTCGTGTTCGGTGCCTTCGAACATCTTGCCGCCCACCGAGGAGTATTCGCCCTCGGTGTTTTCCCGGATCACCACGAAGTCGATGTCGCCCGGCTTGCGTCCGGCCAGCGGACAGGGCACGCCGGGGAACAGGCGCACCGGGCGGATGTTCACGTATTGATCGAAGTCCCGGCGAAACTTGAGCAGCGAGCCCCACAGGGAAATGTGGTCCGGCACTTTGTCGGGCCAGCCCACGGCGCCGAAGTAGATCGCGTCATAGCCCTTGAGCTGCTCGAACCAGTCGTCGGGCATCATCTTCCCGTGGGCGAGGTAGTAGTCGCAGTGGGCCCAGTCGAGCACGTCGATGCTCAGGTTGAGTTCCCACTTTTTCGCCGCCTGTTCCAGTACCCGCAGCCCTTCCGGCAGAACTTCCTTGCCGATGCCGTCGCCCGCAATCGCGGCGATTCTGAATGCCTTGCTCATGGTGCGCCCCTTGGGTTGACTCAGTTCAAGCCGCCGATGTGGAAGGCTTTGACTTCAAGGTACTCGTCCAGGCCGTACTTGCTGCCCTCGCGGCCGAGGCCCGATTGTTTGATGCCGCCGAACGGCGCGACTTCCATCGAGATGATCCCGGTGTTGAGGCCGACCATACCGAACTCCAGCGCCTCCCCGAAGCGCCACGAGCGCTTCAGGTCCTGGGTGAAAAAGTAGGCGCCCAAACCGAATGGGGTGGCATTGGCCAGGGCCAGCGCTTCGTCTTCTGTAGTAAAGCGCATCAACGGCGCCACCGGGCCGAAGGTTTCTTCGTTGGCCAGCAGCATGCCGGCGTGGGCGTCAGCCAGCACGGTGGGTTGCACGAACTGGCTGTCGCCTGTGGGAATCCCCCCGCAGAGCAATTTCGCACCCTGACTCAGGGCGTCGTCGATGTGCCGCGCCACCTTGGCGACCGCCGCCGGGTTGATCAGCGGGCCGATGGTCACGCCCTCTTCCAGGCCGTTGCCGACCTTGAGCTTAGCCACCTCCTCCACCAATCGCGCGGCGAAACGGTCGTAGATCCCAGCCTGTACCAGAATGCGGTTGGCGCACACACAGGTTTGCCCGGCGTTACGAAACTTGCTGATCATCACCCCGGCCACGGCCTGTTCCAGGTCGGCGTCGTCGAACACCACAAACGGCGCATTGCCGCCCAGCTCCAGGCTCAGGCGCTTGATGTGCTCGGCGCTCTGGCGCATCAGCAGGCGGCCGACGGCGGTGGAGCCGGTGAAGGAAATCTTGCGCACCGCCGGGTTGCCGGTGAGTTCTTCACCGATGTCGGCGGGCATCCCAGTGAGGACGTTGAACACGCCGGCCGGAATACCGACGCGCTCGGCCAGCACCGCCAGGGCGAGGGCCGAGAGCGGCGTGAGGTCAGATGGCTTGACGATGACCGGGCAGCCGGCGGCCAGGGCCGGCGCGCATTTGCGGGTGATCATCGCGTTGGGGAAATTCCACGGGGTGATCGCGGCGCAGACGCCCACGGGTTGCTTGAGGGTCAGCAGGCGGCGGTCGCCACTGGGGGCCGGCATGGTTTCGCCGTAGACCCGGCGCGCTTCTTCGGCGAACCATTTGACGAAGCCGGCGCCGTAGCGTATTTCGCCCTTGGCCTCGTTGAGCGGCTTGCCCTGCTCGCAGGTCATGATCAGCGCGAGGTCGTCGAGGTGGTCAATCATTGCCTGGAACCAGCGCTCCAGCAGCACCGCCCGTTCTGCCGCCGGGCGCGCGCGCCAGGCCGGCCAGGCACGTTCGGCGGCTTCAATGGCGCGGCGGGTGTCCACGGCGTCCATGGCCGGGACCTGCGCAAGCAGTTCGCCGGTGGCGGGGTCGCGGACGTCGAGGGTGGCGCCGCTGTCGGCGACGATCCACTCACCGTTCACGTAGGCGCGTTCAGCCAGCAGGCCGGGGTCTTGCAAGCGATTCTTGAGCATGGTCGAGTCCTGATCCGAGACAGATTCCAGTCTAGGGATCTGCCTCGAACGAGGATGCCGAAAGCGTCTTCAAACCAGCGTGCCGTGCTGAAATTCACGTCAGGACGGCAGGCTCTGCTACGCCTTCAACGAGCCCAGCAGCCCTTGCAAAAAGCGCTCGCCGGCGTCCATCTGGCTGACCTCGATAAACTCGTCCGGCTTGTGCGCCTGCTCGATGGAACCCGGGCCGCACACCACCACCGGAACGTCGAGGCGCTGCTTGAACAGGCCGCCTTCAGTGCCGAAGGAGACCTTGCTCATGCCGGTGTCCGGCGCGGCGAATTGCTTGAGGAAGCTCACCGCTTCGACCGTCGGGTGGGTGTCGAGGCCGGGGTAGACGTTGATGGTCTCGATCTCGATGGCCGCGACACTGGAGAGCTTCTGCGCCTCGCGAACGATGACTTCGGCGCGCTCGCGCATCTGCTCGATGAACTGCTCCAGATTGTCCGCCGGCAGGTTGCGCACCTCGAAATCCAGGGTGCAGAGGTTCGGCACAATGTTCAGCGCCTTGCCGCCGCTGATCTGGCCGACATGCACGGTGCTGTAGGGCACGTCGTAATCGGTGTCCTGGGCACCGTGGTGTTGCAAATGCTGCTGGCTCTCCCGCAGGGAGGCGATGAAGTCGCAGGCCACGTGAATGGCGTTGACCGAACGCGGCGCCAGGGACGAATGCGCCTCCTGACCCCGGCAATAGGTGCGGTAGGAGCCCTTGCCCTTGTGGCCCAGCACGAACTGCATGTTAGTCGGCTCGCCGATCACGCAGAGAAACGGCCGCACCGGTGCCAGGTGCAGAACGTCAAGCAAGCGCCGCACGCCGACGCAACCGATTTCCTCGTCATGGGACAGGGCCAGTTGCAGCGGGCGGTTGAGTGGGCGTGTGAGTGAGTGCTCTGCCGCGTCGAGCACGGCGTCGATGGCCAGGGCGATGAAGCCCTTCATGTCGCAGCTGCCGCGGCCATAGATGCGCCCGTCCTGCACCGTGGCGGCAAAGGCCGGAAAGGTCCACGCCTGCCCCGCCGCCGGCACCACGTCGGTGTGGCCGGAGAGCAACACGCCGGGCTGGTCTTTCGGCCCGGTGCTGGCGAACAGGTTGGCCTTCTTGCCACTCTCGTCTTTGACGATCAGCGACTCGATGCCCTTGCTCAGCAGCAGATCGCGGACGTAGTCGATCAGCGCCATGTTGGACTCCGACGACACCGTTTCGAAGGCCATCAGCCGTTTCAGAATCTCGAGAACGCGGGGTTTCATGAGGCGTGGCTCCGTTGCTCGGCAGGAAGGGCAAAACGAGTGATGGAGAATGCCTCGATCGGGGTCGTGGTGCGACCGGTGTCGAGCAGTTCGGCCATCACATCACCGACGCCAGGGCCAAGCTGGAAGCCGTGGCCGCAAAAGCCGAAGGCGTAGAACAGGCCGTCGACAGTGCCGCTGGGCCCCATCACCGGCAGCGAATCCGGCAGGTAGCCCTCAATGCCGCTCCACACGCGGATGATGTTCAGATTGCCGACGCCCGGCAGCAGGCGGCGCATCTGTTCGGCCTGATTGAGGATGCTGCGCGGCTCGACAGCGGCGCGACGGTTGAGCATGTCCGGTTTGCTGCGAAAGCCGCCGCCGATGACGATATTGCCCCGAGGGATCTGGCGGAAGTAGATCACCTCTTCGGGAATTTTGGTGTACACGCCGATCACCGTCGGCAAGGCGTAGGGCACCGGCTCGGTGACCGCCATCTGCGGGCCATGGGTGTCCAGCGGCACCGGTTCGCCAAACTGCGCCGAGAGCTTCTGGCCCCAGGCGCCGGCGGTGATCAACAGCTGCGCGGCGTGAAACTGACGGCCGTCGGTGGTGGTGACGTGAAAATCACCGCCGACCTTCTCCACTTCGGCCACTTCAGTGCGCTCTTCAATCTGCGCACCCAGACGCCGGGCGGCCCGGGCAAAGGCCGGTGCGGCGAGACGCGGGTTGGCGTGGCCGTCATGGGGGGCGTAAGAGCCGCCTTTGACGTCCGCACCGAGAAAGCCAAAACGCTGATGCAGTTCGGCGCCGCGGTAGACTTTCAGGTCCAGCTGCTCGGCTTCCGGCGCGGCGGCGTAGGCCTCCAGTTCGGCGATTTCGTCTTCGCGGTAACACACGCGCATGTGCCCGCTGGGAATGAATTCGAGGTCATCGTCGATCAGTTCCGGCAGGCGTTTCCACAGCGCCCACGAACGATTGGCCAGTGCCAGCTGCCCGAGGAAACGCCCTTGCCGGCGGACGTTGCCGAAGTTCACGCCGCTGGCGTACTGGCCGATCTGATCGCGCTCCAGCAGGATCACCGACTGCCCGCGCCGACGCAGGAAAAACGCCGTCGCGGCGCCCATGAAGCCACCGCCGACAATCACCACATCCGCTTTTTGCACGCTCATGGCGACACCTCCTCGATGAGCATCGACAACGGTTTGACCGGCGCCTGCCCGCGCTGGCGACCGACTTCCTGCACCTGCACGCCGGCTTCGGCGGCGATCACTTCAGCCCCCGCCTGGGAGCAATAACGCCCCTGGCACCGGCCCATGCCGACCCGGCTGAAAGCCTTGGCGCGGTTGACTTCACAGGCGCCCTTCTCGTTGACCGTGCGGCGCAACTCACCGGCGGTGATCATCTCGCAGCGACAAACGATGGCGCTGTCGGGCAAGGCCTTGGCCTGCTCGGCGGGCCATGGAAACGCTTCGGCCAGGCCCAGACGAAACTGGTCCATCACCCCCAGCGCTTTTTGTTCTTCGTCGCGCAGCCCGGCATTGAACGGTTGTTTGAGGTCTTCGAGCAGCGCCAGGGCCACTCGGCGTCCGGCGTGCTCGGCGGCATCGGCGCCGCGAATCTTTGCACCGTCACCGGCGGCATAGACGCCGTTTACCGAGGTACGACCGGCCTCGTCCGTCGCCAGCCACCATTGGCTGGAAGCCTGATCGAAGGCCATGGCGCAACCGGCCAGATCACCCAGCTGGGTTTCCGGACGCAAGTGATAACCCAGCGCCACCGCATCGGCCTGCACAGTCACGGCCTTGCCGCTGCCCGTGGTGAAGCGCACGCCTGCCACGCCATTGGCGGCATCGCCCAACACCTCTAACGGCTTGACGCCGAGATGCACGGGTACTTTGGCCTGGTACAACTGCGCCAGAAACTTCATGCCGGTCCACAGCAAACCCGGTCGTGCCAGCAGTTTAGGCAGCGCTTTGAGGCGCAGGCTGAAGGGCGAGGTGTCGAGGACCGCCGCGACTGTGGCGCCGGCTTTGACGTACTGGCTGGCGACCAGGTACAGCAACGGCCCGCTGCCCATGAACACTACGCGATGGCCGATGGAAACGGCCTGATTCTTCAACGCGATCTGCGCCCCGCCCAGGCTGTAGGTGCCTGCCAGTTGCCAGCCTTCAATGGGCATCAGGCGGTCGGTGGCGCCGGTGCAGAGGATCAGCGCGTCGTAGTCCAGCGTGGCGTGGCGGCCCTGATTCGCGCAGCACAACTGCCCTGGCGTGAGGTTCCAGACCAATGTGTCGGGCCGATAATCGATTGCGCCGCGCAGGCGATCGAAAGTCTGGTGCAGGTGCTTGGCCTTGTCGGCTTCGCTGCCATATAAGGTGGAGTAATCGCGGGTGAATCCGTCCGGCTGGCGGCGGTAGATCTGCCCGCCATCACGCCGGTTTTCGTCCACCAGAATCGGTTTGATGCCGGCCGCCAGCAAGGTTTCGGCGCAACGCACGCCGGCAGGACCGGCACCTACGATGACCACGCGATGAGTGTTCAGCTGTGCAGTGGCCATGTCGCCTCCGGCTGTGTGGTGACGATGTCCAACCCGTCGCGGACTTCATTGGAGCAGGCGCGCAGGCGTTCGCCGCCACGGGTCCAGACCCAGCAATCCTGGCACGCGCCCATCAGGCAGAAACCGGCGCGGCGGCCGCTGTCGAATTCCGACTGGCGCAGCGAGCCGCCCTGGGTCAGCAACGCCACCATCAGCGTGTCGCCCTGTAATGCTTCGACCGGCGCGCCATCAACAGTCAGGTTGACCGTCGGCCGGCCCTGTTCGGCCAGCCTCACAAAACGCCCTTTCATGCATACGCTCCAAAGCTTGTGGTGGTAACGCCGCGCTGGGTCGCCAGCAGATCGGCGCCGTCGCGGTGGCAGAGAATTTCGCTGCCGTTGTCCAGCGTGCGGCGCTTCGGCGCGGTGCGGTTGCACAGGCCGTCGACGCGCACCGGGCAGCGATTGAGGAAGGTGCACAGCTCCGGCAGGTTGGCCCGCTCGCCGATCGGCGGCAGCTCGCCATGGGTGGCGCCGCAGGTTTCCAGCCAGCCTTGGCGCAGTTCCGGCACCGAGTGAATCAACAGATCGGTGTAAGGGTGGTACGGCGCTTCGGCAAACGACTCGCGGCGGCCGGCATGGACTTTGTGACCGCTGTACATCACCACGATGTCGTCGCACAGGGCGCGGACCGTGGAAATGTCGTGGCTGATGAACAGGTAGGACACGCCCAGTTGCTGACGCAGGTCCCGGAGCAGTTCAAGAATCGCCGCACCAACCACGGTGTCGAGGGCCGAGGTGACTTCATCGCAGAGGATCAGGTCGGGCTTGGCCGCCAGCGCACGGGCCAGGTTGACCCGCTGCTTCTGCCCGCCGGACAGTTCATTGGGGCGGCGCTCGGCCATGTCTCGCGGCAGACGCACCAGATCGAGCAGCTCGCCGATGCGCGCCTGCAACGCCGCGCCCTTGAGACCGAAATACATTTTCAGCGGACGGCTGAGGATGTTCGCCACGCTGTGCATCGGGTTGAGCGCAGTGTCGGCGTTCTGAAAGACCATCTGAATGCGCCGAAACTGCTCCGGCGTACGCTCGGACAGACTGCCGCCCAACGGCTGGCCGTCGAAGGTCAGACCACCCAAGGCCGGGGTCAGCAGCCCCGCCACCACCCGCGCCAGGGTGGATTTGCCTGAGCCCGATTCGCCGATCACACCGATGGCCTGGCCCCGCCGCACGGTCAGGTCGATGTCTTCCAGCACGCGAATCGCCGGCATGCCGTGCAGGTTTTTGTTGCCGTAGCCGGCGGTCAGGCCGGTGATGGTCAGCAGCGGTCCCTCTTCAGCAACGCCACAGGGCGGGCGAATGCCCGTGTCAGGCCGCGCGGCCGCCAGCAGGCTGCGGGTGTACTCGTGGGTCGGTGCCTTGAGCAGCGGCGCGGTGGCGCTTTGTTCAAGGATCTGGCCGCCGTTGAGCACGACGATCTGGTCGGCCATCTGCGCGACCACGGCCAGGTCGTGGGATACGTAAACCGCCGTGGCGCCGCGTTCACGCACCACGCGTTTGAACGCGCGCAGCACATCGATCTGGGTGGTGACGTCCAGCGCGGTGGTCGGCTCATCGAGCACCACCAGCAGCGGATCGCTGATCAGCGCCATGGCGGCCATCACCCGTTGCAGTTGCCCGCCGGAAACCTGGTGCGGGTAGCGGCGGCCAATGCGTTCCGGGTTCGGCAGCGCCAGATCGCGGAACAGGCCGATGGCCTTGGCTTCCAGCTCCGCGCGGGTGCCGAGACCGTGGATCAACGGCCCTTCCACCACTTGATCGAGGAGTTTTTTCGCAGGATTAAAGGCGGCCGCCGCGCTCTGGGCAATGTACGAAACACGGTTGCCGCGCAAACCCTGCAGCTGTTTTTCGTTCAGGGCGAGCATGTCGTGTTCACCGACCTGCACCACGCCGCCGGACAACCGGCAGCCCCTTCGCGCGTAACCGAGCAAGGCCAGGGCAATCGTGGTTTTGCCGGAGCCGGACTCGCCGATCAGCGCCAGCACTTCTCCCTTCTCCAGGGCGAAACTCACGCCCTTGACGATCTCCACTTCGCTGCCCGGATCACCGGCCACCACGCGCAAGTCTTCGACGCGAATCAACTGGGTCATATCAATGGCCTCCCGAGCGTCGACCGCGTCGCGATGACAGGTAGTCGATCAGCAGATTGACGCCGATGGTCAGCGTGCCGATGGCCAGCGCCGGAATGATGATTGCCATCGCGCCCTGATTGAGCCCGCCGATGTTTTCCCGCACCAGCGAGCCAAGGTCTGCGTCCGGCGGCTGCACGCCGAGGCCCAGAAAGCTCATGCCGCTGAGCAGCAGTACGATGTAACCGAAACGCAGGCCGAGGTCGGTCAGCACCGGGTTGAGCATGTTCGGCAGGATTTCCCGGCACGCCACGTACAGTTTGCCTTCGCCCCGGGTGCGCGCCACTTGCACGTACTCCAGCGCTTCGATATTCACCGCCATGCTGCGGGCCACCCGGAACGAGCCGGGGATGTAACTGATGACCGCTGTGCAGATCAGCAGCGTGACCGACGAGCCAAAGGCCGAGACCATGATCAGCGCGAGCATCTTGCTCGGGATCGAAATGAACGCGTCCATGATCCGGCTGATGATTTCGTCCAGCCACTTGGGCGAAACCACCGACAGCAGCGCGCAGCCGGTGCCAAAGGTGCTGGCCAACAGCGCCGCCACCAGCGACAGGCCGACCGTGAAGCGCGCCCCCACCAGCACCCGGCTGAGCATGTCGCGGCCCAGGTAGTCGGTGCCGAAGGGATGGGCCAGGCTGAACCCTTCGAAGATGTTGTCGGAGATCACTTCGCCGACCGGATGCGGCGCCAGCCACGGGCCGAACAGCGCCACCAGCAGCCAGATCACGCAGACGGTAGCACCGACCAATCCCAGCCAGGACGGGTTGCCGGAGACCTTGGCCAGGGCCAGGGCTGAAGACGCAGGCCTGGATTTCGCAATGAGCGGGTTCATTGGTTTCTCAGCCTCGGGTTGGAGAGGATGGCGCAGAGGTCGGCAAGCAACACCAACGCCAGATAGGCCGCGCAGAACAGCATGGTGCAGGCTTGCACCAGGGCCATGTCGCGGTTGGTCACGGCATCGACCATCAGGCTGGCGATGCCGGGATAGTTGAAGATGGTTTCGACGATCACCACACCGCCGAGCAGGTACGACAGGCTCAGGGCGATGGCATTGGCAATCGGCCCGATCGCGTTGGGCAAGGCGTGGCGCAGCACGATGCGGATCGGGCTGACACCTTTGAGGCGGGCCATTTCCACGTACGGGCTGTCGAGCTGGTCGATGACGGCGGCGCGGGTCATCCGCGCCATCTGCGCCACGATCACGCAGCACAGGGTCATCACCGGTAACGCGTAGGTGCGCAAAAACTGCAGCGGCGAGGTGATGTCAGTGGCATAGGACAGCGCCGACAGCCAACCGAGGTTGACCGCGAAAATCAGCACCGCCAGGGTCGCCACCAGAAACTCCGGCACCGCAACCATCGCCAGGGTGATGAAGCTCAGGCAGCTGTCGATGCGCCCGCCCCGGCCCATGGCCGAACCGATGCCGAGGATCAGCGCCAGCGGCACCGACACCAGCGCCGTGGCGCCCGCCAGCATCAGCGTGTTCGGCACCCGGCCCGCCATCAATTCACCCACCGGCATGGCGTTGGACACCGACTGCCCCATGTCGCCGGTCAGCAAATTCATCAACCAGTGCAGATAGCGCAACACGCCGGGTTGATCCAGCCCCAGTTTCAGGCGCAGGGCCGCCACCTGTTCCGGGGTGGCGAACTGGCCGAGGGATTGCTGCGCCGCGTCGCCCGGCAGCACGGCCGTGATCGCGAACACGACCATGGACACGATCAACAGGGTCACGACCCCGGCACCGAAGCGCCGGCAGATCAACCACAGCGTATGGCTATTCATCGCACTGCCTCCTCAAGCGTCCAGCCACACCTGCTCGGCGAACATGTAACCCATGAAGCCGCCCAACGGGTTGGAGTCGTAGCCCTTGATGCGCTGGTCGACGCCGTCGATGTTGCTGATGAACACCGGCACGCCGATGCCGCAGTGATCGTGCACCAGGGTCTGCATGTCGGCGTACATCTTGGCGCGCTTGGCGTCGTCGGTTTCGCCCCGGGCCAGCATCAGCAACTGGTCGAACTGATCGTTCTGCCAGCCGGACTCGTTCCACGGCGCCTTGGACTGGAAGAACTGCGAGAACATCACGTCGGCGTTAGGTCGCGGGTTGATGTTGCCGAAGCTCAACGGGTGCTTCATCCAGTGGTTGGACCAGTAGCCGTCGCTGGGCAGGCGGTTGACGTCCAGCTTGAGCCCGGCCTGTTTCGCCGATTGCTGCAGCAGCACGGCGATGTCCACGGAACCGGTCGCGGCAGGCGACGCCATGACGGGCATGGTGATGCTTTCCATGCCGGCTTTCTTCAGCAGAAATTTGGCTTTTTCCGGGTCATAGACCGTCTGCGGCAGGTCGGTGTTGAAGTAGCGCGAACCCGGCGCAATCGGGTGATCGTTGCCGACCACGGCAAAGCCCCGGAACACGGCGGACTTGACCTGTTCGCGGTCCAGCAGCAGCTTCATGGCCTGGGTGAATTCCGGGCTTTTGCCGGGCAGCTGGTCCTGGCGAATGATCAAGTCGGTGTAGTTGCCCGACGGTGCGTCGACGACGCGGTGTTTCGGGCTGGCGGCAATGCGCGTGGTGGAGCGCGGGTTGACCTCGTTGATCATGTGCACGTCGCCGGACAGCAGCGCGTTGACCCGCGACGGCTCGTCGGCGATGGCGATGAATTCGATCTCGTCGAGGTACGGCAGGCCCGGCTTCCAGTAGTTCTTGTTGCGCACCGCCACCGAACGCACACCCGGCTTGAACTCGCCGACGGTGAACGGCCCGGTGCCGATGCCTTTGTTGAAGTCGGTGGTGCCCTCGGGAACGATCAGCAGGTGCGACACGGCGAGAATCGACGGCAGTTCGGCGTTCGGCGCGCTGAGGCGGATCTGCACTTCATTCGGGCCGGTGGCCTTGATCTCGGCGAACTGCTCCATCAGCGGCATGACTTTGGAACCGGTGAGCGGGTCCTTGTGGCGGCTGAGGGAGAACACCACGTCGGCGGCGCTGAGGCCCTTGCCGTTGTGGAAAGTCACGTCCTTGCGCAGGGTGATGGTCCACAGGGTGGCGTCAACGTTGTCGATGCGCTCGGCCAGTTCCAGCTGCGGTACCAGATGCTTATCGAAGCGGGTCAGGCCGTTGTAGAACATGTAGTGACGGGCGTAGTCGGTGGACAACGCGCCCTTGGCCGGGTCGAGGGTGTCGGCGGTGGAACTCGACATGCCGGCCACACGAATCTTGCCGCCGGGCTTGCCCTTGCCGCCGGCGGTGGCTTCCTCGGCGAACAGCTTGCCGGCGCTGCCAAACAGGCTGCCCGCCCCCGCTGCGGCGACCCCGGCCAGGCCGAGCATCTGCAAGGCGTTGCGCCGCGACATGCCGCGATTGAGGCCTTCGAATACCCGCAGGCTGTCTGGGCCGGAGATAAGCTCGGGGGTGTCTTTGTGGTCAGTCATATCAAGGCTACCTGTCGATGATCGGAATATTCGAGTGCTCACGGATGTCCGGAGCGTCCTGGAAACGCAGACGACGGTGACGCTACAGCGGGCGACTCAGTGCACGGCTCAGTGCATGACTCAGTGCAAATAGTCCTGGAAGCGGTAATACGCGCCCACGAACGGCAGAAACCAGGGCTTGCCGAAGTGACCGGGGATCGCCGGCCACTCCAGTTCACGCCAGGGGTTGGCCGCCGCGTTGCCGGCCATCACCTCGGCCATGACCTGGCCCATGTGCACGGACATCTGCACGCCATGGCCGCTGTAGCCCATGGAATGGAACACGCCGCCGTGCTGGCCGGCGCGGGGCAGACGGTCGGACGTCATGTCCACCAGGCCGCCCCAGCAGTAATCGATTTTCACGTTGGCCAACGCCGGGAACATGTTCAGCATCGCCGCCTGCAGCACCTTGCCGCTCTTGGCGTCGGACACGCCGTCGGACATGGCAAACCGCGCACGCCCGCCAAACAGCAGGCGGTTGTCCGGGGTCAGGCGAAAGTAGTTGCCGATCATGCGGCTTGTCACGTAGGCCCGGTGCTGCGGCAATAACTCGTCGATCAGCGCCTGGGGCAAGACTTCGGTGGCGATGACAAAACTGCCCACCGGCACGATCCGCCGGCGGTACCAGCCGAGGTCGCCGTGCTGGCACGCGCCGGTCGCCAGCAATACTTGCCCGGCGTGCAGCGAACCCTTGGCGGTGTTGACCTGATAACCGCCAGCCTCGGGCTTCCAGTCCTTGACCGGGGTGTGTTCGTAAATCATTGCGCCGCGTCGGGCAGCCGCTTCCGCCAGACCGACACCGAAGCGGCCAACGTGCATCTGCACGCCGTTGCGCTGCAACAACGCACCATGGAATTGCGCCGAGTTGACTTCGGCTCGGGTCTGCTCGGCATTCAGCAGCTCGACGTCGGCGTCCACCTCTTGGCGGATCAGCTCGCAGGTGCGGGCCAGGCCCTCGTAATGCAAAGGTTTGGCGGCCAGTTTGAGCTTGCCGTTGCGCAGCAGATCGCAGGCGATCCTCTCCTGCTCGACCAACGAAACCACGGTCTGCACCGCGCTTTCATAGGCCTGGTAATAGGCACGAGCCTTGGCCGCACCGAGACTGGCATGCAGCCCGGCGTAATCCTGGGCCACGCCGGTGTTGCACTGACCGCCGTTGCGACCGGAGGCTTCACCGATCACGCGACCGGCGTCCAGCACCACCACGCTGGCGCCCTTGAGCGCCAAGGCTCGCGCCGCCGACAGGCCGGTGAATCCACCGCCGATCACGGCCACGTCGACCTGCCCGGGCAAGCCGCCCAGTTGAGCACCGGTGAAGGCCGGTGAAGTGTCGAGCCAATAGGATTCACTGCCCATCTTTAACCCCTTATTGCTAAAACGGCGGCGCTGAAACGGCGTGGAGCCGGCGTTTGAGTTACAGGCCCACCAGCGCCGGCAACCCACCGATGTCGGTGATCTGCTGGTACTCGAAGTACGCATTCGCCGGCACTTCATGACCACGGGCCACGAAGGCCTTGTGCTTGATCTTCATGTCGTGGGCCGACATCAGGTCGTAACGGAAGCTCGAAGACACATGCAAGATGTCTTCCGGGCCGCAGCCGAGGTTGTCGAGCATGAACTCAAAAGCTGCCAGGCGTGGCTTATAAGCCTGGGCCTGTTCGGCGGTGAAGACCTTGTGAAACGGCGCGCCGAGCTTGTCGACGTTGGACATGATCTGGCTGTCGCTGGCGTTGGAGAAGATCACCAGGGGAATCTTGTCGGCGATCTTCGACAGACCCGCCGGCACGTCCGCATGGGGACCCCAGGTCGGCACCGCGTCGTAATACAGCTGGCCTTCATCGCGGTACTCGACGCCCCAGCGTTTGCAGGTTCGGGCCAGGGCGGTCTTGAGTATGACGTCGTACGGCTGCCAGTCGCCCATGACCTGATCGAGACGGTAGGCCGAAAAGTCTTTGACGAACTGGTCCATCTGTTCAGGCTTGACGCGGTCGGCGAAGAGCTCGCGGGTCATGGTGCCCATATGGAAATTGGTGAGCGTGCCGTAGCAGTCGAACGTAATGAATTTGGGACGAAGAAAGCTCATTGAGTGCGGTCCTGAAGTCAGTTGAGTGTGGCAAGCGTTCGCTGCCCTGGCGGCGCGTCGGCCTCGTTGCAGCACAGGTTCATTACATCACTGTGAAATCAGCATATGCCGTCTAAAACGACCCGTGCTCAATACAAACCACCGTTTTGGTGGCTGGCCTCAGCAGAGTTTGCGGTGCGCGCCAGCCTTGGGCAGGGCCAGTGTTTGTGCGCTTTTAGGGGGCTTTTGTGAGGATTGCCGGGTGGAAAGGCTTAAGAATGGGGCTTGCGGCGGCAGATAATGTTGATCGTTCCCACGCAGAGCGCGGGGACGATCATCGGGCTGAAACGATAAAATAGGTCCCTGGCATTTGCTGCCGCCCTCACCCCGGATTTAAGTACGAAGTAGGGTCGCGTCCCCCGCCGTGCGACGAATCTGCCGAATATCCCGCGCCCTCTTGTCAGCCCTTTAATCAGGTGGGATACAGGGCGCCAGTGCTACTTGAATACTGCATAACGGAGCCTCGCCATGTCCGCCCTGCCGCACCCTTCTTATACCTACCGCCGAATGACCGTCGCCGACCTGACCGCCGCCCATGACCTGTCGGTGCAACTGAAATGGCCCCACCGCCTGGACGACTGGGCGATGTTGCATCGGGTCAGCGACGGCTTCGTGGTCATCGACGGCAGCCGCCTGATCGGTAGCGCGTTTGTCTGCCCTCAAGGTGATTTCGCGACCATCGGCCTGGTGATCGTCAGCAACGATTACCAGGGCCAGGGCATTGGCCGCCGCTTGATGGAGACGGCCCTCGCCGCCTGCGAGCCGCGCACGCCGGTTCTCAACGCCACCGTCGCGGGCAAGCCGTTGTATGCCAGCCAGGGTTTTGTTGAGTTTGGTCGGGTGCAGCAGCATCAGGGCCAGGCCATCGTGCCGGCGCTGGTGGCGTTGGCTGACGGCGAAACCTGCCGCGCGCTCACTGCCGACGACCACGCCGCCCTCCTTGCCCTCGCCAAAGCCGCGAGCGGCCTGGACCGTCGCGATGTGCTGCGCGACCTGCAAGTGGAGCACGCCGTGGGCATAGAGCGTGACGGTCAGCTGCGCGGTTTCGCCCTGCTGCGGCCGTTTGGCCGCGGGCGCTGCATCGGGCCGGTGGTGGCAGAAGACATCCATCAGGCTCAACACCTGATCGCCGTCTTGCTGGCGCAGGTGCCGGACACATTTGTGCGCATCGACATTCCTGTGACCTGCGGTCTGAGCGACTGGCTGGAAGCGGCGGGCCTGAAGAACGTCGACACCGTGGTGCAGATGGCGAGGGGCACTGCGCCCGAGGCCAGCCAGGGCGTGCACCCTTTTGCGCTGATCACCCAGGCGATCGGCTGACTTTTCTTACGGAGCATTCACCATGTCATCTCCCGGTATTTTGCTGTTGGCGCGCGCTGATGGCAGCGGCGTTTCTACGTCTTTCAGCTCTGCGCCTTTGAGCGCGCTCGATCCTTTTGCCGAGGCGCGACAGGTGGCGTGGCGCGGCGATGACGGGGTGTCGGCCGGACTGGTGCGGTTCACCGGCGACGTGTTGATTGAGGACTTCCCCTACAGCGAGACGCTGGTGGTGCATGCCGGCCATGTGGTGTTGAGCAGTGCGGAGCAGACGCTGGAGTTGGGCGTCGGCGGCAGTGCGGTGATTGGCCGTGGCAGTCGGGTGGCGGTGCATGCCAGCAGTGGCAGTGAATGGGCGTTTTGTGCGGTGGATGTGGAGAACGCGCCTGCGCGTCCCGGGTTGACGCTGTTGCCGGCGAATCTGTGGCTGAATCCGTCGGCGACGCTGGAGCCGCCGATTTTGATCGGGCCTGCGCCGCAATGCCGGGCGTTGAGTCTGTTCGAGGATGAGGTGACGGAGTTGAAGGTGGGGGTTTGGGATTCGACGCCTTATCAGCGCCATGGTCGTGCGCATCGGTTGCATGAGTTGATGCATCTGTTGGAGGGGAGCGTGACGCTGGCCGATGATCAGGGGGGCGAGGTGACGGTTAATCCGGGGGATACGGTGTTTGTGGCTAAGGGGGCGTTTTGTGCGTGGACGAGTATGGTTTACGTCCGCAAGGTCTATGCGGTGAGATGACCAAAGCGGTTTCAACGCGTTAGATGCAACATCAAAAGCGTCTGCCTAACGGCAGACATTTCGCCTTCGGCGAGTTACTTGAAAAAGCACCCCAAGTAACCAAGGGTGCCTGCTCCTGGTTGGGTTCCTCCTTCGTCGGAATTCCCTCACTCCGACGACGCTCCGTGGGCCCGCGCCGAACGGACATCCATGTCCTGACGGCGCTCTCGCCGCATCCATGCGGCTCGGCCCACTGCGCGTCGTCTGCGTTCGGCCTGCACCCAAGTCGCGATTGGCGGTGTCTGGGCTTTTTGCGTATGAAGATCAAAAGCGCGCTTACGCTTAGTGGGACCGGCTTCAGCCGGGAAGCCTTTGATCTTGATCTCACTGATTTACGCGCACTTTTAGTGGGACCGGCTTTAGCCGGGAAGCCTTTGATCTTGATCGTTCCCACGCTCTGCGTGGGAATGCATCCCATGACGCTCCGCGTCACCGGTCTCACTGGCTCCACGCGGTGCTTTTTTGTGGGACCGGCTTCAGCCGGGAAGAGCAGTCAAGGACGCGGAGCGTCCCAAGCTGCATTACCACGCGGAGCGTGGGAACGATCATCGGCGTGATGCCGGTGCAACTATTCACACCTTCAGCGCATCTTCCAGAAACGCCACCAGCGCCTGCACCCTCGGACTCCGTAGTTTGCGGGAGGGCACGAGGAGGTTGACGGGGGCGCTGTCGAAGTTCCAGTCGGCGAGGACGCGCACGAGGTTGCCGCTGGCGATGGCGTCGCTGACGTCCCATTGCGAGCGCAGGACTAGGCCCAGCCCTTGTTCGGCCCAGCGGCGGGCGACGCTGCCGTCGTTGGTGAGCAGGGCCGGTTCAAGGCGCAGGGTTTTGCGGGCGGGGCCTTTGCGCAGGTGCCAAAGAGTGACGTCTTCGTCGTTCTCGCGGATGCAGATGCAGCGGTGGGCGCTGAGTTGGTCGGGCGAGGTCGGCTCGCCGTGTTCTTGCAGGTAGGCCGGGCTTGCACACAGCCAGCGTTCGTTGGGCGAGAGTTGCCGCGCGGTCCACAGGCTGTCGTTAAGGTGGCCGATGTGGATCACCGCATCGCTGTCGTGCCGATCCGGCCAGGGTGTTTCGCGCAGGTCCAGGTGCAGGCACAACTGAGGATGCAACCGGATGAAACGCGCCAGCAGCGGCGCCAGTCGCTGTCGTCCGAAACCGAACGGCGCCGCCAGCCGCAAGGTACCCACCAGCCTTTCGTCCTTCTGCCGGAACGATTCCGGTAGCGCTTCAAGCTGTTCCAGCAACAGCGCGCTTTCCCGGGAGAAGCGTTCGCCATCGGCGGTCAGGCTCAGGCGGCGCGCGTCGCGGTTGGCCAGGGTCAGGCCCAGCAGGGTCTCCAGTTTACGCAGGCGCATGGACAGCGCTGGCGGCGAAACATTGAGCGCTCTGGCCGCCGCACTCAGGGACTCGGCACGGCTCAGGGCGACCGCCAGGCGCAGGTCTTCGATGGAAATCATTCACTTTTACTTAATGATTGATGAGGCTGGATTGAACCACACCTTAACGACAGCTGAGTAGAGTGCAGCCTGTCCCTCGCCACCCGAGTTCCATCATGTCTATGCCGATTGCCTCACTCGACACGCCCGCCGCGCTGGTGGACGTCCCGCGCATGCAGCGCAACATCCAGCGCATGCAGCAACGCATGGACAGCCTCGGCGTGCGTTTGCGTCCCCACGTCAAGACCAGCAAATGCCTGCCGGTGATTCAGGCGCAGATCGCGGCCGGTGCGAGGGGCGTGACGGTGTCCACGCTGAAAGAAGCCGAACACTGTTTTAACCAGGGCATCAACGACGTGTTGTATGGGGTCGCCATCGCCCCCGGCAAATTGGTTCAGGCACTGGCGTTGCGGCGCGCTGGCTGCAACCTGAGCGTGCTGACCGACAGCGTTCAGGGCGCCTATGCCATCGTCGCCTTCGCGAAGGAGCACGATGAACGACTCCCCGTCTGGATTGAGGTTGACTGCGACGGCCATCGCTCGGGCCTCGCCGCTGAGGACCCGGCGCTGATCGACGTCGCGCGCATACTGAGCGAAGGCGGCGTGCAACTGTGCGGCGTGATGACCCACGCCGGTTCCAGCTACGAACTCGACAACCCCGAAGCCCTGCAAGCCCTCGCTGAACAGGAGCGCGCCCTCTGCGTTCAGGCCGCTCAACGCATCCGCGACGCCGGGATGGACTGCCCGGAGGTCAGCATCGGTTCCACGCCCACCGCCCTCTCAGCCCTGAATCTGGACGGCGTGACGGAAGTACGTGCCGGCGTGTATGTGTTTTTCGATCTGGTCATGCACAACATCGGCGTCTGCCAGGCCGACGAGTTGGCGCTGAGCGTGCTGACCACGGTGATCGGCCATCAGCAGGAAAAGGGCTGGATCATCACCGACGCCGGCTGGATGGCCATGAGTCGTGATCGCGGCACCCAGCGTCAGCGCCACGATTTCGGTTACGGCCAGGTGTGCACTGAAACGGGCGAGTGGATCGAAGGGGCGTTGGTCACCGGCGCCAATCAGGAGCACGGGATTATCACGTTGGGCAACACCGACAGCACCGACCTATCCGCGCGCTTCCCCATCGGCCGCCGCCTGCGCATTCTGCCCAACCACGCCTGCGCCACCGGCGCGCAGTTTCCGGACTATCAGGCCCTCGACGCCGATGGCGCCGTGCACACCTGGAGTCGTCTGCATGGCTGGTGATCTCGACATCATTCACACGGCCGACGCGGCTGCGCCGGGCGGGCACTATTCCCAGGCAGTGGCCTACGGCGGCGTGGTCTACGTGTCCGGCCAATTGCCGGTGCGGGCCAATGGCGAGCACAGCGCAGATCAACCGTTCGAAGTGCAGGCCTCGATTGCCCTCGACAACCTCATGGCGATCCTCCGGCAAGCGGGTTTGAGCCCAACCGACTTGCTGAAAGTAACGGTCTATGTGGTCGGCATTGAACACTGGCCGGCGTTTGACCGACTCTATGCACAGTGCCTGGGCGAACATCGGCCCGCCCGCGCCGTGGTGCCGGTCCCGGTTTTGCATCACGGTTACCTGATCGAAATAGAAGCAATCGCGCGGGACCTGCAGCCCCGTGGCCTGCAACCCCGTCACCTGCAAGAGGAACCTTCATGAACCCGCAAAAAAGCGATGTGCTGGTGATCGGCGGCGGCGTCATGGGCGCCTCGTCGACGTTTTTTCTGCAACGGCGCGGCCGCTCGGTGACCCTGCTGGAGCGCGACCAGATCGGTCAGTACGCCAGCGGCGTGAACTTCGGCAACGTCCGTCGCCAAGGGCGTTATCTGGGGCAGCTGGAGCTGGCGAACCGCTCGTGGGGCTTGTGGAAACGCCTGCCGGAGTTGATCGACGATGACCTGGAATTCATCCCCAGCGGGCACATGCGCGTGTGTTATCGCGAGGATGAAATCGCCGAACTGGAGGCCTACGCCGCTGCGCCAGAGGCCGAGCAACTGGACCTGAAAATCTATCGCGGCGCCGAGTTGCACGAGCGGTTTCCCTTCCTCGGCGCAGAGGTCAAGGGCGGCTCTTACGCGCCTCACGACGGTCACGCCAACCCGCGTTTGGCGGCCCCGGCCTTTGCCCGCGCGGCCCGGCGACTGGGCGCACGCATCGAAGAGCGCACCGAAGTCGCCGACGTGCAAAAGGTCGGCGGCGTGTTCCATGTCACCACCACCGACGGGCAATTGTTCGTCGCCGAGCAGCTGTTGATCACTGCCGGCGCGTGGGCGACCAGGCTGTCTCAACAGTTCGATGAACCCGTGCCCCTGGAGCCCAATGGCCCGCAGATGTCGGTCACCGAGCCCGTGCCTTACGCCTTGCCGACGGTGATCGGCGTGTTCACCAAGATCAAAGAAGAGGTGATCTACTTTCGGCAGATTCCCCGCGGCAACATCATCATCGGTGGCGGCGCTCGCTGCGCGCCGGACATGGTCAACCGTCGGGCATTTTTCAAGCCTGAAAGCCTGATCAATCAGATGCGCCAGATGAAGCGGCTGGTGCCCGGTGCCGAAAAACTCAACATCATCCGCACCTGGAGCGGCATCGAAAGCTACACGCCGGACTCGTTGCCGGTGATGGGCCCCAGCGGCATGGTCGATGGGCTGTTTTACGCTTTCGGCTTCTGCGGCCATGGCTTTCAGCTCGGCCCTGGCGTCGGCGACGTGATGGCCGAACTGATCAGCACCGGCAGCACCAGCACGTCTATCAGTCCCTTCGACATCCGCCGGTTTACTCAGCCATCACTCGTACCGCAATTGGCGACCAGCCTTCTCAGCACAGGAAAACTCATATGAGCGACGCCTACGTTTACCGCATGGCGACGGCAGCCGACATGCCCGCCGCCCACGCGCTCTCCGTGCAGTTGAAGTGGCCCCATCGCGAGGAAGACTGGGCGATGGTGCAGCGCACCTCCGGGGGCTTTGTTGCTGAACATGAAGGGCAATTGGTGGGCGTGGCGTTCGCCTGCCATCAGGGGGCTTATTCTTCCATCGGGTTGGTGATCGTCAGTGATCAGCACCAGAGCAAAGGCATTGGCCGTCGGTTAATGAACCTATGCCTGGATGCCGCCGCGCCGCGCACGCCGATCCTCAATGCCACTGAATCGGGGGCGCCGCTGTACGTGAGCATGGGTTTCGTCGAATACGCGCGCATTCAACAGCATCAGGGCGTGCCTCACATGCCGCCGGTTCTGGCTGCAACGAGAGACGCGCTGTGTCGTGAAGTGACCGAGGCCGAGTACCCGCAGGTGGTCGAACTGGCCAATGCAGGCAGCGGGCTGGACCGCACGGCGGTGCTCAACGATCTGCTGCCGATGGCGGAGTGTGTGGTGGGCGTCGAGGTGCACGGGCAACTGAAGGGATGCGCCCTGCTCCGTCGTTTTGGTCGCGGGCATCTTATCGGGCCAGTAGTTGCGCAGGATCTGGCGCAGGCAAAACAGATGATCACGCACCTGCTGGGCCTGATCCCCGGCGCGTTTGTCCGTTTCGACATTCTGGCTGATTGCGCGCTGGTGGACTGGCTGGAGGGGATGGGGTTGCCCTGCGTTGATCGCGCGCCCCGCATGGTGTTGGGTGAGCCACCGCAGTCGCGGGATGGGATCGCCCAGTTCGCGATGGTGACCCAGGCGATTGGCTAAACGTTGCCAGGCCCGCAGCTATTTGTAGGACCGGCTTCAGCCGGGAAAGCGTCAGGCGTCACACCGCGAAATTGATGGCGCTCACACTGGCCTCTTCCCGGCTGAAGCCAGTCCTACAAAAACAGACCGCGTGCATCCCGCCAATCAGGCAGCGCACGCAATACCTTTTAGGACCGGCTTTAGCCGGGAAGGCGTCAGGCGTCACGCCGCGAAATTGATGGCGCTCATACTGGCCTCTTCCCGGCTGAAGCCGGTCCCACTGAAATCAAAAGCGCGTGCACAGCCCACTGATGCAGCGCGCGCTGCCTTTAGTAGGACCGGCTTTAGCCGGGAAGGCGTCAGGCGTCACGCCGCGAAATTGATGGCGCTCATACTGGCCTATTCCCGGCTAAAGCCAGTCCTACAAAAACAGACCGCGTGCATCCCGCCAATCAGGCAGCGTACGAGATCCCTAGTGGGACCGGCTTTAGCCGGGAAGGCGTCAGCGGTAACGCCGGCGGATTCAGCAGATTCTCCCTTGCAGGTCGCAACAACGGCATCTTTTGCCTGGGCCGGTTTGTTAGCGTATCGAGGCGTCAGGACTCGCTGTTCGCAGCACTTATCACCGCTCCAGGGAGCTAGCCGGATGACCTCACACTCTTCAAACACCCACGGCATCGAGCTGCAAAACGCCGGAGCTTTCTACATCAACGGCGAGTGGATATCCCCAAAGGTCCCCGCCAGCTTGCCCGTGGTCAATCCGGCCACTGAAGAGGTGGTCGCCGAGGTCGCGCGGGGTTCGGCCGAGGACGTTGATCGTGCCGTCGCAGCAGCACGCGCGGCCTTCCCCGGCTGGTCGGCAACGCCGGTCGTAGAACGCGCGTCGATCCTGAGCAAAATCCACGAACTCATCCTTGAGCGCAAAGAGTCCCTCGCCCAGGTCCTGTCCCTGGAAATGGGCGCGGCCATCAGTTTCTCCCGCGCCATGCAGGTGCCGCTGGCCGCCGAACACGTGCGGGTCGCCCGGGATCTGCTCTCCACCTACCCCTTCAGAACCGTTGAAGGCAGCACCGCCATCGAGCGCGAGGCCATCGGCGTCTGCGGCCTGATCACCCCGTGGAACTGGCCGCTGTACCAGATCACCGCCAAAGTCGCGCCGGCCCTCGCCGCCGGTTGCACCGTGGTATTGAAACCCAGCGAGCTGTCCCCGTTAAGCGCCCTGCTGTTCGCCCAACTGGTCCACGACGCCGGCCTGCCCCCCGGCGTGTTCAATCTGGTCAACGGCAGCGGCGCGGACGTCGGCGCTGCCATCGCCGCGCACCCTGATATCGACATGATCTCCATCACCGGCTCAAACCGTGCCGGAGCCCTCGTCGCGCAAGCGGCCGCAGTGACGGTAAAACGCGTGACCCAGGAACTGGGCGGCAAGTCGCCGAACGTCATGCTGCCTGACGCCGACTTCGCCAAAGTCGTGCCCTTGGGGGTGATGTCGGCCTTGCGCAACGTCGGCCAGTCGTGCAGCGCGCCGACCCGGATGATCGTGCCCCGCGCCCGCCTCGCCGAAGTCGAAGCACTGGCCGCCGAAACTGCCAACGCGTTGATCGTCGGTGATCCGCAGTCCCCTGAAACCCAACTCGGGCCGATTGCCAACGAAGCCCAGTTCAGCCGCGTCCAGGCGATGATCCACGCCGGCATCAGCGAAGGCGCGAAACTGCTGTGCGGCGGACCGGGCCGCGTGCCAGGGTTTGAAAAAGGTTATTACACCAAGCCCACGGTGTTCTCCGAAGTTGACTCAGCGATGCGCATCGCCCAGGAGGAAATCTTCGGCCCGGTGCTGTGCATCCTGGCCTATGACTCCATCGACGAAGCCGTGGCCATCGCCAACGACACGGTCTATGGCCTGGGCGCCCACGTGCAGGCGCAGGACCTGGAACTGGGCCGCGCCGTCGCCTCGCGCATCCGTGCCGGACAAGTGCACCTGAACCATCCTGCGTGGGACCCCATGGCACCCTTTGGCGGCTACAAGCGCTCGGGCAATGGCCGCGAGTACGGCGTGCAGGGGTTCGAAGAGTATCTGGAGACCAAGGCGATTATCGGTTTCAACGCCTGATCCCCCGCTCGCCGGAATCATTGGACGTCTCGAATTGTGGGACCGGCTTCAGCCGGGAAGGCGCCATTCGTTACACCGCAAAATGGATGGCGCACGAACCGGCCTCTTCCCGGCTAAAGCCAGTCCTTCCAAGGTATCGCGTGCAAGAAAGCATCCGCAGCCGCTGAAACCACAAATCAGCGCCCATAAAAAAGGGCTGTCCGTGCAAACGGACAGCCCTTTTTAACATCAGCCCGATTTACGCCAGGCTTTTGCTCACCACTTCATACACGTCCGGCGACAGCGGGCCGGAGGCAAGGACGCGCTCCAGTTCCGCTTTCATCAGCGCTTGGCGCGCGCTGTCGTATTTGCGCCAGCGGGTCAGTGGCGCCAGCTGGCGGGACGCGATCTGAGGGTTGAAGCCGTTCAGCTCCATGACCAGATCGGCCAGGAAGCGATAGCCAGAGCCATCCGCCGCATGGAAGTTGATCAGGTTCTGCCCGGCAAAGGCGCCGATCAAGGCACGCACCTTGTTCGGGTTCTTCATGGTGAACGCCGGGTGCTGCATCAGCGCTTTCACCCGCTCCAGCCCGCCCGGCAGGGTGCTGCCGGCCTGCACGCTGAACCACTGATCCATGACCAGCGCGTTGTCCTTGAAGTTCTCGGCGAACACTTCCAGCGCCTTGGCCTTCTCTGCGTCGAACGGCGAGTTCACCAGGACGGCCAGCGCAGTCAGGCGCTCGGTCATGTTGTCGGCGCTGTCGAACTGGTCGATGGCGGCGGCCAGGACTTCCGGCTTGCCGGTCTGCATCAGGTAAGACAGGGCGATGTTCTGCAGCGCACGGCGAGCGAAGTGCTCGGACGCAGCCACATAAGGCGTCTGCTTCGACAGCTCGCGGTTGGTCTGGTAACGCTGCCACAGCGCGTCGCTCAGGTTGTCGGCCAATTGCTGACGGGCAAACTCGCGCGCGGCGTGGATCGCATCGACGTCAGCCACTTCGCTGATCTCGATCAGATATGCCTCGCCCGGCAGCGAGAGCATTTCCGCGACCATGGCCTGATCCAGGCTTTCGTCTGTCAGGACCGTGTGCAGCGCGGTGATCAGACGCTGATCCATGACCAGTGGCTCGCCCTTCTGGTGCTGGGCGATCAGGTCCTGCAGCACTTGCACGGACAGTTGCTGACCGGCATCCCAGCGGTTGAAGCCGTCGCTGTCATGCTGCATCAGGAACATCAGTTGATCGCGGTTGTACGGGAAGCTCAGTTTCACCGGCGCCGAGAACCCGCGCAGCAGCGAAGGCAGCGGCTGTTCGGCGATGTCGATGAAGGTGAAGGTCTGCTCGGCTTCGATCACCGAGAGCACGCGGGAGGTGTTCACCGCCGGGGCCTCGCCCTGCAGGCGCAGAGGGAGTTCCTGACCCTGGGCGTCCAGCAGGCCCATGGCGACCGGAATCACGAACGGCAGTTTCTGATCGCCCGGCTGGCCCGGCGTGGTCGGCGTGCTCTGACGGAAGGTCAGGCTGTAGGTTTTAGCGGCAGCGTCATAAGACTCGCTGACCGCCAGACGCGGCGTGCCGGCCTGGGAATACCAGCGCTTGAACTGGGTGAAGTCGACCCCATTGGCGTCTTCCATGGCTTTGACGAAGTCATCGCAGGTCACGGCCTGGCCGTCGTGGCGTTCGAAGAACAAGTCGCTGCCCTTGCGGAATCCCTCCACGCCTAACAGCGTGTGGATCATGCCGACCACTTCCGCGCCCTTCTCATAGACGGTGAGGGTGTAGAAGTTGGAAATCTCGATGAAGCTGTCCGGGCGCACGGCGTGGGCCATGGGGCCGGCGTCTTCGGCGAACTGGTGGGTGCGCAGGTAGGCGACGTCCTGTATGCGCTTGACCGTGGCCGAGTTCATGTCCGCAGAGAAGCCGGAATCACGGAACACCGTGAAGCCCTCCTTCAGCGACAGCTGGAACCAGTCGCGGCAGGTGACGCGGTTGCCGGTCCAGTTGTGGAAGTATTCGTGGGCAACGATCGCTTCGACGCGCTGGTGAGCAGCATCGGTGGCGGTTTCGGCGCGGGCCAGCACGGCGCTGGAGTTGAAGATGTTGAGGCCCTTGTTCTCCATGGCGCCCATGTTGAAGTCGTTGACGGCGACGATCATGAAGATGTCCAGATCGTATTCGCGGCCGTAGACCTCTTCGTCCCAGCGCATGGACTTCTTCAGGCTGTCCATGGCGTGCTGGCATTTATCGACGTTTTCCGGCTCGACGAAGATGCGCAGCGTGACCTTGCGCTGGCTCATGGTGGTGAAGGTGTCTTCAATGCACCACAAGTCACCGGCCACCAGCGCGAACAGGTAGGCCGGCTTCTTGAACGGGTCTTCCCACGTTGCCCAGTGACGCTGGTTGTCGTCGGAAGGGCCGGCGGCGATCAGGTTGCCGTTGGACAGCAGGATCGGGAAAGACTGCTTGTTGGCGCTGACCGTCGTGGTGAATGTGCTCATCACGTCCGGGCGGTCGAGGTAATAGGTGATCTTGCGGAAACCCTCGGCCTCGCACTGGGTGCAGAACATGCCGCTGGATTTGTACAGGCCTTCCAAGGCCGTGTTGGTTTCCGGGTGGATCTTCACGGTGGTGTCGAGGGTGAAGGTCTCGGACGTCGGCTGCACGGTCAGGCTGTCGGAGGTCAGCTGATAGCCGTTCTGTGACAGGTCGCCCTCGGACAGGTCGACATCCGCCAGTTTCACCGACAGCAGCTCAAGCTGCTGGCCGTCGAGTTCCAGCGGTGGCAAGGCCGCGGCCTGAGCCAGCGCGGCGCGGTCCGGGTTGCGGCGCATCACCAACTGCGCGTGGACCAGCGAGTGGTCGTCGAACAATTCGAACGTCAGGTGGGTCTCGTCGATGAGGTACTCAGGCGCCTGATAATCCTTCAGGTAAATCATTTTCGGCTGGTCGGTGCGCATGCGGTTGTCCCTCTTCTGCTAATACGGGCTACTGATGCACGGCGAGTTGATACGCCGTGTATTTGCGAATATTGATCACGCCGGTGTCGAAGATCAGGTACTGCCCTTTGACGCCTAACAGGGTGCCTTCGGCGATCGGATCCTTGTCCAGGTTGAAGCTGACGATCTTGGTCGGATAGGCCTCTACCGGGTATCGGATCTCGATGGGCTCGACATCGTTCATCACCTGAATGGCCTGCAGGCCAAAGCGCATCTGCAACGCGACCAAGCCTTCGGCGCAGGACTCGAACAGTTGTTGACGAATCGCCGTCAGATCAACCGCCGGTGCGTCGCCCTTGAGCAACGCGCGCCAGTTGGTGCGATCAGCCACCTGACTGCGGAACAGATCTTCGACGAAACCGGATTGCTGGCGCGTGGCACAGCGCACGATCGGCAGCGCCTGGCTGGCGCCCTGGTCCAGCCAGCGGGTGGGCAGCTGGGTGGCACGGGTGATGCCGACTTTGACGCCCGACGAATTGGCCAGATAGACCACGTGGTCGGTCATGCAAAACTGCTCGCCCCACGCCGGATCGCGGCAGGTGCCATGTTCGTGGTGGCAGCGTTCGGGGCTCATGATGCACAGGTCGCACTGGGCCAGCTTGAGCATGCACGGATAGCAATAACCCTGGCTGTAGCTGGTTTTGGTGCGCTTGCCGCAATGGCTGCAATGAATCGCACCCAGAAATTCAAGGCGCACGGTCTTGCCGATCAGCGGGTTGACCGGGATCTGTGTATCACCCAGCCGGAACGCGTATTCCACCCGCGAGGCCTCAAGCCGCGCGGACATTTTGTTGACGGAGCCTCTGCCGATTTCAATCAATGAATGGAGTCCGATTTGAACAGGATATTGGGCACCGGCGCCGACTTCGATGCACACTCTTGCGGGCCCATGTAGCCGATGCGCTGGTCTTCCGGAACGTTGCGCACTTCCCAGGCAATCAGCGCCTGCAGCGACAGCTCACGTTGTTCCTGGGTCAGCTTGCGGCCGTCGGACCATTTACCGATCTCCACCGCCAGCTTCAGGCTTTCGTAGACGTCCGGGGTGATGTTTTCGATCATTTCGACAAAAGAGGACATTGGGTTCTCCCAGAATTAAGCGGGCGATTTTAATGTCTGCGGCGGGCCAGTGCACCGCCCACAAGACCTGTAGCACAACCGATGATCAGGCCGCCGACATGGGCGCCGTTGGCGATTTCGCCAAACCCGAGCACACCGACGACGCCGGACAGGCACACCACCAGCCAGATCAGCATCATCCCCAGAACACCGCGTGGTAAACGATACATGGGGTTGGGGGCGAGCAATTGAAAGATCCAGCAGTGACCGAGCAGGCCATACAGCACGCCGGACAGACCACCGAACAGACTCGGGCCGCTCCAGAAATACTGGACGTAATTGGAAAAGGCGCTGAACGCCAGGGTCAGGCCGAGCAACTGCCAACTGCCCTGGCGCATTTCGATGCGCCGGCCCAGCTCCCAGAACCACAGCGCGTTCATCACCAGGTGCAGCACGCCGAAGTGAATCAGCATCGGCGTGACAACCCGCCACCACTGCCCCGCCCCAAGCGACGTTTCCACCGGCAAAAAGCTGATGTACTCGCCGTTGACGCGGAAGTCGTTGAAGGTCAACCCGCTCAAGGCTTCAAAATTGTCGCCGAGCAAAGTCACGCCGGCGACGATCAGGCAGATCAGCAAGATCACGCTGGTCACCGGACTGTTGCGCACCTGCACCAGCGGACTGGGCCGGCTTACGGTCACGACTTCACGGCCCGGGGGCAACTGCGCGGTCGGGTCGCCTTCAGGGTATTGCTGATACAACTGACGGACGTCATCGGCCAGTTGCGGTGCATCGGGCACCCACAGCACTTGCTCGCCGGCCTCTTCGCTGACCCGATGGGGCACGTTGAGGCGTCGCAGCAACTCGACGAAACCGCTCAGGTCGGTTTGAAGCGGCAGGCGTAAAACAGCAACCGGACTCATTGACCTATCTCCGGTCGGGTGACGTCGACCCAGACGAACTTGTCCGGGTCGATCTGGGTTTCCTGATCCAGCCGGTAGGCGACCAGCTTGCCGTAGAGCACGGCGCTGTAGTCCAGGCACGCCAGGTTGGGCCGGATCGGCGCGGGAATGCCGCTGCGCCAGTAGTGGCCGACGAACAACAGCGGTTCATTGGCGCCGTATCGCAGCAGCGCGTTCTTCTCGCTAGGGGACAGCGGCCGCCGCGCCACCGGCTCCGGCAGCGCGTCAGGCTGAAACACCACGTCGCCGTAGGTCTGCGGGTCGTCTTCCCAGAACTTGGTGCGGAACGAGGCGCGGGTCAGGCCGTCGCCGCCGGTCAGGGTCATGCCGTGGGGCAGGCGCATGTCGGTGCCGCGCAGCAGGCGATCAAACACCGCGCAGGCAAAACTGCCCGGCTCCGCCGACGCCTGCACGAAGGCCTGGTCGATGCGACCGTCGCCATGAACGCTGCGCAACGGCGCGATCAGGCTGGCATCCCAACAGGCGTGGACGACACGGAAGCGCTCGGCGTCGATGAACAGCGGCAGTTGGTAAAACCATTTGAGAAAGTCGTTCCAGTCACCGGGATGCTGCTCGAACTGCGCCAGGGTTTCGCCCAACAGACGGGCATGGCGCGGCGTGTGTTCGCGCACCCACTCATGGCCGCTCTCGGGCGGCGCCGGCGTGCTCCAGCCCAGCGCGTTGAATTCATGGTTGCCCATGATGCAGAACGCCTGGCCGGCCTCGACCATGTCACGGACGATGTGCAGCGCTTCGCGAATACGCGGGCCGCGGTCGATGATGTCGCCGAGGAACACGGCGATGCGTTCAGGGTGGCGCCAGACGCCGGCCTGAAAGCGGTAACCAAGGGTGTCGAGCAAGTGCTCAAGGGTCTGGGCACAACCATGCACGTCACCGATCAGATCGTAGCCACGCGCGGGATCGAGCATCAGTCGCTCCCGCCGCCAAGCCGACTGCCCCAACCGAGTTTGGTCCGGCAGACTTCGTAGTAATTGTGGTCGAGGGGGTGAATGAGGCGCAGCTTCTGCGGCTTCTTTTTAACGGTCACGGTGTCACCCGGCGCGCAGGTGAAGTGGTTCTGGCCATCGCAGGAAACCTGTGGATAGATCGTCATGTCCTTTGAGACAACGATTTTCAGCTCACTGTTTCCATCGACGACAATCGGCCTGCCGGACAGCGTGTGCGGGTACATCGGCACGATGACGATGGCGTCGAGCTTGGGGTGCATGATCGGGCCGCCCGCCGACAGCGCATAGGCCGTGGAGCCGGTGGGCGTTGCAACGATCAGGCCGTCGGCCTTCTGGCTGCAGACGAACTGGCCGTCGATGTAGATTTCGAATTCGATCATCCGGGTGGATTTGCCGGGGTGCAGCACCACGTCGTTGAGGGCGTCGCCCTGGCCGATCGCTTCACCGTGACGGCGCACTTCGGCCTGCAGCAGGAAGCGGTTTTCCACCAGATAGTGGCCGTCGAGGACTTCGGCGACTTTGACTTCCAGCTCGTCGGGGCGAATGTCAGTCAGGAAGCCCAGGCTGCCGCGGTTGATGCCCAGCACCGGCACGTTGTGCTTGGCCAGCGCACGGGCGGCGCCGAGCAGACTGCCGTCGCCGCCGACGACGATGACCATGTCGCAGACCTCACCGAGCATCTTGCGCGAAGACGTCTGCAAACCATGGCCCGGCAAGACCTCGGCGATGGCGTCTTCGAGGATCACATGCAGGTGCCGCGATATCAGGAATTTCTTGAGTCGGCGAACGGTCTCCACCACCTGGGTACTGCCCAGGCGACCAATGATGCCGATATTTCGAAATTGCTCCATGGGGCTCCCGCAGGCTTGATGCGTGTAAAGAACGCGATTATGGGCGAAGGGGTCGGGTGCGGCAAATGAAGCGCTCTGCCCTCCGTGCTATCACCTTAAATCCGGCGCAAAAACATTGCATCCGTAGGTAGATTTACGTCAAACACGCAAATGGTGTCGGGCATCGACGGCGATAATGATCCGGTGGCTGCAACCGCCCATCACCCGCTATCCTGCCCCGATGAAGAACCCGTTCCCGACCCTGAGCGCCCTGCCCCGTCAGCTTCTTACGCCCACCGTGCGGGACCTGGCGTGGGTGATCCTGTCGCCTCCCCTGCTGGCTGAAACCCAATGGCCCCAGCGTCACCCCCTCAGCGGCAGCGACTGGGTGCAACACCCTGAAGCGCTGGGAGCTTTTTTAACCCAGCTGGACCAAGACGACAGCGCCCTCAATGCCTGGCTGGCGAGAAGCTCGACGCGCCGGCTGGGGCTGTATTACGAACGGCTCTGGCAGTTCGCAATCCAGCACGCGCCCGGCGTCGAGTTGCTCGCGGCGAATCTGCCGATTCAGGGCGACGGTCGCACACTGGGCGAGCTGGACTTGCTGCTGCGGGATAAGGACGGCGATCACCACATTGAATTGGCGATAAAGCTGTATCTCGGGCGGCAAGATCAGGACGGCGAAGAGCCGGCCCACTGGCTCGGCCCCGGCGCCGTCGACCGGCTGGATGTGAAGCTCGCCCACCTGAATGAGCATCAACTGCCCATGTCGGCGCGCCCGGAAAGCACCACGATACTCGCCGCGCGGGGCGTGGAAACCTTCAGCGCGTCGCTCTGGCTGGGGGGTTATCTGTTTTATCCCTGGCCGAAGACTGCCCCTCCCCCTCAAGGGGCACACCCTGAGCATCTGCGGGGAAAGTGGCTGCATCAAAAGGACTGGAGCGGGTACGCAGAAAGCAGCCTGGAGGACCGCTGGCAATTGCTGCCGCGTCCGGCCTGGCTGGCGCCGGCGCGCTGCGACGAGGCCTGGACACCGCGTCAGTTTCAGAACTGGCTGGACGCCCTCGACCCGCTGGCGCCGGCGCAACTGCTGGTGCGCCTGATACGCCACGCCGACGGCCACTGGGAAGAGGCCGAGCGGGTGTTTCTGGTGTCGGACCTGTGGCCGAACCTGCCGGATTCCAGCCGCGTTACAGGCTCAGTCGCAGCACCAGCGCCGCGAGGGTGATCAACAGCACCGGCACCGTCAGGACGATGCCGACGCGGAAGTAATAACCCCAGCCGATGGTCACGCCCTTCTTTGCCAGCACATGCAGCCACAACAAAGTGGCAAGACTGCCGATCGGGGTGATTTTCGGGCCCAGGTCGCTGCCGATCACGTTGGCGTAAATCATCGCTTCCTGCAGCACGCCGTGGGCGTGGCTTGCATCAATGGACAACAGGCCGATGAGCACCGTCGGCAGGTTGTTCATCACCGAAGACAACAGCGCCGTCAGCACGCCCGTGCCCATCGCTGCGCCCCACAAACCGTGCTCAGCGAAACGGTCGAGCCAGGTCGCCAGGTAATCAGTCAGGCCTTGATTGCGCAGGCCGTACACCACCAAGTACATGCCCAGCGAAAAAATCACGATCTGCCACGGCGCGTCTTTCAGTACCTTGCGCGTCGAAATGCGGTGGCCTTTGGCGGCGATGCCCAGCAGGATCGCGGCGCACACGGAGGAGATCGCGCTGATGGGAATCCCCAGCGGTTCCAGGGCGAAGCAGCCCACCAGCAAGATCCCCAGCACCCACCAACCGGTCATGAAGGTCGCGCGGTCCTTGATCGCCGAAGACGGCTCGGCCAGTTGCGAGGCGTCGAAGGTCTTCGGGATGTCGCGACGAAAGAACAGCATCAGCACTGCCAGCGTCGCAGCGACGCTGACCAGATTGACCGGCACCATCACCGACGCGTAGCGGTTGAAACCGATGCCGAAATAGTCGGCGGACACGATGTTGACCAGGTTGGAGACCACCAGCGGCAGGCTCGCGGTGTCGGCAATGAACCCTGCCGCCATCACGAAAGCCAGGGTAGTCGCTGGCGAAAAGCGCAGCGCCAGCAGCATCGACATGACGATGGGCGTGAGGATCAGCGCCGCGCCGTCATTGGCGAACAGCGCCGAGACCAGCGCGCCGAGGAGCACGATAAACGCAAATAGCCGCCTGCCCTTGCCGTTGCCCCAACGCGCCACGTGCAGCGCCGCCCAGTTGAAAAACCCGGCCTCGTCGAGCAACAGGCTGATGATGATCAGCGCAATGAACGTCCCGGTCGCGTTCCAGATGATGTGCCAGACCTGGGGGATGTCACTCAGGTGAACCACCCCGAAAAGTAGCGCGAGCACTGCGCCAAACGTTGCACTCCAGCCGACACCAAGGCCCTTGGGTTGCCAGATCACCAAGGTGATGGTGACCAGAAAAATCGCGACGGCTATCAACATCTTTTTGAAGTTCTCGGAAGCAGGATGGCGAGGATGCCTAACAGCGGCAGGTAGGAGCACAGGGTGTAGACATAAACGATGCCGTGAAGATCCGCGAGGTGACCCAATAATGCGGCGCCGATGCCGCCGAAGCCGAACATCAGCCCAAAGAAGATGCCGGCGATCATGCCGACGTTGCCCGGCACCAGTTCCTGGGCGTAGACGACGATGGCCGAGAACGCCGAGGCCAGAATGAAACCGATGATCACGCTGAGCACGCTGGTCCAGAACAGATCGGCGTAGGGCAGCGCGATGGTGAACGGCGCCACGCCCAGAATCGAGAACCAGATCACCGCCTTGCGCCCGATGCGATCACCGATCGGCCCGCCGAAAAACGTGCCTGCCGCCACCGCCGCCAGGAACATGAACAAGTGCAGCTGCGAGCTGGCGACCGACAGCTGGAATTTGTCGATGAGGTAAAACGTGAAGTAGCTGGTGAAGCTGGCCATATAGAAATATTTGGAGAACACCAGCAGCGCCAGCACCACCAACGCGCTGGTCACCCGACGTTTCGACAGCCCGTGGGTCGCCGCCTGGCCGGCCTTCATCTTGAACAGCGCCAGGTGCGCCTTGTACCAGCGGCTGATGGCGTACAGCAGGCCCACGGAAAACAGCGCCACCAGCCCGAACCAGGCGATATGCCCCTGACCGAAAGGGATGATGATCGCCGCCGCCAGCAGCGGCCCGACGGCGGAACCGCTGTTGCCGCCCACTTGAAAGGTCGATTGCGCCAGGCCAAAGCGCCCGCCTGAAGCCAGCCGGGCAATGCGCGAGGCTTCGGGGTGAAAGGTCGACGAGCCGATGCCGATCAACCCTGCGGCGAGCAGGATCAGCGGGAAACTGCCCACGGTCGCGAGCATCATCACACCGCCCAGAATGCACAACGAGCCCACCGGCAGCACCAGCGGGTTGGGGTGGCGATCGGTGTAATAACCGACCCAGGGCTGCAGCAACGACGCCGTGACCTGGAACGTCAGGGTGATCAGCCCGACCTGGGTGAAAGTCAGGCCGTAGGAGGCCTTCAGCATGGGGTAGATGGAAGGCAGGATCGACTGAATCAGGTCATTGAGCAGGTGCGCCAAGGCCACTGCACCAATGATGCGCATGACCAGAGGGCTGGATTGCGTTGATTGCGAGGCGGGAACGGGTTGGGTATCGGTCGCGGGCACGCTTGCAGGGCTGGTGACGGCCATCGGGTCCATCCATCGAACGTTGATGCGCCGTCGGGACTCGTTACAGAACATGTCAGCGGCACAAGGGGCCGCCAATGTGCCATTTTTTGGGGCGCCGATGCCATGTTTTGTTGCTGATTTGTGCGTTGGGTTGCGTGAAGCAGGGGCGGCAGTCAGATCGCCGTCTGCAATCTCCCCCGCGCCGTCAACGAACCTTCCACCTCATGCAGTGACACTTTGGACGTCTCCGGCAATGCCAGCCCGCCCGCCAGCGCCAGCAGCGCGATGACGATCAGATAAAACGCCGGCGCCAGGTTGCTGCCCGTCGCGCCGATCAGCCAGGTCGCCATCAGCGGTGCCGTTCCGCCGAAGATGGTGTAAGCCATGTTGTAGGTGATCGCCGAAGCGGTGTAACGGGTACGCGTGGGAAAGGTCTCCGACAGCAAAGCCGCCGTCACCACGCCGCACAGGACAGCGCCAATCGCCAGCAACATCACGCCCACGATCGACGCCACGAACGACCCGGAACTGGCCATCAAAAACGACGGATACACCACCACGATCAGCAGGACGCAGGTGCTGAGCACTGTCTTGCGTCGCCCGACCTTGTCGGAAAACGCCCCGGCCACCGGGCAGATCGCGGCGGCGAACAGCAAGGCAATCAACGACACCAACAGCGCGGTCGCACGACTCAGCCCGCCCGCGACCTGCAAGTAGGTCGCGAAATAGGTGGTGAACATATAGAACGACAACGCCGTCAGCGACACGAACGCGCCAAGGCAGCAGATCGCCGCGCCATGGTTGCGCAGGGTTTCCTTGAGCGGCGAATGGGCCACTGCGTGTTCCTGCTTGACCGCCTGAAAGGCGGGGGTTTCGTCCAGTTTCCAGCGCAGGTACAGCCCGACCAGCCCCAACGGCGCGGCGATCAGAAACGGCAGCCGCCAGCCCCAACTGCCCATGGCCTCGGAGCTCAATGAGGCTTCCAGCGCGTAGGCGATGATCGCCGCCGCCGCGAAGGCTGAGAACGTCGACACGGGCACGAAGCTGCCGTACCACGCCCGTTGCGTGCGCGGGGCGTGTTCCATCAAGTAGGCGCACGCCCCCGCATACTCGCCGCCGGCAGAAAAACCCTGGGCGCAGCGAATGAGGGTGAGCAAGACGGGCGCCATGACGCCGATTGCCGCGTAGGTCGGCAGCAGACCGATGATCGTCGTCGCCCCGGCCATTAGCAGAATGGTGAACGCCAGCGTGCGCTTGCGGCCGATGCGGTCGCCCAGCATGCCGAAGAACACCCCGCCCAGCGGCCGAAACGCGAAGGCCACGGCGAACACCGCGAAGGTTTTCAATAACGCCGCGCTGGCATCGCCGCTGGGGAAGAACTGCTGGGCGATGGTCGTCGCCAGAAAGCCGTACACCGCGAAGTCGAACCATTCGACGAAATTGCCGATGGCGGCCGCCACGATGACTTTTCTCAGGGTGGCAGGATCAACCTGCTCAAGGACGGGAGTGGTCATGGAAACCTCGGCGCGCGTGGGAAAGATCCGATTATCGGCACTGCGCCCTGCCCGCCTGACTCCAGAAATGCCGCCGACGTACTCAGGACCGACCTGTCGGAGTGTGCGGGCCGCAGGATTCGTGCCAGTGCCCGGATGCTCGCGCCGGCGTCAGGGATGTGCCAACGCAGATTCGAAAGTCTGTCTGCCCTGCAATCCCCCGGTGTGCAGGAAGATCAGCCGCGTGCCCTTGGCGATCCGGCCCGAGATTACTTCTTCGTGCAGCGCCAGCAATGCCTTGCCGGTGTACAGCGGTTCGAGGGGGATACCGGATTCGGCTTCGTGCCGCGCAATGAAATCCAGCAACCCGGGATCGGTCTTCGCAAAGCCGCCACGACTGGCGTCGAGCAAGCGGTAACCCTGAGGTTTACAGCGGGCAGGCAAAGTGGCGCCAAGAGGCTTGTGATCACGTTCGGCCAGGGTCGCTGGTTTCGGCAAAAACGCAGCCCCTGTGGGAGCGAGCTTACTCGCGAAGGCCTCAAGAATGCCCTCCACATTGCCCTCAACCCCATGACCTTCAGGCACCGCCATCGCGCCAATCACCTCATGCTGCCCCGCCTCCGCCAACACCAGCCCCGCCAACGTTGTGCCAGTGCCACAGGCCAACCACCAGCAATCGTAATCCTCCCACCCCAAAACGCCGAGCTGGCGGCGCGCCTGTTCAACGATTTCAGCGCAGCCCACCGCACCGTCAAGCCCGCCGCCGCCCTCGGGCACCGGAAACAGAAGCGGATAACGCTCGCGCCACGGCACCCAGAAATCCGCGTCATGCCGCGCGCGATACCCGGCGTAACCCAGCCAGTGCAGCTCCATCCCGAACGCCTGCAGATCCAGCACCGTTGGCGTCTCGACAGCATGCCCCCGCACCAGCCCGACCGTGGCAAAACCAAAGCGCTTACCCGCCGCCGCCAGCGCATGCAGGTGATTGGAATGCGCGCCGCCCAGACTGATAACGCCCCGCGCCCCGGCTCGCTCAGCCGCCGCCAGATGGTGCTTGAGCTTGAACCATTTATTGCCGCTGATCAGGGGGTCGACAAGGTCCAGCCGCAGGATCGCCGCCTGCACGCCCGCTGCCTGGAGCCAGTCGAAACGGAGGGGTTGCAGCGGTGCATGAGGGAGTGGTGATGAGGGAGCAAACATGAAATCGGTCGGGCAATGGACGGTGCGGGAGTCTAGCACTCGTCGCGCGGGGTCTCGATTTTGGAGGCTGTGTAGGGGAATTCTTGTTCTTCATTAGGACGCGTCCGGTTCGTGTTTTCGCTATGGAACGGCGCCTGGAAATGCCTCATCTTCGCCCGCCTCAACCCCCGTCATGGATGAGTTGACTGGTTCTTTATGGACCGGTCGGGGGCGTATTTTCCTGCCAAGGACGCTCATTCATGCTCACCGTATTGCCGCCTTTCTTTGATCACAGTCGCCATAAACTGGTTGTTCACAGCCTGCCTATCGCCCTCGACGTTTTAGCCTTTGAAGGTGAAGAACAGCTGA
>Ga0101941_1000291_pt1 | contig 104034 bp, 82 predicted proteins | sample DewCreD2012metaG_3_FD_75242 | JGI IMG/M metagenome (GOLD analysis project Ga0101941, IMG submission 75242) | Hot spring sediment bacterial and archeal communities from British Columbia, Canada, to study Microbial Dark Matter (Phase II) - Dewar... ... | reverse complement strand
TTCAGCCGTAAAGGCTCCTCAATCTGGCGAAGTCGGCTCGGCAGGAGCCTCGCCCTCCCCAAGAAGGAACCTTGCCAGACCGATAGCGCAACATAACTCTGTTTATTTTTTCAAAATTCATAAATCGCGGGCTATGAATAGAGCAAAATCCGCCTGCGCGGATTAAACAACCTGTGAAGACAGGTTTGTTGTCACCATAGCCCACCATTTCAATGGTGGGGAGACCTTCGCCCTATTGGAGGGCGAACCTCCCGGTGAGCCAAAAACCCGTGACCGCAACGGCTCGGCAGGAGCGTCGCCCTCCCCGCAATGGGATTGGCGGGTCGTGCTCCGTCGCGACCACAAAACGAACGGCTCGGCAGGAGCCTCGCCCTCCACAAAGAATGAATCCCGACAAACCAGTACTCTGTCAAGTGTGATCCTCACGATTGTGGCGAGGCGGCCTCGCCTTGCTGTCATTCTGAGCGAAGCGAAGAATCTCACTTTATCGTCACATCGAGATGCTTCGCTGACGCTCAGCATGACAGGGGTACGAAACTACTTTGCCATCATCTAATAATCACGCTTGACAGACTACTATGGCGCCTTCCACAGGCCAGATTTCATCCAGATTCGGCGTGAAGCGGTAGTAGTGTCGCCACCTGTCTATCGAGTCTGCAGGTCTCTGCACCTCCAATCGCCAGCGTATCATCGCGACGTTGCGCGGAGCGTTCTCTATCAGCACGGCGTGGCGTCCCAGCTGCTCCGCCACAGCTCCCGTCGTTCCTGTTCCCGCAAACGGGTCCAGTACCCGGCCGCCGGGGTTCGTGGAAGAGAGGATGATACGCAGGAGCAGCGCTATCGGCAATTGCTGTTTGTGGAACCGCTCGCCGCTTTGTGTGCACGAGAGGGAACTGCTCTTCCGCTTCGCAAAGCGAGCGCAGATGATGGATGCAGTCGCCTTCCAGTACCTCTACCATTTCCCTACGCTCCCTCCATGTATAGCAGCCGGTGGCAGTTTTCGCATTGCACTACCTGTCCACTCTTGATAGCTCGCAGGGCGCTGGTGCTGATTCGGGTATGGCACACCACGCACGAGTCGCCCTCCACACGCGAAATGCCGATGCCCCCGTGACGCTGGCGGATGGACTCGTACTGCTGCAACAGCCGGGGCTCACACTGCGTTGCCAGCTTTTGCCTTTCTTGCTTGAGCCGAACGCCCTCTGCCTCCAGCTTGCGCTTCTCGGCGAGGTACGCTTCCACATGTTTCTGATAGGTCTGTTCGGTCTCTTCCTTCTGCCTGCGCGCCTGCTCCACTGCCTTCTCAGAAGCTTCCACTGCATCCATCAGCTGGAGCACGTGCTCATCCAGACGCGAACGCTGGCGTTTGAGTGCGTTCACCTCCTTTTCCAGGTTCTCCAGCTCCTTTGGGTTGCGCACCGTTCCGCTCCACAGCTTTTGCTCGAAGCTTTTCAGCTTCTCCTCCACCGAGCGCAGTTCCAGTTCCGCATCGTGCAGGTCGGTGCTCAGACGTTTATGCTCGGCAACGGTTTTCTCGTAGGTGGCGGAGGCTGATTCCGCCGCCTGTTTCAACACCTCACCGCTATCCAGCTTGCGCAGACGCGATGCCACATGAGCAAGCAGCACGTCTATCTTTTGCAGCTCGTATATCTGTTTCAGCGCATCATTCATGTGCTCGTAGCCTCCGATCAGCGTTTGCAGAGCCATCCCCTTTGGGAAAAATCACCTGCGCGCAGATGCCCTCTTCGCTATTAAACATGTCAAATGTGCCCTGAAGTCCACCGCGCACCAGGTCATCCACAATGCGTAACCCTAACGTCATCGTTTTGCGGGGGTCAAAGCTATCGGGTAGCGGCGTGCCGTCGTTTACCACGGTCAGGCGGTAGCGTTCGGGCTCCTCCCGAATGGTGACGGTGATGCGCCCGCTATCCAGGTCACGGAAGCCATGTTCTACCGCGTTTTGCACCAGCTCGTTCAATATGAGCGCGAAGGAGGTCGCCTGTTGCAACGGCAGCAAGAAATCATCGCCGATGACGCGCGTGTCGATGTGCTTGTGTGGCGGGATTAAGCCCTGTTGGGTGTGGAACAGGATGGTCTCCGCCAGCCGTTTAATGGGAACCATGTCCAGGTCTTCGCGGGACAGCAAATCATGCACGGTGGCGATGGCGAGGATACGGCTGAGGCTTTCGTTAAGCACCTCTTTCGCATTGGCTCCTTCCGCATAGTGCATCTGCAGGCGCAGCAGGCTGGCAACCTGTTGCAGGTTGTTTTTGACGCGGTGGTGCATCTCCTGCAGGATAGCGGAGCGCAGGCTCAGCTTGGCGTGTTCTACCGCCACTGCCGCCTGATTTGCCAGCGCCATCAGCACGTTTAACTCCTCTTCCGTGAAATGGTGCGGGCGTTCGGTGTAACAGTTCAGCACGCCCAGCGTCTTCCCTTTGGTGCGCAGGGGAATACATGCCAGCGAACACAACCCCTCTCTGGCGGCAATGTCGGCAAACTGATATTCTGGATGCTCTTTCACATCCTGCACCGTGACGATGCGTCCCTGTTGCGCCGCACGCCCGGCAATGCTTTTGCCCAGCGGGATGTTCGGCTTGGAGATATACTCCTGACTCTTGCTGGATGTTGCCTTAACCACCAGTTCCTTGCGCTCCTCGTCGATAAGCATCACCGTGCATACCTTATAGCCCATCGCCTGCGCAGTCATGTTCACCAGAAACTGCAGAATCTCTTCCAGATAGAGGTTGCTGGCAATCTGGCGGGTGATTTCGGTGAGGGTGGATACCTGCTCGGCGTGCCTTTCCAGCTGCTGCAGACGGCGCGAACGCTCGATGACGCCCGCTACCTGCGCCGCGATGTTCGAGAGAATGCGCACCTGATTGCGGCTGTACTCGTGCGGGCGGTGGGTGCGTACATTGATGACACCGATGACCTCGTTGTTGTGCAACAAGGGCACCGCCAGCATGGACTCGTACTCGCCCTCGCGCATCTCGGGGAAGTACTTGAAGCGGTGGTCCTTGTATGCTTCCCGGGGCACTGCCACGTAACGCTTTTCGCGCGCGACCCAGCCGGTGATGCCCTCACCTACCTTTAGCCGGATCTTGCCCACCATCGGGCGCGCCTCTTCATCGGCGGCGCGAAGCACCAGCTCGGTGCGGTTTTCGTTCAGCAGATAGATGTGACAGGACTCGGTGCCGGTGAGGCGCAGAGCCACCTCCACCAGCGCATTGAGGGTCTCCTCCACCTCGAACGCCGAACCGACCGCTGCACCTATGCGCCGAAGCGCGTCTACCTCCGCCGCCTGCTCCTCCAGCTGTTCCTGAAGCTGTTGGATGACGCGCTGTGCCTCCAGCAGTTGACGCTCTTTCGCCTGAAGCTCCTCTGCCAGCAGAGCCACATCCTCTACGGGGTCGCCGCGCGAGTTGCGGCGGAACAGGCGCATGGTTTTGCGCAATCGCAGGTTCGGTCGGAAACGCATATTCACCTACACGCTGTGCGCAATGATGATGGCTTCGGCGATCTCCTTCATCGATTTGCGCGTGTTCATGCTCTGTACCTGAATACGGCGAAACGCCTCTTGCTCCTTCAAGCCGTACTGGTCCATCAGGATACCCTTGGCGCGCTCGATCAGCTTGCGCGTCTCCAGCTTGTCTTCCAGCTCGTTGACCTCCTCCTCCAGCGCGAGGAACTCTTTGTAGCGCGAGATGGCAATTTCGATAGCGGGACGCAGGTCGTTCTCGCGGAACGGCTTGACCAGATAGGCGAACACCCCAGCCTCTTTCGCGCGGTTGATCAGGTCCAGGTCGCTGAAGGCGGTCAGCAACACCACCGGTGCAATTTTCTCACTGTTCAGAACGTTAGCCGCATCGATGCCGTCCATGCCTGGCATCTTGATGTCCAGAATCGCCACATCGGGCTTCAGGGTGCGCGCCGCTTCCACTGCCGAGACCCCATCACCCGCCTCGGCGACGACCTCGTACCCCAGCGATTCGAGCATGTTCTTCAGGTCCAGACGGATAATGGGTTCGTCGTCGGCAATCAGGACGCGAAGTGTGCCGTTGCCCATACGTGTGCTCCCTCCTCGTGCTTCGTGACGTTGCCATGTTTACTTTAATTATATGCTTTACAGAGGGGTAGATGCAACCGCTGGCTTGATGACGGCGGAGGCGTCAACGGGTGTCCGGCAGCGCCCCACCCCCTACGGCTATAAAGCTCAGTGGGGCTACTACACGGATGCGGAAATGGGTATACTCTTCCTGACGCACCGCTACTTTGACCCCACGATGGAGGAGGTTTCTCACCAGCGACCCGATAGGGGTTGGAGGAGACGTCAACCTGTACGCATACGGGGGAACAGGGAGGAGCATGTTTGCTGACTATCCTGACTACGCTTTGGACTGTGCTTTGGGAATGTCCTATGCTGCAGTCTGCATAGGCTTCTGCTTTAGCATACCGGGCTTTGTCATTGCATTCCTGCCCCATAAAGCATGGCGAACGAGGTGCAAGCCTCGCTGGCCTGGTATTCTGCTTCTGGCAGGTGGCTTGTATCTGCTGATTGCTGGCATCATCGGTACTTGGGAGATGCGTCAGGAGATTAATCGTCGCCACGCCGATAAAAACGCCACTGGTAAGAACATCTCTCGAACGGATATAATATGGTACGGGGTGAACAACATGTTGACCATACGCGGAGTCTATGATGGCAAAACGATACGTCCTCTGCCTGGAGAGCGCCTTCCCGAGGTGGAAGGCGAGGTGCCTGTCCAGATTATCTTTCAGATAGAGGATACTCCTGCAGCAAGGTTGCTTCGCATCAGAGGGTCTCATCCCCCTCTGCCCTTCCCCGTGCGAGAGTTGGTAGACCATGAACGCGCCCGTTGAAGCGGTTGTTATTGACGCTTCGGTCGCCCTCAAGTGGGTTTTCAACGACGAGGAAGCGATAGAAGCGGCGACCGTCATGCTTCAGCGTATTGAGCAAGGAGTGCTGCAAGCCCATGTGCCTGACCTGTTCGGGTATGAGGTGAGTAACGCGCTCTGGGCGGCAGTGCGACAGGGGAGGTTGACGTTAGAGGACTCTGCAGAAGCATTGCAGGCTTTCAGGCTTCTGCAGTTCATATGGCACCCCTTGTCTACGGTATGGGATAACGCCTTTGCTATAGCCGTGCGGTATGACCGCTCCTTTTACGACAGTGTATATGTTGCCCTTGCCCAACATCTACAGGTTCCCCTTTTCACTGGTGACAGGAGGCTATACAACGTTTTGCACGGGCAGGTAGAAGGAGTGTACTGGATAGGCGATTATCGCTGAACATCGAGGCAATGGATAGTGGGGCCTCAGGCCAACGGTTGGTCGGGGCTGATCCAGGTGTGTCTCAAAGTCCGGCGAGGCTACTGCACGGGTGGAGAAATAGATATACTGTTACTGGCGCACTTGACCCCGCGACGGGCAGGTTTTTGACAAGGGACCCGATAGGGGTTGAAGGAGGCGTGAACCTGTATGCGACCGTGGGGAACGGGGTGGTGAATAAGGTGGATTCGGATGGGTTATGGGAGATAATACTCCCGCGCATTCACCTGCCCGATGGTACGTGCATCGGGGCATGCTTATCCGATCCGAGGTGCAAACCACCCAAGCAGGGCCGAAGCCAGGACCGTCTTCTTACAAACCTCCCAGGCGTCCACCACGAGACATATACATTTGCAATCCGCCCCCAGCCAGCGCCCGAAGCACCGTGCTGGCCGGAGCGCTGGGCGACAGTTCCCGTACCATGGCTACGGAGTTTGACGTAAGACGATGTGAGGCTTGTTGCGAGGAATCAGCAAAGGACTCGCAAGGATCAGTATCTTATGGGACAACAACAGGTTGCGCCGATGCAAAGACAACTGTGTAGGCGCGGACACATACATTTTGAGTTACCGTGAGGAGGGAATAAAATGCGTGATTTCGTCCTGGTCCTAGCCGTCATCACCATCATCTGCCTCAATGCCCGAGCCGGGGTGCAGGAGGACTTTCTACACTGCGTTAGAACCGGCGACTACAGCCGAGTGGCATCTTTGCTCAAGAAGTATCCTAAGCTGGCGAAGGCAAAGACGGCAACGGGTGATTCTGCGTTGCACGTTGCTGCGGCGCATGGCCGGATCAAGGTGGCGGAGTTGCTGCTACGGAATGGGGCTGAGATTAACGCTAAAGCCAAGCATGACTATACTCCTTTGGACTATGCAGTTCTCAAGAAGCAACATGCCATGATGCGATGGCTGTTGGAGAGGGGAGCGGACGTGAATAATCTAACTAGTATTTCGCGCAGCACCCCCCTTTTTACTGCAGCGGCACTGAACGACCCCATTGCTGCGCAGATTCTAATTGCTAAAGGAGCTTCGGTCAACCATCAATCAGCCATGGGAACCGCATTGCATGAGGCTGCTCGCTGGCGTTCGTTTTCCGTAGCGAAGGTGTTGTTAGAAGCGGGGGCTTCTGTGGGGGCACGTGCTCCGGAGACTGGGAAAACGCCTTTACACTGTGCAGCTCACAGCCAGGCGTTGGATGTAGCGCGGTTGCTGATTGAACACGGCGCCAAGATAGGGGAGACCGACTCACGCGGGCGAACGCCCCTCCATGATGCTTGCGAGTTGGGACCGACTCCGCAGCTCATCCGCTGGCTTTTGGATAAGGGTGCCAACCCAAACGCGAGGGATAAGTTTGGCAATACTCCATTGCATGTTCTGGCAGCAGAGAGTTACAGAGCTCTTCTAGAGCTTGAGGCGATTGCACGTAAGAGCAGTCCGCCCCCACGGGGGAAGGTGCCGTTCCAACGGATCAAGCATGAGCGTATCAGGGACGCCGTGGATTGCGTACGTTTACTGCTGACACACGGTGCCGACCCATCTGCCAGGAATCTTGCGGGGCAGACGCCCATGGACGTTGCTCGCGAGGTCGGTTTTACCGAAATGGTCAACGCGCTACAAGAGCACAAGAAGGTGCAAGGAAATTGAGGTTCGCCTATGCGTGCATCCGGTCGTCGGTACACGATGCCTGTCAGTACTCGATGTCCGGCAGCGCCCCACCCCCTACGGCTACAAAGCCCAATGAGGCTACTGCTGGTCGTCTGTCAAGGTTTACTCTTCGGGAGGGCGAGGCTCCGTCCGAGCCGTTGCGGTTGTTTCCTCACGGCTGAAGCCGTTCCCCCCAGACAAAGCCAGCCTGCGCTGGCTATAACCCTGAAGGCAGGGGCTGGTTTATCAGGGCGCGGCTTTAGCCGCAAACCCGTCAGCTCTAACCAAATAATCACTCTTGACGAACTACCAGGAACGTACCACAACAGACCTGCTTCGGAGTCGGTTGACCTCTTCCGCAATGACCTCTGCGGCGAAGCCTATCTCCTCCGGCGTGTTGCCTCTACCCAGGCTGAGGCGAATGGTGCTCATCGCCTGCTCTTCACTCATCCCCAGCGCCAGCAGCACATGCGAGGGTTCAATGGAGCCTGCACTGCACGCAGCCCCTGCCGAAGCGGCGATGCCACGCCGGTCTAACGCAATCAGCAGACTCTCTGCCGAAACGCCCTCGAAGGTCACGCTGAGGATACCGGGGTGGCACTGCTGAGGGTGCCCGTTCACCTGTAGGTCCGGTATCCATTCCTGCAAGCGCACCCTTAGCCGCTCACGTAGCTGCCAGACCTGCCGGCTGGCGGACGCATAACGGCTCTGGCTCAGCTCCACCGCCTTCGCGAAACCGGCGATGGCAGGGATGTTCTCCGTGCCCGCACGCATCTCACGTTCCTGCGCTCCGCCCACCAGTAACGGCGCAATCTTCACCCCGCCGCGCAGGTACAGTGCACCCACTCCCTTCGGTCCATACAGCTTGTGCGCCGACACCGAGAGCATATCCACGCCCAGATCATCTACCTTCACGTCCAGCAGTCCGAATGTTTGCACCGCGTCACAGTGAAACCACACGCCTCGCTCCCGGCACAACGCAGCAATCTCACGCACAGGCTGTAACGTACCGATTTCGTTGTTGGCGTGCATCACGCTCACCAGCCAGGTGTCTTCACGGAGTGCGCGTCGCACATCGTCGGGGTCTACCATACCGTAGCGGTCTACGGGCAGATACGTAACGTCCCACCCCTCCTGCTGGAGGCGCTGACAGGCATGGAGCACCGCGTGATGCTCTATAGCAGTAGTCACAACGTGCCTTCTGTGCGGGGGAGCCACTCGCGCCGCGCCGAATATCGCCATGTTGTCCGATTCCGTGCCGCCGGAGGTAAACAACACCTCCGCATCGAGGCAACCCAGCGCGTGTGCGATGGTCACCCGCGCCTCGTCCAGCAGGTCACGAGCCTTCCTGCCGAACAGGTGCAGGCTGGACGGGTTGCCCCAGCACTCCTCCATCGCCTGCGCTACCACCTCGCGCACTTCGGGGGCTATCGGCGTTGTTGCCGCATGGTCCAGGTAAACGGTACGCATCTTCTCCACCAGAGCGATTATACCCGTACAGCAGGAAATCGCTCCTGTTATCCCGAAGCGGACACTGTACGGCGTTGAGGAGGATAGAACAGATGGAGATTGGCGTCATCAACGGCTTGAGGAACGGTGGTAGATGCTTTGACCATGTGGCTCAGTTCGGATTGAAGGTGTGCCAGCTCGCCTGTTGGGATACGTCACTTGCCACGCACGAGGTGGCGCGGACGGTGGTGGAGGAGTGCGCAAAGACAGGTGTGCGGGTGTGCGCGGTCTGGGCAGGCTGGAGCGGGCCTGCCGAATGGAACTTCACGCGCGGACCGGTGACGCTGGGGCTGGTACCGCCCGAATATCGTGCGCAGAGGGTGGAAGAACTGAAGCGCTGGGCGGATTTCGCCTCATGGATTGGCGCACCGGCAATTATCACTCACTGCGGTTTCATTCCCGAAAACATGACCGACCCCGAATATCCGCCAGTGGTAGATGCCATTCGCGAGGTGGCGCAGTACTGCCAGAGGCTGGGCATTGGCTTCTGGTTTGAAACCGGGCAGGAGACACCGGTAGTGCTGTTGCGTACCATCCAGCGGGTGGGCACGGATAACCTGGGGGTCAATCTGGACCCGGCGAACCTGATATTGTACGGCAAGGGCAACCCCATCGACGCGCTGGACGTTATCGGCAAGTGGGTGCGCAATGTGCACGTGAAGGATGGACTGTATCCCACCGACGGCGACCGTCTAGGACACGAAGTGCCGGTAGGACAGGGCAAAGTGCGCTTCCCGGAGTTTCTGAGGCGGCTGAAGGAGATAGGCTTTGACGGTGAACTCATTATCGAGCGCGAAATCAGCGGCGAACAACAGATTCGCGACATCCGTCAGGCGGTCACCGATTTACAGAGGTGGTTGGGCGAAATCCAGTGATGCACGGGACATGTGATTGGGGGACCACATGACAACAGTCGCGTCAACCCTGTCATTCTGAGCGAAGCGAAGAACCTCGTGTGAACGACAAGCCGAGATGCTTCACTTCGTTCAGCATGACAAAATGGACCGGATGATGCTTTTGTCCCAAAACATACACACCACAAGATACACACTTGACAAACCACAGGTTTCACCTGATCGATATTTTGTGGTAAGCTATGGACATTGAAGAAATCAAGCGGTGCGTACGTGAGGGGCGCTATGTCTACAGCCAACATGCTGAAAACAGAAGAGTGGACTATAAACTCACGTTTGCCCAAATAGAAGACGCCCTTCTCGACGCTCAGGTTCTGGAACAATATCCAGACACCGGGCGTGGTGAAAGCTGTCTTCTTGTTGGCTTCAGTGGAAATATACCTATCCACGCGGTGTGTGGATGGCGGGGTGACAAGGTAGTGATTATCACAGTGTACATACCACGCCCCCCACAGTTCACCGACCCGTGGACCCGAGGGGATGAAACCGATGAGGGATAACGAAAAGAAATGCAACTTCTGTGGAGGTACTCGCTACGAGCGCAGGCAGATCCAGTACTTCTACAGCCGTGAGGGCAAGTATCTCTTGGTGCCAAACATGCCTGTGGAGGTCTGCACCGAGTGCGGCATGATTTACTACGACGCACAGATATTGAAAGAGGTGGAAAGACGATTCTTCGCTATCCATGAAGGAAGAGAGAAACCAGACCGCACTATTGAGGTACCGGAGAAGGCAATAGCGTCGTAGGCAGTTCTGGAATCAATTGAGGAACGGAAGAGAGGAGCTGTACACCATGAAAGACCTGGTACTCTTAGCCATAGACACCGCCAAGCAGAAAGGAGCCAGTTACGCGGACGCGCGTATCGTGCGCTACCGACGACAACATATCGCCTGCGAGGACCAGCGCGTGAGCCAGCTGGTGGATAGCGAAGACTGGGGCATCGGCGTGCGCGTCATCGCCGACGGCGCATGGGGCTTCGCGGGCAGTTCGGTGTTGACGCCCGAAGAGGTTCAGCGCGTGGCAGCGGAGGCGGTAGCCATTGCCAGAGCCAGCGCGTCCGCCCGTAACAAACCCGTGCAGCTGGCTCCTGAGCCGGTGCACCAGATGAGCTTCCGTTCGGCGTGCGAGGTAGACCCCTTCAGTGTGCCGGTAGATACGAAGGTGGGGCTGTTGCTACAAATCAATCAGGCTCTGCTGAAACACACGGGCATCAAGAAGGCGAACAGTTACATGCTGTTTAAACGCGAGGAGCGCATCTTTGCGAACACCGAAGGCTCGCTGATGGACAGCATCATCTACACCACTGCCACCGGCTACACCGCTACCGCCGTCGGTGAGGGCGATGCGCGCAGCCGCACCTACGCCCCACCGCCGATGACGAAGGGCTACGAGAACATCCACGTGGAAGACCTGCTGAACAACACCGAGCGGGTGGCGCAACAGGCACTGGAGCATCTGAAAGCTCCAGAGGTGGACGATATGGTCACCGACCTGGTGCTGGACCCGCTGAACCTCGCGCTGACGATGCACGAGTCGGTAGGGCATCCTTCGGAGCTGGACCGCGCGTTAGGCTACGAGGAATCGCTGGCAGGACGCAGTTTTGCCACGCCCGACAAGCTGCACAAGCTGCAGTACGGCTCGCCCATCGTGAACTTCGTGGCGGATAACACCCTGCCTGGCGGCTTAGCCACGCAGGGCTTCGACGACGATGGGGTGGAATGCCAGCGGTGGTACATCGTGAAGGATGGTATCTTCTGCGGCTACAGCACCAGCCGAGAGGTGGCGGCGGAAATCGGTATGCCGCGTAGCACCGGCTCTACCCGTGCGGACAGCTGGGGCAGTATCCCCATCGTGCGCCAGCCGAACCTCAGCCTGATGCCGGGCAAACAGCCTCTCACGCCCGACGAGCTGATTGCGGATACCAAAGACGGCATCTACATCGAAGGAATGGGCAGCTTCTCTATCGACCAGATGCGCCAGAACTTCCAGTTCGGCGGGGACGCCTTCTGGCGCATCAAGAACGGCAAGCTGGTGCACATGCTGAAAAACGTCACCTATCACAGCATCACCGAGAAGTTCTGGAACTCGTGCGACGCGATTTGCGACGAGCGGTTCTGGGTACCCAACGGTGTATTGAACTGCGGTAAGGGAGACCCAATGCAGATTGCGCAGATGACGCACGGCGCAGCAACCGCCCGTTTCAGGCAAGTGCAGGTGCGACGGGCAAGATAGGCAGAGAGTAGCAGCAGGTGCGAGGGCGTAAGGAAAGCAAACCTTGTTCAGGGTATGGAGGTTTGCTTCTTCTTACGCTTCTCCTGCTGCTCTCGTAGCTGCCGATATGCCTCCTCCCAGAAGGCACGACGTTCTTCCGGTGTGAGGGACTCCAGCAAGCGTTGTAACTTCTCCGCGCCTTCTCGCTTCATCCGAACGCAATCAAAGGTCTTCGTTTTCATTGCCAGTTACCTCCAGCGGTGAGAATATCCCTATCTGGGGATAGCCCCGGCTCAGATTCACCAGATTATACTGTGCCATTCGCTGAAAATGCACAATGTGCCGGAAGTTCCAGCTGACGATAAGGGCACATGCCGATACCGTCGCCAACGCTACATGAAGAGCATCAGTCTGAGCCGAAGCAGGGACAACGCCCGCGTCAAGGTAGGCTTGCTGCAGGTGTTCTGCTTCTTCAGTAACCGGCACGATATCCATCTGATCAAGCAGGCTATCATAGAAAGCCCGCACAGGAGCTGGGGCAAACGCTATCTCCTGGCTCACCAGAGGGGACGTGACGAGAGCAAATTTGCCTGACCTCACCTCCGCGAAGAAGCGCTTCGACGGCTCCTCGAACTCCTCGTCAAAACAGCCACCGAACACGGAGCTATCTGCATATACGCGAATGGGACGCATGTTGCCGAAATTGCAACCCTCACTGAAAGCGATGACACCCAACCTCCACGATTAACTATATCACACCGTGTAAGGTTATCGCAATGACATCGCCGACTATGGTAAGAACGAGCCGATGCAGGTTGCGCAACGGTAGGGGCGAATAATCATTCGCCCCTGCTACTTCACCTCTCTTCAATCTTTGGATATGTGCATTCTGAGCCAAAAGACGCTCCAGTTTATTTTGTCATGCTGAGCGTTAGCGAAGCATCTTAGCCTGTCGTGAGCACGAGATTCTTCGCTTCGCTCAGAATGACAGGGAAAAAACAGCCTATTGTGTCATGCTGAGCGTTAGCGAAGCATCTTAGCCTGTCGTGAGCACGAGATTCTTCGCTTCGCTCAGAATGACAGCAAAGACGAATCAGTAAAGGACAGCAGCTCGGCAAGAGCGTTGCCCTTTTAGGAAGGAACCATCCAGCAGCAGGCAAAACACGCGGAGGTGCAGGCAAAATGGAAAACCGTATCTTCGGTATAGAAACGGAGTTCGGCTGTTTCGTTCGCGACGAGAGCGTGGGTAGACCCGAGAGGGTGGTAGAGAAGGTCAAAGACTGCGTGTTCTACCGCCTGCGTCGGGGCTTGATCGACCTGCACAGCCGCGATTTCGCCTTTGAACCCGCGCGTGGCGGTGGATTCCTTATCAACGGTGGACGCCTCTACATCGACGCGGTGGGCGACCACGAGGAGTACGCCACTCCCGAATGCTCGCGCCTGTCCGACAACGTAGCGCACGAGAAAGCGGGGCAACGCATCCTCAACGAAGCGTTGCGGGCTCTGGACTGGCAGGACAAGGTGTCCTTTTACAACAACGCGGTGGACCACTTCGGCGGGCACACCTTCGGTTGCCACGAGAACTATCTGGTGAGCATCGAAGACCGCTACTTCCTCGATTCGCTGTACAACCTGCTGCCCTTCCTGGTGACCCGCCAGATTTTCGCGGGCACGGGGCGCGTGGGGGGACACCGCCTCAACTACAACGACTTCTCGAACAACATCATGGACATGGGCGAGCACGAGATGGACTACGTGTGGGTCAGCCGTTTCTACGCGGTGGAAATAGACCCCACCGTGGACTATCAGCTCTCGCAACGCGCCGACCACATCGTGAAGACCATCTCCTCGCGCGTGCGCTTCAACCGTGCCATCATCAACCCCAAGTGGGACAGCTACTACTCGTACAACAGTATGCACCGCCTGCATATCCTGTTCGGCGAGGGCAACATGAGCGAGTATGCCACTGCCCTCAAGATAGGAACCACCAGCTTGGTGCTGGACCTGCTGGAGCGCAACCTGATTCGTCCCGACGTGCGCCTCGCCGACCCGCTGGAGGCACTGCGTAGCGTCAGCCGGGACCCGACGTGGAAGTGGGTAGTGCGTCGGCACGATGGTTCCACCATCCGCGCGATAGACCTGCAGCGCATCTACCTGCAGGCGGCTCAGACACACCTCGCCGGGCGCGACGAGGACACCGATTGGGTATTGCGCGAGTGGGAGTATGTACTGGACGCGCTGGAGCTGGACCCGATGAGCCTCGATGACCGCCTGGACTGGGTAGCCAAGCGCAAACTGCTGGACGCCTTCCGCCAGCAAGAGGGCTTGAGCTGGCACGACGACATCATGTTCAGTCTGGACATGGAGTACCACAACACCGACCCCTCACGCGGGCTGTACTATGGGCTGGTGGAAGCGGGGTTGATGAAACGCATCGTCACCGATGAAGACATCCAGAACGCCGCCACCACCGCGCCCGATAACACCCGCGCCTACGGGCGCAGCCGAGCCATTCAGCACCTGCTCGCCTCGCGCAACCGCGCCTATATCGTGGACTGGGATATGGTGTACGTGGACAAGGGCCGCCAGCTGGAGCTGCGCAATCCCTTCCGCACCTACGAAAAGGAGGCGGAAAGGTTTATCCGCAGTTTGTGAGGAGTGTACCCGCATTCACGTTCGGCAAAAAATTCTTATCTGTCCTAAAAACGCTTGACAAGCCTTGCATATCAGGTGTATATTGTAAGTAAGCCCGTGTAACAGGCAATGGATAAAGGGAGGTTATCCAGGATGTCTTGCAAATCACGCTTTTCTACCCCCCCCTCGTCGCCTGGGTGGCGTTGAGCCTGTGCGTGCTGCTGTCTCCCCTGCAAGCGCAAGACCTGTACTTCACCCTGCTCAACGGCGACTGCGACGGCGATAACGAAGTCACCCTCTTTGATTTTGGCATTGTGGTGAACGCGATGGGAGCCACACCGAATGACCCCAACTGGGACCCCTGCGCCGATCTGGACGGTGACCTGGAAGTGACGCTGTTTGACTACGGCATCGTGGTGCGCAATTTCGGTGCAGTGGGCGCAGAGCCGTTTGACCCTGCGTTGCCGAGACGTCCAATGCCGTCCGTGGGCTATTCTGTTTGGGTCACGATAAGCCTACAGGACTGGCAGGGGGCACAGAAAACGGTTCGTGTCGAAGCGCAGCGTGAGGACGACCCGTACCACATTGTGTACTGGGCGGATATACCGACGGGAGGATCGTATCAGCTGTATCTACCCCAGTCAGGGCTTTGGGTGTTGAAAGTCAGCGAGGGTACTCATTTCCTCAATTCGGAGCAAGGGGCAAAGCGACGGTATTCACCAGGCGACCTCATCTCCATCCATGTTGTGTATCCCGTCGAGGAACGAGGAGAACAAAAAAACCAGTTTACTGACCAGGTACCAGAAGCCACGCCGATACCCCTATATGTAAGAGTAACGGATTACGACAACGTGGAATATCATTCTAGAAATGGCGAGAGAGCTTTTAGCAACAAGGAACCGGGTCTTCACCTTGTTACCTACTGGACAGTAGAGGAGGGCGGAGGTTTCGTGTGGCCTTTTCCACTTTGGTTTGGAACACTTTACTTTCCTGACAAGCTAAGAGAGGACGAATCGTATCGAGATGTGCGCCTTGGCTGCACGGTGGTTGACACAACAGCGGACGAGTCCCGCAAGGATGAAAATATAACAATTCATGTGAATCTGCGTATCATCAAGAAACCAACGATTAACGCGATGATGTGTGCTGCTATTCGAGAGGTGGGCGGTGAACCGATAGGAAACGTTCCCGTATCGTCTGGAAGCGCAGCGGAAGATAAAGTACGCCTGAGGTTTTCCTTGTCGGTGCGCGTACCCTCCGCAGAATGGTCGCTCAAGCGGATATTGTGGCAATTGCCGTGGCCAGGTACAGTCCAGGCGGATGGTTCATTTTTGACTGACATTATTGCATCTGAAGAACAGCACCGGCGTATTGAGGTGGTAGCTACAGCGGAATTTGAACGTCCTGTCTTGGGGTCTCTTCCTCCATCAACCGAGCCCTTTAGCGATACCAAAAAAATGTCATTCCCTGTGGTATTCATGAAAAATACCCTGGATGAAGTACAAGACACATCACGAGGACGTTCCATCTCTGGAACGTTCGACCCGTCGAACTGGTTCGACAACAGACCGCGTCATTGGGGGGCAGTCATACCGCAATTCAACGAAGAGGACACCAATCTGGAAGGGCGCTTCGTTGTGTACTTCGCACGGAGACCTTTTCCAAACCTACCGGCACAGTCACTTGCTATCTTCGACTGGCGTGGAGAATATGGCGTGGTAAGGAACGATGTTAAATATCGCGGGCGCATCTATCTTTTCGAAGAACCCACGTTAGAATACCACGATGGCTTTCCGGCAGCAAGCAAACACGGACTCCTTGCCGGGGGGATCGATAGGGTAGCTGTGAATATTGCTCACGAGTTTGCTCACCGGGAATTGTTTCTTCGGTCATGGTGGGGCTTCACAGACAACTATATAGGAAGACCTAACGGCTGGTATCCTGGCGACCCACGTTTAGGGTTTGATAGTGATGGAGATAAGATCAGCGACCGGTACGAAGACGCTCATGCACCAGAGTACTTTTTCAATAAAGATTCGGCGTTTGCTGTGGAACATTGGTGGCTCACCGGCAAGCGCGATATAAACCTCGAAGGTGAAACAGAGATAGACGATGAAATGTATGCACAGCTCTGGGGGGAATGGCGTAAGTGCAGCATAGGGGGTCTAGACAGGGTGGACTGGTCGTGGGGCGGTCGACAGTGCTACTAATTGCCTTTTAGGAGGTATGAGGACAATGGGAATTCGCGTGCTATTGGCGCTGGTGTTGCTGCTAATGACGATGGCGGCTAGCGAGGCTGATTCACCTCTTCAAAGCCGTAGAAACCAGACGGTTCTTCCAGCCATCGTCCAAAAGGCAACGCTTCCTCAGATGGTAGAGGTGTACCGCACCTCAGAAAGGGAGCCGTCAGCGCTACTTGCCTACCTTGACGACGCTTTCTTGGCGCAAAAGGTGCCGGCGGAAAGAGTGACTCTTGACGTGCAAAACAAGCGTCTTGCGTTGCGCTATTATGCGCTTGCTCGCCTTGGCGATACTGCTGGTGAGGAAATAATCCCTATGTTGCAAAACATAGTGGAGGCGCGGAAAAGGTCTGCTGGCGAAGAGAGGATGTCGCTGGAGGAGGACTTCGCGGACGAAGTTGAAGTTGTGATAGAACGTATCCGCTATCGCGCAAAGGGTACAGAGGCGTACGTTCAGGAGATGATGAACTGGATCGGGGTTTCGGAACCCCCTGCAGAATCGCCGTGGGAGGACAAAGTAAAGGTCTGGCGTCGCGTACGCGAGGGAGCGCGAGCATTGGGAATATTGCAGTGCACCCAAGCTGTACCGCATCTCATGCGGTGGGCCGCTAACCCTTCAGCAGGGGGATTCGCCGAGCTGGACATGTTCTGCGCAAGAGCACTAGCTCGCATCGGCGACAAGCGATCCCTGGAGGCTCTCAAAGTGGCGCTGCTTAATTTCGTCGACTATGGGCTTTATGCGGTGTTGCCTCTAGAGCCGGGTGAACCTGACATCGCCTGGGCGTATTGGCAGATGAGGACGGAAGGTATGTCCGTCGAGGCGGCGGTTAGAGAGATCGTCCGGTCATGTAGGGAGGGCCAGCTACAGCAGCATCGTATCTTGGAGCAGATCGGAGATGCAGCAGTGCCTATACTGCGGAGCGTGCTCATGGATGATGGTGCAGACCTCAAGGAGCAACGAGTTGCTCTATACGTGCTTGGCAGCATGCGCAGCCGAGAGGCAGCAGATGTTTTTCTCCATGTGCTGCGTCACAGCCCAGTGGAAGACATCCGTGCGAAGGCAGCTATCAACCTCGGGCGAATAGGAGCGCGTGAGGCAGTTGATGAACTCATGAAAGCAGCGGCACAGGAGAACTCCCTCAGTTTGAAGTTGTCCGCAATAGACGCGTTGGGGCTTATCGGTGAGCCACTCGCGGAGCCTCTGCTCCTGAATATGGCTAAGAACCATCCCCATGCCAGTGTTCGTTTCTCCGCTGTCTATGCATTGCAAACCACCGGCGATCGGAACACAGCTTTTGCTCTGCAACGTCTGCTGACAACAGAAAAGGATGACAACGTGAAATTGGCCATTCGGGCTGTCGCGGAACAGCTGCTTCAGAAATCACGCTGATGGTCGGAGAACAATCCCCCCTCCCAACACATGTCGGGAGAGGGGAGGAGTGTCAGGGCTACTACAACGGCTCGCCGCCCTGTTCTACGTTCTCCTTCGTGTAGATGCGCGTGCCCAGTGTGATGTTCTTGGGAACCTGCTCGCCCTTCAGTATCTTCAAGGCGGTCTCTATCGCCTCTTTACCGCCGGTGGGATACTCAAACGTGGCGGTGAGGATGCCCTCCTTCACATATCGCTGTCCCTCATGCGGCAGAGCGTCGATGCCGATGAACTTGATGCTCTTTTCGCGTCCTTTGCCCTCCTGCCGCGCGGCGAGGTACGCTCCGTGCGCGCTGGGATCGTTGTGTGCGTACACCGCGTCGATCTGCGGGAAACGGGCTAACGCGGACTGCATCTCGCGCTGGGCAATCGGCTCCAGCCACTGACAATCGGCGTCGAAGATGATTTCAATCTGCGAGCCGGCGATGCCCTCCATGAAGCCCTTGTGCCGTTCCTGTCCGGGGGTGGAAGTCATTAAGCCCTTCAACTCCACCACTTTGCCTTTGCCACCCAGCAGTTTCACCAGATACTTGCCCGCCTCGCGTCCGATTTTCACGTTGTCCGCGCCGATGAAGCAGGTGTACTGGTCACCCTCCACCTTGCGGTCGAGCACGATGACGGGGATGCCTTTCTGGTAAGCCTCCGCCACCGGTTTTGTCAAAGGGCGCGCCTCCTTCGGGCTGATGATGATAAGGTCAACACCCATCTGGATGAACTCGCGCACCTGCGCTTGCTGCACCTCCGTCTTGTTCTGCGCGTCCTTGAAGATGACCTCGATCTCGTCGGCATGTTGTTTGGCGGCTTCCTCGATGTCTTTGTTCATCTGCACGCGCCATGGCTCGCCCAGATTGCATTGCGACATGCCGATGACCCATTTCTTCTTACCCGGCGCTTCCGTCACCTGTCCTGTTTGCTGTTGTTTCTTGCCGCACCCTGCACAAACCACCAGCGCGGCAAACGCCAGTGCCAGTGCGATTCGTTTCATGACGACCTCCCTCTCTTTTGCTGGATAAGTACGGCGATGGTGATGATGATGCCCTGAATGACCATACGCGGCGCGAGCTCCACCGCGTTCAGACTGAGGATTTTATTGATGTACGCCATGATGAGCACGCCGATGAGGGTGAACATCATGCCACCGCGTCCGCCCATCAGGCTGGTACCGCCGATAACCACCGCGGCGATGGCGTCCAGCTCATAGGTCATACCCGCCTCGGTATCACCCAGATCCTGCCGACAGGCGTTCAGCACCCCTGCCATCGCGGCGAACATACTGCACAGCGCGTAGGTCAGCACCTTTACCGCGCCCACACGGATACCGCTGAGCCGTGCCGCCTCCTCGTTGCCTCCGATGGCGTAGAGCCACCTGCCGTAGGAGGTATAGCGTACCAGCGCTGCCATCACCAGAATACAAAACAGAAAAATCAGCGTGGAGGGCTGGACGCCGATGCCCGGTAATGCGGAGGTCATCCACAGGAAGAAAGGCGGTGTGCCCTCCTGCATGGCGTACCAGGGCTGCCCGCCCGGTTGCACCTTGATGCCCCCTGCAATCAGCTTCGCCGCACCGCGCGCGGCGGTCATCATCGCCAACGTCGCCACAAACGGCTGCATCTTGAAACGGGCGATGAGACTGCCGTTGACCAGCCCACATGCCAGCCCCGTTAGCAACACTGCGCCGATGGCGGGCGCAACCCCCCAGCCGTAACCGATGGTGAGCAGGGAAAAGAGCACCGCGCTCAGCCCCAGCACCGAACCGACCGACAGGTCAATCCCGCCGGTCAGGATAACCAGCGTCATGCCAGTCGCCAGTAAGCCGTACTCGGAGTACTCATACAGAATGGCGAGTTGCGTTTGCCATGACAGGAATATCGGCAGACCCGTATCCAGTGCACGCGGGCTGAAGATGATTCCCAGCACGAAAACCACCACGAGCGCGATGACGCCGCGATAGTCGTTTAGCTTCTCCAGAAGGCGGTGCAGTTTGCCTCTGTCCATTCCCTGAGTGGTTTCTCCATTATCCCATCGGTGGTATCCGGTTCTGTGTTCGGAGGAGCAGGGAGATTCTCCTGCTGGTATGGACCGACGGATATCCTGAGCAGGGAACTGCGCAGAGATAGCCAATACTGAGAAAGGAAGTCTCAGCGTATGAAGGAGGATACGATGCGCACGAGAGGGTTTTTAGTTTGTTTGCTACTTGCTGTGGTGCTGGCATGCCCTGCGTTTGCCCAGCTGAAGGTGGAAGGCACATGGCGGCTCCGCATCGAGGACTGGCAGTGGTTTAATGTGCCGGGCTTTGACACCGACTACACCTACGCCCACTCGCTTCTGCGCCTTGCGCTGACGGGCGAAACGGGGACTGCCCGCTGGACGGCGGAACTGGCGCAGGCAGGACTGTTCGACGTGCCCGATGCGGTGGCTCCTGCTCCCCAGGGGCAGTTAGGCTTCGGAGGCACGCTCAAGGCGGTCAACGGCGACAACAAAGCGAGCCTGTTCGTAAAGCAGTTGAACGTGGAGTGGAGGCAGGATTGGGGCACGCTGAAGGTCGGACGAGTGGAGTTTGCCGATGGGCGCGAGGTGACGGTCAAAGACGCCGGTCTCAGCTGGATGCAGGCCAACCGTTTGAGTAACCGGATGATCGGTCCCTTTGGCTTCTCGCCCATCACGCGCTCGTTCGACGGCGCACTACTGCAGTTGGGCAACAACACCGCGCGGTGGGTGCTCTTTGCGGCGTATCCAACACAGGGCGCGTTCGACCTCAACGGCAATCCCACTCTGACCAATGTGAACCAGCTGTATGTAGCGTACGCCCGCGCTCTGGAGAAGGAGAGCACCGGTCATACATGGCGACTGTTCTGGGGTTGGTACCGTGATAACCGCAACGTGCTGAAGGTGGACAACCGTCCCCTCGCGGCACGGCAGGCAGACCGCGAAGACATCCGCGTCTGGACGCTGGGCGGACACTGGACGCAGGTATGGAAGAGCACGGCAGGGCGAGCGGATATGCTGTTATGGGGCGCACTGCAGGGTGGTGAATGGGGGCAGCTCCGCCAATCAGCGTACGCGCTGGCGCTGGAAGCGGGCTTCCAGTTCCCCACCCTGTGGAAGCCCTGGGTGCGGGCGGGTTATCACCTCAGCTCCGGCGACGACAACAGCACCGATGACACGCATGGCACGTTTGTTGCCGGCATGAACACCCCGCGCCTCTATGCGATGACGCCTTTCTACAACACGATGAACATCGACGACGCCTTCGTGCAGGTGATGTTCACGCCGCATCCGCGCTGGTCGGCGCGAGTAGACTACCATCGGCTGCGATTGAGCCAGGCGGCAGACCTGTGGTACGCGGGTGGAGGTCCCTTCGATAACACCACCTACGGAGTTGCCGGGCGCCCATCAGGAGGCAACCGGGACCTGGCACACCTGTTCGATATCTCGCTGAGCTACCGCGCCAGCAGCAACCTGCAGATTTCGCTGTACAAGAGCTGGATACAGGGTGGTAGTGTCGTCCGCTCGGTGTACCCGGCAGGCGATGACGGCGGATTGTTCTTCATCGAGGCAAACTACCGGTTTTAGAGAGCGGTGAATCGAAACGGCGCGGCTCCCGCCGCGCCGTCCAAACCCTGTAGGTTCAACGCCCGTCTATCTCCCCACCGGAAATGCGGGAGGAGCCAACGGTGTTCCGCCTTTGCGTTTGGCGGTTAGCCTTCCTGCCTCCGAGATGTCTATCGGCTGGAAGCCGATTTGGGAAGCAGGTGAACCCGGTTTCAGCCGGAAATCGCCCTTGTCGGGAGCGACGAACAACGGGTCGGCAATCACCGAATGCACATCCTGCCCCTTCGCCCGCCACTCTTCCAGCGAGAGGTTCGCGAAGCGTATCTCTCCACCGCCCTCATGCCAGTAGAGGTTGTAGTCCATTTTGTACTGGTTGTCGCCCCAGTTGCCGTGCAGCAGCGGTCCCTCGCGCCAGTACACGATGTTGCGCTCAAAGGTAAAGGAGAGATGCTCCTCCATGCGTGATCGCTGGATTTGCCCCTCTCGCGCGAAGGCGAAGATGTTATTGCGCACCACGTTCTCCTTACCGTAGTGCTGGTGGAAACCACCCGTCTTGGTGCGATACACCACGTTGTTCTCGGCAAGGATGTGCGTGGTTCCCTCATCAAAATAGATGCCCCACCCACCGTAACTGAGGCTCTCGATGTCGTGGATAAGGTTGTGATGCAGTATCGTACCCTCGTGGAAGCCCAGCGTGTAGATGCCGCCCATATCGCTGAGCACACCCTGCCCGATATGGTGGATGTGGTTATAGGCGACGGTATTATGGTGCGCCAGCGCCTGCGAATAGCCCCATGTCCAGCCGATGGAGACGCCTGTGTAGTAAAGGTCGCAGATTTCGTTGTGCTCGATGCGGTTGTATGGTGACTGCCCGATCCACACGCCAATCGCCGCGGGGTGGAGCCTGCCGCCGTGCGCAATCAGGTTATCGCGGATAAGGTTATGACTGGCGACCTCTTCCTCGTCCTGCCGAATCACCATCTCGCCGATTTTCACGCCCCCTGCGCCGAGGTCGGTCATCTCACATCGTTCCACACGGTTGCGCTTGCATCCTCGCCCCAGCTCGATGGCGTAGGTTCCGGTATGCGCGATACGACAATCCTCAAAGGTGCAGTCGCGCGCCCCCTCTGCGCTAATCGCCGCCCACAGGATGGCTTCTGCCTGCGGGAAGCTGTAGCCCTCGTCAGGCGTCACCCAGTTCGTGTGCGCGAAGGTCAGTCCGCGAAAGATGAGATTCTGCACCCACTTGCGCCCCTCTACATCGCCCTTCAGCACCAGCAGGCGGTCTACTTTGGGCGCAATCACAAGGCTTTTTTCCGGTGTTTCGCCCGCTTTAGGCAGGTAGGTCAACACCCCTCTGCCCCTGTCCAGATACCACTCGCCGGGCTCGCTTAACGCTTCCCGGACGTTTTCCACAAAGTAGCGATGCCCCTTATGCAGAGTAGACCACCACTGGTCATGCGAGGTGTATCCGGTGAAGGTGACGATATTTTTCTCGGTGTCCACCTGCGCAATGCGCAATCTCGCCATAGTCCAAAACTGAGCAGCCATGACCTCCACATCATTCAGGCGATACCAGTTGGGATGGACCTCTCCGCGCTGAAACACGAAGGAGTTGGAACCCTTGCCCTGCACCGGCGGCAACTCCTCGGCGATAGTGTAGTAACCGTTCTTGGGCAGGCGAGGGCGGTAGCGACGCTCGCCGTTCACCCATAACTGGATGAAGTTCCACTCGCCGCGCTGCACTTCGGGTATCTGCAGTTGCCACCGTCCGTCCGGGGTGACCACCCACCCTTTCAACGCGACACCGCCGCTAATAACCGGCTTCTCGCCCGGATAGGCGGTGTACACGGTGGGAGATTGCGCTGTGCCGGAATCCTCAGGGGTAAACACCAGAGGCTCGCTGAGAGTGTACGTCCCTTTGCGTATCATGACCACCACAGGGCGGTTCAGTCGCTGAGAACGTCGCAGCCCACGCACCGCCTGTTGTGCCCGTTTCAACGTCGCAAAGGGGCCATCTGTGCGCTGGCGGTTCGGCGTCGCCAGCCTGCCCGACCAGCTGTCGTTGCCGTTGGTGGCAACGTAGAAATCGGCTTTCGGCTGTGCGCTGGCGACGGTTAACATGGCACCCATCATACAGAACGGCAAAACAGCTCTCCACATAGGCTCTCTCCTCGATTCAACAGTGTTGAGATTGTACTTCGTGGAGGAGAGATGGGCTTTCCTGCCCGGTGCCTCATTGTTGGCGATGCGGGGAGCGTTTGCGGGAATGGAGATACTCAATCCCTGTGGTCGCGACGGAACACGACCCTCCAAAATAAGCGTGTGGAGGGCGAATCTCCCGCCGAGCCGTTCATACTACCCAGAGGTTCGCCCTCCTTACAGGAATTCGTCAGAACTTCGTTGCCACGCCGACGGCAAACTGGTTCAGGTCGGGGTCGGTTGCGCCGCCGCTGGTATCGTTGACGGTGTACTCCGTCTTGAGGTGCGTCAAGCGCGATAAGCGGTAGCCCAGTCCGAAAGAGTACCTGCGGTATTTGTTCACCGCCACAGGGCTACCTCCTAATTTGGCGGTGGCGCCGTCGTCCAGCTGAATCTGGCTGAATCGCAATCCCAGATACGCTTTGGGAGTCAGGTTGAGCAGCGCTTCGATGAAGCCATAGCTGCCCTTGCGGTCCGACGCGCCTTCGGCATCGTCGTTGAAGCGCCCGTAAGCCAGCGCCAGCTGCCAGGGTTCGTCCGCCTCGCTTCCTGTGATGGATTTGATGCCCTCTTTGCCGTATCCGTAGCGCAGGTCTATCTCCCACAGGCTACGACGCCAGCCTGTTGCACCCGCTGGCGGGTCAAACACCTCCGCGATGTTGAAATCGGGCTTGTCCAGCGTTCCATCTCGCTTTACCAGGTTGCCGGTGCGCAGGTAGCTGAGGGACAGGTATAGCTTGTCCGTGACCAGCCCACCAACCTTTGCGCCCCACGTGAGCTCCGCCGGTGCAGCCACGAAGCCCTGATTACCGTTAACCAGCTCAATGGAGTACGTCCACGGATGGGCGCCTGTGGAGAGCGGCCCGCGCAGGTTCAGTCCCTCATCGTAGCCGGAGATATGCGATACCGCATTGGTAATCACGATACTTTCCACCGGGTTATCTGTCCATGTTTCCTGCCCGATGTCCAGTTTGTGCTTACCGATGCGCAGGGTATGCCCACGCCATGCGCCCGCCCAATCCTTCAGGTCCATGTAGAAGTAGTCGAAGCCACCGGTAGCGGCGCGGTTGGTGCTGAAGCGATTGACCACCGTGACGTACGGCAGCGGGCTGAAGGCAAAGCGGATTTTGCTGTCGGGGATGTCCAGACTGCGGTTGGCAAAGCTGCCGTCTTTCTGCGAGCCGAAAATGCCCGCAAAAGTGCGCCCGTCGATGGCAACCTTCGCTTCCTTGTTAGCGGTAGTCACCGTGGGCGCCTGCGCTTTTTGCGTCTTCTGCAGTTCCTGCAGCTGCTGTTCCAGTTTGCCCAGCTGCGCTTTCAGCGATTCCAGTTCCGCCACACGCTCACGCAGACGGGCAATCTCCGCCTGCAGGTCCTGCACCGATGTCGACTGTTGTCCCCAGCCGGCAGCACTGAGCACAAATACCAGCGTCAGCGCAGGCAAAAGCGTTTTCAGTGCACGTATTCGGTATCTTCGCACATGCACGCACCTGCTAAAGGTTCCCCCAAACATGTATCAGGTTACCTCCTGAATGTGATTTAATGTTTTTGGGTTTTCCCTGTGCAGGAGCAATCCTGCACAGGGTGCGCTCACACTTTGACGAGCTTGACCTTCGTATCGTAGAACGAGACGCTTCCCCCTACCGGGTCCAGCATACAGGTGTTTTTCAGGTAGGGGTCTATCCACATCGCCGCGTTCGCATGGATTCCCCTGGCGCGTCTCGGGTCGCCTTTGACTACCGTGCCGTCAATGGTTATGTCGCTGGAGCCGGTAGCCCAGTGTCCGTGTCCCAGTGTGAAGGTGACCACTCCCGGCATGATGGTCTGGGTGGTTTTCACCCTGCCGACCATCGGCTTCTTCACGCCGTTGCCAAGGTTCCACTCGCCAGAAGGATTGGTAGCGGAGACCACTTTCACGCGGTCGCCGTCCTTCAACCCCAGTTTGCGAGCATCTTCGGGGTGAATCAGCACCTCATTTTCGATGCGCAGAGCCAGCAACCAGTAATCCACCACCGTGCGCGATTTGGTGTGCAGGCGTTTTGCATCGTTACACAACAGGGTATAATGGATGGTACACAGTCTTGAGAGGACAAAGATGAGCGGTGCCTTAGCCGAGCGTGAAACCATTACCATAGAGCGTATTGCCGACAAGGTATTTGAAGGCGAACCCCTCACCTTCGAAGAGGGAGTTTGGCTGTTCCGGTATCCTCGCCTGCCTGAAATCGCGGGGCTTGCCAACTACGTGCGTGAGCGCATTCATCCTCATCGGATTGTGACCTACGTGGTGGGGCGAATCATCAACTATACCAACGTCTGCTGGGTGCGGTGCAAATTCTGTTCCTTTTACCGCGTGCCGGGTCATGACGAGGGCTACACGCTCTCGCTGGATGAGATTTTCGCCAAGATTCAGGAGCTGGTGGACAGGGGCGGTGTGGAGGTACTCATACAGGGTGGCTTAAACCCTCGTCTCAAACTGGACTATTATGAGAACCTGTTTGCCAGCATCCGTGAGCGATTTCCGCAGGTCATCATCCACGCATTATCCCCGACGGAGATTATCTACATCGCCCACATCTCCCGCCTGAGCGTCGAGCAAACCCTGCGCAGGTTACAGCGGGCAGGTTTACAATCCATTCCGGGCGGTGGCGGCGAGATTCTGGTAGACCGCGTGCGTCGGCAGATTGCCCCTTACAAGCATACGGTGGATGAATGGCTGCACTGTATGCGCGTTGCGCACGAACTGGGCATCTACAGCACCGCCACCATGATGTTCGGGCATGTGGAGACCGTAGAGGACCGTGTAGAGCACTTGCTACGCATCCGTGAACTGCAGGAGCAAACAGGAGGCTTCCGTGCCTTCATCGCATGGAACTTCCAGCCGGAAGAGACCGAACTGCCCCATATTAAAAAGGCGACCGGCTACGACTATCTGCGCACGGTGGCGGTTGCACGCTTGATGCTACATAACGTACCGAACCTGCAAGCGTCTATCCTCACGCAAGGACCGAAGATTACACAAATTGCGCTGGGATACGGTATTAACGACCTGGGATCCACGATGATCGAGGAGAACGTGGTGTCCGCTGCGGGTAGCAAGTTCATCCCGACCGCCGCCGAGATGGAACGGCTGATACGCGACGCAGGCTACGAACCTCGCCGGCGGAATACACGGTACGAACTGCTGGAGTGATGCGATGAGAGACTCCTTCGGGCGAACCATCGATTACCTGCGCATCTCCGTAACGGATAGATGCAACTTCCGGTGCGTCTACTGCATGCCCGAAGAGGGAGCAGATGTTGCCCCGAAGGAGTGGATACTTCGCTATGAGGAAATCGCCACCATTGTGAAGGTGGCGGCGGAGCTGGGGGTGCGCAAGGTGCGCTTGACCGGTGGCGAGCCGCTGGTGCGTAAGGACATTGTGCAGCTGGTGCGAATGATTGCCCAAACGCCGGGCATTACCGAAGTCTCCATGACCACCAACGGTTTCCTGCTGGCGCGTTACGCACACGAGCTGAAGGAGGCGGGTCTTACGCGCATCAACATCAGTCTGGACACCCTGAATCCCGAAAGGTTTGTGCGCATTGCCCGGCGCGGCTCCCTGCAGCAGGTGCTGGAAGGAATCGAAGCGGCACGGCAGGTGGGCTTATCGCCTATCAAGCTGAACATGGTGGTGATGCGCGGCTTCAACGATGACGAAGTCGCCGATTTCGCTCGCCTTACCCTGCGCCATCCCTACCATGTGCGCTTCATCGAGCTGATGCCCATCAACTGGAACGACGGCTCCGATAGCGGAGAGTTTTTACAACAACGGTTCTGGAACCGTATCTTCGCGCACACCGAAGAATCGACGTTCCAGCTCATTCAAGCGCAACATGCCTCACACAGCATGTTGAGCGCAGAGGAGATGCGCCGGTTATTTGTACCGGTGCACGAGATACGCCAGCGCATCGAACAGGAAGTGTCCCCTCTCGAGCCGGCAGAGGTGATCACGAACGGTCCTGCCCGTACCTTCCGTCTGCCGGGCGCGCAGGGCACGGTAGGGTTCATCAGCCAGGTCACCCATGACTTCTGTGCAAACTGCAACCGCTTGCGGCTGACCGCAGACGGTTTTTTACGCCCCTGTCTGATGGCAGACGGCGAAGTAGACCTGCGTGCCCCTCTGCGCGAGGGCAAGGGGGAGGAGGAGATACGCCGTCTGTTCTTGCATACCGTTGCCCACAAGCCGGAGCGCCATTACCTGGCTGAGGGAATAGTGCCGGTAGGCAGAGGGATGAGCCAGCTGGGTGGGTAATACTTCACCACATGTGATTATTTGGATGCAAGCAAGGCGGTTTTATGTCCTCACCATGCTCGCTTGTGGTTAACGCCCGGTAAGCTCGGCAAAGGAAACCTCCACGTAACGTCTCTCGCTTTCTTCTACCAGAGCCTGTGCCACAGCAAGGTACTCTTTTATCGCTTCGCGGATGTTCTCGATTGCTTCTTCTTCCGTTTGCCCTTGCGACCAGCAGCCTGGCAGAGCAGGACACCATACCGCGTAGCCCTCGTCTGTCTTGTGCAGTCCAACAGGATAAAGCACCGTTGGAAACCTCCCTTCCATGCCACCACTCATAATAATACCACACAGCCATTAGATAACCGTTAAGTACAAGCATAACATTTTCGCCAGCGGAAGGCGAGAGGACTCACTTCCCGAATCGCTTGCCTGCTTCACCGCGTTAACATCGGAAAATGCTCAACCCAGACGACCTGAGGGGGCGGCTCATGCTGTGCGAAAACCGTGTGCAGGCGACGGTCCGCAGTAATAAGCGGAGCGTCTTGTTCCTGTGAGAGGGCAACATATAGGGCATCATACATCGTGATACCGTGTCCGATAGCCAAACTCCACGCTGTAGGGAGAAGATAAACGGGCGAGAACGTCTGTAGAGGTAACTCTTTGAGAAGATTCAAGGCGCGCTCTCCAGCAGCCAAGCTTATCTCCTGCCGTTGCACACGTTTCCAGAGAACATTCGCTACTTCGGCGTAAATTAGGGTGGGCGCCAGTAACAAAGGCACATCGCGCAGTACTTGCAGCGCAGCAGGTGTGGTTTCCTCAGGGAGGAGCCACTGTGCAGCAACGCTGGCGTCTACAACAACACGCTGTATCATCGGCTATCCCTATCTTCGCGAATGAGGTCAGCAGAGGAGCTGAGGGCAGGCTTTTCCAGATTGGCGTGAAAAGAGCCAATCTCCTGCAAAAGCTTTTGTCGCTCCGTCCTTACCATTTCCCACACTGCCCATTTCAGCATCTCCTCGGCTTCCTCTTCCAGGGAGTGCCCCCGTGACCAGGCAAGACGGCGCAACTCCTGAAGGGTTGCTTCGTCCAGATGCCGTATGGTAATTTGTCCCATCCTTATCTCCCCCTGCGCGAGGACTGCATCTGTTCTTTTGGGAGTTACGCAGTGGACGCAAACTCCCTTTCGCGAATAGCATATTACCACGACCTTGCCCATCTTGTCAAAGAAGCGAACCGGCACGGTGTGAACGCACCCAACTGCTCACAACTTCTAACCGTATGAGATATTCACCAAATCCGTTGTATCCGTGTCAATCTGTGTGCTATTTTCCGAAGGACACGGACAGGCACGGATGGGACCGCATTCTTGCCCCTTTGAAGCAGGAGTACTCACTCCTCAGGGCGAAGGGTAAAATACCGATGGAAAGGGGGCTATCAGCATGTCGGAGCAAATATACACGCCCAAGCCGCTGGCTACCGCTAAGCCGGTACGACTGATTTTCGTCGGGGGCTTTCTGGGAGCAGGCAAAACCACTGCGATGGGTGCGCTGGCGCGTCGGCTACTGCAAGATGGATTGAACGTAGGGCTGGTGACCAACGACCACGCAGAGGAAATGGTGGACGCCGCACTGGTGCGACAGTTCGGCATGCCGGTAGCGGAGGTGTCCGGCGGCTGCTTTGGTTGCGAGTTTAACGACCTGCTGGATGCTACCGAGCGCGTACTCATGCAGGAGCCAGATGTGCTCATCGCCGAACCGGTTGCCAGCTGCGCCGACACCGTGGCGACGGTGATCAACCCCCTGAAGCAGTTCTATGGAAGTATCTTCCGTTTCTCTCCCTTCTCGGTGCTGATAGACCCGATGCGGCTGTATGAGATGCTGCTGGAGGAGAACCCCAGTGAGTTCGCCCGAAGCTTTGCCCCCATTTTCCATCGGCAACTGGAGGAGGCGGATATTCTGGTGCTCAATAAGGTGGACAAACTCTCCACCGAAGAGACACAGCGGTTGGTAGACGCCTTGCGCCAGCACCACCCGAGCAAGCCGGTGCTTACCATTTCCGCGAAGCGTGGCGACGGTGTGGATGAATGGATGAACATGGTGATGCAGGATGCGCCCGCCGGCTCGCGCGTGCTGGAAAAAGCGGATTACAGCGCCTACGAGATTGGCGGTGCGAGATTGGGCTGGCTGAACGCCTCGGTACAACTGGTGGGAGAGCCGTTCTTCAGCGCACGAGAGTATGCGGAACTGCTTTTGCGGCGGTTGCGTGATGCCGCGCTGGCGCGCGGCAGCGAGGTGCTGCATATTAAACTGGCTATCCACTGCCAGGGACGTGCTATGGGCGCGAACCTGCTCAGCACCGATACCGAACCTGTTTTCGGGGGAGAGGAGCTGGGCGACGTGCGTCAGGCGATGCTGGTGCTGAACGCGCGACTGGGTATTGACCCGCCAACGCTGGGAGGCATCACCGCGCAGGCAATCTACGATGTGGCGAAGATGTTGCGCGTGGACGCGGAGATACTGCGTCTGCATACGGTAAAGCCTTCTGTACCTTGTCCGGCGTTCAGAATGTGTAGCCCCGTATAAAGGGGGAGCCTGAGGGCATGTCCCGTACGGTGTTGGGAATCCAGGAAAGCCGCTTCACCATAAACAAGAAGCCTACCTTTCTTGTGGGCATCAGCTATTACGGCGCACTTGGTGCGCCCTGCGAGTTCATTGAGCGCGACCTACAGGATATCCGTCGTGCCCATTTCCACTGGATAAGAGTCTGGGCAACGTGGAACGCTTTCGACAATAACGTTTCCGCCGTCGACGAGGAGGGTAATCCACGAGAGCCTTTTATGAGTAAGCTCCGCTGGCTGATAGATCGCTGTGAGCGACTGGGCTTGATCGTGGATGTCACCCTGACGCGAGGGAAGCCGCCCGTGCTCCATGACCTGCGATCCCACAGACAGGCGGTGGTTTCACTGGTAGAGGCGCTGAAGCCCTTCCGAAACTGGTATATAGACCTTGCGAACGAGCGGAACATCCGGGACAGCCGTTTTGTGGGCTTCGAGGAGCTAAGGTCGCTGCGCGAGACTGTTGCACATATAGACCCGCAACGGCTGGTTACCGCTTCAGAAGGAGGGGATATAGACCGTGATTCCCTGCGTGCCTATCTCCAGAAGGTAGAGGTCAGCTTTGTTTGCCCACACCGTCCGCGTAATGCCCAATCACCGCGGCAGACGGAAGCGAAAACGCGTGAGTATCTGCAGTGGATGAGGGAGGAAGGACGAACGATACCTGTGCATTACCAGGAGCCATTTCGCCGCGGCTATGGGCAGTGGGAGCCGACAGCGAAGGATTTCTTGATAGACCTGCAGGGTGCGAGAGACGGCGGTGCGGCAGGCTGGTGCTTGCATAACGGCAGCCAGCGTAACCAAACGGAGGAGAAGCCGCGTCGCTCGTTCGACATGCGCGAGAAACGCCTTTTTGAGCAACTGGATGACGAGGAGCGTCAGGTAGTTACTGCGATAGAGCGAGGTAAGTGGTGATGCGCCTATTTTCCCTATCTGCCGTTCTGCTCTGGCTGGGCATGATCGCTTGTGCACTTCCGCAGGCAAATGAGAACGCCTTCTTGCAACAGAAAGGCACTCGGTTGCTGCTCGATGGCAAGCCCCTGCGTCTGGTGTCGGTAAACAAGTTTGACCTCTTCCTGCGCTTCCTTGAAGGCGGAGAGGCGAAACAACAGGCAGTGCAAGCCATCGAAGAGGCGGCAAAACAAGGCTTTATCGCTATCCGCTTCGCGGGCGTCGGCTTCTACCCGTCGCACATGCGCAACTGGGCAAATGAAAAAGTATACTGGGGCGCATTTGACGAGCTGGTTCAGACCGCGAAACGACACGGTGTGCGCCTGATACCCGTCATCAACTGGAACCTCTTCCTCTTCCCCGACATGGCGAACGAGTGCGTGCAGGACATGTTGACGAATCCCGACTCACGCTCGCGTCAGTACCTGTGGCTGTATACCTACCAGCTGGTCTCGCGCTACAAGAACGAGCCGACGATACTGTTCTGGGAGCTGACCAACGAGATGAATCTGGGCGCGGACCTGGAGTTTATGTTCCCCTACGGCAGAAGCGAACTGAACCCGGTGCACGAGGGCACGGCGTTTATGCGCCTGCGTCGCGATAACTTCACCACCGAACAGATGATACCCTTCCTGAAAGAGTGGGCAACCTTCATCAAGCAGAACGACCCCAACCACCTTATCGGCTCGGGATTTTCCTCACCGCGTCCGGCAGCGCAGCACCTGAGACGGGCGATGGGTAAAGGCGACTGGACGGAGGACAGTGAGCAGGAGATGGAAACCTACCTGCGCGACACCCACCCCGACCCGATAGACCTGATCAGCATCCACTTCTATCGCCAGCACGACAACCTGCGCTTCGGCAACAAAGAGGAAGACTCCGCGCAGGTTCTCACTGCGTTCAAACGGGCGGCGGAGCGCATCGGCAAACCGCTGTACATCGGGGAGACCGGGGACGACTATGCCCGCCGCCCAGACGCGCCCTTCCTGCGAAACGTGCTGGAGCAGGTCAAAAAGCTGGATATTCCCCTCGCGCTGATATGGAACTGGATGAGTCCCGGAGACCCGTATGATGTGAGTGCACAGCGTACCCCGCAGGTGGTGCGGATGATGCGTGAAGCGAATGACCGTTAGCTCTCGCTAAGCAGGATTATCGCTGTCCAGTTGTGAAATGGCTTAGGGAAACAGGACGGTTGAGGGATCGATGGGAAAGAATTCGCAGGTTCGGCTGGACTGGTCGCTGGTGAGGCGATTGATTTTCGGCTCGCCGCTCTCCACCGAGCAGATGGCGCATCAGCGTCTGCCCAAGATACTGGCGTTGCCGATCTTTGCCTCGGACGCTCTGTCCTCCACGGCATACGCCACGCAGGCGATACTGCTCAACCTGTTAATTGCCGGACCGCACGCCCTGCACCTGACCCTGCCCATCTCCGTTGCCATCGTGGTGCTCCTGTGGATAGTGGTGATTTCTTATACGCAGACGGTACACGCCTATTCGCAGGGCGGCGGCACCTACATCGTTTCGCGCGAGAACCTGGGCATCAACTGGGGATTGTTGGCAGCAGGGGCTATCCTGACGGACTATGTGTTGACGGTGGCGGTAAGCATTACGTCCGGTGTTCAGCAAATCACCTCCTTCTTCACGAACCTCGCGCCCTATCAGACGGAGCTGGCGATAGCAGCGATATGGTTTCTTACCCTGGCGAATCTGCGCGGAGCGAAAGAGAGTGGAGCGCTGTTTGCCATCCCCACCTACTTCTTTGTGCTCACGATGCTGGGCACGGTGGCGGTAGGTGTACTGGGACCGCTATTTGGCTACCATCCCCGCCCCTACCAGCCGTCAGCACAGCAAACCGCTCAGCAGGTAGCACATGCCATCTCTCTGGGGCTGATTCTGCGAGCGTTCGCCTCCGGTTGTGCGGCGATGACGGGTATCGAAGCGGTAGCGGACGGCGTGCAGGCGTTTCGCCCCCCTGAGAGCAAAAACGCCGCGCATACACTGGTCGCCATGGGAGCCATCTTGAGCACCATCTTTTTGGGTATCTCGTACATCGCGCAGAAGTATCACATCGTGTACTATGGGCATGGAGCACATGGTGAGGAAGCAGGCGCGGAATCGGTCATTTCGATGGTGGCGAGGGTGGTGTTCCATGACGAACCCATCTTGCGCGGAGTGATTCTTTTTGCGACCGCTATCATTCTGGTACTTGCGGCAAACACCGCTTACGCCGACTTCCCCCGCCTGAGCTCCATCCTCGCCCGGCACGGCTATATGCCCCGCCAGCTGGCAAATCTGGGCGACCGCCTCGTCTTCTCGAACGGCATCATTCTGCTGGCGGTGTTCGTTTCCGTACTGGTGGTGGCTTTCGGTGGTAACGTAGACCGCCTGATCCCGCTGTATGCGGTGGGCGTGTTTACAGCCTTTACCCTCTCACAGGCGGGTATGGTCAAACACTGGCTCCAGCAGAGGGGCAAAGGCTGGCAGTGGAAGGTGATGGTAAACGGTATCGGCGCGATAGCGACCGGCATCGTGTTGCTGGTCATTATTGTGGAGAAGGGCCCACAAGGGGCATGGGTTGTGCTGGTGGTCATCCCGATACTGATGTGGATGTTTACGCAGGTGAACCGGCACTACCAGAAGGTACGTGCTCGCCTGACGCTCAAAGACTACGAACCGCAGCCTCTGCCGCCGCACACGGTGCTGGTGCTGGTGCCGGATGTGCATCGTGGGGTGGTGCCCGCGCTGGAGTACGCCCGCGAAATCTCCAAAGACCACAGAGCGGTACACATCGAGATTAACCCTGCCGATACGCAACGCCTTAAGGACCGGTGGGAGCAATGGGGTGGAGATATGCCACTGGTGATTATCGAGTCGCCATACCGCTCGTTGATTGGCCCGCTGGTGGAGTATGTCAAGCAAGTACGGGCAGACCATCCACGCCACCTCGTGACTGTAGTGCTGCCTGAGTTCGTGGTGACCAAATGGTGGGAGCGTGCTCTGCACAATAACTCCGCTTTCCTCATCAAGCTGGCGCTGGCAAATATTCGGGGAGTGGTGATTACAAACGTCAGATACTACCTGGATTAGTGGTATCATAGATGTTATCATGTAGATTGCAGGGAAACGATAGGGCTCTACAATGAACTGGTCTGCTGCTCGTCGTGTTATTTTCGGCACCCCATTGCCTACTGAGGAGGCGGCGCATCAGAGATTGCCGAAGATACTGGCGTTACCGGTATTTGCCTCAGATGCCCTTTCCTCTTCTGCGTACGCAACGCAAGAGATACTGCTGAATCTGGCTCTGGCAGGGACCGTAGCCCTGCACGTGACGTTGCCTATCACCATAGCCATCGTGATGCTTCTGGCAGTGGTCACTATCTCCTACATTCAGACCGTCCATGCGTACCCTTCAGGGGGTGGAGCGTACATCGTGGCCAGCGAGAACCTGTCGCGCCAGATGGGCTTACTGGCAGCAGCTGCTTTGCTCACCGACTATATACTCACCGTAGCTGTAAGCGTAGCTTCCGGCGTACAGCAGGTTACCTCCCTTTTGCCCGAACTGACACAGTTCACCGTGCCTCTTTGTATCCTTGTGATACTCTTCGTCACCCTCGCTAACTTGCGCGGGGTGAAAGAGTCGGGAGTGTTGTTCGCTTTTCCCACCTATTTCTTCCTGATAAGCGTGCTGGGTATGATCGTATGGGGTGTGGTATCGCGCCACATACTGGGTATTCCCCCGTATCGGTTGCCCCAACCGCCGATACAGGCAACGACCGCTCTGAGCGTTGCGCTGGTATTGAAAGCCTTCGCCAGCGGATGCTCGGCACTGACCGGAGTGGAAGCCATCAGTAACGGTGTGCAGGCGTTCCGACCACCGGAAAGCAAGAACGCCGCGCAGACGCTCACCGCAATGGCAGTGCTACTGGGTAGTCTGGTGCTGGGAATATCTTATCTGGCGCAGGCTAATCATGTCGTTTACGCGCACGGCTATGACCAGGAGTCCGCAATATCTCTGGTGGCGCGGGCTGTATTTCACAATAATGAGACTCTCCGCGGGATGGTGCTCGTGGCAACTGCGCTGATACTGCTCATCGCTGCAAATACTTCCTTCGCCGACTTTCCTCGTCTGAGCTCTATCCTCGCTCGTGATGGCTTTATGCCTCGCCAGCTCTCCAACCTGGGCGACCGGCTCGTTTATTCTAACGGCATCATCTTGCTGGGGGTCTTCTCCTCGCTGCTCATCGTTGCCTTCCACGGTAAAACTGACAGGCTAATACCGCTCTACGCTGTTGGGGTCTTTCTCGCTTTTACGCTTTCGCAGGCGGGCATGGTCAGACACTGGCTGAAGTTGCGCGGGTCGGGCTGGCACTGGAAAGCGGTTATCAACGGACTTGGGGCAACCGCTACGGGTATCGTGCTTATAGTGGTTTTGATCGAGAAGACGCTCGAAGGCGCGTGGATTGTGGTGATTATCATTCCGGTCATGATATGGATGATGGACAAAGTGTATCAGCACTATCAGTACATGAGGTCTCAGTTATCGTTGATCGGCTATGAACCGGAACCCCCATCCCCGCATACGGTGCTGGTCCTCATTCACGATGTGCACCGCGGCGTCATTCCGGCGCTGAACTACGCGCGGGAAATCGCCTCAGATGTGCGGGCGGTGCATATCGAGGTAAACCCACAGCATACCCCTACTCTGAAGATGCGGTGGGAGCAGTGGGGAGATGGGATACCTCTGGTGATTATTGAGTCGCCGTATCGCTCACTGGTAGGTCCCATCGTTGAATACGTCAAACAGGTAAAGGCAGACCACCCCCGGCATATCGTTACGGTAGTGGTCCCTGAGTTTGTGGTAACGCGCTGGTGGCAGCGTATATTACATGCGAACTCTGCTGTGCTGATTAAACTGTTCGTAGCCAATATCCCCGGGGTTGTGGTGACCAATGTACGGTACTACTTGAAACCGCCACAGGCATCCGCGTATACTAACGGTGCACCACCATGGTAGATGGTTTTGATGTCAGGTGATAGAGAGTAAAGGTTACAAACCGTTTGCGACGCTTCGGTCTGCACGTCAGGTGCTGGCTCCGCTGTCGTTTCTGGTGCTTCTTGCGCTTTTTCTCAGCACGCAAACGCCTGCCTTCCTCACCTGGGACAACCTGCGCACGGTGGCGATACAAACCGTTGCGGTGGCAATACTGGCGATTGGCGAGACGGTGGTAATTATCTCCGGTGGAATTGACCTGTCGGTCGGTGCTGTGCTGGCGCTCAGCGGGGTAACGGCGGTGTATGCGATGCGAGAGATGGGTGCTCCCGCCTGGGCAGGTGTGCTGATTGGGCTGGCAACCGGTGCGCTGTGCGGACTGTTTAACGGACTGGTTACCACGCGCCTGCGGATGCCTGCTTTTGTGGTCACGCTGGGGATGCTGGGCATGGCGAGCGGCGCTGCGCTGTTGATTAGCGGGGGCGTGTCGCTGACGGGCATTGCACCGGGCTTCGAGCGACTGGGTAAAGAGTGGTCACTCTGGGTGCTGCTGGCTGTTGCGGTGCTCTTTCACCTGCTGCTGAGTTTCACCAGGCTGGGGCGTTACTGCTACGCCATCGGCGGCAACGCGGAGGCGGCGCGCCTGTCGGGAGTATCGCTGGTGCGCTACCAGAGCACCTATTTTGTGCTGTGCGGGTTATGCGCGGGGCTGGCCGGGGTGTTGCAAGCCAGCCGGGCAACGGTGGCGCAACCAACCGCCGGTAAGGGTTGGGAGCTGGACGCCATTGCCGCTGCGGTCATCGGCGGAACCAGCCTGATGGGAGGACAGGGTAGCATTGTAGGCACACTGCTGGGCGCGTTCCTGATGGCAATCATCCGCAACGGCTGTAACCTGCTGAACGTGGAGGTGGAGTGGCAGCAGGTGCTAATCGGCGCGATGGTGATTGTGGCGGTGTTCTACGACCGCTGGCAGAGAGGCAAGGGATAAGGGGTATGGAGCCTCTCTTCGAGGCGAATGTTGCTGAAATCCCGCATTGGGCCTGGGCAAGCCGAGCCACAGGCTATTTCTCTTTTGTCTTGATAAGACGGTACCGCACATTGGGGCTTCTGACCTGCTGTGTGGTTGGTTCAATTCGCCCCTCCTGACGCAGTTGGCGCAAATGGTAGCGTACCGTCACCGCTTTCGCGTGGAGACGTTCTATCATCGCCTACCACCTCACCCTACCGCCTGCCTACCCCACGCTCTGCGCCTTTACGAGGCGGCTTTTCACCAGTTGCCAGCAGAGCAGGTTGGTCAGGGTATAGTGGCGGATGGCTTTCCAATCCTCCTCGTTTCAAATGATATGTTCGCAGTAACCGCGTTGCCAGAGGCGTCGAACGGTGCACAGATTGCAGGAGAATACCCCTTCCCGCTACAAATATACCAGTAGGTACACAACCAGCGAGAAGCGAACGAAGACAAATAACCGGAGGCACATTCGGTGAATATACTGGTAGTGAACTGCGGTAGCTCTTCGGTGAAATACCGGCTCTTTAGTGATTCGCGGGAGCGTGCGCGAGGATTGATAGAACGGGTCGGCAGCAAGCAAACCCCTAATCACACGGTGGCAGTGCAGCAGATGTTCGCGCAGCTCAGCGAGATGGAAGATGGCTTGCCGATAGAGCAAATACACGCCATCGGGCACCGTGTGGTGCATGGCGGCGAAAAGTTCACCGGCTCGGTGGTTATTACCCCGGAAGTGATCGAGGCAGTGGAGGCATGTGCGACGCTTGCGCCCCTGCATAATCCGCCGAACCTGCTGGGCATCCGTGCTTGTATGCAGATGGCGCCTCAGGCGATACAGGTGGCGGTGTTCGACACCGCTTTTCACCATACCCTGCCGAAACATGCCTACCTGTACGCCCTACCCTACGAACTGCGCGAAAAATACGGCATCCGCCGATACGGCTTCCACGGTACATCGCATCGCTATGTCTCGGAGCGGGTAAACGAGCTGTTAAAACAGCAAAACGCACTGCAGACCCCCAGCAAGGTGATATGCTGTCATCTGGGCAACGGCAGCAGTATCACCGCCGTGCTGGACGGCAAAAGCGTGGACACCAGCATGGGCATGACCCCCGCCGAGGGACTGGTGATGGGAACCCGCTCCGGCGATATCGACCCGGCGATCATCTTGCACCTGCAGCGCACCCTCGGCTGGGACGCCGACCGGGTAGACCGCCTGATTAACAAGGAGGGTGGATTGCTTGCGCTGGCTGGGGTATCTGACATGCGTGACGTGGAAGCGCGAGCCGCCGCCGGGGATAGTAAAGCGCAGGTCGCTTTTGAGGTATTCTGTTATCGGGTAATCAAATATATCGGGGCGTACGCCGCCGCAATGAACGGCGTCCATGCCATTGCCTTCACGGCGGGTATCGGCGAGAACAGCCCGGCAGTGCGCAGTAAGGTATGCGCCTCGCTGGAATATCTGGGAGTGGAGATAGATGAAACCGCCAACCGCGAGGGTAAAGGAGAAAGGTGTATCAGCACGCCCCGCTCGCGGGTCAAAGTATATGTCGTGCCAACAGATGAGGAGCGCGTGATCGCCGAGGAGACACGCAAGCTGGCGGAGGGATTGCGGAAGTAACATCTCATTATAGAGAGGGGGAGTTCCCCGTGAGGCTGGATTTAACCGAGATCGCCCAGCACGTTGGCAAGCAGATATCCTACAGAGTAGATGAGCCGGCAAGCTCCATCGAGGACGTGCGGGTGCTGGCTCCGATTCAGGGTAATCTGCGCTTTACCAACACCGGCGACCTGTTGCTGGTGCGCGGACTTTTGCATACCAGCGTGGAGCTGGAATGCAGTCGGTGTTTGCGCCTTTTCGAGATGCCTCTGCTCTGCGAGGTGGAAGAGCAGGTAGAACTGCGCGCCATCGCAGCACGCCCGTTCGAGCATCCACAGGTCACCATTGTGCCGGAAGAGGGCGACACGCTCTTTCTGGAAGACAACATCCTGGACCTGACGGAGCTGATACGGCAGATGTTGCTGGTTTCTCTGCCCATCAAACCGCTGCATGATAAGGAGTGCAAGGGGCTGTGTCCGACCTGCGGCGCGGACCTGAACGAGGGTGAATGCTCCTGCGAGCGTCCAACAGGGCATCCTGCCTTCGCCGCGCTGGCTCAGCTCCTTGCACAGATGGAAGAGGCTTAAGCGATGCGAACCGAGCTGCTCAGAATCGAACCCAACGTCTATTATACGGTAGATGAGGCAGCAGCCAAGCTCCGGGTCTCTCCAAAGACATTGCTGCGCCTGCTGCGCTTCGGCAAAGTGCGTGGCGTGAAAATCGGCAGACAATGGCGCATTTTGGGTTCTACCCTGCTTGACCTGTCTATCCCTGAAGGAGAGAGTGAGGCGGACTTGCTGGCTGATTGGCTGGTAGCATCGTCGTCTGCTCTACGCGAAGTATGGGATAACGAAGAGGATGCCGTATATGACGACCTTCCAGAGAGGTGATGTTATTCTGGTTTCCATCGCTTTCAGCGGCGCAACAGGGTATAAAAAGCGTCCCGCGGTGATTATCAGCACAGATGCGTTCAACTTGGCAGGTACTAAGCTGATTGTTGCTGCCGTCACAAGCAACATTTCGCCTCCATTTCGCCCAGGCGATACGCTGCTGAACGACTGGAATGAAGCCGGGTTACTGAAACCTTCTGCTGTACGCGGAGTACTGGCAACGGTGGACAAATTGGACGTGATAAGAAGGCTTGGCAGGCTCTCCAACGACGATTTCACATTGGTGATGGAGGGAATCGGCTCAATTCTGGGCTTCAGGAACCCTGCTTCCGCATCCCAGTGATTATATGTCCGTAGCCCAAATGGCTGCGGACTCGTGATATAATATATCGGCAATTTTTATCGGAAAGAGGTGAAAAGGTGGCTTTACCAAAGAGACGACATTCGCATGCGCGAACAGCAAAGCGGCGCACCCACTATATCCTGAACGCCGCAACGGTGGTCAAGATTGGGCGATGTCCAACAAATAACCCTGACTGCCCCGGCGCGCATCTGTCGCACACCGCCTGCCCTGTTTGCGGTTACTACAAGGGGCGACAAGCGGTGCTGATTAAGCAGAAGCGTCGGCGCGAGAGATAGTCTCTGTTCTGATGGCTCATGCTACCTCAGCCATACGTATCGCTGTAGACGCCATGGGGGGTGACTACGCCCCGCAAGAAGTGGTTCGGGGATGCTTGACCGTCGCCTCCGAAATGCCCTTTGTGGACATCACGCTGGTGGGCGACCGGGAGCGCATCACTGCAGAATTGCGGGGAGCCTCCTTGCCCTCCAATGTACACCTTCGCCACGCCTCGCAGGTTATCGACATGGGTGAAAGCCCGGTACAGGGCATTCGGCGCAAGCGTGATGCCTCTATCGTGGTTTGTGCCCAGATGGTGCAGGATGGCGAAGCGGACGCTTTCTTCTCCGCAGGCAACAGCGGTGCGGCAATGGCAGTGGCCGCCTTACAAATTGGGCGCATTCCCGGCATCGACCGCCCCGCCATCGCCGCGGCGATACCCAGCAAAAAAGGGCGTTTCGTGCTGATCGACGCGGGCGCCAACGTGGATTGCGACCCTTCGCACCTGCTGGAGTTCGCCATCATGGGGTCGGTATACGCACAGGTAATACTGAACATCCCTAACCCTACTGTGGGTTTGCTCAGCAACGGGGAAGAAGAGGGCAAGGGCAATCAGGTGGTCAAGGTGGCGCATAAGCTGCTGCACCAGAGCGGGTTGCCCTTCGTAGGCAATATCGAAGGCAAGGATGTCTTTGAAGGCAAAGCGGACGTGGTGGTGTGCGATGGGTTCGTGGGCAACGTTGCGCTCAAAATCGGTGAGGGAACCGCCAGCTTTATGGTGAGCCTGATTGAAGAAGAGGTGCGGCGCAATCCGTTGCTGGTGATTCCACTGGGCTTGATGAAGGGCGTGATTCGTCGCCTCAAACAGCGCACCGATTATGCCGAGTACGGCGGCGCGCATCTGCTGGGCGTGCGTGGCGTGTGCGTTATCGGGCATGGACGGTCTCACGCCAGCGCAATCGCTAACGGCGTACGCCTTACCGTACGCTCCGTACAGGAGCGGATGGCGGAGCGCATCGAAAGCGCAATGCTCCAGCAAACCGCCCTGCTCAGCACTCTACCCTTCCTCCTGCAGGAGAACGAAGCCGATGCGCAGTAACGTGCGTGCGGGTATCATCGGGGTAGGCGTCGGCATTCCCGAAAAGGTCATCACCAATCACGACCTGGAACAACGCATCGATACCACCGATGAATGGATAGTCACCCGTACAGGCATCCGCGAACGGCGCGTTGCTCCTCCGCACATTGCTACCTCCGACCTCGCCGCGCAGGCAGCGCATCAGGCACTGCAAAACGCGGGCAAGAGCGCAGAAGAGATAGACCTGATTGTGGTTGCTACCGCCACGCCCGACATGCCCTGGCCCTCTACCGCCTGTCTGGTTCAGGCGAAAATCGGAGCGACAAAGGCGGCGGCGTTCGACCTGAATGCGGTTTGCTCGGGCTTTGTGTACGCGCTGTGGATAGCGGCACAGGCAGTGGAGACAGGGGCGTATCGCTGTGTGCTGGTGATCGGCGCGGACATCCTGTCGCGTCAGGTGAACTGGGAGGACCGCGCTACCTGCGTGCTTTTTGGCGACGGCGCGGGCGCGGTGATACTGGCTCCTGTCGAGGAGCCTTACGGCGTGCTTGCGGGCGTGCTGGGCGCGGACGGCACAGGCGCCCCCTTACTGAACGTGCCTGCTGGTGGCACACGCGAACCGCTCAGCCCTGAAGTGATTGCCCGGAAACGGCATACCATCCAGATGCGCGGACGCGAGGTGTTCAAGTTCGCGGTGACCATCATGGGCGAGGTGGCGGTGCAGGCTTTGGAGAAAGCGGGCATCCCTCCCGAAGAGGTAAGCCTCTTCATTCCGCATCAGGCAAACATTCGCATCATTCAGGCGGCGGCGGAACGGCTGAACCTGCCGATGGAACGGGTGTTCGTCAACGTAGACCGCTACGGCAACACCTCGGCGGCGTCGATACCCATCGCGCTTTACGAAGCGTGGGCGCAGGGACGCCTGAAGAAGGGCGACGTGGCGGTGGTGGTGGGATTCGGCGCGGGTTTGACATGGGGAGCCTGCGTGCTACGGTGGGTGTATTAGGGAGGCGACAATGTACGCGCTGGTATTTCCGGGACAGGGTTCGCAAGCGCGGGGCATGGGCAAAGAGATTGCCGAAGCGTTCGCGTCGGCGCGGAAGGTTTACGAAGAGGCGGATGAGATACTGGGCTATCGTTTGAGCGCACTGTGCTTTGAGGGAGACGAAGAGGAGCTGCGCCAGACAGTTCATGCTCAACCGGTGCTCTTTGTGACAAGCGTGGCAACATGGTACGCCCTGAGCGAGCAGGTGGAGCTGCATCCCATCTGCGTGGCAGGACACAGCGTGGGCGAATATGCGGCACTGGTGGCGGCAGGCGTACTGGAGTGGCAAGATGGACTGAGGCTGGTGCGGGCACGCGCCGAGGCGATGCAGGCGGCTGCAGAGGGGTCACAGGGCACGATGGCAGCGGTGCTGGGACTGGATGCGGAGGCGGTGGAAACGGCGTGCATAGAGGCATCGTCTGCCGGAGTGGTGTGCGTGGCAAACTACAACTGTCCCGGGCAGGTTGTGATTTCAGGCGAGGTGGACGCTGTTAACCGGGCGGCTGAACTGTGCAGGGCGAAAGGGGCAAAACGGGTAATTCCCCTGCGCGTCAGCGGAGGGTTCCACTCACCGTTGATGCAACCTGCCGCCGAGCAGTTTCGTCGGGCGCTGCAAGAAGTGAGGTTTCGCCCGCCGAAGGTACGGGTGGTGGCGAATCGCACAGCGAACGCGCTGGGAGAGGAAACCGACTTTGTGGCTCTGCTCACCGAGCAGCTGCTCCATTCGGTGCGCTGGGAGGAGAGCGTGCGCCGGATGTGGGAACTGGGAGCGCGGCTATTCGTGGAGTTGGGTCCCGGCGATGTGTTGAGCGGGCTGATACGTAGAACAATTGCCGAGGCGCAGACACTGGCGGTGCATACCGCCGAGGATGTACATCGCGCTGCGGATTTGTTAAAAAGTTGAGGGGGATGCATACCTGTTCTGAAGAACGCGCCATAAGAAGGTGGTTAAGAGGGACATGGATGTGCGCGGATGGACAGATTGGCAAGGTGGGAGGATAGATTGAGGCTCGAAGGCAAAATCGCGCTGGTTACCGGCGCAGGAAAGGACAGTCGGGGCATCGGGCAGGGTATCGCCGTTGCCCTGGCGCGCGAGGGGGCAGATGTGGCGGTAGCATCGCACACGCTGGCGAACGCGCTGAGGGTCGCCGATGCGGTGCAGACTCTGGGCAGGCGTTCGCTGGCGGTGGAGATGGACGTCTCCCGTGCGGAATCGGTAGAAGCCGGTGTTGCTGAGGTGCTGAGTGCGTTCGGCAGAATAGATATTCTGGTAAACAACGCGGGCATCACACGCGACGCCCTGCTGGTACGCATGCGCGAAGAAGATTGGGACGCGGTGCTGGACGTGAACCTGAAGGGGGCGTTTTTATGCAGTCGTGCGGTGGCACGGGTGATGATGAAACAACGCTCGGGGTGTATTATCAACATCACGTCCATTATGGGGTTGACGGGCAACGCCGGACAGGTAAATTACGCTTCGGCGAAAGCGGGGTTAATCGGTTTTACCAAATCGCTGGCGCGAGAACTGGGTTCGCGCAACATCCGCGTCAACGCAGTTGCTCCCGGCTGGATTGAAACCGCCATGACCGACGCCCTGCCCGACCAGGTGCGCGAAGCCATCCTGAAGCAGATTCCGCTGGGGCGATTGGGCAGGGCAGAAGATGTTGCAGGAGCAGTCGTCTTCTTGTGCAGTGAAGAGGCGTCGTACATCACCGGACAGGTCTTGACGGTAGACGGCGGTCTCGTTATGATATAGCAAGCGGTTACCAAATCACACGAAAACACCAAAACTTACCGATACGGAGGGAACGAATGAGCACGTTTGACCGCATCAGAAAAGTGATTGTGGACAAGCTGGACGTCGACGAGGGCGAGGTAACACCGGAAGCGTCCTTTGCAGAGGACCTCGGGGCGGACTCGCTCGACGTGGTGGAGCTCATCATGGCTCTGGAAGAGGAGTTCAATATCGAAATCCCCGACGAAGATGCCGAGGGTATCCGCACGGTGCAGGACGCGGTGAACTACATCGAGCAGAAACTGGCTGTGGGCTAACCGACGGTGGACACGATGTGGCGGCGGGTAGTGGTGACCGGCATGGGCGCCATTACCCCGTTGGGCTTGGGCGTTCCTTCCTTCTGGGAGGGACTGAAAAGCGGACGCAACGGGGTGGCGACCATTACCTCGTTTGACCCTTCTGGACAGCCGGTGCGTTTCGCGGCGGAAGTCAAAGGCTTCAACCCCGAAAACTATATCGAGCGCAAGGAAGCGCGTCGTATGGACCGCTTCACGCAGTTTGCCATCGCGGCGACCAAAGAGGCGCTGGCAAGCTCGGGGCTGGAAATCACCGACGAAAACCGCGCACGCATCGGCACACTGATTGCCAGCGGCATCGGTGGACTGCAGACTTTGGAGGAACAACACAAAGTGTTCCTCGAGCGCGGTCCTGACCGTGTGAGTCCTTTCCTTATCCCCATGATGATTGCGAACATGGCATCAGGACAGGTTGCCATTCAGTTCGGGTTGCAGGGCCCCTGTACAACAGTGGTGACCGCCTGCGCAGCGGGCACGAACGCGGTCGGTGATGCGTGGGAGATTATTCGACGTGGCGACGCCGATGTCATGATCGCAGGAGGCACCGAGGCGGCGATTACCGCCCTTGCGCTCGCCAGCTTTGCCAACGCCCGTGCGCTCTCCACCCGCAACGACGACCCCGAGCATGCCAGTCGTCCCTTCGATGCCGAGCGGGATGGCTTCGTGATGGGTGAAGGCGCAGGCGTGCTGGTGCTGGAGGAGCTGGAACACGCTTTGCAACGCGGTGCTCCCATTCTGGCGGAAATCACCGGCTACGCCATGACTGCCGACGCCTATCATATCACCGCTCCCGACCCGGAAGGCGACGGCGCAAAGCGTGTGATGGAGCTGGCAATGCGCAAGGCAGGTATCGCCCCCGACGAGGTAGACTACATTAACGCACATGGCACCTCTACCCCCGCCAACGACCGGCTGGAAACGCTGGCTATCAAACGTGCCTTCGGTGACCACGCCTACCGACTGGCTATCAGCTCTACTAAGTCCATGACAGGACACCTGCTGGGCGCAGCAGGGGCAATTGAAGCCATCGCAACGGTGCTTGCCATCCAGCACCAGATTGCCCCGCCGACCATCAACTATCAGGTTCCCGACCCGGAGTGCGACCTAGACTACGTGCCGAACGAGGCACGCCCGATGAGGATAGACGTTGCCCTATCTAACTCCTTCGGTTTCGGTGGGCACAACGCCACGCTGGTGTTCAGGCGCTGGGAGGGCTAAAATGGGTGAACTCACCACGCATGAGCGCGTCAAGCGGATGTACGAACACCGTGAGGCAGACCGCGTGCCCATTACCGACAGTCCCTGGGGAGCAACCATCGAGCGCTGGCATCGAGAGGGCATGCCCGAAGAGGCTGACTTTGCGGAGTTTTTCGGTCTGGACCGCTTCGCCTATATCGGTGTGGACAACAGCCCGCGTTATCCGGGAAGGGTAGTGGAGGAAACGGAGGAGTACATCATCACCACCTCGCCCTGGGGCGTGACGATGAAGAACTGGAAGCATCGGGGAGGCGTGCCGGAGTTCCTCGATTTCACCATCGTAGACCGCGACAGCTGGCAGGAAGCGAAGGCACGCATGACCCCCACACCCGACCGCATCCCCTGGGACACCCTTCGGCAAAACTACCGTCGCTGGCGCGAAGAGGGTTACTGGATCAGCGCAGGATTGTGGTTCGGCTTCGACGTCACCCACTCGTGGGTGGTGGGCACAGAGCGCGTGTTAATGGCGATGGTGGAGGACCCCGAATGGCTGGTGGACATGTTCCATCATTTTCTGGATGTGAATCTCGCACTGCTGGATATGATATGGGAGGCAGGTTACACCTTTGACGAGGTAACCTGGCCTGACGATATGGGCTACAAAGGGCATCAGTTCTTTTCCTTGAAAACCTACCGCGACCTGCTGAAACCCGCTCACAAACGAGCCTGCGAGTGGGCACAGGCGCACGGGGTATATGTACGCCTTCATTCCTGCGGCGACGTGCGTCCGTTCATCTCCGAGTTTATCGAAATCGGCGTGCAGATGCTTAACCCGATCGAGGTGAAGGCGGGCATGGAACCGACCGCCCTCAAACGGCAATACGGGGACAGGCTGGGCTTTCACGGCGGGTTGAACGCAGTGCTATTTTACGATATGGACGCCATGTTCGCGGAGATGGAGCGCGTCATCCCAGTGATGAAGCAGGGTGGCGGCTACATCATCAGCTCCGACCACTCCGTGCCCGACAGCGTGAGTCTCGATCAGTTCCGCGCCTTTGTGCAGAAGGCGAAAGCGCTTGGAAGGTATGACTAGATGACCAGGTCAAACGGCAGGTCGCTGATGTCACGAAGCCTTCGCCCGTCTACAAGTGTGCGAAGCATATCCGCTTGATCGTGATTTTTCACGGCATCAACCGCTTCTTGCAGTTCCGGTAACGCGATGTGATACACACAATCGATGTCTCCTGTTCCCAATGCCAGCGCCGCAAGACGTGTGGGCATAGGCTCCGCAGTAACCGCAACGATGCGAGGCGTATGTCCTTTTCGATTACGGATGATGTTCAGCGCTTCAGTGCGCGTATTCTGCGCACGGTCACTACGGATAGTCCATTTGCAGGAAACAATTGCGTGCAGGATGTAGCCATCGTAGTTCACCCGGCGAGCAGGAGTCAGCCGAGCCGGTAAACGCTCTTCTGCGAACAGAGAGCCCTCAGAGTCGAAGAAGGCATCCTCTTCACTGTATCGGGCAACGATAACGTCCGGCTTGACCAGGTACTCGGTACCCAGTATCGTTTTAAGGTCTGCGTCTCGCTTCGCCAAGTCGTCCAGACGCGACAGGTGTTCATACTGAATAGTACCGGGAGATGCGTCCGCCCGTCTCGAACCGCCACGTGCCTGGTCGAGCGCGCAGGAGTGTTGTAAACGTCTTCTCTATGAACCGTCTGGTAATTTCTTGGAACTGCGCTCCTACCTCTTGAGGCGTCAGGCGCGGTGCGGTCGGAGGTTCTGGCAGACGTTTGGCGAGTTCCCTGCCGATGCTCACACTGCTCGGTGAATCCTTATCTGACCAGTTGGGAACCCCGTGCTTATCCACAAACAAGAGAACCCTGCATATTTCAGCAAGATAGTCCTCTCGAAAGTTCGGAACGTGTTCACCTCTCACTTGATCAACCCGATGACGTATTCCTGATGCATCCGTTGCTCTATAGTACTACCGTTACCGGCATGACGGCTGGCAGGCATCATGCGTCGGTCGCGGTGAATGCGCCGGGTACCCACTCCTGCTACACGGAAACCCACCGCCTGAGCAACCTCACCCAGACAGAAGTCAGCGCGAGTATCTACCCCTTTCAGCCGCGAGCTGGCAACAACAAACACCGCACAGCGCCCCGGCTGCAGCACACGATAGGCTTCACGCATGACCTGCATCATGTCCTGATAATACCCTTCCAGTACCTTCGCCTTGCGAGCATCCAGCTCGCCCACCATGTCAACCACTTGCTGCACCGGTTTCGGCAGTGATATGCCGTTCCCATACTGCAACACCTCGTGCCCCACGTACTCTTTTCTTCGGAGGGAAAGAGCATCAACAGGATAGCCAAACCATACCAGGGAGAACTTGTGGGCACGCATGTAATCGATCGCGTTTGCGGCGTAGGGAGGTGAAGTCACGATAAGATGCACGCTGTTGTCACGTAGAGGGAGTGAACGAGCATCCGCGCACAGTACAGCCGCTCGTCCAGCACAACGACCTGCTTGCTCGATACTGGCGACGTTTTTCCGTAGCCTCCTGGCAAACTCCTCGATAGCGGAGCGGGGAACCTTCCCCGCCACCTTATGGGGACGGGTGTGTGCCAGGTCCATCGCCAGCGATACCCCCCCTGATTTGGTAACGATGATGCCGGAGAAGCACAGACGCAAGAACTGCCGTACCGCAGGACTTGGCTCCGCCTCTATCTGTAAGAGCAAAGCCATCAGCTCTTGCTGGGTTTCCTGAGTGAACCAGTAGTCCAGAAACCGCCGCGTTCGGTCATCGAACCGATTCTGTATCTCCCGACACACAGCGGACCGGTCTCTTTCTAAGGCGAAATAGGCGCGATTGCACACGTTCAAACCAGACTGAAACGCTCGTGCGGGATCAGGAGGATCGGTCTTAACTTGAGAAAGCAGGAGCGCAAGCGGGTCTATATCGCTGCCAATCCCGTATCTCTCCATCCGTGTGGCTTCCAAAAGGGTTGTGCCGGAGCCGACCATTGGGTCAAGTACTACCTCGCCGGGCTGGGTCAGGTGCTGAATGAAGAGGCGGGGCAATGCAGGGGGGTACTTCGCAGGAAAGGCGTGCAGGTTGTGTATACCGGTGTTGTCGGAATCTTGAGCGAAATCCAGATCCCCTTCCAGAAGTCCGCTTAACACGCTGTCCAGAGATGATTCGACAAAACCCGAATAGGCGCTCTTGTCGATATGTTGGTCGATGACCAGCTGACCTCGTTGCGTCATTGGGGTGTCCTTTCCTCCCGCCTCATTTTACCAAGATTCGTCCGGGAAGTCACGACTGGGCAGGCGCGGTTGGGGCTACTGTTGAAATCTCGCGGACAGATGCCTCTGCAGAAAGCGACTCGGCGGAAAGTAACACCAGCACAATCCATATCACATCCGACAACAGCAGATGTATCAGCTGCATCCACACAGGAGCTTTTAACACCACGTTCGTCGCGCCGGCAATCAACTGAAGCACATACAACATCATTAACATCATCACAAAGCGGGCGACCAGAGTGCGGGGACGACGGTTCAGCACCCAAATACCGGCCATAGAGAGATAAACTCCTGCCAGCACCGCGATAACAGGATGAATCGGACGGAGGGCAACCAGCGTACGCACCAGCGGGGACTGCTCGGGACCGATGCCCAGCCCGAGCGTCAGCGTGTCGCCCAGCGCGATCACCGCGCCCGTCATGCCTGTTACCAGTGTTGCCACCACTCCGCCTGCCAGCACCTGCAATAGCCTGCCCTGTCCGCGCAGACGGAACCCCGCCCCACCGGACGCCCACCACGCGGTGAGCGTGAGCGCAGCCAACAGCAGGAAGGTATTCGCCAGATGTACCGCCATCGATATCGCCCGCGCGACCGACGTGTCGCGCGCTACCCACTCGAAGAGCACCAACCCTGCGCCCACCAGAGCCTCGGTCACGATGAAAAGCAGCGACAGCGACGCGCCGAGACGCACGATATGCCTGCGGGGATATGCACGAAACGCCCAGATGAACATCACCAGCACCGCCAGCAGTGCCAGTCCACTTGTGGCGCGATGGGTGAACTCGATGAGCATTTCCACCGACCGGGGGCGCGGGATCACCTCACCGTTGCAGGTGGGCCAGTGACTGCCGCAGCCTGCGCCACTGCCCGTCGCCCGCACATACGCTCCCCACAGGATAACCGCCACGTTATACGCCAATACTCCCCAGCTGAATCTGGCTAATCGGTTCATAAGCACCGGCTCCTGGTTTCATCTAGCCCGATTATACCCTATCGGTTCGCTATCGCGATGGGACGGGGACGTATCTCCAGCACCACCACCGACCTGTCCCGGAACCGCTCCACCAGCGCGCCGCGCCTTATCGCATCCATCAGGAGCCTGCGCCAGTGCTCCCCCTCCGAACCCGGCGGCGCAAAAGCCAGATTCTGCAGCACCACCTGATACCCCATGCGGTGCAGGGCGTGTACCAGCATGTCGCCGTCGGTAAAGGAGTCGTAGTCAATCAGCGTGTGGTGCCCCGGATTGCCCCACAGGTAGCGTCGTTGCAGGTAGAAGCCGCGCGTTTCATCATAGAGTATCACACCCGCTTCGCGCGGCGTGTTGCGGTTTATCCACTCGCAGGCTTGCCATACCCCCGGCAGAGCACGCTCCAGATAAGCGGGCGCACCGTCTTTCCACACGGTGAGCACCCTGCCCCACAACGGCGAAAACCCGACAGCGCACCACAGCACCTGTAGCACGATGGCAGCCTGCATCGTTCTCGCCGTCCACCGTCGTTCCGTCTGCACCGCCAGCCACCCGCACCACAACGATACCAGCGGGAAGATGGTCATCAGGTAGCGCACCTGTTGCATCAGCACGAACCACAGCACCAGCGACACCAGCGAGAACAGAATCCACCACCGCGCTACACCGGGCAAACGTCCGGCGAGAAACAGCGGCACCAGCCCCGCCAGATACACAAAGCCTGCCGACCCCACAAACGGCAAAGGGTCAAAGAAACGGCTCCAGAAGAAGGTGAGGTTAAACGGCGACATCAGCAGCTGGTATGGCTCACGCCCCAATCCGAACGCCAGCTGTGCCTCGCGGTAGATTCGGGCGTTTTCCGCCGTCCAGTTGCGCCCACCGAACAGCTCGTAGAAGTAGGGGTAAACGGGGTTGCCGGTGTACACGTAGGTCTTGATGTACCACGGCGCGCCCACCAGCAGGGCGATGCCCACACAACCCGCTATTTCCACAAGGCGAATCGGACGCCGGCGCACCGATTCCCATGCCAGCAGCACCGCCAGTAAACCCACACTGCCCAGCGCGGTCATCTTCGTACCAAGCGCGAGCCCACCCATCAAACCCGCCAGCGCCAGCCAGCTGCGTCGGGTGGAAGCATCCCCTTCTCCCGCTGCGTTCCACGCTGCGAGCAAACAGAGTAGCGTGTAAGCGGTGGTGGCAAGGTCGGCGTAGGCAACGGAGGCTTCCCACAGCACCACCGGCACCGAAACCAGGCTGGCGGCTGCCCAGGAACCTGCGAAACCCGTCCGCCGCGCGAAAGCAAACACCGCCCCCAGCGTGAGCAACAGTGTCGCCCAGTGGAACACTTTTGCCCCGCCCGCTCCCGCGCCAATGCCCAGCGCCCACAGATACTGCATCTCCATCACGAAGGGGAAGTTCGATTGGTGCATGAAGGGAATGTAGCCGATTCGTCCTTCGCGCAGCCAGATGGCAGGCGCGGCTAAGTGATAGGCAAGTCCATCCCAGTCGGTAGCGGCAGGTGGCGAAACCACCATCGGCAACACCAGCACTGCCAGTATCGCAAACGGAAGCCACATCCGCCAGGAGAAAGGCTGCGCTTCCTCCTTGAAGGCGCGTACACGCCACCATGCCGCTCCGCCCGCCAGCAGAATCACCGCGAACAGAAGCCATAACACACCCTTCTGGAGCCACCCCAGCAGCCCAACCGCCAGCACCAGATACGACAGCGCACCCGTGCTCAGCGCAAGACCGAAAGCGAGCCTCTCCCCTGCATCTGTGAAAGGCAATCGCCAGAGCCGACACCACCGACTGCCCGCCCATGCCAGCAAAACGACAGCCGGCACCGTCCACATCCATCCCCAAGGGTGATACAGCGTCACCCTATCCACTGCAGTATCTCCCCATCCGATGCCTGTACTGGCGATACGGAGACTGCCGGTGCAAAACCAGCCAGTGAGGTCCGACGCGCCTCTTCCGCGCTCAGATGGTGAATCAACACTTTGGCAGGAAGAGCCAGCACCGTCGCCGTTGCCCAATCACCCAGCCTGCGGATGCCGGGAACCCATACATTCTGCAGGAAGAAGCGGTTACTGCCGTCACACCCGTTCAGATCGGCTACGACGGCGTGTACCCTGCGACCGCAGGACGCCGCCAGCAATGCCCACCATCCCGCGTTACCTGTGCCTACCACAGATACCTGCCCTACTCCACGCTGCGAACGCAGGAAAGCCAGAGCGGTGAGAGTATCCTGTACCTGCCACTGCATGTCGGTTCGGTTAAAGGTTTCGGGGAAGTTGCCTTTCAGCTCGCGCTTGCCATACCGGCGCAGGTGCTCACCCGTACCGAAGGCGTCCAGCGTCATCACCGTGTAGCCGGCGTTCAGCAGGCGATGTAGCAACGTCTCGCCGTGCAGCCACGTCTCTGTGCCGTCGGGATGCAGGAGTAGCACCGCCTTCCCGGAAGCCCGTCTTGCGGGTTGGAACAATGACGCCAGCACCACCTCCCCTGTTCCTCTGCGTCGGAAAGCGATGCACTTCTGGGGTAAGGGTTCGGCTACATTCTGCTCGCTCAACACATCTATCTGTACCGGCTCCACCGCTTCCACCGCCAGCGTATGCGCCCAGGCATTGCCTATCCACCGGCGAAACGCCGGTATACCCTGTGGATTGCGCGGGAAGCGATTGCGTAGCTGCTCGCTATCGCGCTGTCGCAAGGCTTCCAGCACCGCATCCCCGCGTGCGTATGAGGGTGGCAAATTGCCGTCTGGAAACACGCGCAACGCCTCGGGTGGTTCGGCGGTAAACGGCAGCTCGTTCGAGGGCGCGTTTCCACCAAGCCACTTCCCGCAGAAGGCGTATACCGCCTCCCTGCTGGCGCGGTTGTAGTTGTGGCCGGCGTCAAAGCGCACGGCGGAGACGTGTGACTCCGCCCCCATCAGGGCATAGATGGCTCTGGCGGCGGGGTATTCCTCCTCCATCGTGTGCTGTGTCCAGTCGCCAGTAGCAGCAACCAGCAGTAGCGGACGAGGCGCGGCAAGGGCGGCGATTTCCACGTTGTTCGCGTTCAAGCGCAAGCCGGGCGCGTTTTCACAGAAACATCCACCCTGATAGTGCGCCGATACCATGCAAACCGGCGCAGAGGCGGTAACACGCGGGTCCACCGCCGTCAGCAGGAAGGTTTGTGTGCCTCCACCCGACGAGCCCGTGCAACCGATGCGTTTTCTATCCACCTCTCTGAGCGAATACAGAAAATCCAGCGCGCGGATGCTGTTCCACAGCTGCAGTCGAAGCAGGTGGATACCCCACAGCTCCCACTCCTGCGTGATGCGCTGATGGGGTAACTGCAGGCTGTCGTTATAGCCCACCATGTCGTAAGCGAACGCGACGTACCCTTGCTTTGCGAGGTTGATACACAAGCCGATATACGAAGCGCCGCTGCGTTCATCCAGATTGTTCGCCAGACGACCCTCGCGCACGTGCCCGTGCGGACACAACACCGCCGGAAACGGTGGCTTCTTGCCCAGCGGACGATACAGATTTCCGGTGACCAGAAAGCCGGGGAAGCTTTCGAAGTACACCTTCTCCACGCTATAGCCATCGCGCTCGATACGACCGAAGATGTGTGCGCGAAGGGGCGTTCGTGGAGGCAAAGGCAGCAATCCCGCGCTGTTCAACAGCTGCTCCCGCAGCCACTTCGCCCGCACCTCCCATTGTTGACGCGAGGAATAGGCAGGTGTGGGCAAATGCATCTCTCCGTGCCGAACGGTGCTCACGCGCTCGTCGTGAGAAGGAAACTCCATGTCGCGCCCTCCAGCATACTGTTCTCTCTTCTGTACTCTACGCCGGCGCGCTCGCGGTTCCTGCTTCTTTTGCAGAAGGGGGTGCCTGTCTGTAAGTAGTAGAATATAAACAGAGACATGGAGGGATGAGAATGCGAAACCTGCTTCGGCAAATCGCGTTGCTGCTGATGTTGTTTGGTGCTCTGCTGGCATGGGCGGAAGGCGAAAACAGCCCCTGTGCCAAATTGCTGCCCACCACAGAACTGAAGGGGTGGAAAGAGGTAAACGGCTCCTACCTGTACGGCAAAGGCGAGGGATTAACCAGCATCTATAATGGAGGCTACCAGATCTACCTGAAGAACGGTGTGCAGGAGGCAGCGCAGAAGCTCTACCAGCGTGGTAACCTGTACGCTACCGTGACCACCCACACTATGAAAGACGATTCCGCTGCAAGCAAGTTCGTGCAGTACTGGCGCAACACACACCGCAAGCAAAAGCCTCAGTCACTGAAGATAACCGGAACGGGCTTCTGGATACAGGCTGATGGCGCAACCACCTTCTACTGGGCGAAAGGGCGGTTCTTCGTCACGGTGATGGTGACGCGCGACGACCGGCAGGCGGTAGATGCGGGACTGGAGGTGCTGCGTACGATCGCAGGCAAGGTCAAGTAGGGAGCGGGGTTTCCCGCCCCCTTCTTCGTACAGAACATTACGTATCCGCCGTCCCACCCGGTATGCCCGACAGGTCGCAGGGCAGAGTGTAGGTAGGTACCTGCGTGCTTGGCGGCGCGTCGCCACCAGAGCCTGCCGGAGAGGTGCCCGGGATGTTGCCACGGCGCTGATAATACTTGGCGTGTCCGTCGACGAAGTTCACGTTAAAGCCATCGGAATGGCGCGGATGCGCGGGGAAGTTATCCCAGCAAAACGGACAGGTAGGTACGCGGCAGATAGGGTCTACCTGCGTTCCGCCCGGGGGAACATACGTACCGTCGTAGAACATGGTGGTATTTGCAGGCTCTCCAATGGCTCCTAAACTCACCACAGGGTCGTTGTTAAACAAGCCGGGCGGCACTGCCGGGTCCTGAAATACACCGAAGTTCAACGCATATGAGGAGTAGCGGAAGTTGCCGCTGCCGTTCAGTCCCAGCGACTGCAGAATCGCCACAAAGTCAATGCCGGGGCGGTGCGATGGGCAGACCATGATGTCTACGTTCTTGACGTAGGGCATAGTGGCATCGTACACGGTAAACACACGGTCGCCGGTACCCGGCACCAAAACGGCATGGTCCATACTGTATACGCTCTGTGGGAACGTTTCATCGTAATCCTGCACATAGGCAAGAGTTGCCAGTGCATATTGGCGCAGGTTGCTGAGGCAGGAAGCGGAGCGTGCCTTCTCTCGTGCCTGCGCAAACACAGGGAACAGAATCGCTGCCAGTATCGCGATAATCGCGATGACGACGAGCAGCTCGATGAGTGTAAAAGCCTGTCGTGTGTTCGACATCTTGCCCTCCTTGCGGATATTTTACTTTACTATTCTAACTGTCTGCACGTGCGAATGCAAGTACCGGCGGTTAAAACTCCGTGAAATCCTTTGACGTCGCATCAGTAATTTCGCAGGGATTAGTGCCTACTTGACAAAACCAGTATTTCATGGTATATTGCTAACGAGTTACAATGGGTTATTGTACTTGGTCTGAATGAGATATTACCAAAAAAGGGGGCGAAAAAGGAAGATTTTCAGGTAGATTTCGAGTATAATAATACTAGAGAAACTCAGGTTCGCAGCCGATAATTGTAGTAGCGAACCGAGTTCACCTTCCTTCCTCGGGGTAGCAGGCTTTGCTCTCCTTTCACTGCTACCCCGCTTTTTTGTACTGCACTACTGCTCCATCAGCTGGTCGATGAGCGTTTCCGCCACAATCAGCAGGGAGCGAAGCACCTCGACGGTTTCCACACGTTGCTCAGGGGACATTTGCGCGGGTTCCAGCTCGCCCAGCAGTTCGATGGCTTTGCGCACCACATCGGCGGGTTGTTGCGCGATGGTCGCTGCCGGGGCAGAGGCAACAGGCTGAGCTGTTGCGGTCGGAGGTGGGGCCACCGCAATGGTCTCCTCTTCGGGCAGCGGAGGCAGTTCGGGGTTGATCCACTCTGCCCAGTCAGGCGCGGAGCCTCGCAGTAACTCTTCAGCACGCTCAGGCGACATGCGCAATGCCTTCACCAGTTTGGCGGTGTCGTCGGTGCTCAGACGGTCGCTCTTGATTTTTTCCGCCACCTGTGCCTGCACTTCCGGCGTCTCGTTCAGCTGCTTCAGGAAGCGGGCGTGCTTTTCGGTGATGGCGCCTTCGGCAGGACGATTGGGACGCGAAACCACCTGTTCGGCGATCTCCTCAGGCAGGTCCAGCAGCTCCAGCATATAGCCCACCATACGCTCGCTAATGCCCAGGCGGCTCGCCAGGTCGCGGTTAGAAAGCCCCAGCCGTGTTTTGGCGATTTGCAGAGCGCGGGCGCGGTCAATCGGGCGCAGGTCTTCACGCTGCAGGTTCTCAATGAGCTGGTCGGTAAGAGCCTCCTCGGGGTCTACTTCACGCACGATGCAAGGGATTTCGAACAGTCCCGCCATCTGCGCCGCACGCCAGCGTCGCTCGCCGATTACAATCTGATACATGTTCACATTGTGCAGCGGTTTGACCACGATGGGCTGTAACATCCCGTGCTGGCGAAGGCTATCTGCCAGTCCTTGCAGGCTCTCTGCGTCCATGTCGCGACGAGGCTGCTCGGGGTCCTCCACGATTTGCGAAACGGGTATCATGCGAACTTCCACTGCCATTTTGTTCTCTCCCTAAACCTGTAACACAATGCCTTTCGACGTGATTTCGAACGGTAGCCAGTCCAGAGAGTGCGCTGCGCCTTCCATCTTCTCGATTCTCAACTCCCTGCGAAGCTTTCCTCCTGCCTCGCGTATGCGGAATCGGGAGATGTTATGCGCCGGTGAGAAGATGAAATCCATCAGCCGGTTTCCGCTACCGCGTGGGATACCACCAACCAGCCTGTCCAGCCCGTCAATGCCGGTGCGTTGCAGTTCGGTCATCGTGAACACCCCCTGCTATTGCTGCCAGCCGAGGCGACCGTTAATGGAGATGCTGTAGGTAGCAATCTGCGTGCCCATGGTAATGGACGACCATATCAGCTCGGCGGTGAACTCCGCCAGGATGATGCCGATGGCTACCATACGCAGCTTCTCGTAACCCTTTAAGCCGTAGTAGCGCTGGATGAAGGACTTGATGACCAGCACGATAATCAGCCCGAACCAGAAGTAGTCTACCCCGAAGTTCATCGACAGCGCGTAGCCGACGGGATGCAGGGGAAATCCCGGTACCTGGAAGCGGATAGCGTCCAGCAGCATCACGACGGCGAAGCCGGTAACCACCGCCAGAATCGCCGCCACGTTCACGGGATGCGGTTGCTCGATAATCTGCCGTGTTGCACTGCCGATTTCGCCCCAGGCGGCCGGTGCACCGCGCAGATAGCCCCGGTAGATGTACGCTATCTGTCCCACCGCCACCCCGGCGAAAATGGCGATAAGCATTGTCCAGAACAACGAACGCGCCGAGACGCCCACGCTCTCGCCCATCTTGTACGCCTCCAGCTGATAGGGCATGGGGTGCGAGCGGTGGATGCGGTTAAAGATGAAGAAGAGATGGTAGATGCGCACCGTATCCGCCTGCGAGAGCATCTGGTTCGCGCCAAAGCCCAGCACCAGCTGGTGCGGTCCCATGAACGCCATTTCGTGTGATGGTGGGCCCAGCTGTGCCCTCATGCGCGTCAGTGCGGTGCTGAAAATCAGGAACACGCCCACGTACGCTATCACCAGCCACGGCGACAATCCGCTGAGCAACCCGATGTATCCCAGCCCCACCAACGAGAGAATCAACCCCAGCAGGGCATAACGCGGGCGCAGCTCGTGTGGAGTGGGAGCGGTATTCGCCTTGATATGCTGCCACAGCTCACGCAGGTAGCTGCGCGAGGAAATCATCGCGCCCACAAACAGTCCGAAGAACGCTCCCCACGTCTGCTCGCTGAAGTAGGGCGGACTGGGCACAAGCCACCCTCCTCCAAATACCCCCTGCTCGTAGCCGTACATCAGCATGACGATTTGAATCGCCTTGCGCAGGAAGAAGAAAAAAATGCAGCTGAACAGCAGGTCGGTAGGCATGAACACCGCTATCGCGCTCATGTAGGGGAAGATGCCAATGGGCGTCCAGCCGATGGCGTTCCAGGGTGGGTCGGGGAGCCATTCGTTGACGTTGGCGATGAAGCGCACTTTAATCATCGGCACGGAGGGATAAAGGAAGCTGACGCCGTTGAGCATATCGATGGCGAACATCACCGCGAACGCGCCCCACAGGTAGCGATTCTTCCATGCAGGGGCATCGGGGCGGGTGAGCAGCATGGGCACCTGAATGATGGGAAACGCCAGCTTCTCGCGCCGGCTCCACTGGTCGCGCATCAGCGTGTTGATACACAGCATGGCGGTGCATACCAGCCCGAACAGCAGCGTCCATGCGACCAGTGGCTTGGCAAAAATATGCAGGTGCGACAGCGCATAGGATAGTCCGAATCCGCCTCGCTGGAAATCCTGCAGCTGGCTGGCGTCTTTGAAATAGAACCAGTCGGGCAGGCGAGGCAAGATGTTCTCGCGGTTCCAGGGGTTCTGGTCGGCGAACATCGCGTAGGAGTAGACGTAGGGATAGTTGATGTTCATCCACTCCGCACAGATAGCGGTAGCGACCGACAGGAAAGCGTAAATCAGCACCAGTTCTCCACTGCTGAACGCCCACCGGCGAGCGTATCGGCGCAGGAAGATGTTGACGAACGCCAGCACGATGAGAGAACACATCGGGGGCACGAGCAGGGAGAATATCACATCCACCAGCACGTCGGCTGCCCAGTAGGCGTTGATGGGCAGGAGTATCAGGCTAATGAGCAGCGCCCGTAGAAAACGCAAGCGTGGCGTGAAGGTTATTGCCACCGGCGCCTCTCTAGCCGCAGGTTTTGCACGTTGTTCCAGCACTGCCATAGTGGCGTTAGGTTATTCTCCGCGCGAGCAGATTCCTTCCAGAAACGCCGAAAAAAAAGCCCTCCCGCGCGAGGCGGGAGGGCTTTCTCATACCTGTTTATCGAGACCAGTCGTTCTCGTCTTTGCCGGTGAGCGACCAGTTCCACGGTATCTTCACCAGTCCGCGGCGGATGGCTTTGGCGTGACCGTCCGCGAAGACGAAGTTGGCGGTCATGTTGTGGCGATAGCGCACCTGACCGTAGCCCTGGTTCTTCGTCCAGTCCCAGGTGTTGCCGTCCCAGTCACCGGGCCCCAGGTCGCGGTCCAGCAGCTTCCACAACGGGTCATTGTCGCCCTGCGGGAAGTTGCCCCACCAGCAGAACTCCTGGGAGGGCCACCAGCAGAAGTTGGCGGAAGTGTCGTAGCCCCACGCGCCAATCTGTGTGCCATCGCCGTATACGATGGTCTCCGCCGGATGGGTGAAGATGGCGTCGCTGTCGGGCACGTAGTGCACCCAGTTATCCCAGTCGCCCCACAGCGGGCAGATGTGGTCGTTCATGCTGTAGTTGAACCGTCTGGCGATACCCGACGGACAGATGCGAATTTCGCCGCTCTGCCGGTAGGTATCCCAGTTGTCGCCGGTGCCCGACTTGATGTAGGGCGAGATGCGGAAGAACCAGTGCCCGTTGCCCTCGGGGCGGTTGTGCCAGGCAGGGAACCAGGTTTCGTCGTAGTCTTGCAGGTACATGCGCGTCGCCAGACCCATCTGCTTCATATTGCTCAGACAGGTCGCCTGGCGCGCCTTCTCCCGTGCCTGTGCGAAAACGGGGAACAGAATCGCTGCCAGTATCGCGATAATCGCGATCACTACAAGCAGCTCGATGAGTGTAAAGCCTTTGTGCTTCATGGTGTGTTGCCTCCTTGTTGTTGGGATGATAAACCGGGTGCCGGCGCCGTGCTTTCGCGCAGCACCAGCTCCGTCGGGAGTTTCCGTTCCTCCTCTACCGGACGTTCTCGCTGCTCCATCCACGTCATCAGCATACCTACCGCCTCGGTAGCCATCTGTTCCAGCGGCTGGCGAATCGTGCTCAGCCGTGGTGACAACACCCGTGCGAAGGGCGTGTCGTCAAAGCCCACTACCGACAAGTCTTCCGGCACGCGCAACCCCAGCTCCTGAGCTGCCTGCAGAGCGCCTGCCGCCATCTCGTCGTTCGCCGCCAGAATGGCTGTAGGGCGCTCAGGGGAGTTCAGCATCGCTCGAGCCCCTGCCACTGCCCCCCCTGCCGTGAAATCTCCCTCAGCAATCCACTCGCTACGCAGAGGCAGGCGATGCTCCTCCAGATACCAACGAAAAGCAAGCAGACGCTGGCGTGCATCATAAAAAGCAGGGGGGCCACCGATAAAGCCGAAACTGCGGTGTCCATGCGCGCAAAGCCAATCCATTGCGGCAAAGATACCTGCAGTGTTGTCCGCGCACACACAGGGTAACCCCTCCACCCGTGCCGATATCACCACGCAGGGAACGTTGCGCCGACGGATCTCCTCCGGTACCCGAGAGGTACTCAGAGGAGCTATCAGCACAATGCCGTCCACCTTGCCGCTGAGCAGCGATTGCACCAGGTCCACATCGTCCATCGGGGCGGCGGAGGTGTGCAGCAGAATGTCATACCCGTGTTCGCCGACCGCATCGGCGATGCTTGAGAGCATCGCGTGGATGTAGGGGGAACGAAGCATGTTGCGTGTGACCATCGGCGGTACCACGGCGATGGTCTCGGTCTTGCCGGTAACCATCGAGCGGGCAAGCCGGTTCGGACGATAATCGAGCTCACGGGCGACCTCCAGCACGCGCCGGCGTACCTCTTCGGGCACGGGGCGGGGCCCACCGTTCAATGCATAGGAAACGGTAGACACCGAGATGCCCAGCCTCTTTGCGATGTCGCGGATAGTAGCAGGCATGGGTTTCTCCTTGAGAAACGTTTCGCGAAACGTTTCGATTTGAGTATAACATCCTCTTTCCTCGTTGTCAAGGGTTTGGGAGGAAATTTTCTGAAAAAAACCGTACTATCCGCAGTTAATCAGGTGCGCCAGGTAGCCCGCGCCAAAGCCGTTATCGATATTCACCACCGCTACGCCGGGCGCGCAGGAGTTGAGCATGGTCAACAGGGGCGCCAGACCGCCAAAGTGTGCGCCGTAGCCCACGCTGGTCGGCACAGCGATCACAGGACGGCTCACCAGTCCGCCCACCACGCTGGGCAACGCGCCTTCCATTCCCGCTACCACCACCAGCACATACGCCCTGAATAGCTTCTCCGACTGCGACAGCAGGCGATGCAATCCCGCGACGCCCACATCGTACAAACGCTCCACGCGGCTTCCCATCTCGGAAGCGGTCACCGCCGCCTCTTCCGCCACGGGCAGGTCGGAAGTGCCTGCGGCTACCACTAGCACGTAGCGTTCTTGTGGGACATCGCTCTCCGGTTCACTCTCACCCAGCACGAGGATGCGCGCCGCCTCATGGTATCGCACGCGGGGGAAACGCTCTTTCACCGTCGCCGCCAGTTCGGGGGTGGCGCGGGTGGCCAATACCTTGCGGTGACGGTTGCTCAGCCGTTCCAGAATCGCCAGCACCTGCTCGGGCGTTTTCCCCTGGCAGAATACTACCTCGGGGAAGCCGGTGCGCAGGGCGCGGTGTGTGTCAATGCGGGCGAACTCCAGGTTCTCATAGGGCAGGGCGCGCATCCGCTGCAGAGCCTCCTCTACCGATAGCGCGCCCGCACGCACTGCCTGCAGAATTTCCTCCAGCGCGCTAACGTCCATGCTTTACCACTCCAACGGCACTGGCAGGGATAACACCCTGCTTGCGCAACGGCTCATTAAGGCTGCCCGTACGGTAGCCTGCAAGGTCTAACGTCACGTACAGATAGCCTATCTCCTTGAAGCGGGTCACGATGATGTCCGCCAGTTCCACCACGCGGGCGAGGTCGGCTTTCTCCACCTCGATGCGGGCGATGGTGTCGTGATGGCGCACGCGAAACTGCCGGAAGCCCAGCTCGCGCAAGCACCGCTCCGCGGCGTCCACCTGCGCCAGCAGTTCGGGGGTAATGGTGGTTCCGTAAGGGAAGCGCGAGGAGAGGCACGCGAACGACGGCTTATCCCAGTTGGGCAAGCCCGCTGCCTGTGCCGCCTGACGGATGTCCTCCTTGGTGAATCCCGCTTCGCGCAGAGGACTGCGCACCCCCTTCTCCGCCGCCGCGCGCATTCCGGGGCGGTAATCGCCCTCGTCGCCCGCATGCGAGCCGTCCGCTACCCATGCGATGTGGTGCTCATCCGCTATCTGCCGTATCACCCCGAATAGCTCGGTTTTACAGTGGTAGCAACGGTCGGGATTATTCACCCGAAAGTGTGGATTGCTCAATTCATGTGTGCGCACCACCACATAGCGCCAGCCGCGCTCCTCTGCCAGCCGGCGCGCCTCTTCGATTTCGCCGGCGGGGAACGCCTCCGAGTCACCGATGACCGCCAGCGCGTTGTCTCCCAGCACTTCGTGCGCCGCGTGCATCAGGTAGGTGCTATCTACCCCGCCGGAGTATCCGACCGCCACGCTGCCCATCTCGCGCAGGATGGCGAACAGACGCTCTTGTTTACTCTGCCAATCCGACATGTTCAAGCCCTCCATCTCATGATACCCGAACGGCGCGTGCTGTTGCGTCGACGATAGCCGTTGAGCATCCCTCGTCGGACGAAACGATTAATCGTCCATATCAGCGCACCCAGCACCAACCATAACGCGAGGCTGGTGCGGGTTATCATTCTCGCTTCCACCGCTGCAGCCACAGGCACTTTCGCCACCACCTTGCCGTTGAGCACCGCCCGCAGTTCGCCCAGCGGCTGACCCTGCTTAATAGGCGGTCTGGCAGGAAGCAGGTGCAATACCGGTTTCACCTCATCTCCCCACCGCCTCGGCACGATAACACGCAAAGGCGCGGAAGCCACAACAGGCACTGCCTCCGGCTCCGCCCCGTTTACTTTGACTTCGCCGACAGTGCCTCCCGCCTGCGCCAGGTCAATGCGTGTGTATTGCCTATACGCCCACTCGATAAGTGCATGGGTATCCTTGTCCGCATCGGTGCTGCCCAGCACAACCGAAATCAACCGCCAGCCGTTGCGCGTCACCGAACCGACGAAACATCTACCCGCTTTGGCGGTGTAACCTGTCTTAATGCCGTCCGCGCCCGGCAGGTGCTTCAGGCAGTGCGCATGAGTGGTCACCACCACGTCCTGCTGGTTGACCGAGCGCAGGATACGCGCCTTCTGCGTGCGCACAATCTCGTTGAACAGCGGGTTCTGGATGCAGTAGCGCGCCAGCGTCGCCAGGTCACGCGCGGTGGAGTAGTGATTCGGGTCGTCCAGCCCGTGCGGGTTGGCGAAGTGCGTATTTTTCAAACCCAGCTCCTGCGCCTTCTCGTTCATCAGCTCCACGAACCGCTCTTCGGTGCCGCACAGGTACTCCGCCGCCGCCACGCTGCCGTCGTTGGATGAACGCAACAGAATAGCGTACAGCATGTCGCGCAGGGGAATGGTCTCGCCGGGCGTCATGTTGAGGTTGGCGTAGCGCGTGTGGATGGCGTTCTCGGTCGCTACCACCAGGTCGTCCAGATTGCCCCGCTCGATGAGCAGAATAGCGGTCATCATCTTGGTGGTGCTGGCGATGGCGCGTCGGTCGTCCGCGTGCAGTTCGTACAGCACCTGACCGGTCTCGGCATCTACGAGGATTGCCGATTTCGCCTTCAAAATCGGCGGCGGGATGGCGTATGCGGCTCCCGCTATCAGCCAGTAGATAAAACACAGAATGATTGCTCGCCGCATGTTCCGACAGTTCCTCCTACCCTGCGCTCTGTGCCAACCATGCTCTATGTAGTAGCCGCAGGCTTCAGCCTGCGCCACAGACCGATGCAACGTCAACCTGCGCCAAAGCGTTCACTGATTCCCCTCTGGCGGGCTCAGTTCCTCCAGCTCCGGCAGCTCTTCTAACGAGTTCAAACCAAAGTAATGCAGAAACTGCGGGGTGGTGCCGTAGAGCACCGGTCTTCCCGCCGTCTGCTTGCGTCCCACCTCCTGAATCAACCCTCTTTGTAGCAGGGTGCGTATCACACCATCCGATTGTACCCCACGAATCGCCTCGATTTCGGGCAGGGTGATGGGCTGGCGGTAGGCGATAATGGCAACTGTCTCCAGCGCGGCGCGGGAGAGTTTACTGGGCTGGGGCTGTAGATACCGCGCTACCACCTCAGCGAACTCCGGCCGCGTGCACAACTGATAACCACCCGCTACCTGCACCAGCTGCAGCCCGCTCGCCTGTAACCGCTCTTCCAGAGCGTCCAGTGCAGAACGCAACTGCTCCTCGTTCGCCTGCAACACCTCACCCAGCGTCTTCATCGGTACAGGCTCCGTGGCGATAAACAGCACACATTCCAGCGCGCGGCTAAGCTGCGGGGTGTCCATCTGCTCCCTCCCTTCGCGCCCACAGGGTAATCTCTCCAAACAGCGCCTCTTGCCTGGCTTCTACCCGTTCCTGTCGCATCAGCTCCAGCACCGCCAGAAAGGTCAGCAGCACATCCCACTTTGTGAACGGCACATCCAGCAAATCCTCAAAGCGCAAGCCCTCCCCCGCTGCCTGTATCCGCCGCCACACTTCCACGATCTTCAGACGCAGTGAAAGCTTTTTTCGTGGAATGAGGATAGCAGGAGGCGGGGCGTCTACCGCTTCCGCCAGCAGTCTCTCCAGCGCGCGCAACAGGTGCTGAGGCGTAAGCTCACCCACCGGGATGGGCAGCTCGTAATCGGGCACAGGCGCGTCCGGGCTGCGAAAGAACCACTGTTTGCGCTCCGCCTCCCATGTCTGCAACGTTTCCACCAGCGCTTTGTACTTTTGATACTCCACCAGCCGCGCGACCAGTTCCGCGCGAGGGTCTTCTTCCTCTTCCTCATCGCCAACGCGAGGCGGTTTGGGCAGCAACATGCGCGATTTTATCTCCAGCAACGTCGCCGCCATCACCAGAAACTCGCTGGCGATTTCGAGGTCTAACTCCTCCATCATGCGCAGGTATTCCAGATACTGGTCGGTAATGACGGCGATGGGAATATCGGTGATGGGCACTTTGTTCTCGCGTACAAGGTGGAGCAGAAGGTCTAAGGGACCCTCAAAGACAGGCAGGTGGAGCACCATTGGGGCGAGGGAGGACATTACTTCTCTTCCTCCATGAGGGGTTTCCACAGTTGTCGTCGCAGGGGCAGTTCCTGTGTGATGAACTGCGTAAAACCGAGAACCCTCTGCTCGCCGGGGAAATACTGCTGTTTAACCGAATCGCGCACTACCAGATAGATATTCTGCTTCTTGATGTTCTCCACTTTGTCAGAAGTCAAATCCTTGCGCGCTTCGTCTACAGGTTGCGTAATCACGAGATATACCGTCAGTCCGCCAGTAATGCCCAGCTCCTCGAAAACCTGTTTGTAGCGCTCGCGGAGCGAGCGTTTCACCGACACGATGATACATCTCTGCTTATCCTTATCCCAAGCCTTTCTGCTTGGAAACAAGAAATCCACTTTGCCGTTCAATACCTGCTGTGTTTCAAATTCGCCATCATAGCCAAGCTGATTCAAGAGGTACTCCAAGTGTATCTGGGCACTGCCTCCAGCACGTCCCATGCGTCCCTGCGCCAACGATTGCTCAAACAACCGATAGAAGGGGCGCAGATAAACCGCTATTTCATTCAGCCTTTGGATGGTAGATTTTTGAGTGTCTGCTACCGTATCCAAAGCCGACTGCAGCAGTTTTGCTGCACGCGGAAACCGGCGGACACCCTCATCGCTTAGCACAAGTTCCAGTGCTTTCTGCGCACAGATTTCTTCATACTCCAAGTAGACCTCATATTCAGTATCCAGAAGACTGCAGAACAGCTCGTCGACGCGTTTCTCTATCTCCACAGGTGTAGGCTCTCTACCTTGCCAATACCTCTTCCAAACACGCTTGCGTGCTTGGCTTGCCAGCTCTGTGCCCGTAGGGATTATTTGTCCGCGTACCCACGCTACCAAACCACGCTGACCCTGCATCTCCTCTTTCAACTCACGCCACTCAACCATTATTTTTTCTCCAGAACGAGGATATGCTCTCGCGTCATCGTCTCCCCACGCTCGCCCGGTACATTGCTCGGGCTGTTTTGCAGAGGCATCCTCTTATTGGGGATGCGTCGCTCGAAGGCGTCTACGAATCGCCATCCGAACCCCTCTGCCATTTCCACCAGTATCGTATCTGTCGGTATCTTTATCCCCTTCACCGTGCGGTTGCCCACCACGAAACAAGCCTTTGCCTTTGGTCGGCACACACGAGTAATTTCAGCAAGACAGCGAGCAAAGTCATCGTAAAAAGCACGCACTTGGTTTGCTCTCCGCTTATCACGCTGAGCCACCTGCTCGTGGGTTTCCTCCAATGTTTGGGAACGATACGGCGGTGTGCTCACTTCTGCGCGCTTACCGCCGAGGGCGCGGGCGTCCACACTTTTCGCCTCCTCATCTGGGAAGCCTAGCCACTGAAGCGAGAGCCTTGAAAATTGCCCGTAAGCGACAGTAGTATGCGAATCACCGTAAGGAGGAGAGGTCACCACAAGGTCTATTGCTTCGTTGGGTATGGGCTGACGTTCTCGCATATCGCCTTGAATGACCTGCACCCAGCTGTTGCCTCTTACTTGTGCTGTAAATTGCGCCATGCTAGCAATGTTCGCTTCAGCTTTCGCCAGGAAAATTGCCAGTGTATCCGGTTGGTAATCTTTCTGCTGTTCTGAAGGGATACGATACAGCTTAAACTCGCCCTTGCGGGTATAAGAGCACTCGCGTACCGTGTGCGAGAAGGCAACAAGGAAAAAGTCACGCACAGGCGCGTCTTTCAGAGAGAAAATTGCCTCGCGCAGGAGAGCCAGTTCCTCTTGCACCTGTGGCGAGAACCAGTAGTCAATGTTGAAGAAGTGTGGCTTATATCTCTGTCGCTCCAACTCAGGTAATCGCTGTAGATGCCGATATTGATTATAGATACAAGATAGTCCTTCTTGAAGGCATTCCACAGGCAGGGGCGTAGATTTCACCCGAGCGAGAAGGACGGCTAATGGGTTGAGATCGATTCCGTAAGCATTGAGTCCGGCTAGCCGCGCTTCTACTAAAGACGTACCGGAACCGCAGAAGGGGTCCAACAGGGTATCTCCCCTCTGCCCATACATGTGGATAAGGCGGCGAGCCACCTGCGGTATCATCATCGCGGGATAGGTATGAAAGCCATGAGTGAGCGTCTTCGTGTCCGCTGTCGCGTAGTCCCAATCCTCTTCAGTGTCGGGACCTACCTCCTCTGCGGGCAATGGCACATAGAGCAGGCTTACCTGTTCACTCACTCGTTCTTCACGCATTGGCTAAGCAATCTCTCCGCAAGATTATCTTCGGACACTATAATATAGCATATTGCCATCCTTTCGCAAAGGCGTGTGCGTAGGCGATGCGTGCAAGGTTGCGTGTTCCTCCGATGTATGCCATAATGTACCCGCGCTTGAGGAGGCGAATATGAGGATTCGGCTCGATCACAAGAACGATGCCCTGTACCTGAGGCTCGATGAAGCAGCAGTCGTGGACTCGGAGGAGGTGCGCCCCGGTGTTATTTTAGACTACGATGTGAACGACAACGTCGTAGGCATTGAAATACTGGGCTTGAGCACCCGCGTAGAGCCTCAAACCCTGAACAGTGTACAGCTGGAGACGATTACCAAATAAACGTTAACCCCTCTCCCATCGCGTGGGAGAGGGGCACGGGGTGAGGGTAACATCCCTTACGGCACTATCACATCGGGATAGAGCCGCGGGCTGAAGGTCTGGAAGAACAGGTCGCTGGTACCGGCGCGCGTACTGCTCCAGAACAGCCACACCTTCGGCTCGAACTCGTCCTTCAGCGCGAACAGCCCGCTTTCACTGGTTGCGCCCACCAGCGGTATCATCGCCTGTGAGCCTTCGGTGGCTTCGGAGGTCTCGTCAATCCAGCGCACCACGCCCACCACTTTGCGCGGTGCGGGTTCGGGATTGCCCTGCGCATCCAGACCGATGTACGTGACGCTGACCAGTTTGCCCTCGTCCGCTTCGGTGAAGTACACGCGCCCTCGCGCGAAGTCTACCTCTACGGGACCTATTGGCGCCGCTTCTCCCGCCACCGCCACGCCAGATACGTCGGGGCGCCGCTCGCCCTGTCCGTCGGTGATGATGGGGGTGTATACCGGCGTGGGCAGTTGCACACCGAGCCGCATGGTCTTCGCCATGAACACCTCTGACGGTGTGGAGCCGGTGGACTTACGGTAGAACAGCCACAGCCGGTCTACCGGCGGCGATTGCGTGGGGTTATTCAGCGCAGGCAGGATGTACTTCCAGCGCGGGTTCTGCGACTTCTCCAGCCCGCCGGTGGGCGCGCTGTTTGCCCCCGCGTAGAAGGCGACAGGCTGAGGCACGGGCACGCCATCATTGGGCACCAGCGAGTTCCAGCCGTGGTTCGCGGTCAAGCGCATCGCGCGCGGCGTATAGTCTGCAAACACCACATCGGTGCGGGCAGGAGCGCGGTACGGGAACGTCACCGTGCCCGCCGACAGGTCAATAACTGCCTGCCAGTCGATTTGCGTGCGTGCGCTGTCGGTGTAGCGGGTCAGGTACAGGATGCCCGTGTTCGAGTCGTAGCGCTGGTCATACCAGTATACCGCCGGGTCGCCCGATTGCTGGATGTCGTTGGCTGCCAGCGGGTGCGGGTCGCCTACGCGCCAGATACGGATACGCTGTCCACGCGCCCAGGAGAGGTCACGCGACATCCATACGTTCGTGGTACCGATGCGCTGCAGCACCTCACCGCGCACCGGCGGCAGGTTCACCGGAACCAGCCTGCCCCCACCGCCCAGCGTGAAGCGGGTGAGTATCAGCTCGTTGGTCTGTCGGGTCTTGGTAGACGCGGTATAGATGACGTCGATAGCCCCCTGGCGCGGGATGGCTAAGGGTTCAAAGGCATTGGTCACCACACCCGGCACCGGCAACTGCTGGTCGCGCGTCCACGCGCTGGGGTTCAGCGGGTTGCCCAGGCAGGCGTTGTAGTAGATGGTATAACGCCCGCTTGCGCCGCTGTACCAGAACATCACCGGCACACCACCCACCACCGTCACGCGCGGCTGGAATCGCGGCAGCGCAGCATCGTTGCCCAACGCAACAGGGGTTCCCGGCACGCCGTTGACTATGGGCGCAACGAAGGTGACGTTTTCCGTGAGAACGACGCCGGTGTTCTGCCTCTTCGCTGCCTGTCCCTGCCACAGCAGGTAGGGTTGTCCGCCCACCACGAAGAAGGTAGGCGAGTAGTGCTTGATGGAGGACGGTATCACCGTACCCGGCTGAGTGGTGAACAGTCTGCCGTACTTGTCGCGCACGGAGCTGTTGGTGGGGTCACGCGGGTATTCCACGCTACGTCCACTCCACCATTGCGTGGGTAAGGCAGGCGTCCACACGCCTCGTTGTGCGTCGCGAGGCAACACCGCAAGATGCAGGAACCAGGCGTTACTGCCGGAGGGCTGCGTCTCGCGATAGCTGTCGCTTCCGTCTTCGGTCACGCGATTTCGGCTCCAGTTGCTGCTCCACGCCAGAAGCATTCCATCCGGCAGCATCAGCGCAGTGGGCTGCACGTTCGCCGCCAGGTAGCCGGGCTGTCCGGGTTGCGGCGGAATGCCCTGCCACACGGTATCTACTTGTGGCAAGGAGCCGCGCGACGCACTGTTGGTCAGGCGCGATTCGGTGACCGTCACCTTCACGCGCATGGTGGGTTCGCTGACGGGTTGCGCGGGTTCGTTGTTTGCCCGAATACCCAGCACATACGGGCTCCACGACGCCGCCTCGAAGATGCGGATGTAGTTGCTGTAAGTGCCTGCCGGCGTGCCCAGCGGAACCTGCACACTGACCAGCGGTTTGGTGGTTGTTACGTTATCGAACGCACCGCCGGCTGCGCCCGGATAGGGCTTGTCGGGTATAGAAAGCACCGTCGGACTGCTATCAGGGCGTGGTTTATGCAACGTGTGCATCCCCGGGAAGCCCTGATATTGCGGCGGGCGGAACGTCAGCCACATCGGGTCGTAAATCAGGTCCAGCGAGGTGAACACGTTTTGCTGCACCACACTGCCGTCCGGTCGGCGCACCCAGCCTGCGGTCAGCGCAGGCTTGTGGAAGGTGAAGGTCGGGTCGCCGATGGGACTGACCTCCCAGTAGTACGGGTTCACCTGGTCGCTCATCAGGGTGACGGGCAACGGGTTCTGGAACAACGGGTTGCCGCCCGAGTCCAGATAATCGACCGACCCCACAGCGCGCACGTTCAGCAGGTTGACGTTGCTGAGGCTGCGCACGGTGAACGGCTTCCAGAAGGGTTTCAGCGCCTGGTACCACGGGTCGTTCAGGTACATGGGGTCGCTGTCCGATATCGGTGGACGGAAGGCGTGTGTGGACGGGTCGGGATGGACGCCGAAGCCATGCGGCACCGCGCCGATGTCCACGGTTTCCTCCTCCACCCGCAGACGCATGTCAGGCGGCACGCCCAGCGTGACGCGGAACTCACGGTACGGCTCCTCACGGGTAGCGGGAGGCGTTTGGCGCAGCCCCGGACCGCCAGGCAGGTCGAGCTGACCGTTGTTGTTCACATCCACGTAGATGCGAATCGGTCGTCGGACGCGGGTGGCATAGCCCCTTGCGGTGAACGGATTGATGCCGTCAAATCCCACAAGGTTCGCCGGCTGGAACTGCGGCACCTGTACGCTGGTCTCGCCGACAGTGGGAACCAGCGTCCAGCTTGTCCAGTCGGGAGCCACGCCCACCGGGTCGGTGGGAGCAGCCAGTGCGCCACCGCGCGAAGAGGCGTACAGGTCCACACCACCTGCCGCTACCTTCACCGCGCGTTCGGGAATGTCGGGATAATCCACGCTGGTGTTCGGGACGTTCACAGGCAGTTCATCCCATGGCAGCGGGTTAATCACCGCCAGCGAGCCGTCGTCATTGTTGTGCCAGGCGACGTTCGCTCGCTGTACCTTCACCCGCAACGGGTCACCGCCCAGCAAAGCAACCTTTGAACGGTCAGCAATCTGGATCAGGCGTGCACTGCTGGCGCCATGCGGTACCAACCCCAGCTCCAGCTGCAGGAACTTGCCCGCGTTGCCGTTCATGCTCAGCTCCTGCGGCACCGAACCGCCTACCACCGTTTGCCCGATCCAGCCTACCTCCAGGCTCGGGTTCACCGTGCCATCTGGATTCAGAAGACGTAGAGCCAGCGGATGGGCGATGGTGAACTCGAAGTACGGCTCTGGGGTACGCTCCAGCGTCATGGTAGCGGTTTGCTGACCGCCTCCGCCGGTGGTTGTGGAGGTCACCCGCACCGCAGCGGTGTAGCGCGCCCCCGGCGTCCAGGCGTCGCCGTCCTGCGTGGGGGTGATACGGAAAGCGTGGTACGCCATCCACTTCTGGTTTACACCCACATCCGTGCCGTAGGGCACAACGCCTACAGTACGGTTGACCGTAGCGGCGCGGCTGCGCAGGGTAAGCGTCACCGAACGCGCAGGCGGTACCAGCCCCTGCATTCCGTAGGCGATAACGTACACCGTATCGCCCCACTCATAGCCGATTTTGCGCGTATGTCCACCGCCAGACACCACCTCTTCGGGCGTGCGGGTACGCCGCTGAACAATGTCGGCGTACTCCTCGGCGGTAAACACCTCTACCTGCAGGTTCGCCAGGTTGGGGCTGAGCGCAGTGTCCACCAGTTCTGCGCCTGGCGGTTCGCCCGGCGTCAGGTAGCCGCCCGTGGGCGAGAATGCGTAAACAATGCCGTCATCGCCAGCGATGTACATCCAGTTGTTCGCCACAGCGGGCGAGGCAAACACCTGCTCGCCCAGCGTCTGCCAGCCCCATATCACGTCGCCGCGCACGTTGATGAGGTTATTATTATTGTCCAGCACCTGCCGGAAGGTGCCCGGACCGCCGTTGAAAGCGTTCAGCGCGAGCACCTTGCCGTCCATTAAACCGAACACCACCGCAGGCACCGGGGGCGTGCCCGTCGCCGAACGGCTCGGGATAATCTGGGTGAAGGTAATGGACGAGTACACCGACGCGCCCAGCGAACCACTGCCGGATGGCACCGGGTTCAGCGGGTCCCGCACATCCTGCCATACCAGCTCGGTTCTGCCGTTGCCCGTGCCCTGCGCGTCCAGCGCGTAGACGGTACCCCCCCTGTCGCCGATAAACACCACGTCACGCACGCCGGTAACGGTGCTCACCTGCGCCGCTACCGCCGGCGAGGAGTACAGGAACGGCTCCACAGGGTCTTCGTCGCCGGCGGTGCTCACCGGCGGTCGCTGGGCGTAGGGCCACACCCATACCCGCTCGGTGCGTCGGCGTCCGGTGCCTCTTTCCCTCACGCAGTACACGCGCCCGTCCGACGAGGCGAAATACACCTTGCCGTCAAACACCGCTGGCGTGGTGGAGATGGGGTCCAGAGGCAGCTCTTCGGGCAGAGCGGGGTCGTCGCCGGAGGCGGGTTCGTACTTGCCCGGGTAAATCCAGCGTTCGGTGGTGGTACCGCCGGAGCCTTCGGCGTTGAGCGCATACAGCCGTCCGTCCAGACCGCCTACGAAGACGGTGGGGCCCTCACCACTCGTTCGGTTGTATGCGGGAGAGGAAACGAAACCGCCCACTATTGCTGCCTTGTCCGCCGCCGGGTAAATCCAGATGCGGTCGGTGGTGCCGGGGTTGTTCGCGCTGAAATCGCCGTTGCCGCCGGCGTCCAGACAGTACACCCGCCCGTTGGAGTTCGCCACGTACAGCCGCCAATCGGGGGTTCCGCTGGTGCCGATGTTGACCACTACTGGCGAGGAGTAGCCAAACGAACCCACCACAGGACGCTCATTCAACGGCTCCTGAGGCCACACCCAGTAAGAGAAGGTTGTGCCGTCGCCGTTACCCACCGCATCCAGGGCGTACACTTTTCCGTCGTTCGCCGAGAAGAAGACCACCTGCCTGTCGGCAACGCTACCACCCGACAGACGCATGGGAACCGTCTCTACAACAGACGTGGAGAAGATACCGCTGGCTCCGGTTCCCTGTTCCACAAATCGCGCCGCGTCGGCAATGACCACACGCCCTTCGGTTACTTCGCTGGCAACGCGGCTGTAGTTCACCAGCTCCACGTAATTGGTCGTGCCCTGCCGCATCAGGTAGGTGCCCAGGCTGAACCACTGTCCGCCCGCGGTGTTTTGCGTCTGGTCGATCTCCACCACCGTGTCGCCCTCTTCATGGTGCACGATGTAGCGTGCGACCGTGGTGCGGTTTACCGTGCCGTCGTTCTGCGGTAACCAGACGTAGATGGTATACCGCGCTGTTTCCGCACCGTTGGAGGGTTGCAAGTCGGGTTGCCAGCGCACACGCGACCATGTAGTGGGGTCAGTAGTGCCGATGACGGTAGCCTGCACATAGCTTGTGCTAAACGGGTCGGGTTGCAGTGTGCCCGGTACCGTCCAGGCGGGGTCTGCCTGAAAAGTGGGCGCACCATCCGCGTCATCTACCGTTACCGCGCGCTGACCGGTAACGTTCAGCGGGTATCGCCACACCACACGTCCGGCGTTATCGAAGCAGTACATCACGCCGATTTCCACGCTGGCGGTGGGGTCATTCTCGCCGGGAACGCGCTCGATTCGCCCGATGAACACGCGCTGCACAAACTGCCCCGGCGCGACCTGTATCGTCGCCGCCACGGGCGAGGAGTAGAACGCTCCCACGTCCGGCATGAAGCGCACGCCGTCGAACACCACCAGCCGTCCGGCGTCGTCGAAATTGCCCTCTTCGTCGGTATGAGTAGACGTATTGTAAGCGTACACCTCCACCGGACGACGACCGTCGAAGGGGAACATCAGGTCAGAGCGCAACTGAGTGCGTTCCCACTGTCCGCTCTGGTTCTTAACGTACGCGGTACTGCCCGCACGCCCCAGACGTATCCACTGACCGCCGGTCGTCTGGTTCACAATCAGGATAATCTCCCCGTAGGTGCTGGTTCCGGTGGGGTAGCGCACCTTGTACACTGCCTCACGCACATTGCGGTTGCCCTGAGTGCCACTGGAGGGGAACCACACGGCGATCTGATAGCGAGTGGGTCTGGCAACGAGCGGGTTATAGGCAGAGTCGTTCGGGTCCAGCTCGCTGGGAGTGGCGTTGCGCCAGCGGACAACTACCGTTGCGCCGCTGGTGGGGTCGTCTGCATTGCTGGGGTTCACTGCGGTAGCGTAATCGTACGAGCTGCGGAACCCGTCGGTCACCGCGTTGGGGTCGGTGATCTGGATGGTGGTTACCGCGCCCTGTATCACCGCGTAATCGCCTGCACGATTGACCCCATCGCGGTCGATCTCCAGCGTGATGCCTCTATCTTGCTGAGAGGGCCACCACCAGCGCAGATACGCCCTGCCCGGACCAGCCTCCGTGCTCAGGTTCGTCGCCCCTGTACGCTGGGGGTCGCGGCGGAACATCGGAAAATCGTCCGCCTGCAGTGCGCACTGCACCAGCAGCACGCTCCCGATTACCCACGCCAATAACCAGTTTCTCGCTGTTGCCATGTTTGCTCCAACCTCGCTTCATCCGGCAGTGGTCTATTCACTCTTCCACGCTTTTTGACGAGATTCGCAGGAAGTTCGTTCGCTAAAGCGCCCCACGTCGTCTTTTGTACTGAACGCATAACGGCTCGGACGGAGCCTCGCCCTCCAGAAGCGTCTCCCTGTCATGCTGAGCGTTAGCGAAGCATCTCAGCGTGTCGGCAAAACGAGATTCTTCGTTTCGCTCAGAATGACAGGCACTCTTTTGTCATGCTGAGCGTCAGCGAAGCATCTCTGCCTATCGCACCACCGAGATTCTTCGCTTCGCTCAGAATGACAACTTTTAGCATGACAAGTTACACATTTCACTAGAACGGTCTGTCCGCGTAGAACGGTGTATCGATCCGGTACGAATCGCTGCTGACTACCTCATTGATGTTCGCCCAGCTTTTCACCCTTCTGGGCGTCCACCACACAATGTCTTCCGGGCGCATCCCGTCGGTCAAGTAGGTATGCGGACCGTCTATCTCGTTCTCGGTGTGAGTGGCGCCCGGGTTGTAGTTGCTGGGGTCTATCTCGAACACCTCGCCGCTGAAGCGGCTGCTATCGGGTAGCATACCGCGATAGGCGTTCGCTATCAGATAGTGCCCGTTGGGCAATCGCACTGCGCTGACCGCCCACAGCGGAATGGCACGGCTAATGTACACATCCACCGGCTGAGGTCCCCGGATGCGGTCGCGCAGGTGGGTCAGGCTCCGATAGACCTCGTCGGTCAACCGCCACTTAATGCGCCACTGGTTGGGCGCGAGCCGCTCGAGGTCGAACACACCTTTGTCCGTCGCCAGCACGATGTTGTACACGACGCTTCCTGTCGCGCTATCGTAACGCACCGGATAGACCTGCACGCTGTTGGGACTGCCGATAGGCACGCGATTGTTAGAACCCAGCGGCTCGTTGGGCAACAGCACATCACTGAACGCTTCGGTGATGTCCAGCCCTGCGCCGATGGTGCGCACCATTACCGTGCCTCCAACGCCCTCCTCACCGGTTCCGTCAGGGCGTACGCGGTAGTTCGCCACCGTCGCTACCAGCGTAAACACCGGTGCGCCGCCGCTGTAGCCGGATACGATGCGCTGGACGCCCGTATATCGATACTTGCGCCGTTCCGCACCCTCTGCGCTTGTCCAGAACAGCTGCCGCGCCGCAATTAACGGGCCTACCGCACCGGTGCTTGTGTCCGCCGCGTAGCGGTCTATCACGTCGATAAGCCGTCCGTTGCCTGTGTCGGCAATCAGATAGTGCACCCAGAACTCCAGGTCCTGTGCATCCTCGAACGGGTTGAGCCGATTACCGCCTGCACTCTGTTTCGGCACATATTCGGTGTAGATATTCACGTCCTGCGGCTCGCGCAGCTCGTGTGGGTCGCCCGGCGCGAGAGGCGCAGGCGGTTTGCTCAGGTCAGACAGATTGAGGCGCGGCGGATTCTCGAAGCGGCGCAGCTCCGACACCACGTTGCCCGACTTGTCCACCCACACGATGCGGTTGTTGCCGGTATCCACCACGATCATCTCATTCGCGCCGGTACGGTACACCCGGGCGGGGCGCGCCACGGAAGTCGGAGCCACGCTGACCACCGGCGAAGAACCGCCCGACGCGGCGCCCCACAGTCTGCTGGCGTCCATGCTCCACGCTACTTTGCCGCCCGGGTCCATCTCCAGCAGCCGATGGCTATCGGCAATCAGCGTCATCTGTCGCTCGAAGACTTTGATACCCGTGTCGCCCACCGCCGCCAGCAGTCCATTAGATGCCGCGACCGCCGCAATGCCCTGCGTGCCCACCTGCGCCCGGCGCAGTTCGCTCAGGGTGGCATTGAGCAGGTTCATGAGCGATGGTCCCCACGTTGCCGGGTTGTTCGGGTCGTAGCCGTAATCGACCGGCTTGCCCAGCGCGGGCCACAGCACATGGTTCGGCTTGTCCGAATCTTGTGTGATCAACGGCACATCGTCGCCCTGCTGGATGCTGGGGTCGGTCGCGGTGGGGTCTGCCGAAACCGCAATCACCGTGGCGACCTGCACACCCGGCGCATCCACCACCGCCGACAGGTACACCACATCGCCCGCCACCACCGGCGACGCCTTCACCCGCACCGCCGGGATGAACATGAACCATTTCAGATTGCTGTATTCGGTGGGCCAGATGTAGTACTGGCGCGGCGGTTCGCTGCCAGCGGTGACCACCACCAGCGTGGGCTGGGACAGACTGAAGGCAAATACCGCGCCGCCTCCACCTGAGCCGGGCATCATGTTGTGGATGCTGATGATCCCGCCTGCACGGTTCACCGAGTACTGCGCGGGCTGAACATAGGTGTACTGCGTGGGGCCGCTTGCGCTGCGTACCACGTCCACCTGCCGAATCTGCAGGGTGGCGTTGCCCGGAAGAGCAACGGGGTTGCCGGCTTCATCGCGCAGGCGCAGGTCTACTCGCGGGTTGTTGTTGAACGCCATCAGCACCGTGCCGGGTATCTCTCCGACCGGAGGACCGAAGTCGACCCGAGCCTCCGCTACCGCGTAAGTGGTGTCGCCGAACACGGCGGGGGGCGCAGTAAACCCGACCGGGTTCACCCCTATATAAGCCCCCGGTGGAAGCGGTGTGCCGAACAGCGTGTGTTTGAGCTGCAACGAAGGAGGCACGGACACCGTCTGCTGGGGCGTAATCTGGTCTTGATAGCCACCATGCAGCTGCCAGCGCCAGCGCATGGTGGTACGGTTGCCCGGCTGGTCGAGAATGGCATACACACTACCGTTGTCGGTGGTATAAATCACGTTGTCACTGGCGTCCAGCGCGGGCTGGTCCACGATGGTCTTGCTGGGGTTGGGAACGATGTCGGCGATACCCACCGTACTGCGAATGGGCGTGCCGGGCGACTTACCCCAGTCGATAAAGTAGTTCATCACCACCACGGGGTTAGTCGCAGGCTGATTGGCGAAGACGATAGTACCCGCGTTCACGGTGATGCGTGAATCGGGCAGGTTGTAGCGGTCCACCAGCGTCAGCGAGCCGTCCGACTGACGGTTGTACACCCACACCACCGGGTTCAGAGCGGTGTATGGACTGCTGGTGTCCGCGAGGAAGATATGCAGTTGCCGTCCCTGCGCACGGGTGACGAAGGTGCGCTTGTCGTTGTTCGGGTTGCTGAGCACCTCGCCCTTTGCGCCCAACCAGAAGGCGTACACCGAGCTGGTCAGCGTGCCGGTGGTGGAGCTGGGGGCGGTGGAGACGTACGCCACCAGGTCGCTGGCGATGGAGCCTTCGCCCGTCTGTCCTCTATCCTGCACATAGCCCAGCGTCACACCACCGCGAATCGGCGGGAGACTGGTGCGGGGCTGTATCCAGTCCTGCCCTGAACTACCGGAGTTGACGACATCTCCCGTCGCTGCCCACAGCACATACAGGCGTCCGTTGTTGCCTCCGGTGCCCGCCTGCGTCGCCGGAACCACGATAAGCCCTTCCGCAGAGGCGGAAACGGGCACAGTGTCCCCATCGAACGGCACGGCGTTGGGCAAAGAACGGTCCCACACGAGGTTCGAGCCGTCCGAAAGCCCGGCGATGGGAGAGTTGATGCCTCCGGTGCGCGGGAAGGCGCGGTACGCCTGCACGGTGCCGTTTTTCAGCGTAACCACCACCAGCGCACGCTGTAAGGGGTCGTTACTGCTGGTGGGTATCTCCACAATCTGCGGTGTGGAGGTGGGTTCGCTTCCCAGCGGAGCTTCCCATATCTCGTCGTAGGACGTTCCGCTCTGCCACAGGTCGGGCAGTCCGTCGTCTTCATTGCCGTCGCCGTCGATGTCACGACGGGGGTTAGCGTCGAAGCAGTACAGGCGCAACCCGCCCAGCGGCGAGGAGCCCACCACAAACAGCGCGCCGTTGTAGAAGACGGGAGCCGAGGCGAAAGTGCCCACAGCCTGCAGTCCGGTCAATCCCCACTTTTCCACCAGAGGCGCGCCGATGCTTTCAAAGGTTCCCGCGGTGCGCCGGGCGTTCTTGCGCTGAGCGGTAAACGCCGACGCCCACTGTACCATGTTGTAACCGAACTTGAGGTTCTGCGGCGCGGCTGCGGCGAAGTTGTCATTGGCTACCGGCACACCCGGGGGAGCCACCGCATGGCTGAGGGCATAGGCGATTCCTATCGAAGACACCACCACTGCGCCGCTACCGTACTGCCCTGCCACCAGCACCGGGCGGCGGTTATCCTGACGCACTGCAATCGGAGCCAGCACGCCGGGAGCAGGAGGGGCGTTCAAATCCGTTCCGACCGCACTCAACGAGCCACGAATACCCGCTCCCATCCGATTCAGTTCGCTCAGGCTGATGGAATAGGGCGCGTTGACCAGCGGATGGGTGGGATACACCAGTAACCCGTTGGTCAAGCCTTCGCTGTTGAACTGCAGGTCCAGAAAGAGCGGAGCGCGCGTGTCGATAGTATACGCAGTCTGGTTGTCTATCCAGAGCAGACCACCCGCATCCACAAATTTGCGCAACTTCTCGCGCTGTTCCGGGGTGAAGCCGATGTTGCTACCCTGCGTGGCGATGACCATCGCATCGAACTTGCGCAGGTCTTCCATCGATATCTGGTCCAGGTTCACCACCCAGTACGGTGCCATGTTCTTGCGGCTGCCCGGACCTGCCAGCGGGTTCACAAAATCCCAGCCGGCGGGCTTGTAATCTGTACGCCGGTCCAGAACATACCACACAAAAGGCGTCAGCACCGGGTTATTGCCGATTTGTATTACGCAGACGCGGATCTGCTTGCGCACGGCGGTGTAGGTGTAGGCGTCGCTCTGCGCCGTGCGAACCATGCCCAGCCAACCAGCCAGAATACCCAGCCATATCAGTGGAATCAGTCGGTTTCGCATTGTCATCACCCTTCTCTCGGCTCAAATCTGCTCGGGGTCGATACCCAGCTCTCGCAAGCGTTGCGCCAGTTTTTCGGCACGCTGCCGCTCCTGCTCTGCCTGCTGTTGTGCGCGTAGTCGCTCCTGCTCAATCTCCAGGTAGGTCAAAAAGCGTTGCCCGTCAGGGCGAATAATGCGTAAGTCGCCGTTCTCCTTTTCGAAGCGCACGCCCAGACGTGGACTTGTCCAGCCCTCAATGGGGTCTATCACGTGCAAACGACCGTCCTCGCCGCGTATCCAGCCGGTGAAATCGCCCGAGTCGGGGTCGTACAGGTAGTACTCTTCCACGCCGTAGCGGTCATAGAACTCCAGCTTCTTCGCCATCTCCAGCAGAGAGTTGCCCGGCGACAGCACCTCGAAGACCACCTGTGGAGCAATGCCCTCTTCTTCCCACTGTTTGTAGGAGCCTCTATCCCCCTTGGGGCGCCCGAACACAATCATCACATCAGGAGCCATGCGTATGTCCGGTCGTCCTTCCACGGGATACCAGCACAGGTCGCCCGCAACGAACACGTCCTCGCGGTCGCGGAAGAGCGCCTCGAAGCCCCCCTCGAGGGTCACAATCCACCGAAATTGCTTCGTGTTATCTGCCATTGGCTTCCCATCGGATTCGGGATAGACGATTTGCTCCTTGCGCGATGCGACAACCGCCATCTTACCTCATCTCCCCGACATAGAGCAGTCCCGGACACACCGGCAGGCGCGGCACCGGAGGCAACCGGCGCCCATACTGATCGACGCGCACTACGCCCGCGCTGGTAAATACCGGGTCGTACTCCATGACCAGATTGTAACCCATCGGCAGTGTGCGGGCGGGGTCGCTCGGGTCGTACAGATGGGTAGGCGGTATCGGAATACCCGAGTTACCGTACTGGGGCGGTATCCAACCCCACTTCTTCAACCATTCGCCCTGGTCCTGTATCGCCCAGGGCAGGTTCTCGGCTATCGCGCCCCGAATCACGATGCGAATATCCAGTGGCTGCCCGTAGAAGGGATAAACAGGCGATAGTACTCCATACAGCTGCCTGCGCAGGTTCTGGTCCACCGAGGACGGACTGGAGCCAACGGGGAAAGTATCGCGCGGGTCGGTGTTGAACCATTCACCCGGCAGCACCACAAACGAACCCTCCTGCGCATACATCAGCGCCTCGATAACGATATCCAGAGGCTGTACCGCCACCCGGCTGAGATGGTACTCGTTAGCGGGCGCGTTACCCCATCCGCTATTGACCTCGAAGGTCAATCGGTTCTCCGCGCCGGGCGCGGTGTTCAGCACGTAATCGCTGCGCGGATTGGTCGGGTGCGTGGGCGGATTGCTGTTGAAGGGCGACATGTTCCGTAACAGCTCCAGCCCCAGGTGCTCGTAGTTCACCCCCGAAGCGTTCACCAGATAGATGGTGGGCAAGCCCAGCGCGTCCAGAACGCCACCCGGGAAGCGGTACAGGTCTTCATCCAGCACACCGTTGCCGTTCGTATCGTTCACCGGATAGTTCACATGCAAGAAAATGCTGGTCTGTTCGTTCTCGATGGCTGCATGGCGCACCAGCAGCTTCAAGCCGTGAGGCCAGGTGTTACTGTAGTAGTTATTCAGCGGGATCGCCGACGAGAACACAAATGACTGCCTCTGCGTGGGCAACATCGCACGGTGCCACGATGGGAAGTTCAACGGCGCATCCTGCTCGTTCCAGTTGCCCGCTTCGGTGCCCAGCTCGGGGTCGATGAACAGTGTCGTATTGACCACGACGTTCTCTTTCGCCAGCAGGGCGATCGCGCTGGTGTTGTCGGGCTGACCGTTCGGCAGGCGAGGCTTCATCAGATTGCCTTCGATGAAGATATTTCCTCCCGAAACCACCGTCAGCTGCTTGCCCTGCGGGATGATGCCGCGAATGCGCACGTTCCCTTCCGCGTAAATCACGCCGGAGAACGGGGTTACGAAGGGCAGTCCCACAGCCGGCTTATTCAGCGAGGGGTCCAGCAGGTCTTGCGATAGTCGCCCATCCGGCAGGTATGTACATACCATCGTGATGGCGTTGGTGTTTGCACCGTTGGGTGCGCGCCATCGCCCGCGCGTGAGCTGGATGGTGAAGCCGGAGGGGTTCAGGCGGATAATCGCGCCCGGAGGCACGTAGTACGGTCCCTGCCAGTTGCGCGAGTCCACCAGTCGCAGGAACTCGCTGCGCACCGTGGGCCCGCCGAACAAGCCCGGCTCACGCAGCTGGTCGGCGCGGTTATTGATGTAGATACCCCTGCCGAAGCCAAACAGCCCGCTATTACGTCCTCCCACCAGCGCGCCGGAGTTGCGCGTCATGCTCCAGTAACGGTTGACGTTGGTAGCGGGGTCGGTCAGGTCGATAATCGGTGGCTCCAGGCGCGTAATGGAGCGTCCGCCGCCGTCTACCCCCACGCCGGTACGTCCGTCGCGCACGATACCGCCGTAGGTGTTGAAGCTCGCACTATTGCTGGGCAGCACTGCATTGTTATTTACGGTCACCTGCGCGCGCGGCGCCAGCAGGATGTCGCCGGCTACCTCTATCCGGTCACCGTTTTGCGGGTTGAGGGTCAGTTTCACCCCGCCGTACCACTTGAGGTTGCCGTTCACGCGAATGGGAGCGCCGCTGGTGTTACTGCCCCAGATCAGCCGGACCGGCAGAGGGTTACCGCTGGAGTCATGTCCCACAATGCCCTCTGGCACCCCCAGTTCTACCACCACGTTGGCGCGGTTGTCACGGTTGGTTATGAAGCGCAGGTAGTCGGTAATGCCGATAGCCTTGTACGCCACCAGTTCACGCCGCAGACCGGTGGCGGCAGAAGTGAGCGTGGTTGGGTCATTGGGGTCAATCCGCCCCACTCGCCCGATGGATTCGATTTTAATGAAACGCGAGAGCGGCCCCGATTCCGGGTCGTTCGGGTTGTACGGACGAGGGTTATAGCTTACCCGAATCAGCGCACGTCCGTTTTCGAACAACACGCGACTGTAGCCCCCGCTGGGTCCAGCCACCGGCGTACCGCACGGGTTTAAGGTGGTGGACTCGGTGGCGGCGTATGGGCGCAGCCATGCATAATCGGGGTCACGACACTGGTCGGGAGGCAGGTTCGCCGGCACAGGACGCCAGTCCGCGCCCTCTTCGCTGAAGGTCAGCTGCTGGTCGGCGTACTGGATACCCGCTTCAGCGAAGTACTGGGCGTCGGTCACCCTGCCGCTGCGTGCGGCGTTTTCGAGGTTGCGCCCGATGATTGCCACGAACAGCGCACCCATGAACATCATCACGAACATGACAATCACCGCCACAACCAGCGTCTGCCCACGCTGCGTGTCTGCGGCGCGAGTGAAACCGGCTTTCATCCATGCTGGACCGTTCATCCTTCGCACTCCCCTCCCGCTCTCATCGTAACAGGTTGCGTACCCGCACCTGCGTGGTCAAAGCCATCAGCAGCGGGTCACCCGTCGTTGGGTCGTATAGTTTGATGTTTATCGCCACCGTGTACTGCGAGCGAGTCATATAGTCTACCTTCACCACGTCGCTTTCGGTGTTCGCCTGAATCGCGTAGGTGATGCGCAACAGGTCGTAGGGTGTGCCATCCCCCCGCGTGCCCGACGGTATCTGCCACTGTGACCAGAACTCCACATACCCCGTCTGCAGGGTGGGATGACCTCCGCTGGTGCCCCGATAGTTGATGCGATACTGATTCGGTCCGGGCGTCACGTTCCACGGCACCCGCGTGTACGGTACCAGGCGAGGCTCCACACCGGGCGGAGTGGTCTGGTCAGGTCCCCAAATCCTCTCAGAGCCGGGCACGATGGACACCGTTTGCAACAGCCTCAATGGGCTCTGCCGATTGTTGGACGCCGTATTATTGATGTCCGGTTCCGAGAGCAACAGGTACCGTCGTCCGCTCTCGTCCACCTGCGTGTTGCGGGCAAGATATTCGAACACAGGTCGCTCACCCGGTCGGAACACCGCCACTGCAGGAATAGCGAAGTTCACCGCGCCCGAACGCGGGTCGATGTTGAACGGCAGATAAGGATACGGCGCATCCAGCGAAGCGGGGTTACGCTCCCACGAACCGCTCCCCTGTATCCAGGGGTCAGGCAGACTGGAGCATACTCCCGCGTCCCAGGTACCCTCGTCGTAACAGCCTGCCGCCTCCATCATCTGGTAGGCGGTGATGTTGAAGCGGAAGGCGTCTGCTGCCCCTCGTGCCACCATCAGCTGGTTGCCCACACTGCCCGTCATATACACGGTGGCAAACCCGTTGCGATAGACGGTGATCACAAACGGGTGGCTCCAGCCGCCCTTTTTGGTGGTGTAGACGGTAGGAACGGCATTGGGCACTTCGTTCGCCGCATCGCTCAAAGTGGTGGGTACTGCCGGGTCGTCCGTGACCAGACCAGGCAGGAACTGAATCAGCGGCGTTACCTGCACAATCTGCCCTGTGCGGGGGTCGTACTGCACGTTTACCAGATCGATATCCTCCACTTCGGTGACGGGGCGGCTGACCTCCAGCCAGTTCTGCATGTACGACTTGCCGTTCGGGGCTGTGCTGGTATCATAGAAAAAGCCCGGCTCGTCGATAATGGGCTGCCCGTTAGCGTCCAGTTTAAACAGTCGGGTGTTGGGCACAAAGTTTCCGTTTCCATTGCGCTCGTACAACACGAACTGCGCTCGCCACAACACGTATGGGTTATCCAGCGCTGCCGTCGCCAGCAGTTGTTCATTGCGGTTGCTGTAAGGTCGGCTCGGGTCGCGCCGGGCGATGAAGTAGCGCACCACCGTACGCCCCGCCAGCACAGGCAGCAAAGGAGGCTTGCCCACCCGTCGGTCTGGCGGCACATAGTCACTGCCATCGGTGGGGTCGGTTACACCGGTGCTAACAGGCGTCACACGTTCCGGCAACACGAAGTCGATCTTGGTGTACGGCAGGTAGAAGGTGGCCGGGTTGCCCTGGCGGTCAATCAGGTCAAAACGCAGAGTGGCGTCGTTGACCGGGTTGCTGGTCACCACCGGGTTGAGCACGCGCGAGTTGTCGAACACATACGCCGCATCGGCGATCTCGCGAGAGATGGTCTCCATCAGGTCACGAGCGACATCCTGTGCCTGCGCCACTCGCTGCACCCGCCGCGTGAAGTTAAAACTCTGCAACATGGGACCGAGCAGTAGCCCCAGCATGATGGCGGTAATCGCCATCACCACCAGCAGCTCCACCAGCGTAAACGCTGTCTTCAGCTTCGTGTTGCCTATTGCTTTCATCGGTAACACTCCTGTTCCACCCTCGTGTTTATCCACTTTCTGTTATTCCACTTCGCGCGTGAGGATAGTTTCTACCTCATAGCGCTGCCAGCGATTGTTCTCCTTCCAGATAACACGTGCCTTGAACGAAGCTCCCTTCACGCCACGTACCACGTAGCCGTAGGTTGTGTAGGCATCCAGGTCGAGTGAGACCGCGGTTGGCTTGATGTCGCGGATGTCGATGTAGCACAAGGGTCGTCCGCCCACCGCTTCGGTGCGGGTGCTGATGCGCGCCAGCACACCGCGCATCACATCCTTGCCCAGCACGCTGTCCACATAGTACACCTCTCCGAGTACTACCTGCTTGCCTGCATCGCACACGGGGAAGTAGATGCGCGTGGGTGAGCCGCCGTCCGCTCCCCCACCCACATAGAACTCACGGTAGCTCAGCAGATTTCCGTACCGCTCGCGATACACTTCGTAGGGCTTCAGAACCAGAACGCCCCAGTCTCCGTCCGCCTGATAGTAGAAGCGCAACGTGTGCCCCGCCAGCGCAGGGTCTACCACGTTCACGATACCGTTGCGGTAGTCTACCTGATATGAGCCGGTGTCGCCCTGCCCAACGATGGGGTCTATCACCTGTCCTGTTTGCAGGTCTACCGCTACGAAATCCGGTTGCTGGCGCACCGGGTCGCTCTGAGGCAGAGCGTTCCAGTTGACACCGCGTATCAGCCCTTCATAAGTGGTCTGGTCGTCCAGTTTATCACCGCGCTTGCGCAGGAAGCGCAGGTTGAGCTTAATCTCGGCGGGCACGGTGGGCACCAGCCTGTCCTCGCGAATGATATGCCAGTCCAGCACGGTGTAGTCGATGTGTGCGGTCAGAGGCACGACACCGCGCGCGGTGCGCTCGGTGTAGTCACGTCCGCGCGGGTTAAACAGCAAGACGCCCACGTTGGCGTATGGACCGATGTTGCCATAGAGTATCTTGAATTCGTAGGGGTCTGCTGACCACGCCTGCGCCAGCGGAAGCAGTCGGAACTCCCGGCTGACCAGCTCGCTGCCGCCGCGCATCCGCCACCCCGACTCCAGAATCGGTCTGCCGTCCGGTCCGGTATAGCTGCGCAGTTCAATCTTCACCGGCTCGCCCGTCAGGCTGACCACGTTGGGGATGGTTTTGGAAACCGACTTCAGCTTCCACCCGTCGTTGCCGTCGTAGTAGTCGTACGAGATGGTGAAGTCGCGCGGGTAGGGTGTCGGATAGAACCAGATGACCACGTCGTCATGCGAGCCGTCATCGCTGGCATCGTAGTCGATGGCGTACTGATGCGGACCGCGCAGAGGCGGTGGAGCATCTTCTTGAGCCTGCCACCAGATACGCACCATCGGCGAGCCGTACACATTGAGGTTGCTCAGTCGCCACACCTGCGAGACCGGATCGTACAGCGGCTGGTCAACAAACGGGCCCGCCCCCAGCACGTACACTGAACCCTGCCCGACCATTGTAGGCACAGGGATGGGGATTCGCACCTTTTCGCCCACCACACGCCGCCAGCGGTTAATGTCGGAGTAGTAGTAGGGGTCGATACCGGACGGCAACGAAGGCGGCGAAAGGTTATCCGGGTGTGCCCCCACATCGATAGCCTCGCCCGTCGTGCTGCCATCGCTGTACGGCGCCAGCGCCAGTATCCCTGCCGGCAGGGCGGTGGCACTGTTCTTCCACCGCTCTATCTCCTGCTGAGCCAGTCGGCTGGCGAACGAGCGGTTCTCCGCCGCGCGGGTTACGAAGAACCCGCCCGGGAACAGCTTCAGAATCACCAGAATGCCGATGGTCAGCACCGCAATTGCCGCCAGTACCTCAATCAGCGAAAAGGCGTATGCTTTTGTGTTTCTCTTCATGTTCGCCTCCACCGCCTCGCGCATGGTGGGTTCTGCGGTTGCCACGCTGAGATTCTTCGCTTCGCTCAGAATGACACACCCGCTTTTGTCATGCTGAACGAAGTGAAGCATCTCAGCGTATCGCCGCAACGAGATTCTTCGCTTCGCTCAGAATGACATGCACCCTCAGAATGACGCCAACTATGGTCAGCATGATGATATAGTTGCGCCCTTCGTATCACAACTACCCCATCTGTCGAGCGGTCACACATCTTAGTCCAGGCACCAGAGTTTATTCTGCCCGGCGTTGCTGAAGTTCGGGTCGTTGCCCGTCATCTTCTGCTTAATGATGCGCGAGTCTATCGCCTTCGCCGTGCCGTTCAACAGCAGGACGATATCCTTGCTACCTGCCGTCGGTAACCCTGAGCTGTCGCAGCTGCGATGGTCGGTTACCCACGTGACGATGGTGTTTTCCGGCGGCAGGTTGTATTGCAGCTGGCACATATCGTCCAGCGGACCGGCGGTGTTGTTTGTCGGCACATAGGGGCGATACAGGCTGTAGTGCTGCTCGAACACCCCGCTACCCGGGCAAGTTTGCCCTACGTCCATGCTATCGAAGGCGTAGTACGGGCGCGTGACCAGAATACCGTTGATTTCGTTCACGCGCTGACTGGGGTTGTTCGGGTCGGGAAGCAGCACCTCTACTGCCTTCCAGCTCACCTTGTCATTTACCGGGTTGTTTGGACTGCGGAAGATATTGATGTCCCGAATGTACGCCTGATACAGGAAGCTTCCCCGAATTCGGTCTGCAGGCACCGGGTTGTTGTTGCCGTCAAACTCCACGTAGCCTAACAGCACCTCAGGATACACACGGTTATCCTGCTTGTACATTTTCAGTGCCACCTGTATCTGGTGCAGGTTCGACATGGTGGTGGTGCGACGTGCCTGCTCGCGCACCGTCGCCGCTACCGGGAAGATGATGGCGGCGAGCACGGCGATAATCGCTATCACTGTGAGCATCTCCACCATCGTAAAGGCTCTGGCGTTGTTCCGGTCTCGCATAGTCGGTCACCTCGTTCCTTTCCTGTCGGTTTTGACGACGCCTCCGGGCGTATTGTTCCCTTACGCGAAGAGGCGGTTAGTGTCTATCTGACATTCCGGCAATAGTTCCGAACGCACAATGTCACCACGCCCGTACAAACCGATACGCTCGATCCCAGCTTCGCCAAGGCGCAGTACCTCAACTGTTTCCGCTTCGGGGCTGACCAGCCAGAACTCCCGTACGCCGATGCGTCGGTAGTCCTCTATCTTCTCCTCGACGGACTGTCTCCTTTCACTTGGCGAGAGCACCTCCACCACTAAATCCGGCACGACCTCTCCCGAGGGAGCCTCCAGCACCGCCTGCAGGTTTTGCCAGCCGCTCTCGCGGAAAAGAACCACCATGATGTCCGGCTGACGAGTCTTGAACGGTGAGCGCGAAACGATGACGTCAACGGGTGAGGGCAATAGCTCTCCCTTATCCTCGGGTACGAACTTTTCCAAAAGTAAGAGGAGACGACGCACCAATCGCTGGTGCATCACGTTCGGCGCAGGTGACATCCTTATCTCTCCGTCTATGATTTCACAGGGTTGGTTCGTCTCCGGCATCTGCAACCATTCTTCATAGGTAATCTTTCGAGGTAACGCTTGCACCGCCATCACCGTCCCTCCTTACCCTCCCCCGGTTGCCCAGCGCCAGTAGGCATCCCACAACGAGAGCACGTATGGCTTGCCTATCAACGCGATCAGGGTAGCAGCCACGATGTAGGGACCGAAGGGAATAGTCGTCAAGCCGGGCACAAACTCTTCCTCCTCCACAGGCACTGCAGAGGACTTGCCCGGCGAAAGCAGGGAACGCACACCGTCGTAAAGAAACACCAGCACGTCCAGCGCCACCAGCACCGCCAGACTGTAGAGAAGCATTTGCGTCAGGGGTTCGGGAGATACCGTTGGGGCAGAACCGACCGCAGGCGGCGCAGGGGTGGAAGGTTGTTGTTTCAACGTGAAGAGCACCAGCGCCCCTCCCACAACAGCTCCCAGTGCCACCGCGCCCGCAAAAGCCAGTAACGCGAGGTTCAACGGCATCATCGTGCCGATCGCTCGCGCCAGTTTAACATCTCCGAATCCCATAGCGTCCTTTCGAAACATCACTCGCCCCATCACCGCGATGGTTGCAAAAATCGCAGTACACACAATCGCGCCCACCAGCGCATAAGGCAGCTTCCACCCGCCTACCACAACCCAAGCCTGCGGGTTGTTTTCGGCAATGAGCATGACGTTACGGGCAACGCCCAGCGCCAGCATAAAAACGTTCAAGCCGTCCGGTATCAGAAAGTGCTCCAGGTCGATGAAAAAGGCAGCTATCAACGCCGCCGCAAACAACACATAGAACAGGGTATCCCAGCTCCAGCCGTAACGCCAGTAGATACCCCAGAACAGCGAACCGGTTGCCAGCTCTACCCAGAAATAGCGCCACGAGATGCGTGCGCCGCAGTATCGGCATTTTCCCCTCTGCCACAGGAAGCTCAGCAAGGGTACCAGGTCACGAGCGCGCAGTTCGGTTTTACAGTTCGGGCAGTGGGAGCGCGGTTTGACTATCGATAAACCACGCGGGAGGCGGTAGATGAGCACGTTCAAGAAACTACCCACCACCGCCCCATAGATAAAAACCACCAGCCCGATGTACCACTCCGGCATAATGAGTCGGCCTGCGTCCTCCCGTTTGCTGAAGGGGGGCGAGCACTCGCCCCCCAAGCATTATCCTCCACCTCCACCTTCTTGCTGTCCACCGGCGAGGCTCTGCACCGCCGTAATCAGCGGCAGCAGCAACGAGATAACGATGAAGCCCACCATGCCGCCCAGCAGCACGATGAGCACCGGCTCAATCGCCGAGGTGAGCGACTGCAGGGTGGACTCCACCTCGGACTCGTAGAAGTCCGCCACTTTGGACAGCATCTGGTCCAGCGCGCCCGACTCCTCGCCGATGGAAATCATGTGTACCACCATCGGTGGGAACATACCGCTTCTCTCCAGAGGCGGCCCGATGCGGTCGCCCTCACGGATACGGGCACGAGCCTCCATCACCGCCTCGGCGATAATCTCGTTGGCTACCGTCCCGGCGACCGTCTCCAGTGCCTGCAGGATGGGCACGCCGGAGCTTAGCAGGGTGCTAAGCGTGCGAGAGAACCGCGCCAGAGCGATTTTGTGGTTGAGCGCGCCGAAAACAGGCAACTTCAGTTTCAGGCGGTCATAGAGCCTTCGCCCGATGCGTGTGCGCACGAACATGCGGAAGGCGATGACCACCAGCACCACGACGGCAATCATCACATACCATCGGCTGGTGAGGAAGTGGCTGAAGTCCATCAGCATCTGCGTCATCACCGGGAACTCCTTGATGCCCAGGTCCCTGAACACGTCAAAGAACTTGGGCAGGATGAAGGTCACCAGCCCGATGACGATTGCCAGCGCGGCAATCACCACGATGGTGGGGTAGGTCATCGCGGCGCGCACCTTACGGCGCAGCGCAACGTCCGCCTCGAGGAACGCCGCCAGACGCTGCAGGCTCTCCTCCAGAACACCACCCACCTCTCCGGCGCGTATCAAGCCGATGAACAGGTTGGAGAACACGTTGGGATACTTGCTCATCGCCTTGGAGAGCGTCTGACCCGCCTCCACCTCTGCCTGGATGTCCATGATGATGCGGCGCAGTTTGGCGCTCTGGGTCTGTTGCGCCAGCACGTCCAGACTGCGCACGATAGAAACGCCAGCATCCTGCATGGTGGAGAACTGGCGGCAGAAAATCGCCAGGTCGCTGAGCTTCACGCGTCCCCAACCGCCACCGGGGCGTTGCGCACGAATCTGGCGCACCTCGGTAACGGTAAAGCCCTGTTCCTGCAATCGCTTGCGCAGGATTTCCGCGCTTTCCGCCTCAGAGGTGCCCGAACGCACCGTGCCCATCGAGTCGCGGAAGGTGTACGCAAAAGTTGGCATTGTTTATCCCTCCTCCGCAGCAACACAGGCTAAAGCCTGCGGCTACAATTCCGTCCGAGTCTATCGTCCACGTGCGCCCACTGTTCCCTCGGTTATGGTCGTGGGTGCAATCATCTTCTTCAGCTCTTCGGGGTTCATCGCCCGCGACAGCGCCTCTTCCAGAGTAATCCAGCCCTTCATGTACAGGTCGCGCAAGGACTGGTCCATGGTCTGCATTCCCACGTTCGCACTGGTCTGGATGACCGAGGTAATCTGGTGCGCCTTGTTTTCGCGAATCAGGTTGCGAATCGCCGGGGTAGCAATCATCACCTCTACCGCCGGCACGCGCCCCGGCTGTCCCGCACGCGGAAGCAGCTGCTGACAGATAACCGCCTGAATACTGTTGGACAGCTGGATGCGGATTTGCTCTTGCTGTCCGGGCGGGAACACGTCCACGATACGGTCGATGGTGGTGGCTGCGCTGTTGGTGTGCAGTGTCGCCAGCACCAGGTGTCCGGTTTCGGCTGCGGTGATTGCCAGCGCGATGGTCTCCGGGTCGCGCATCTCGCCGACGAGAATCACGTCGGGGTCCTCGCGCAGAACCGCCCGCAGCGCGTTATGGAACGACTTGGTGTCCTGTCCCAGCTCGCGCTGATTGATGATACTGAAGCGGTGCGTGTGCAGATATTCGATCGGGTCTTCGATGGTGACGATATGCACGCTCCGCTCCATATTAATCTGGTTAATCATCGCCGCCTGCGTGGTGGACTTTCCCGAACCGGTAGGTCCGGTGACGATAATCAGCCCGCGAGGCAGGCGAGTCAGCTCTTCCAGCACCGGCGGCAGGTTGAGCTCGCGGATAGTGGGGATACGGGTAGGGATCAGACGGAACGCTGCCGCTACCGCACCCCGGTCACGATATACGTTCACGCGGAAGCGAGCCATCTTGCCCAGCGAGTACGAGAAGTCCAGCTCCAGAGTGCTCTCGAATCGCTGGATTTGCTCATCGGTCAGGATATCGTACATGAGCCGCTGGGTATCCTGCGGTGTGGCTTTTTCATAATTTGTGGGTATCAACCTGCCGTCCACGCGGATGACAGGTGGAACGCCTGCGCACAGGTGCAGGTCGGATGCCCCCTTTTCGACGACGATGCGCAGCAGGTCGTCGATGTGTGCATCCTCCAGACTGCGCGGACGCACCACCGTTGCCGCGGAGGATGCGGCAGGTTGTCCTCCAATTGTCGGTTCGATATCGAACTGCGTCGTCTGCTCCACAGAAAGATCTGCCTCCCTTGGTGTAAGTTAGTGTCCTGCGGTGAAGACCACGCGCATCACTTCGTCCGGCGTCGTGACGCCTTCCAGTACCTTCAGCAGGCCGTCCTCGCGCAGCTCATGCATCCCGTTCGCCTTCGCGGCGTCGCGGATGTCCGCCAGCGGCGCGCGCCGGACGATCAGTTCGGCGATTTCGTCGTTCACGCGCATCAGTTCAAAGATGCCGATACGTCCGCGGAAGCCGGTATACCGGCACGCCTCGCATCCTCGCCCGCGCCACAGGGTAACCATCTGGTCGGGATGCTCCGGGCGGAAGCCGAAGCGGCGCAAATCGGCGGCAGGCACCTCATAAGGCTCTTTGCAGTGCGGGCAGAGGCGACGTGCCAGACGCTGTGCAAGGACCCCGATAACGGTTGCGGAAATCAGGTAAGGCTCCACGCCCATATCCACCATACGGATAACCGCAGAGGGCGCGTCGTTGGTGTGCAGGGTAGTCAACACGAGGTGTCCGGTCAGCGAGGCTTCAATCGCGATTTCAGCGGTCTCCAGGTCGCGCATCTCACCCACCATGATGATGTCCGGGTCCTGGCGCAGGAAGGAGCGTAGAGCGTTGGCGAACGTCAATCCTGCTTTACGGTTGACCTGCACCTGGCTGATACCCGGCAGCTGGTACTCTACCGGGTCCTCGATAGTGATGATGTTTTTCTCGATAGAGTTGAGTTTGTGGAGCACGGAGTACTGGGTAGTGGTCTTTCCAGAACCTGTTGGACCGGTGGAGAGCACCATACCGTTCGGTTGCACCACCAGCTCCTCGAGTTGCGCCTGCACTTCTGCCGTGAACCCCAGCTTCTCCAGACCGATGAGGATGCTGGTTTTGTCCAGGATACGCATGACGATTTTCTCGCCCATGCCGGAGCTGAGGTGCACGGGGATGGACGAGACGCGCAGGTCGTAATCCTTGCCCTCTACGCGAATGGGGATACGACCGTCTTGCGGGAGGCGTCGCTCCGCGATGTTCATCTCCGCCATAATCTTGTAGCGGGAAATCAGCGGAGCCTGGATATACTTGGGCAGGGTCATAATCTCATGCAGCACGCCGTCAATACGGTAGCGGATGCGCACACCGCGCTCTTGCGGTTCCACGTGAATATCGGATGCACGCTCTTTGACCGCCTGCTGGATAATGGTGTTGGCGATGCGCACAATAGGCGCTTCTTCTGCCACGCGGGCAGCGCTTTCCACATCCTCTTCATCCACGTCCATGCCCACGCTAATCTGCGCCATGTCCGCCTTGATTTGCGCCAGCATTCCACCGCCAACGGGTGCAGCCGCTGCTTGCGATTCTGGCTCCGGCGCTCTGCCTACCACCGACTGGTAGGCGCGGTTGATGGCGTCGTCGATAGCATCCGCCGCCGCCAGCGCAGGGCGAATGGTGCAGCGCGAGACCAGCCGCAGGTCGTCGAACGCCAGCACATTGTTTATATCCGACATAGCAACGGTCAATACGTTGCCGTCTTTGAGGATAGGCACTACCTTGTGCTGGCGGGCAATGCGCTCCGGGACGACGTTCACCGCGCTGGGGTCGATAGTAAAGGTGTTCAGGTCGACAAAAGGCACCCCCAGTTCCTGGGCGCGCGCCTCCGCCACCTGAGCAGGCGTCGCCCACTGGTTATCCACCAGTATCCTGCCCAGGTCACCGCCCGAGCTGCGCTGGATTTTCTGTGCCTGCTCCAGCTGCTCGCGCGTGATGTATCCTCGCTCGACCAGATACTCGCCGAGACTCTTTCGTACGGTTGCCATCGCTCTCACCCCGTTTGTTCAATGCTTACCCACGCCAGGGGCAGGTGCACCCTGTCGGAGACCAGATTAATGATTCCACGCTTCCCAGACAAGCGATTATAGCACGTCGTCACAAGATGCGCAACCTCTACACGACCTGCCCTGCAAACTCCATGCCCAGCGCTTTTCGCACAACCTGTTCCATCACATCCACAGGCGGATACTGCCCGGTCCACAACCGGAACGACTCCGCGCCCTGATACACGAGCATTTTTACGCCGTTCAGGGTGGCACATCCTCTTTTTTGCGCCTCGCGCAGTAGTCGGCTCACCGGCGGGTTGTAAATCAGGTCGTACACCAGCATATCCGGGTGCAGCCCTTCCAGCGGGATGGGCGGCATCTCTTCGACGTGAGGATACAGTCCAAGCGGGGTGGTGTTCACCAGCACCTGAGACCGTTGCATCACCTGTACCACCGCCGGATCGCTGTACTGCAGGGCATGTGCCTCCGCTCCCAGCTCCCACAGCATCTGCGCTGCCCTGTCGCGGTGACGGCTGACCACTGTAACCTTTGCGCCCACCTGTATCAGTGCGTTTGCCACCGCTCGCGCTGAGCCTCCCGTGCCCAGCACCACAACCTCCAGGTTCTCGTCAAGAGACACCCGCTCCGATTCCAGTGAGCGCAGAAAGCCGATACCGTCGGTGCTGGTGCCATACAACGCACCATCCTCACGTCGGCATACGGTATTCACCGCGCCTATTTGCTTGGCTACCTCGCTCAGTTCGTCCATCAACGGCGGAATCAGCTCCTTCAGCGGCACGGTAATATTCGCCCCCCGGAAGCTCATAGCACGCAACCCCGCCACGGCTTCCTGAACGCTCTCGGGTGGGGTAAGCAGGGGAACATAAATCCAGTCCATGTTCAACGCGTCGAACGCCGCGTTGTGCATCGCCGGTGAGAGGCTATGCTCTACCGGATAGCCCATCACGCCCACCACTTGTGTCCGCCCGGTAATCACTCTCACGAACCGACTCCCCCTCTATTCCTTTGACGTTAGAATGGTTTCGTGGGTTCCCGCGCTCTGCTTCAGTACACCTGCCCGCCGATACGCCCACAGTAATATTCGCTCTACAAGGCGACTTACCTTCGTGCCGATAAACTCACGTCGCGCCATCGGCAGCACCAGTATCGTACGCATTCCCATCCGGTTGCCGCCCCATACATCGGTGAAAATCTGGTCGCCTATCATCACCGCCTGCTGTGGAGTGGATTCCAGTTGCTCCAGTGCCTGGCGCAATCCATAACGGCGCGGCTTGAACGCCTTCGGCACGTAAGCGATGCCCAGCTCCTTCGCCAGAATCTCCAGCCTTCCCCGGCGACGTGTGTTGGAGACCAGGCACAGGCGCAAGCCAGCGTCCTTCATCGCCTCCACCCACCGCCGCACCGTGCCCGGCACATCCACCTGCTGCCAGGGTACCAGCGTGTTGTCCAGATCCAGCAGCACCGCCTGAATGCCCTGCTGCACCAGCCTTGCCGGATCGATGTCGCTCACGCTGGGAACCACCTCATCGGGGCACCAGCGCAACCAGCCTCGTTTGGTCATGGTGTTACTCGTGTTCTTTCCGCTCGCGCCCGCGCAACGGCAACATGATGTTCCTGCAGCGTGCGCGTGAAGATATGACTGCCGTCGGGACGCGCGACATAGTACAGGTAGTTCACCTGCGCCGGACGCAGCGCCGCCTCGATACAGGCAATGCCCGGATTGGCAATCGGACCGGGCGGTAACCCCTTGCGCCTGTATGTATTATAATCGGAATCTACTTCCAAGTCACGATAGAGCACACGCGGTTTATGTTTGCCCAGAGCGTATAAAACGGTGGCGTCGATCTCCAGCTTCATCCCCCGTCGCAGACGGTTGCGGATGACGGCGGAAATCAACGCTCGGTCCCCGGGCACCTTCGCCTCGCGCTCGATCAGCGAAGCGATGGTGAGAATCTGATGAAAGGTGAAGCCCGATTGCTCTATCTCGGAACGGTATTTCTGGTAAACCTCCCTGTCCAGCAGGGAGATCATGCTCTGTATCGCGGCGCGTGCGCCCGTACCGCGCGGCAGGCGGTAGGTATTGGGAAAGAGGTATCCCTCTAGGTTCTTCGGCAAGGGAAAAGAGGCGGTAAAGGTATCGCCCTCCTGTGTTGCCACGCGCAGGAACTCTTCCGCATCGGCAACGCCACGCTCTTCCATCAGCTGCGCAATCTGCTGCACCGTGTAGCCTTCGGGGATGGTTACCCAGCTGGTTGCCACACGCCCCTCGGCGATGAGGCGAGCGATAGTCAGGGGCGACATGCCGGGGCGCAGTTCGTACGTGCCCGGCTTCAGGCGAGCGCTCCAGCCCTTGAGACGCACCGCCCACTCAAAGGCACGCGCGCTGCGGATGATGCCAAGCCTCTGCAGCTTCTGCCCAATCTGGCGGGCGTTCATGCCGGGCGTAATCCGTACCAGCCGAAGCGAACCCCGCCCCATCGGCTGGAACTGCCACCAGAGCCATCCTCCTGTCGCCACCAACGCCAGCAGTGCCAGCAGCCCCCCAGCCAGAAGCCATCTACGGGATATTCTCTTCACTTCCATGCGTCCCCGCCAAACGCCGGCTCAGATACCTTTCCAGAATGAGCGCAGCGGCGACGGCGTCCACGCTCTGCCTGCGCTCCCCTCGACGCACATCCGCTTCTCTCATACGCCTGTCCGCTTCCACCGTGCTTAACCGCTCGTCTGTCAGCACAATCGGTAACTCGAGCACATTGCGCAGTTGGGAAACGAAAGCCTGTACCTTCTCCGCCGCCTGTGCCTGTTCTCCTCGCAGAGTGATGGGCAAGCCGACTACTACCGTTTCCGCCCCGTGCTCGCGTGCCAGCTGCGCGACACGCTCCGCATCTCTCGCTGCACTCTGCCGCTGTATCACCGCCAGCGGCTGAGCCAGTATGCCTGTTTCGTCGCTCACCGCCACGCCGATACGCCGTTCCCCTATGTCTAACGCCAGCACCCTTCCCATCGCTTTCTCCTTATTGTACCGCATTGTACCGCAGGGAGTGGGCGATGGCAAAGAGGGTGGATTATCGTATCGGATAAGGATGCCGCCAGAGCTGGCAGATGACGAATCTCTGAGGGAAACAATCCGAGCTGTGGAGAAACAATGATAAAAACCATACCCTGAGCGAACCACTACTCTTGGAGGTATCCCATGCGAGCGGTTGCCCTGACGGTATTAACGCTGTTGTCGTGTCATCTTACTGCCGCTTACACCCTCTCGGCGGAAAACCCCTTCTTGCGCATTCGGGTGGAGGGTGGCTGGCTGCGCGAACTGCAGGTAGACCCCTCCGGCAAAGGAAAATACGTTCCCTCGCGCTGGCTCGGGCTGGCAGCAGGAGACGAAGCGGTGTTGAACATCCCGCCGACGGGCGAAGGGCGCGTGCAGGGAAACCGGCTGGTATGGCGAGGAGCCACCCTGTTGATTCCGCGCAAAACCCTCGCTACCACCGAGCGCAAAGAGGCTCTGCGGCTGGAAGCCGGGCACACTCTGGCGCAGGAGTTCGAGTTGAACGAGCCCGGGCTCACTGTAGTAGAGGTCAACTGTCCCACGTGGTATACCTCCGACAGCGGCATGACGCTGAGCCTGTGGAGGCTGGAAGGCGGCTCATGGCGCGAGGTTGCCCGCCAGCGATTCACCAACGTGCAGGACAACGGGTGGGTTCGGCTCGTTGTGGCTCCCCAGCCTGCCGGCCGCTACCGCGTGCAGATGAGTGAGCCGGTGGGCACTATTGGCTGGTGGAGCACACCCGAACGACGCTTGCCCCACTCCGTTCCCCTGCGCGACGGTCAACCCGCAAACGAAGGCGAACGGTGCGTGCGTTTGATACTCTTCGATGCCCGGCGGGTGGACGTGGTTTATACTTTATTGCGCAACCGACTGCAGGTGACGGTGCAAGGAGGTGAGGTGAAAGAGTGGGTGCTGCTCACCCCGTGGAAAGCAGAGGGAACTGACGCTACCAACCCACAACGCATCCTCTTTCGCCGCTTCTTCTCGGACACGGGCAGATACCTGCCGGTAGAGCAGCTCAAGCGGCGCGACGGATTAGAATGGGGCATGGAGGCGAACGACTGGCTGGAGATGACCGGCAACGGCACTGCCGACTACCGCTGGCGCAACCTGAACGGCGAACTGCGCTGGCAGATGACCTCCGACCGCATGAGGCTGAGCCTGCGTACCGCGGCAACGCTCACGCTGGACGTGCTCCCGCATGACGAGCGACGGTTGCCCGCGTTCTACCCGCGCTTCTTCAGCTCCGATTCGCGCCTGGATGCCCTGCTGAATCGCTTCTACTATGAACGTGCCTTCAGCTGGCCCCTTGCCCCCGCGCTGGCGGACTGGATGGAGTGGCTGGCGCGCACGCGCTACTGGGTTGCACTGCCCGGCTTGCACGCGCGCGAGCGGGCGCACCTGCTGCACTACAAGATAGACGAGGACGGCTACGTCTACACCTGGGGTGACCGCAAGGAGTGGCCCTTCCCCGACAACGAGAAATACGACGCTCGCCACTTCACGACTAACGCCAATTTCATTCTCGGTTGCTGGCGTTACTATTGCTGGACAGGCGACAAAGAGTTTCTCCGGCGCAACATAGGGCGCATTCGCCGCGCGATGGAGTGGCAGTTGAACGAGTGCAAAGGCGCGGAAGGGCTGTTTGTGGACAATAGCCCCGACCACGATGGAACCACCAGAGGCGTGCATTCCAACTACTGGGACGACATCCCCTTTGGTCACCTGTCCGCCTACGAGAACATCTATTTCTATGCCAGCCTGCTGGCGATGGCGGAACTGGAAACGGTGATGCAAGGAGTGCGGGTACCCGATGCTCCTCCTGCACGCTTTCCCGCCGCCTACCGACAGCTGGCACAGCGGATGAAGCGTCGCTATGACGAGACCTTCTGGAACGAGTCGGCGGGACGGTACATCGGCTGTGTGGATATTCACGGCAACCGCCACGACTACGGCTTCACCTACGTCAACACCGAGGCGCTGGCGTACGGGCTGGGCGATACCGAAAAAGCAAAGCGCATTTACCACTGGATGGAGCATGAACCTACCGCTACCAGCAAGCCCGATACCTATTTCTTCGAGTTCGCGCCGCGCGTGAACACGCTGGACTGCTCGGGGTGGTGGTATCTGGAGGGCAAGGCGGAGATACCCTCTCAACCTTTCGACACCCACTGCGAGAACGGCGGCGCCATCCTGTATACCTCCTTCTTTGACCTGATGGCGCGACATCGCTGGCTGGGTGCAGACAACGCCTGGCAGCGGCTGTGGGGCATCCTGCGTCGCTACGATCAGCCTGATCGCCTGTGCGGGGGCAATCCGCTGTACTTCGGCGGCAAACCGTATACCAACGGCTGGGCAGTCGGAACCGACATCCCCTTCCCCGAAAGCGGACTGGTTCCTACCTTCTTCCTGTACGGCTTTCTGGGAGTAGAGGCGCATGTAGACGGCTTGCACATCTCCCCGAAGCTGCCGAAATCGCTGACATTTGCCGGTGTGCGCAACCTGTCCTATCGGGGATTGTTGCTGGACGTTCGTGTGCAAAGAGAAGACAAAGGTTATCTCGTCAGCCTCGCCTGCGCACAACCGGGGTCTCGCTTCCGCGTGCAGAGGCGCGTGCGCGAGGGGGAAACGTGGATATTTCGCCAGCCGCCCGCGCCGGTGCGCTTCCCGGACATTACTAAACTGGTTGGTGTGGACTGGCGTGCGGAATGGATATGGTTGCCCGGTCGGTGGGAAACGCCGAATCTCACCGTCTACGCCCGGCGCACTATCGAACTTGCCGTCAAGCCAGCCGAAGCCACGCTATGGATTACCGCCGACAATCGCTATCGGCTGTGGGTCAACGGCGTCTTTGTCGGTGAGGATGCTGACTTTCGCAAAGCAGAGCGGTATGAGGTAGCACGCCTTTTGAAGCAGGGCAGGAACGTGATAGCGGTGCAGGCGGACAATGCCGACGGACCGGGTGGGCTATTGCTGGAGATGCGCCTTCGCCTGCCGAACGGGCAAACAACATGGGTGACCACCGATTCCCGCTGGAAAGTGACCGACAGCCCCGCGCAGGGCTGGTATACCCTCTCCGCCGATGATAGCAACTGGCTCCACGCCGAATCGCGCGGCAGGGCGCCCGTGTTCCCGTGGGGCGTGATTGAGCGGTAGCATCGAACCGACTTTGGATGACAAAGCGCGGCTCCGTCCGCCGGTGTGGGAAGGCATCCTTATCCCTCGCCCACTGGTATGCATGGGGCTTTTGTGGTAAGATAGAGTGCATTACCTTGCCAAGCGGACATGGTGATCGATGCCGGATTGCACACCAAACAGCGTAGAAGCACAGGAGACCGCTGCTGCCCGGGCGATGCTACCCCCTGCCTTGCGCACGCAGGAGGTCGTTTCATGGCAAGCAATTGCCCACGACGTGTGGAGCATCAGCATTCCTGCGGTGACCACCAACCTGTTGCAAACCACCAACGCTTTTCTGGACCGCATGTTCGTCGGACGGCTGGGGCGTGATGCGCTGGCGGCGGTAGGTGTGGCAGGACAGGGCATGTTCCTGTTGATGGCAATCTCTTTCATTGTGGGCACGGGAGCCACTGCGCTGGTCGCCCGATTCGTCGGTGCACAGGTGCTGGACGATGCCCGCAAGACGCTACGGCAGTCGCTCACTCTCAGCGCGCTGATGGGCGCAGTATGCATGGTCGCGGGGTATCTGCTGGCGAAGCCTGCCTTCGGGCTGATGGGCATGGAGCCTTCCGCCGAACGCGCTACCGTCACCTTTTTCTCCATCGCCCTGCTGGGCATCGTGCCGCTGTTTGTAGGGCAGGCGCTGGGGGCGGTCTTTCGCGGTATGGGTGATATGCGCACGCCGTTGAAAGTGATGGTAGTGGTCAACGCCGTGCATATTGTACTGGATTTTGGGTTGATTTTCGGCGTGGGACCGTTCCCTCGCCTGGGTCTTGTCGGGGCGGCAACCGCGCTGAGCACCTCGCAGTGGTTTGGGGTAGCCATGTTCTGGTTCGCCCTGCGCAGGCACCCGGTGATGGGCGAGGCGGTGCGCTTCCAGCGGCTGGAGACGGCGTGGGCGAAGCGCATCGTGAACATTGGTGCTCCCGCTTCACTGCAGGCGCTACTGCGTATCACCAGTATGCTGGGCTATACGCGCATCCTTTCCGCCACCCCGGAGGGAACCGCCGCCCTTGCCGCCCTGCCTATCGGCATGACCGCCGAGTCCATCGCCTTCATGCCCGGGCTGGGATATAGCATGGCGGCAACCGCACTGGTAGGACAGAGTTTGGGAGCGAAACGCGCCGATGTCGCCTCACGCTACGCATGGATGTCCACCGGGCAGGCTTGCCTGATTATGACGGTGATGGGCATTGTGTTTTATGTGCTTGCCTATCCCTTCGCCCACTGGTTCACCCGTGACCCTGTGGTCATCGGGGTTGCAGCGGACTACCTGCGCATTAACGCCTACAGCGAGCCGTTTCTCGCTCTGGCGATGGTATTATCCGGCGCGTTTCAGGGCGCGGGGGATACGCGCACGCCCACGTGGATTACCTTCGTCACCATGTGGCTGTTCCGGTTGCCGCTTGCCTACCTGCTGGCGCTGAGCCTGGGCTACGGCACGCACGGCGCGTGGTGGGCGATGGCAGCATCGGTGATTGCTTCAGGGCTACTCACCGCGTCCCTCTTCCAGCGAGGATCGTGGAAGAGGGTGAAGGTTTGAGGCAAGTTCGGCTTGCAGTGGTACAAAAATTGTGCCGAGAGCGTTTGGAAACCCGTCTCAACGGCAATGACCGTTGGTTTGTCAAACTGCAGTCTTGTGATGTGATGGGTTCTCTTCTGCCATCGTGCAGTCTTTCCACCATTGACGAACTTTGAACAAATAAATAGAGTTATGTTGCACTACCGGTCTGGCAAGGTTCCTTCCTGGGGAATGCGAGGCTTCTACCGAGCCGTTCGGTTTGCGGTCGCGACGGAGCGCGACCCTCCGATCCAATCGCGTGGAGGGCGAGGCTCCTGCCGAGCCGTCTTGTCATGCTGAGCGCCAGCGAAGCATCTCAGAGTAACGATACAAAGAGATTCTTCGCTTCGCTCAGAATGACAGGGAAACCAGTTGACAAAAATGTTTATCTATGCTAATATCACGGTACAACCCAACCAGACATGGTAGATCTCGGGATGGACACCTGTTACAGCACCACCTTCCTGACCACCCCTCAGATTTATCCTGCCTGTTGGTGACATCTTTTCATTAAAAGGAGGGATTTCCCATGCGTGCTACACGCACGGTGGGGATGCTCTTCTTGCTTCTGTGCTGCATGGGGAGCGTCCTCGCGCAACAGCCTTTCACCTACCAGGGAATGCTCAAAACCTCTGGCATCCCTGCCAGCGGCAACTACGACTTCCAGTTCTCACTGTGGACAGCAGTTTCGGGTGGCTCGCAGGTGGGCTCCACCATCACGCGCATCGGCGTGAGCGTCGGAAACGGACTGTTCACCACCGAGCTGGACTTCGGGTCTGTGTGGGACGGCAACGAGCGGTATCTGCAGATAGCGGTGCGCCCTTCGGGAAGTGGGGTGTATACCACCCTTTCCCCTCGCGTGAAGGTGAACCGCGCTCCGTATAGCCAGCTGGCTTTCGGCGCGTTGAGTGTGCCCTGGTCGGGCATTGTGGGTATGCCAGCGGGCTTTGCGGACGGTGCGGACAACGACACCACCTATGCCGCCGGGGCGGGTTTACAGCTGGTAGGTAACACCTTCTCCATTGCCAGCGGTGGTGTGGTGTCGGCGATGCTGGCGGACGGCTCGGTGAGCACGACCAAAATCGCCGACGGTGCGGTGACGACGGCGAAGATAGGGGATGGTCAGGTGACGGATGCGAAGATAGCGAGCGTCTCGTGGAGCAAGGTGACGGGTGCGCCCAGCAGTTTTCCGCCGGGCGGGAGTGCCGGTGGCGACCTGAGCGGGAGTTATCCGAACCCGACGGTGGCGAAGATTCAAGGTCGTGCGGTGGCGAGCACTGCTCCATCCGCAGGTCAGGTGCTGAAGTGGAACGGCAGTGCGTGGTCGCCCGATACCGACTTGCGCGACGCCTTCTGGCAGGCGTCCGGGAGCGACATCTTCTACACTGCGGGCAACGTGGGCATAGGCACGAGCAGTCCAGGTTTTCCCCTGCATGTGCAGACCGCCACAGGCGGCAGGGCGATCTATGGGGTTCACACCGCCGCCAGCGGCATTACCTACGGCGTGTATGGGCAAAGCGACAGCACCTCGGGCAGAGGCGTCTATGGCAATACAACCGCCTCCAGCGGCGTCACCTACGGCGTGTATGGGCGAAGCGCCAGCACTTCGGGCACAGGCGTCTTTGGCTATGCAACCGCCACCAGCGGCAATAACTATGGCGTGTATGGGCAAAGTGACAGCACTTCGGGCACAGGCGTCTTTGGCTTGGCAACCGCCACCAGCGGCGCCACCTACGGCGGTTGGTTTGCAAACACCAGCCCTGATGGCGCTGGCGTCTATGGCTACGCATCCGCCACCAACGGCACCGCATACGGCGTGTACGGGCGAAGCAACAGCAGTGATGGCTCAGGCGTGTATGGCCAAGCTCCCAGTAGGGGCGTGGCAGGATTCGCCACCGGCCCCTACGTCAGCGTCGGCGTGCGGGGGGAAAGCGCTGGCACTTTGGGCATGGGCGTCAAAGGCCTGGCGTCCGCCACCAGCGGCCGTAACTACGGCGTGTGGGGGGAAAGCGCCAGCACTGAGGGCTTTGGCGTCGTTGGCAAGGTAACCGCCTTCAGAGGCACCACCCGCGGCGTGTGGGGGGAAAGCGACAGCCCTGATGGCTATGGTGTGTACGGCATGACATCCAGCGGAGGTTCAGGCTATGGCGTCTACTCCTGGGGGCGGTTCGCTGCCACCGGCACCAAGTCGTTCCAGATGGACCATCCGCTCCGCCCCGAAACCCACTACCTCAACCACTTCTGCACCGAGGGACCAGAACCCTACAA
>Ga0101941_1000288_pt1 | contig 105764 bp, 111 predicted proteins | sample DewCreD2012metaG_3_FD_75242 | JGI IMG/M metagenome (GOLD analysis project Ga0101941, IMG submission 75242) | Hot spring sediment bacterial and archeal communities from British Columbia, Canada, to study Microbial Dark Matter (Phase II) - Dewar... ... | reverse complement strand
ACGACTCGTAGACGGTGACGGAGTGGCCGCGCTTGGTCAGCTCCTCGGCCACGGCCAGCCCGGCGGGGCCGGAGCCGACGACGGCCACGGCCATGCCGGTGGGGGGCGCCTTCTCGGCCGGCCGGGGCCAGCCGCCCAGGACGCGGCGCTGGTAGTCGGCCACGAAGGCCTCCAGCTTGCCGATCTGGACCGGCGGCTGGGGGCCCAGGGCGCCGGGGCGGATGGCGAAGCCCACCACGCAGGAGCCCTCGCACAGGGACTCCTGGGGGCAGAGGCGGCCGCACATCTCGGGAAGGTTGGAGGTCTGGCGGAAGATGTTGGCCGCGCCCATGACGTCGCCCTGCTCCAGCAGGTAGAGGGCCTGGGGTATGTTGTTGCCCACGGGGCAGGCCTGCTGGCAGGGGGCGTCGGGGCAGTGGATGCAGCGCTCCGCCTCCAGGCGGGCCGTCTCCAGGTCGAAGCCCAGGAAGACCTCGTCCCAGTTGCGCACGCGCACCGCTGGGTCCTGCTTGCGCACCGGCTGGGCCGGTATCGCCAGGCGACGGTGGTTGTCACAGGGCATGACCGCGCTCCTCGACCCTGCCGTGTGGTGGTTGGCTGCTATTGTATCAGGACGGACGGCGGCAGGGGAAGCCACCCGGCCGGCAGCGGCGCGGCGGCGGAGGGAGTCATAACGTGTCACCAAAAGCGTTGACCAGGATGAATGGTATCGCCTAATATCGGGCCAAAAATCGTCGGGGGAGGTAAGTCATGCGCTGGCGACTTTTCGCCCTGCTGGCCCTGGTGGCCGTGGCCAGCATCGCCGCCGGGCCGGGCCGTGGCCACGGCGGGGCCCAGACCGATACCCGCTTCGAGGTCTGGGCCATGGACCAGTCGGACACCCATCCCCAGGGCGGGGGCCTGCTCTACATTTGGCAGGGCGCCGACATCACCCGCCGGCCCGACCAGGCGGTGCCGGAGGTCATCGACCTGGCCCAGGCGGCGCAGGAGGCCGGCTGCCCGGCGGGCAAGTTGCCCCACATGGGGCAGGCCAACGCCGGCGACCCGCCGAGCCACTTCGTCCTGGCCAACTTCGGCTCGGGCAGCGTGTTTTTCATGGACATCGCCACGCGGCGGGTGGTGGGCTGCGTGGACCTGCTGGGGATGGGGGTGGCCAGCAACCGCACTCACGCGGCGATGCCCACGCCCGACAACTCCATGGTCATCGTGGCGGACATGGGCTTCACCAACCGCCTCACCGGCTTCGTCCACAAGATCAGCACCGACTACAGCCGCAACCGCTACCGCTACGTGGAGACGCTGGACCTGGCCCCGTACCTGGACGAACTGGGGACGACCCAGGCGCGGGCGGTGTGCGCCAACTTCACGCCCGACAGCCGCTTCGCCTACGTCACCATGCAGCAGGGCGGCGTGCTGGTGATAGACCTGGGCCGGCCCAACACCCGTAGCATGCGGGTGGTGCACGTGTACCCGGCGTCGGTGGTGCCGGCGGAGGGCTGCGGGGCCATCCCCTTGCCGCCGGACGGCTGGCGCCTGCTCATCAACAGCGAGTCGCGGGGCAACCCGAGCCTGCCCGACCAGATGTACATCTTCGACGCCAGCCGCGCCGCCCAGGGCATCTTCCCCGACCCGGTGGTGATCCCGCTGCCGGGCGAGGACACCCACGGCGCCTTCTACTGCACCGACGACCGGGGCAAGCTGTACGCCTGGACGGTGATGCGCTTCAGCAACGACCTGAACATCGTGGACGTGGACGCGGGCCAGGTGGTGCGTACCTACTCGCTGGTGCGCGACTTCCTGCCCGACCCCGCTCCCGACGGCCTGGAGCTCATGGGCGGGCACGCCTTCATCACCCTGCGCGGGCCGAAGCCCCTGAGCGCCATGACCACGCACGAGAACCCCGAGCGCAAGCCTGGCGTGCTGGTCCTGCGAGTGCACCCGAGCTGCCTGAACTTTGACTTCGACGTCAGGGACCTGGCGCCCATGGTGGACGACCGTACCACTACCCTTATGGACGGGACGGTGGTGCCGGCCTCGGACCCCCATGGGCTGGACGTCATACGGCGCTAGGCAGCGGCCGGGAAGAGCGCTGGGCGGGGGGCTTGCGGGCCCCCCGCCCAGGCTTCGGGGGTGAGCGGCGAAGGAAGGGAAGGTCACGGGGCCCGCGGCACCAGTCCCCGGCCGCGGGCCAGCAACTCGGTCATCTCCGCCTCGGGCAGGGGGCGGCTGAAGAGGAAGCCCTGCATCTCGCGGCAGCCCATGCGGCGGAGGAGCGCGGCCTGCTCCTCGGTCTCCACGCCCTCGGCGATGACCCGCAGCCCCAGGGCCTGCGCCAGGGTGACCACCGAGGCCACGATGGCGGCGTCGGCGCGGTTGCCCACCATGTCCCACACGAAGGAGCGGTCGACCTTGATGACGTCCACGGGCAGCATCTTCAGGTGGCTCAGGGAGGAGTGGCCGGTGCCGAAGTCGTCGACGCACACCTGCACGCCCATGCCACGGAGGCTCAGGAGCAGGGAGATGGCCCTCTCCATCTCGACCATGATGGCCCCCTCGGTGACCTCCAGCATGAGGTGGCTGGGGGAGAGGCCCGTCTCGCGGAGCACCTGGGCCACGACCGAGGCAAGCTCCTGCCGCATCTGGCGCGGCGAAAGGTTGACAGAGATGAAGAGTGGCCCCGCGCCCGCTTCCTGCCAGGCAATGGCCTGCCGGCAGGCCGCCCGCAGCACCCACTCGCCCAGGGGCACGATGAGGCCGCTGTCCTCGGCCAGCGGTATGAAGGCATCGGGGTAGAGGACGCCGCGCTCGGGGTGGAGCCAGCGCACCAGCGCCTCCACCCCCACTATCTCGCCGGTCTCCACGTTGACGATGGGCTGGTAGTGGAGCACCAGCTCTTCCCTCTGTAACGCGCGGTGGAGGTCGCTCTCCATGGACAGGCGCTGGACCATGCCGAGGTCCAGCAGGGCGCTGTAGACCTCGTAGGTGTTGCGGCCGCTCTCCTTCGCCCGGTACATGGCGATATCGGCGTTGCGCACCAGCGTCTGGGGGTCTTCGCCGTGCAGCGGGAACAGCACGACACCGATGCTGGCGGTGACGTACAGCTCTCGCCCCTCGAGCTCGAAGGGCATCTGCATGACGTCGAGCAGGCGCCTGGCCGCCTCCTCCACCTCTGACTCGCGCTCCACGTCGGGCAGGAGGACGATGAACTCGTCGCCGCCGGTGCGGGCGAGCGTCTGGCCGGTGTCGATGGCCTGCCCCAGGCGCCTCGCCACCAGGCGCAGGAGCTTGTCGCCGAAGGCGTGCCCGAAGGAGTCGTTGACCAGCTTGAAGCGGTCCAGGTCCAGGAACAGCACCCCCACCTGCAGGCCGCGCCGCCGGGCCTGGGCCATGGCCATCTGCAGCCGGTCTTCGAACAGGTGGCGGTTGGGAAGGCCGGTGAGGGGGTCGTAATAGGCCATCCGCCAGATGGTGTCCTGGGCCTGCTGCAGGTCGGCGATGTGACGCTCCAGCTCGCGGTTGCGGTCGATGAGCGCCTCCGTCATGCTGTTGAAGGCCTCGGCCAGGGAGACCATTTCCTCCGGGCCACGCACCGGGGCCCGCACCGACAGATTGCCGCCGGCGATGGCGCGCGCGGCCCGCCGCAAGGCCGCCAGTGGCTCCAGTATGGACTTCTGGAACACGCTGGCGGTGATGGCCGCTACCAGCAGGCTGAAGCCGCCCAGCGCGGCCTGGATCAGCAGGGCCGTCCAGGTGGCCCTCTCCGCAGACTGCCTCTCCAGGGCTACCATGGCCAGCCAGGCATCGCTGGCGGCGCCGAGTTCGGCGGCGATGGCGTCCGACTCCGGGGTGAGCTGGCGGCCCATCTCGATGGCGCGGAACAGGTCGCCGCGCAGGAACTCCGTGGACGCCCGCTCCACACCGTCGTGGAACGCGTCCATGCGCGCGCCCAACTGCTGCAGGAAGGCCACATCGCCCCACAGGCCCAGGGAGGCGGCGATGCCGCGGGCGGCCTCGACCGCATTGCGGCTGGCCGTGAACTCCCGCTGAAACTGCTGGAAATAGGACTCGTCCCTCAGAAAGGTCATGGAGGCCAGGGCAGTGGTGGCCTGGAGGAAATGGCTGTGCGACTGGGCCAGCACAGCGCTCGCCTGGGACAGTTTCTCGATGTCGTGGAGGTGCCGGCGGTGCTCGTTGGAGTAGTAGACCGAGGAGACGGTCATGATGGCCAGGGCACAGCTTATGAGGAAAAGGGCGAGGCGCGCGCGTCCGCGCGAAGACCTGGGCCAGAAGAGACGCAACACCCTCCAGGGTCTCGCCCCGGGAACTACTGCCATCCCAGGGGGTAGATGCTGCCGGGGGGTCAACTGTTACATCAGTTGACGCATTACAGCGACAGCTTGCCGGGGTTCAGGATGCCCCTGGGGTCCAGGGCAGCCTTGATGGCGCGCATCAACTCGAGGCCCAGGCCGTGCTCGCGCTCCATCAGGTGCAGGAGCTTCAGCCCCACACCGTGGCACTGCTCCATGGAGCCGTCCATGTCCTGGGCCAGCATCAGCAACTCGTCCACGGCAGCGGCCAGCGCCTCGGCATCGCCCTCGGGCTGCAACATCACCACGTCGAACAGGCCGGGCTTGCCCCAGATACCGTATTCCAGGGGCATCACGTGTCGACGAGACAGCACCTCCTGACAGCGCTGGCGGTACTCCAGCACGCGGGAGGGGGGCAGAGATACGTGAACGTAGTCGAAGCGAGCGCCCGGGGCCGGTTCTCGCGGCCTGCCCCGCCGGCGCGCACGGGCGAACCGCAGGGCGATATCGTGGCGGTGTTCCCAGAACGACTCCGCCTCGCGTCGGGGCAGGGGCCTGCCCCCGTGGGACTGACAGAGCTGCTGGGCTCGCTGGCGCTGGGCCTCCACCTCTTCCCGAAACCCCTCGAACACCAGGTAGAGCTTGGCCCCCGTCGACACGGGCGCCGATGTGTCCGCGCCAGGCTCGAAGTCTTCGCCATAGTCCAGCACCGATGGCGCCAGGCCAATGCCGTACATTTCCATGATGGCCGCGAACCCCGCCTCGAAGTCGGGGAAGTCGTATGCGGCCAGCTCTCTCGCCTCCGGCCGCGGCGGGCAGCGCAACACCGCTTCGGTGACGATGCCGAAGCAGCCCTCGGTGCCGATGAACAGGTGCTCCAGCTCCAGCCCCACCGAGCGCCCCTCCACGGCCCGAGTGCGCAACACCCGGCCATCGGCCAGCACCACTGTCAGCCCCAGCACCTGGTCGCCCATGGAGCCGTAGCGCGCTACACGGTAGCCCATGCCATTGGTGGAGATGGCGCCGCCCACGGTAGCAATGGGCAACGACCATGGGTCATGGGCCAGCATCAGCCCGTGCCGCGACAGCTCTTCGTCCAGGCGCTCCAGCACCACCCCGGCCTCCACATGCACCGTCCTGTCCTGCCGGCTGATGGCCAGAATGCGGTCGAGGCCGCCCAGGTCCAGCACCAGCGAAGGGCGGACCGGGATGGCGGCGCCCATCACCCCCGTGCCGCCTCCGTAAGGGACTACCGGCAGTCCCCACTCATGGGCCCGGCGGACCACCGCCGCCACCTCCTCGGTGCTGCGCGGGCGGGCGACGAGCAGGGGCTGCGACCGGACCTGGTCCAGGCCGCGAAACCCCCGGTTGGGGCCCAGTGCATCCCAGGCATAGCGCTCCAGGTCCTGCGGGTCGAGGGAAACGGCAGCCCGGCCGATCATGTCGGCCAGGGCCTGGGCCAATGAACCTGCGTCCACAGTCACGCCATACACCTCCAGGGCGATTATAGGCCGACGGGGAAAGTAAGGGCAGGGCTAGGAGCCAGAGCCGGCGCCCGATGCCTGGGCCAGGCCACCGTCCCCACCCAGAGTGGGCACCGGCTGCTGGTAGGCGAGGCGGTACAGGCGGGCATAGAGTCCACCGCGGGCCATCAGCTCCTGGTGGGTGCCCTCCTCCACGATGCGCCCCCCGTCCAGGACGACGATTCGGTCGGCACCCCGCACCGTGGACAGGCGATGGGCGATGACGAAGGAGGTGCGGCCCTGCAGCAGCCGCCGCAGGGCGCGCTGGAGCAACGCCTCTGTCACGGGGTCGACGCTGGCCGTGGCCTCGTCCAGGATCAGGATGCGCGGGTCGGCCAGCAGAGCGCGCGCGAAGCTTATGAGCTGCCTCTGGCCCTGGGAGAGGTTCTGGCCTCGTTCATGGAGGTGCGTGTCGTACCCGTGGGGCAGGCGGGCGATGAACTCGTGGGCCCCCACCGCCCGCGCCGCCGCCTCCACCTCCTCGTCGCTGGCCTCGGGACGGCCGTAGCGAATGTTTTCCCTCACCGTCCCCGAGAAGAGGAACGGGTCCTGCAGCACCACCCCCAGCCGGCGCGTGAGGGAACGTCGGCTGATGCGGCGTATGTCCACCCCATCGATGAGCAGCTCGCCTGCGGTCACGTCGTACAGACGAGCCACGAGCGACACCAGGGTGCTCTTTCCGGCGCCAGTGGGCCCCACGATGGCAACCATCTCGCCCGGCCGCACTTTCAGGTTTATGTCGTGCAGCACCTCCACATCGGGCACGTAGCGGAAGTGGACATGGCGGAACTCGACCTCGCCGCGTATGTCGGGCAGGTCTACGGCGTCGGGGGCGTCGACGATGTCGGGCCTGGTGTCCAGCACCTCCAAGATGCGGGCGCCCGCGGCCATAGCCCGCTGGAGCTGCGTGTACTGCATGATCAGGTTGCGCACGGGCTCGAACACGCGCTGGACGTACAGGGCGAAGGCCACGAACTCGCCCAGCTCGAGCTGGCCGTTCATCACCCGCACGCCGCCGACGCCGATGACCAGGGCCGTGGCCACGGCCACAAGCAGCTCCACTACCGGCATGACCGCCGCCGTCAGCCGGCCCGCCTCCACGTTGGCCGTGAGGTTATCGGCGTTGATGCGGTCGAAGCGGCGCAGGTTCTCCTCCTCCCGGGTCAGGCTCTGGACTACCCTCACGCCGGAGACGTTCTCCTGCAGGTTGGCGTTGACGATAGCGATAGCCTGCCTGACCCGCAGGAAGGCGCGCCTCGCCCTCGCCTGCCACACGGCCATGGCCACCACCAGCAGCGGCAGCACCGAGAGGGCCACCAGTGCCAGCACCACGTCCTGATAGAACACGAAGAAGATGACGATGGCCACGCCCAGGAACTGGTAGAAAATGTCGTATACGCCGGTGGTGATCAGGTCCTGCAGGGCGGCGACGTCGTTCTGCACTCTCGACATCACCCGGCCTACCTGGTTGCTATCGATGAAGCGGACCGACAGCCTGAGGATGTGCTCGAACAGCTGCAGGCGCAGTCGCAGCAGCACCCGGTGGCCCACGTACGTGGTCTGGAGCTGTTGCACGAACTGGGCGCCCCAGGACACGGCCGCCAGGGCGAGCACGATGCCTCCCAGCGCCAGCAGCCCCGCCACATCGCCGCCCTGCACGAAGCGGTCGATGGCCCTCCCCACCAGCCAGGGTTGCGCCTGGGTGGCCCCAGCGGCCAGCACCAGCGCCAGGAAGGCCATCAGTACCCGCTTCTTGAACGGGGCCAGGTAGGGGAGAAAGCGGCGCACCACCGTGTGATCGTAAATGGTGCCCGGCCCCTCCTCCTCCCAGGCATCGGGGGGACGGCGGATGGCCGCCAGGTGGGCGCCCGTGAACCCGCCCCACATGCCCATCTCAGGCTCCTCCCGCGGTCGGCTGGGGCCCTCGGGCCACGGGCAGGGCCTCCTCCTGGTCCCGCAGCTCCAGTTCGTAGATCTGACGGTAGAGGCCGTCCCGCCGCAACAGCTCCTCGTGGCGCCCCTGCTCCACTATGCGTCCGTCCTGCAATACCAGCACCTTGTCGGCCAGCTTGAGAGTGCGCAGGCGATGGGCGATGACGAAGGTCGTCCGGCCCCGCATGAGATCCACCAGCGCCTCCCAGATGAGGCGCTCCGTCTCCGCGTCCACGCTGGAAGTGGAGTCGTCAAGGACCAGGATGCGTGGGTCCCTCAGCAGGGTGCGGGCGATAGCCACGCGCTGCTTCTGGCCGCCCGACAGGGTGATCCCCCGCTCGCCGACCCAGGTGTCGTAGCCCTCGGGCAGAGACACGATGAAATCGTGGATGCGGGCAATGCGCGCCGCCCGCTCGATGTCCTCCTGGGTCGCCCAGGGCGCCCCATAAGCGATGTTGTCACGAATGGTGGCCGAAAACAGGAACAGGTCTTGCTGTACGACGCCCACCACCCGCCGCAACGACTTGAGCGTCACGTCCCGCACGTCCACGCCGTCGATGGTCACTCGCCCACTGGTCACGTCATAGAAACGCGGTATCAGGTTGACGATGGTCGTCTTGCCGCTGCCGGCCGGGCCCACCAGGGCCACCACCTGGCCAGGGAGGGCCTCGAAGCTTATGCCCCGCAGGACCGGCGACAGGGAGTCGTAGGAAAAGTGGACGTCTTCGAAGCGCACGTGCCCCCTGACGTCCCTCAGCGCCAGGGCTCCTGGCTTCTCCTTCACCTCCGGCTGGGCGTCCAGGACCTCGAAGATGCGCTGGGCGGCCGACAGGGCACGTGAGTACACCCCGACGATCCAGCCCAGGGCACGCAGGGGCATCTGGATCAGGGTGAGATAGAAGAGGAAAGCGGTCAGCTCTCCCACCGTCAGCCGCCCCTCGATGGCCAGCCACCCGCCGTACAGAAGTACCAGCCCCTGCGAGAGCATCCACAGAAAGGAGATGAGAGGGCTGTTGTAGGCCTGGATGCGCCCTGCCGTGTACGCATCGTCGAACAGGGCCTGGGCCTCGCGACCGAAACGCTGCAACTCGTAGTCTTCCCGGCCGAACACCTTCACCACCCGGAACCCGGCCAGAGACTCCTGCAGCAGGCTGGTGAGCTCCCCCATGCGGTTCTGGACACGGAGCCACAGCGGGCGCAGGCGCACGCTCAGGGAGGCGGAGCGCCAGAAGACCAGGGGCGATACCGACAGGGCCACCAGCGCCAGGTGCCAGTTGCTCCAGAACATGAGCGCAGCCGCCGCTACCACCACGCCCGCCAGATAGCCCAGGCGGAGCACGCCGAACTGAATGAACAGGCGGGCCGCCTCCACGTCCTGCGTCGCCCGCGACATCAGTTGTCCGGTCTCCGAGCGGTCGTGGAAAGAGAAGGAGAGACGCTGGAACTGGTCGTACAGGCGGTTACGCAGGTCGTAGGCCACCCGTTGCGAAGTCCACTCGGACAGATACTGCTGGCCGAAGGCGAAGAGGCCCCGCGCCAGGGCCGCGCCCACTACGGCCAGGGCCGCCACGACCAGCACGCGGGTGCTGGGACTGACGACGAGACGCCCGTCCAGCACCCGCACCCCCAGGCCGAAGTCCACCGCCCAGCGCACGAGCTGAGGGCTGGCCAGCCCGAAGCCGCTCGCTCCTCCGATGCAGAGGGTGGCCAGGGCCACGTGGCCCTTGTAGGGGGCGAGGAACCGGAGCAGCCTGAAAAGGTACATGGGCCGGCGTCCTCGGCATTATAATGCATACTTACCTTAACGTCAAATGTCGCCGGACCTGCCCCGGAGCAGACGCCTGGAGGCGTCCCCCGCCTGTTCCGGAGTGCTGCCTGTGCTAGAATGGCCTTGCACCATGAAGGCCACGAGCGTGCGGCGTCTCGTCAGGCCCATGACCCTGGAAGACGTCCCGCAGGTAGAGGAGATCGAGCGCGAGGCCTTCCCCACCACCTGGCCACCCTCCGCCTTTCAGCACGAGCTGCGTCACAACCGTATCGCCCGGTACCTCGTGGCGGTGGAGGAGCCGGAGGAGGCCACCGACGAGCGGCCGGAGCCACCGCCGGAGCCCGGCCTGGCCCGGCTCCTGGGCGGGATGTGGCGCGCGCTCCGCGCCCAGGGCGAGGGCCGCGAGCGAGTGGTGGGGTACCTGGGCATCTGGCTTCCCGCCGACGAGGCCCATATCATCGCCGTGGCCGTACGTAACAGTCACCGCAGGCAGGGAATAGGCGAGCTGTTACTCCTGGCCGGGCTGGAGCTGGCCCGCCGCGAGGGCCGGGCCCTGGCCACCCTGGAATGCCGCGTATCTAATCTGCCTGCGCAGGCCCTGTACGAGAAATACGGGTTCAAACGCGTGGGGCTGCGACCCCGCTATTATTCGGACAATATGGAGGACGCGTACGTTATGGCGCTCGACGGGCTGGACACGCCGGCGGTCGCCCGCCGGCTGGAGGAGCTGCGGCACCTCTATCTTGCCCGCTGGGGGGATGTCCAGTTCCGGGTGGGCGCCTAACAGGAGGTGCCAGGTGGCTTCCGCCGTGCAACAGCACGCCATCGCCAGGTTGCGGGAACAACTGGAAAAGGTGCCCTGGCTGCGGGGGCGCGGCCCCGTCTCGTACCACTACGGCCAGTGGGTGGACTCCACCCACCATGTCCTCGTCACTCTGTTCGGGGAGGACTCGCCCGAGGCCAGGGGCTTCCTGGACATCGTGGGCACCGGTGCCAACGAGCGGGGCTGGGGCGTGCCCCTAGCGCCCGACCACCAGTGGGGCCTGCGTGCCCGCCTCGCCCGGGCCGAGAGGTACCTGCAAGAACTGCTGCAACGCCTGGAGAGTCAGGCCTGAGCCCGGGACGGACCCAGCACGCCCTCCTCAGTCAGGGCCACGGCCGGGAAGGCGAGGGGCGATAGGGCGTCTCCCCCTCGGAGCTTGCGCTCGTCATCGTAGCCCTTGCCAGCCGGGCTGCGGTAGACGTCCGCTGCCTCCGCCTCAAGGTCCACCAGCCACGCTTCGGCGATGCCGTGGCGGGCATGCAGAGGCGCCTTCGCCTGGCAGTCGTAGGCAGACGACGACTCGGCGACTTCGACGATGAGCGCGGCGTTCTCCTCTGTCGGGTGAGCAGTGCGGGTACCGCTCGGTACGGGGGTGCAGCAGCACGATGTCGGGCTGTGGCTGCGAGCGGGCCCAGGACTATGGGCCCCTGAACGCGGACACAGCTCGCCCCCTCAATTGCTCCCACGGTGCGCTAGCCAGGGGACCGATGCAGCCCCGGTGCGCGGGCCTGATAGACGCCATGTCCCCGATCCCCTCATCGATGAGCTCTACCCTGTCGTCCTCGCCCAGGATGCCGACACGGGCCATGCGCCGTAGTTGTCAGTGCTGAAGCGGTGCCGGAGGAACACGGTCACGGCCGACCCTCCCCTTCCCGCTCGAGCGCTGCCGCCGCCACGGCCACCACCTCCGCCGCCACGGCCAGCGGCAGGCGAGAAGTCTCCACCGCCAGGTGGTAATGATGGGGGTCATCGGGGTCGACCTTCCAGAAGCGCCGATAGAACAGGTGGCGGCCGCGGTCAGCCTGGGCTACCTGGCGGGTCGCCTCGTCCAGCGAGAGCCCTTCGCGCTCGGCGTAGCGCTGTACGCGCATCTCCTTGGGCGCCAGGGCCAGCACGTGCAGGGCGCCCGGGAAGTCGCGCAGGACGACATGGCTGCCACGGCCCAGCAACACCACGTCGCCCCGGTATGCCAGCTCCTGGAGAATGCCCGTGAGAACCTTCAGGTAGAGAGCGTCGTCCACCTCCAGCTCCTGCCCCTCCTCCATCTGGGAGGCCATCTCGGTGTAGGTGCGGGAGAAGATGACTTCCAGTCCGGTGCCGCCAGCCAGGGGGTCGGCGCCCAGGAGGGCGGAGCGCTCCAGGAAGCCGCGCATGAGCTGGGCCAGGCGCTCGCGCAGGCCCAGGCATCGCTCGTCGCGCTCCGCCACGCGCTCCACGCGCACACCCAGGCGGCGGGCCGCGTCCACGAGTATCTGCTGGTCGACCAAGTCCAGCCCCAGCTTCTGGGCTACCAGCAGCCCCAACTCGCGAGCGCCCGATCCCACAGCGCCGGAAACGGTTATGATAGGCATCCTTCTTCGCCTCTCCTCGTAGCGACAACAGGATAACTCGTGCGGACCACCTTGGGAACTGGCATGCCGGCTCGGCTACAATGGCCTGCGGGACGCACATGCCTGCGCAAAAGGGCTACAGGCTGCCACTGTCGTACATCATTCGCTTTGCCGTGGCGGTGCTCACCGGCAGACGCCGCGAGGTGGGGCGGGACGCGGCGGCGGTGCTGGCCCGCTCTGGCCTGAGGTGCCGGATCGACGGGGCGGAGCGCATACCCACTCGGGGGCCCTTCGCGCTCATCGCCAACCACTACGAGCGCCCGGGGCTCAAGGTGTTCTGGGGAGGGATGCTCCTGACTGCCGCCGTGTGGGAGCGTCGAGGGCAGTCGCCCCGCTGGCTCATGACCAGCGAGTGGTACAACTATCGCCTGGGCCCCGTGCCCGTGCCCGTCTGGCTGCTGCGCTGGCTTTTCCGCCGTCTGGCCAGCGTCTACGGCCTGGTCATCGTGCCGCGGGCGCGGGAGCGGGGCGTAGGGCGGGCAGCGGCGCTGAGGGCGGTGCTGGAGGCCGTGGCCACCGACCCCCGGCCCATCGCCCTCTTCCCGGAGGGCATCGGCACTGGCCGGCTACTGCGGCCTCCCGAGGGTGTAGGTCTGCTACTGCTGGCCCTGGCCGAGCGGGGCGTCCCCTGCCTGCCCGCTGGCCTCTACGAAGAGGAGGAGGGGACGCTGGTGGCCCGCTTCGGTGAGCCATTCCTGGCCCAGGCTGCAGGGGAGAAAGAGGAGCGCTTTCGCCGCGCCCGCGACGAGGCTATGCTGGCCATCGGCCGGCTGCTCCCCAGAGGCCTGTGGGGCGATTACACCGCCGACCTGCAACGGCTGCTGGAGAGAGGCCAGCATTTGGCCTGAACGGTGGGGACGATGGCGGCCCGCGACGACCTGCCGGCCATGCCTCTGCTGGACCGGCTGCTGTACGCCTCGGCCAGCTTCGGAGGGAACGTCCTGTCCCGTTCCCGCGACCTGTGGCTCATCTACTTCTATGCTCCCCCGCCCGATGCCGACATACCCCGGCGGGTGCCGGTGCTGGTGCTCGGGGCGCTGCTGCTGGCGGCCCGCGTCATCGAGGCCTTTGACGACCCCCTCATCGGCTGGTGGAGCGACCGGACGCGTAGCCGCTGGGGGCGGCGCATCCCCTTCGTCCTGTTCGCCACGCCGTTCTATGCCCTTTTTGCCGCGCTCCTGTGGACGCCGCCCGACCCGGGCCAGAGCGCCCTCAACGCCGCCTACCTGTTCATCGTCCTGGAGGCGTTCCATCTATTCAGCACTCTTTCGGGCGGCCCCTTCGAATCGCTCCTGCCGGAGATAGCGCCCCGCTCCCAGGACAGGGTGAGCATCGTCACCTGGCAGGTGTTCTTCGGCACCATCGGCGCCTTCGTGGCGCTGGTGGTGAGCGGCATCATCGTGGACGTGGCCGGCTTCCAGGCCATGGGAGTGACCATGGCCGTGCTGGCCTTCGCCTCGCGGTACATCGGGCTTGCCGGCGCCTGGCGTCACGCGCGCCGCGATGTGGAGCCGGCCCGCATCGACTTTCTGCAGGCAGTCCGCTCGACCCTGGCCAACAGCCAGTTCCGCGCCTTCCTGCCCACCTTCATCCTCTTCAACGCCGCCATCTCGCTGCTCACCTCGGCGCTGCCCTACTGGGCAGCGGTGGTGCTGCTGGGCGGCCTGAAGCCCGAGATAGCCCGGGTGGAATCTGGACGCGAACTGGCGCTCCAGTTGGGGCCGCTGGAATTCGGCGTGGGCGTGGGTACCGCGGTGGGGCTGCTGACAGGGGCAGCTATCGTGGTGGTGCTGGCCTCGCTGCCCCTGGTCTATCAGCTCTCGGTGCGGAAGGGGAAGGCGTGGGTCTACTCGCGCGCCCTGCTGTACGGCTCCCTGTACATGCCCTGGCTGGCCTTCATGGGCTTCATACCCGGCGTGGACCCCTTCCTGCAGGCGCTCCTGTTCGTCGCCTTCATCGGCGTCCCTATGGCTGCCGTGTACACCTTCCCCAACGCCATCCAGGCCGACATTGTCGACTACGATTACCTCCTGACCGGGCAACGGCGCGAGGCGATATACTACGCCACGCAGGCCACCCTGGAAAAGATCGCCTCGGCGCTGTACCCGGCGGTGCTGGCGGTGCTGCTATCGCTGGGTGCCAGCGCGGAGAATCCCCTGGGCATCCGGCTGGTAGGCCCGGTGGCGGGCCTAGCCTGCCTGTTGGGCCTGGTCACCTTCCGGGCCTATCGCTTGCCCGATCAGGTAACGCCAGAGGCGGTGCAGGGACGGGGGCTCAGCGTGGAGCGGGCCTAGTCCGGGGCGCGCGTGGGCGTGGGGCCCGGCGTGGCAGTGGGGGCAGCCCCCGGCGGCCCGAATATGATGATAACCTCGTCGCCGTCGTGGGGTATGTAGTCCTCGAAGTCGGCCCGGGGCTCGTTGTTAACCCACACCTGGACCTGCCCGGGCTGGCCCTGGAAGGGGCCTTCGCCGCAGGGGTCGCCGTTGCGGTAGACGTGCGTATCGCCAGGGATCTGTAGCATGTTTTGCGACAAGGCGCCGCCGGTGCCCAGGGCCCTGCCGGCGTACTCGAAGAACTTGACCAGGCGCGCCCCCCTACCCTCCTCGGACGCGTTCTCGGGATGGATATGGATGTACCCGTCGCCGTGCGTGTGGACGCCGCCCGGGAATGTGGGCAGGTTGGGCTGGCGCACGCCACAGACCCAGACCTCGTAGCGGGCGTGCCAGTGGTCGCCGATACGCGGGCTCACGGCCCCCGCCTCGCGGAACAGGACCAGCCCCAAGAAGATGGCCAGCACCGCGACCGCTATTACGACCACCGGTAACCACGGGGGAAGGTAGAGGGTGATGCCGGGGCGGGGCGGAGGGCTGGCCTGCCGACGGGCCGCCGTCTTGGGCTGACCGCGACGCCAGAAGGCCAGGGGGCTGGGCTCCTGTCGCCGCTGCTGGGCGCGTCGCGACCGCCGTCGCTCCCGTCGGGTCATCGGGGAGCCCCCGAGGGCTGGCGATAGTGGCGGTCGAGCTCCTCCACCTTGGCGACGTTCTCGGCCTCGGTGGGGTCGGGCTCGGCGGAGAACCAGGCGTCCAGGATCTCCTTGGCGACGGCCTGGGAGGTGGAACGCAGGCTGAGGCAGAGAACGTTGGCCTGGTTCCAGGCGCGGGCGCCACGCGCAGTCTCGGCGTCATGACACAGAGCGGCACGAATGCCGGGCACCTTGTTAGCAGCGATGGAGACGCCGGTGCCCGTCCAGCAGAAAAGGATGCCTTCGTCGGCCCGGCCGCTGGCTACCCTCTCCGCCACCTCGCGAGCGACATCGGCCCACTGCAGGGGCTCGCCCGCGAGGGGGCCCACCAGCTCCAGCTGGAAGCCACGACGGCGCAGCTCCTCCACCACGTAGTCGGTGAGGGGCGTACGCTCGTCGCTTCCCACCGCCAGCCGCATGACCGCCGTCGCCTCCTCTCGCAGACTACATTATATGGCGGCCCCATCCGCCAGGCCAGAAAGCGGGGCCGCTGGCAGCGCGGGCTGCCTACACCCGAGCGGGCCGCGTTACCGCCGGTCGCTCGTCCACGAACAGGCGGGTGCGGTGCACCCTCCGCGGTGGCGACTGGAAGCCCAGGGCAGCCACCACCTGCTCGGCACGGCCGGCCGTCTGCTGGTCGGTGCGGAGCCGCATCCCCAAGATGAACGCCTCCTCGCCTTCGCCTTCCAGCCACAGGTCGTAGACGAGGGCCCTCAGGTCGTAGCGCCGCACCTGGCCCTGGCGCAGGTGCTGCCACGGGAGGGAGTGGGCAGCCAGCAGACGGCGGATAGCCTCCTCCGTCTCCTGCCGTGTCCTGCCCTCGGCCGCCACCTCCACCCGGTACTCGGCCCAACGTACCTGTGACTGGAGCGAGGGGGCCCTGAGCCCCACCTCTCGCACCGCCACCACCTCCGTGCCCGGCACCACCTGAGCGTTGACCGACCGCAAGAAGTCGCGCAGGGACACCCTCTGGGTGAGAAAGACATCCATCAGCTCTCCCGAGGAGGTGACCCCCACCGGCAACGGCGAGGCGAGGGACAGGCGGGGTGTGGGACTGGCGCCACCGGAATAGGCCAGGGGCATGCCGGCCCGCCGCAGCACCCGCTCCCAGTAACGCATGAGATCCAGGTGGGTGATATACTTGACCGACTCCCCCCGCTGGAAGGTGGCGCGCAGCCGCTGGGCGGTCATCTCGGCGGCTCTTCCCCCGGAACGGCGCTGAGCTTGGTCACTGTCACTTCCTCTATCTTACGCCCGGACATGCGGGTCACGGTGATGCGCAGGCCGTTGTACACGAACTGCTCCCCTTCCTGGGGTACCCGCCCCAGGTGGTCCAGCACGAAGCCCGCCACCGTTTCGTAGTCGCCTTCGGGCAGGTCGAGGCCCAGCTCCTGGTTGGCGTCGTCGATAGACATGCCCCCGTCCAGGCGATAGGTGCGCTCGTCGACGGTGACGAACTCTTCCTGGGCGGGCCTCAGCTCGTCGCTGACCACCCCCACCAGCTCTTCCAGGAGCATCTCTAGGGTGACGACGCCGGCGGTGCCGCCGAACTCGTCCACCACCACCGCCATCTGCTGTCCGGAGCGCTGCATCTCCCAGAACAGGTCGCCCACCCGCTTGCTCTCGGGCACGAACAGGGCGGGCCGCATGCACCAGTCGATGACGCTGTCCGGGGTCACTTCGCCCTGGGCCAGTCCCTTGAGCACGTCCTTGATGTTGACGATGCCGACCACGTTGTCAACAGTGCCGTCGTAGACGGGAAAGCGGCTGTGGGGCTTCCGCACGAAGACGCGGTAGAACTCGCCGATGGTGGTGCCCCGTTCCAGCCACACGACCTCGGTGCGGGGCACCATCACCTCGCGCACTCGCCGTTCGCCGAAGCGGAAGACCCTTTCCAGCAGCTCTGCCTGGCGCTCCTCCACCGCCTCCTCCTCGGCGGCGATGTCGATGAGCGTGCGCAGTTCCGCCTCGGTGACGGTAGGGGTCACCCCCATCCGCTCTCCGAAGAGCAGGCGGGATATCCAGGCCGGCGCCGCCGAGAGGGGTACCACGATGGGCCGCAGCAGCCACATCACCGCCGCCACAGGGCGGGCCATCAGTAGGGGGAACGACTCGCCGGCATGGGCGGCGAGCACCTTGGGCAACACCTCGCCCAGCATGGCCAGGCCCAGGGTCATGAGTCCCGTGCCCACCACTAGCCCCCACACCCCGCCCACCGACTGGGCCGCGATGAAGCTGCCGGCGGTGGAGGCCACGATGACCGACAGGTTCTGCAACACCACGATGAAGGTAAAGAACCGCTCCTTGGCCTGCTGCAGGTGGTAGAGGGCGGCCGCCGCCCGGCTGCCCTGCTCCATCAGGTGGCGGACGCGGATGCGATTGGCGCCCACCACCGCTATCTCGATGCCGTTGACCAGGGAGTAGGCCAGGACGGACACGCCCAGGGCCACCGCGGCCACGTGGATGGGGACCCCGCTCACCTCCAGGGCATCGGTCTGGGGCTGGGCGAGAGTCCAAGGCTCGAAGGAACGAAACGGGAGTTCCATCGCTGGTCGCCCGGGCGAGGGCGCGGGGCGTCAGCGTCCCCTGGTGGTAGCCCTGTCCGCCAGCCGCCGCGCCGCCGTGTAGGGGTCTATCTCCCGCTGGGCCACCGCCTCCACCAGCTCCTCCAACCTGCCGTCCTCCCGCGCCAGCCGTAGCGCCTCTTCCCACAGGTGGCCGAAAAGGGCATACAGGAGGCGCCGGCGGGCCCGCTCCCGCCCCACCTCGCGGCCGGCCCCGGTCGTCTCCAGGTGCCTACCGTGGGCATCGATGGCCTCCACCAGGTCGCCGATGCCGTCGCCGCGTATGGCCACCGTCCGCACGATGGGCACGCGCCAGCCGTCCTCCTTGTCCAGGTTGACGAACTCCGCCAACTGGTTGGCCAGGATATCGGCCCGGGGCAGGTCCGCCTTGTTCACCACCAGGATGTGGGCGATCTCCAGAATGCCGGCCTTGATGGCCTGGATCTCGTCGCCGGTGCCGGGCACCGTCACGACCAGGACAGTATGGGCGGCATCCATCACCTGTACCTCGTCCTGGCCAGCACCCACCGTCTCCACGATGATGATGTCCATGCCCCAGGCGTCCAGCACGCTGACCACGTCCATGGTGGCCGGCGCCAGTCCGCCCACGGCGCCGCGGCTGGCCATGCTGCGAATGAATACGCCCGGGTCCGAGGTGAGCCCCTGCATCCGCACCCGGTCGCCCAGCAGCGCGCCCTGGCTGAAGGGGCTGGTGGGGTCTACCGCCACCACGCCGACGGTGCGCCCGCGACGCCTCAATTCCTGGGCCAGGGCGAAGATAAGGGTGCTCTTGCCCGAGCCGGCTGCGCCGGTGATGCCCACCACGTGGGCCCGCCCGGTACGGGGATAGAGGAGGCGCATGGCCTCCTTCCCCTCCGGATAGCCGTTCTCCACCAGGCTGAGCAGGCGGCTGAGGGAGCGGCGGTCGCCGGCCAGGGCCTTCTCCACCAGTTCGGGTACGCCTTGGGTCACGACCTCACTCCCGCCCCGCGCGGCTGCACGTTCTGGCGCACCCACTCCACGATCTCGGTGGTGGGGGTGCCCGGCCCGAAGATGGCCTTGAAGCCCAGCCGCTCCAGCTCGGGCACATCTTCCTGGGGGATGATGCCGCCGGCAAAGAGGACCACATCGTCCAGGCCGCGCTTCTTGAGCTCTTCCACCACCCGCGGGAACAGCTCCAGGTGCGCGCCCGAGAGGATGGACAGCCCCACGGCATCGGCGTCCTCCTGCAGGGCCGTCTCGGCGATCATCTCGGGCGTCTGGCGGATGCCGGTATATACCACCTCGAAGCCGGCGTCCCGCAGGGCGCGGGCCACCACCTTGGCGCCACGGTCGTGGCCGTCCAGCCCGGGCTTGGCGACGACGATCTTGACCTTGCGCTCCTGGGTCATGTTCGGCGACCTCGCTGAACGTTTTCTCTGCCTATATGTTACACGTCGGGCGACAGGAAATGAATTTCGGGCCCGGCCGCCCGCACGGCCGACTCGGGGTACCCCTCATCCCCGCAGGCAGGCCTGCCGGGGCCGGCGCAGCTCAGACGCGCTGTATCAGCAGCAGGGGGGCCCCGCCCGTGTGTTCGGGGGCGACGGTGGCAGCGCGGGTGCCCTCCTCCGGGCCCGGTCCAGGGCCCGAGACCTGCACTCCGGACTCGCGCAACCGTGCCACCAGGCTGTCCAGGTCGTCCACTTCCAGGCAGAGGGCCAGGATCCCCTCGCTGGCCTCGGTTCCGGGCAGGCGGCGGGCGGCCACGTCCGGCCGCAGCACCACCAGGGTCGTCTCCCCCACGCGGATGTGCCCCTCCTCCCCCTGCGCGCAGCCCATGGAGCGCAGCCCCAGGTTGGTCTCGTAAGTGGCCAGGGCGGCGTCCACGTCCTGGGCGACGATGAGCACTTGCCAGAGCCTGCGCACGCTCATGGCCCCTCCACTGGCTGGGCGAGTTCCACCAGCACGCCGTGGTGGGCGCGCGGGTGCAGGAAGCAGATGAGGCCGGCGAGACCCTGACGGGGCCGCTGGTCGACCAGCTCCACGCCCTTGGCCTTGAGCCCCTCCAGCTCACGGGCCACATCATCGGTCTGGAAACAGATGTGGTGCAGGCCCTCGCCTCGGCGAGCCAGGAAGCGGCCCACAGGCGTGTCCGGCCCCGTGGGCTCCAGAAGCTCGATCTCGCTCTCGCCCACGGTCAGCAGGGCCGCCTTCACCCCTTGCTCCTCCACCACCGACTGCTTGTGGACGTGCAGTCCCAGCAGGTCGCGGTAGAAGCGCAGGGCAGCCTCCAGGTCGCGGACGGCGATGCCCACGTGGTGCACTTTCTGGATCACAGCCCTTCCCTCCGTCGCCACTCCAGAATGGCGGGCATGTGTTCGCGGTAGTGGTCGATGGCGGCGTTGTGCAGGATGCGGTAGGCCACGCGCCCCTCCTCGAACCGGTCTTCCGGCACCTGCCGGGCGGCGGCGACGAAGGCGTCCTTGCTCGCCTTCAGCTCGGCCAGCATTTGCGGCCAGGGGGTGTCGGCATAGGCCTGGGCGAAGCGCGCGTTCCAGGCATCCGCATCGGAATAGTCCACGCCCTCCGGCACGGGCCGCTCACCCCGGGCCACTCGCTCCAGGGCGGCCGCCATCTCTCGGTGCCACCCGGATATGTGCGCTATGATATCGCGGACGCTCCAGGTGCCGTACCAGACGCGGGTGGCGGCGTCATCGCTGAGCCCTTCTACGGCCCGTAGCAGCTCCTGAAACCCCTGTTCCAGCTCTTGCAGAAGCTCCTGCTTGGCCATGGCACCCCCTATCCGTCCAGCGCTGCCGACTTCAGCGGTCCCGGTACCGGTACGAGACGGCGACTCGCCGCGTCCACGGCCAGCCTGGACATCTCCGGCGTCACCACGCCCGGCAGGGACTCGGTGCACTCGTCGCCGGAGAGCGCCGGCGTGGGCACCACCAGCCCCTCCAGCCTCGCGAGCACCCTGCCCATGCGATCGATGCGGGTGCGCCCGTGGATCAGCACGAGCTTCCTGTGCTCGTCGGGCCCGCGGCCCAGGGCCCGGGGCATGGCGGCTCGCGCCCACGCATACGTGGCGCCGCTACCTACCAGGGCCTGCGAGGACGCGGAGCTTCGACCGGGGCGGTCGGCCACTTTCAGCGTCACCCTGAGAGCGCCCATCGGCAACCGGCTCAGAAGACCATGAACTCCTTCTGCTCGCCGAAGACCCGCCTCAGAACGCGACAGATCTCGCCCAGGGTGACGTAGTTCTCGACGCACTCGATGATGACGGGCATCAGGTTGGCGTCGGAGCGGGCGGCCTCCTCCAGCACGCCCAGCAGGTGCTGGACCTTGCCATTGTCCCGCTCGTCCCTGACGCGACGCAGGCGCTCCAGCTGCCGCTGCACCACCTCGGGTCGCACGCGGAGAATGTCCTTGGGCGGCTCCTCGTCGTCGGTGCGGAAGCGGTTGACGCCCACCACCACGCGACGGCCGCTGTCCACCATCTGCTGGTAGCGCCAGGCGGCCTCCTGGATCTCCCGCTGCTGGAAGCCCATCTCGATGGCAGCCAGGGCGCCGCCCATGTCGTCGATGCGGTTGATGTAACGGACGGCCTCTTCTTCTATCTCGTCGGTCAGCTTCTCCACGTAGTAGGAGCCGCCCAGGGGATCGATGACGTCGGCCGCCCCCGACTCGTAGGCCAGTATCTGCTGGGTGCGGAGGGCCAGTTGCACCGCTCCCTCGCTGGGCAAGGCCAGGGCCTCGTCCCACGAATTGGTGTGGAGCGATTGCGTCCCTCCCAACACGGCGGCCAGGGCCTGCAGGGTCACCCGCACCACGTTGTTGAGGGGCTGCTGGGCAGTCAGGGTCGCCCCGCCGGTCTGGGTGTGGAAGCGCAACATCTGGGAACGGGGGTCCTTGGCCCCGAAGCGCTCCTTCATGATGCGCGCCCACAGCCGGCGGGCCGCCCGGAACTTGGCCACCTCCTCCAGCACGTTGGTGTAGGCGGCGAAGAAGAAGGACAGCCGCGGGGCGAACTCGTCCACCTGCAGGCCCCGGTCGATGGCTGCCTGCACGTAGGCTATAGCGTTGGCGAAGGTGAACGCCACCTCCTGCACCGCGGTGGAACCCGCCTCGCGGATGTGGTAGCCGGAAATGGAAATGGTGTTCCAGCTAGGCAGGTTGTCCTTGCACCAGGCGAAGACGTCGGTGATGAGGCGCAGCGACGGCCCCGGCGGGAAGATATAGGTGCCCCGGGCGATGTATTCCTTGAGGATGTCGTTCTGGACGGTGCCCCCGATCTTGCGCAGGTCGGCCCCCTGCTTCTTGGCCACCGCCACGTACATAGCCAGGAGGATGGAGGCGGTGGCGTTGATGGTCATGGACGTGGTCACCTTCTCCAGGGGTATGCCGCGGAAGAGTAGCTCCATGTCGGCCAGGGAAGAGATGGCGACTCCCACCTTCCCGACCTCGCCCTCGGCCATGGGGTCGTCGGAGTCGTAGCCGATCTGGGTGGGCAGGTCAAAGGCCACCGAAAGGCCCGTCTGGCCGACCTCCAGCAGGTAATGGAAGCGGGCGTTGGTCTCCTCGGCATCGCCGTAGCCGGCATACTGGCGCATGGTCCAGAGCCGGCCCCGGTACATGGTGGGCTGGATGCCACGGGTGAAGGGGAACTGCCCCGGATAGCCCAGGCTCTCGTGGTAGTCCCACCCGTCCATGTCCTCGGGGGTGTACAGGGGCCCCACCGGGCGGGCATAGGACGTTTCCATGGGGTCTTCCCGCTCCGGGAAGCGCTCTACCGAGGGCTTATAGACCTTCTCCAGCCACTCTTGCTTGCTGCGGGGCCGTTCGCTGGCAGACATGCTCCCACCCTGTGCCTGGCGAGATGTGAGGAGGGCACCGCCACGAGTGTAGACCCCCCGCGGGGGAGTGTCAACGCGAGCCTGCGGCGGCACCTGGCGGCCCCTGCTGAGGTCGGTCAGGCCGCTTCGGGCGGGGTCGTCGCAGCCCCGGCTCAGCCCCACGGCGGAGGCCGGGCAAGGTCAGCGGCCTTCGGCCAGGCTGAAGGCGCGCGGCCGGCGGGCACGCGGCCGTCACAGATCCGGGGCATTCTGTCTGGTGAGCGGGGCCGAGCCCCCTGTTTACAGTATTTTAACGGTCTTATCCCTAGCGCTTATCGATTTTGGAGTTAGAATTATAGACAACATAGGCAGTATAGGGGCATGCTAGTCTCCTCGTCGATGCGTCCGATGCCGGGGGGTGCCATGAGAGGGGGAAGACCCAAGGGAGGGCCCGCCCTAGGGAGAGCGTACGTCCTGCGCCGCCAGGACCTGACGCCCGAGCTGATGCGCCTGTGGCTGCAGGCGCCGCCCGGCTTTTCCTTCCGCGCCGGGCAGCACTGCACCCTGGTGCTGGAGAAACGGCTCGAGCGACCTTTCTTCATCGCCTCTGCCCCATGGGAGCTGCCGGTGCTGGAGCTGGTGGCGCGCTTGTTCCCCGACGGCGCCTTCTCCCGCAGGCTGTGGCGTCTGGAAGAAGGGGACACCGTGTCCCTGCGCTGGCAGGCCCACGGCCCCCTCACCTTTGACCGCCGCTATCGCTTCCAGGTCATGGTCGCCACCAGCGTGGGCGTGGCCCCGTTCATCAGCGTGTTGCGCGACCGCCTGCAATCGCCGTCCACCGGCCACCGGTTCTGGCTGCTCCACGTGGGCCGGGGCGAAGAGCTCGCCTACGGCCCCGAACTGCAGGCACTGGCATCGCGCCTGCCCGGCCTGCTGGACTACAGCTTCGTCCCCACCGCCCGCAGCCCGGAAGCAGCCCGCCGGGCCGGCTCCCTGATGCTCAGGGGCGTGAGGCGCTGGCTCGACAGTCTGTGCCTGGACCCGAGGCTGACTATCGTCTACCTCTCCGGCCGGCGGTGCCTTCTGGAAGGAGTGGCCCGCGACCTCGAGGACAGAGGCTGGCGCTTCAAATACGAGTTTCTGGACTGATCCGACCCGTCCCCCTCGCTACACGAGCAGGCATCGGGCAGCGCCCCGATCCCGGCTGCCTATAAGAGCCCCATCGATAGAGAAGGACCGTGCTTGACAGGTTCGACCGGGTGGTCTAGAATGGCCGCGGATTTGACTGGTCGGTCTAACACCGTGGCTGAAGCGACCACCAAGGCCCCCGTCCGGTTGCTGGTCAACGGTCAGCCGTACGAGCTGCTCGTGCCAGTGCACCGCACCTTGCTGGAGACCCTGCGCGAGGACCTCCAACTCACGGGCACCAAGCACGGCTGCGAGGTGGGGGAGTGCGGCATGTGCACGGTGCTGCTGGACGGCGAGCCCGTCCTCTCCTGCCTGACGCTGACGGTGGAGGTCGAGGGCCGCACGGTGACCACCGTGGAGGGGCTGGAGCGGGGCGGCGAGCTCCACCCCTTGCAGAAGGCCTTCGCCCAGATGGGCGCCACCCAGTGCGGCTACTGCACTCCGGCCATGCTGCTGACTGCCAAGAGCCTGCTCGACCGGTCGCCCAGTCCCAGCGAGGACGAGATCCGCGAGGCCCTTTCGGGCGTCCTCTGCCGCTGCACCGGCTATATCAAGATCATCGCTGCCGTAGAGATGGCCGCCCGCCAGATGGGCGCCCCCGACAGCGTCGCCTGAGGGACTCCCCATGGCCAGTGCGCGTCGCTCCCTGAACGTGGTGGGCAAGCCGCTCCCCAGGGTGGATGCATGGGGCAAGGCCACAGGCCGCACCCGTTACGCCGACGACCTGTCCCTGCCGCGCATGCTGTACGGCCGACTGCTCCTGTCCACCCAGCCTCACGCCCTCATCAAGCGTATCGACGTGTCCAGGGCGCTGGAGCTGGAAGGGGTGGTGGCCATTATCACCGGCCGAGATGTGCCTGTGCGCTACGGCATCATGCCGGTGGGGCAGGACGAGACCGCCCTGGCCGTGGACAAGGTGCGGTATGCAGGCGAGCCCGTGGCAGCGGTGGCGGCCCTGGACGAGGACACGGCCGAGGAGGCCCTCTCCCTCATCGAGGTGGAGTACGAGCCCCTGCGCCCCATCATGTCCATCGAGGAGGCGTTGCGCCTGCCGGAGCCCCGCATCCACGATTACGTGCCCGCCGGCAACATCCACCGCCTGGCATCGCTGGAGTTCGGCGACGTGGCGCAGGGCTTCGCCGAGGCCGACTACGTGCGCGAGGACCTGTTCTTCTTCCAGGGCAACACCCACCTCCCCATGGAGCAGCATTCGGCCCTGGCCTACTGGGACCCGGCCGAGGGCAAGTTGACCCTCTGGAGCTCCACCCAGACGCCGCACTACGTTCAGCGCGCCCTGGCCAAGGCCCTCGAGCTTCCCGAAAACCGGGTGCGGGTCATCGCCACGCCCGTGGGCGGCGGCTTCGGCGGCAAGAGCGACCCCTTCCACCACGAGATATGCGCCGCCAAGTTGAGCATGCTCACCGGCCGACCGGTCAAGATCACCCTCACCCGCGAGGAGGTCTTCTATGCCCACCGGGGCCGACACCCGGAGCTCATGTGGGTGCGCACGGGGGTGAAGCGGGACGGGCGCATCACGGCCATGGAGTTCCAGGCCTTCCTGGACGGCGGCGCCTACAGCTCGTACGGCCCCGCCACCACCTACTACGCTGGCACGTTCCAGACCATCACCTATCGCATACCCCATTACCGCTTCCAGGCGGTGCGCGTCTTCACCAACAAGCCACCCTGCGGGCCCAAGCGGGGCCACGGCACCCCCCAGCCCCGCTACGCCCTGGAGGTACACCTGGACAAGCTGGCCCACGACCTGGGCCTCGACCCGGTGGAGCTGCGCCTGCGCAACCTCACCGGCCCCAACGAGGTCACCGTCAACTGGCTGCACATCACCAGCAACGGCCTCAGGCAATGCATCGAGCGGGTAGTGGAGGCGTCGGGCTGGCGGGAGAAGCGCGGCAGGCTGCCCTACGGGCGCGGAATCGGCTTCGCCGTCAGCGCCTACATGTGCGGAGCGGGCCTGCCCATCTACTACAACGACATGCCCCACTCCGAGGTCCAAATAAAGGTCGACCGCAGCGGCAACGTCACCGCGTACTCCATGGCCATCGACATTGGCCAGGGCTCAGACACCGTCATCGCCACCGTGGTGGCTGAGGTGCTGGGCCTCTACCCCGAGGACATCAGGCTGGTGACGGCGGACACCGACCTGACGCCCATCGACCTGGGCAGCTACTCCAGCCGCGTGACCATGATGGTGGGGAACGCCGCCTATGAAGCGGCCCTGAAGGCCCGCCAGCTCATCTTCCGGGCGGCTGCGCGCGAACTGGGCGTACCCGTCCGGCGTCTGGAGGCCCGCGACCGCACGGTCTTCGACCGCCGCGACCCGTCACGGGCCCTGCCCTTTGCCGAGGCGGCCCGCCTCGCCGAGGCCCGCTTCGGCCTTATAAGCACCATAGGCAGCTACCGCCCACCCCAGCGCCTGGGCACCTACAAGGGCTCGGGCGTCGGCCCCTCTCCCGCCTACAGCTACTCCGCCTGTGCGGTAGAGGTGCAGTGCGACCCCGAGACGGGCGAGGTGAAGGTGGAGAAGGTCTGGCTGGCCCACGACATCGGCCGGGCCATCAACCCCATCCTGGTGGAGGGGCAGACCGAGGGCAGCGTCTACATGGCCCTGGGCGAGGTGCTCATGGAAGAGCAGGCCTTCCGCAAGGGGCAGCACCGGGCCCCATCCATGCTGGACTACAAGAGCCCCACCATCAAGGAGATGCCGCCCGTGGTCTCCATCCTGGTGGAGACGGACGAGCCCCGCGGCCCCTTCGGGGCCAAAGAGGTGGGCCAGGGGCCGCTGCTATGCGTCATCCCCGCCGTCGCCAACGCCGTCTACGACGCCCTGGGCGTGCGCATAGACGAGACGCCCATCACCCCCGAGAAGGTGCTCAAGGCCCTGGACGAGAAGGCCAAGGGCGGCCCCGGGCGGGTTGGGCCCGAGCGCAAGCCCGACTTCGCCTTCCGCGAGCCCACGCGGGTGGAGCGGCCCCCCGGCTGGCCACACTACCGGCCCCACGAGGAGGGCTAACGGTGCTCAGGCTGCCGCGCTTCCAGTACGTCCGGCCCTCGAGCCTGCGGGAGGCCGTGTCGGCCCTGGCCGACTGCGGGCCCCAGGCCATGCCCGTGGCCGGCGGCACCGACGTCTACCCCAAGATGAAGCGCCGCCAGTTCCTGCCCCGCTATCTGGTCTCCCTGCAAGGGGTGGCGGAGCTGAAGGGCATCCGCGGCGACGAGCGGGCCGGCCTGGTCATCGGCGCAGGCTGCACCCTCAGCGAGGTGGCCTCGCACCCGGTGGTGCGGCGGTTCTATCCGGGGCTGGCCAAGGCCATTGAGAGCATCTCCACGCCCGTGCTGCGCAACATGGGCACCATCGGCGGCAATCTGTGCCTGGACACCCGCTGCAACTACTACGACCAGACGCTGCCCTGGCGGGCGGCCCTGGGCTGGTGCATGAAGGCCCCTGACCCGGGCGGCTGGCCCATGGCCCCCGAGGCCGCCCCGGCCGAGAACCAGGTTCCCTGTCGCGTGGCCCCGGGCAGCCCCCGCTGCTGGGCAGTGGCGTCGAGCGACGGCGCGCCGGCCCTCATGGCCCTGGGCGCCCAGGCGCGCCTGGTGGGGCCCCGCGGCGAGCGGGTCGTACCCGTTGGAGAGCTCTACCGCGACGACGGCATGTTCTTTCTCGAGAAGTCCCAGGCGGAGCTGGTGGCCGAGGTGCTCCTGCCTCCCGCCGACGGCACGCGGAGCACGTACTGGAAGCTCAGGCGCCGGGGGGCGTTCGACTTCCCCGTGCTGGGGGTGGCGGTGGCCCTGAGCCTGGACACGGACGGCCGCGTCGCCTGGGCGCGCCTGGCAGTGACGGGGGTGGCCTCGAGGCCCCTCCTCATGGACGAGGCGGCGCGACTGCTGGTGGGCCAGAAGCCGTCCCCCGAGCTCGTCGAGGCGGTGGCCCAGGCCGTCTACCTGCCGGTGCGGCCGCTCGACAACACCGACTTCGCCCACTACTACCGCAAGCGCATGGCTGGCGTATACGTGAGGCGGGCGCTACAAGAACTGCTGGGCCCGGCCGCAGCGGCCTAGTCCCCGCCTTCGCCCCGCTGTCGGATGCGACCGAACGGGCTGCCGCAGCGGCGGCAGAAGTACTGCTCCACCATGAGCTGGGGGCCGAAGGGGGCGGCGCGCTCGACCTCGTTCGAACCGCACCAGGGGCAGGTCACTGTCTGACCGCCGCCTTCTCGAGGCGTCTCTGCAGGCGGTTCCATCGCTCCCAAGGCAGCTCCGCCCACTCCCAGCGACGATGGGCCAGGTCCCACTGCAGGCCCAGGGGCAGGCGGACGCCTACCTCCAGCAGCAGCGGCGCCACCCGGCCCAGGTACGACTGACGCCAGGCCTCGTTGTCGCCTGCTACCAGCCCCTCCGAGCGCAGGGCCTCGACCCCCGCTTCCCCGGGGGGCCCGAACCAGAGCAGCATCTCGGGCAGGAGAACGTCCACCTGCTCCTGCAGGAGGCGCCGCCCGGCCTCCGTCTCGCAGAGCGAGCGCACTCGGCCCTCGGCATAGGCCATGTGGAACGATTCCTCGTGCAGAATGCGCCCCACCCGGCGCGCCAGGGCCTCGTAGGACGAGCCGGACAGGTGCTCCAGCATGGTGGTGATGGCCGTGTCGATGAGGGCCAGGGCAGCCACGGCGTGGGGCCAGGCGGGCCACGGCGAGTCGACATAGCTGACGGCGTAGCGCCGCTGCCGGTCCTGCTCCCGCTCCAGGGGCTGGGGACGGTGGGGGAAGGGGAGCTCTTCCAGCAGCGGGTACAGGACACGGGCGTGTCCCAGCTCCTCCTGCACGATGGCTGCCGCCGAGACCCCCTCCTCCAGGCTGGGGGCACCGGCCACCCATTCCGAGAGCCGCCGGCCGAGATAGTACTTGTTGTCGGCCAGGACGACCACTAGGTTGACCAGGGCAGCCAGGGCGGCGTCGTTCTCGGTCCAGTCGCCGGGCATGGCCCTTATGTTTCCTCCTCTTCCTCGGCGGCCTCCTGACGCCGCAGCACCCAGTGCACGTCTGCCTCCGGTATCAACACCAGCTCCACCCAGTCCCGGCCGAAGAGGCGCATCGCCTCCTCCGGCGCGGCGGGCCCGTCCACCGCCTCCATGACTCCCTGCTGGCGCAGGGGCTCGGGATATTCCTTGCGCCCGAACACCAGGTAGCGGGCCATGTCCTTTACTCCGGCCGCACCACGGGGATGATGCTGCGGCGGGGCACGATGAACATCTCGGCCCAGCGGAACTCGTCGTACATGGTATGGGCGAAGACGGCGGCGTCTTTGACGCTGCGGGCCCGCACAGTGCCTACGTGCCGTGGCGGCTCCTGGGCCCGCTCGGCAGCGAAGACCTCGTAGTACTCCTCGGCGGCCGTGGCCATCAGGTGATCCCCAGCTCCCGCAAGGTGATGAGCCCCTCAGGAGTTATGTCGCGTACGCTCCAGGGCTCGAACACCTCTTCTACCTCCACCCGCCGCACGCCCGGCAGCAGCAGGAGCCGCTCCTGCACGTCTTCTTTTATCACATCGGTGCAGGGACAGCCCAGGCTGGTGAAAGTCAGGCGCACGTGCACCGTGTCGTCCCGAACCTCCACCCCCCGCACAAGCCCCAGGTCGACGATGCTGACGGGCAGCTCCGGGTCCATGACCTCGCGCAAGGCTTCCCGGACCTGAGCCGGGGTGGGCATGTCTTGCGCCCCCATCAGGCAGCCAGTGCCTCCCTCAACTGGCGGTGGCCCACCTGAAGCTGCCCTACCAGCTCCCGGTTGGCGGGGCCGCGGGCGCGCCAGCGCTGCAGCACCTCGTCCCAGGTGATGGGCCCCTTCTCAAAGTTCCAGCGCTTCTTTTCGGCGTCGAACTCGGCCGGGAAGGGGCACTCGATGACGTACTCCTCCCGTTCCGGGTCGTAGTGGGCGGGGACCTTGAGCCCCAGCTTCTCGCACAGGGGCACGGTGGCCGACATCCACTCCTGGCGGAGCTGGTCGTTGCTCTTACCCTTGAGGCCGTACGAGATCTGGTCCTTGTGTCGCTTCAGGGAGTCGGGCAGGCCGAACCATTCCAGGGTGAGGACGAACATCCAGTCCACCGCCCGCTGCAACTCCTCCCGCTTCTGGGGGTCCTGAGCGAGGATGCTCATCCAGCGCTCGCCGTGGCGCAGGTGGAAGGTCTCCTCGCGGTTGACCTTCACCAGGGCCCGCTTCCAGGGGCCATAGCTGGTGTGCAGGAAGATGTCCTTGAGCAGGACGAAGCCGGCCCGGTCGTAGAAGGCGTTGGCCACCACCAGCTCGGTCCAGGAGTCGAGGGGCACGTCGAAAGCGTAGGGGTGCTTGAAGTCGCGCGGGTCGCGGTCGTAGACCAGCGACTCCACGTCCACGCCCAGATCGCGCAGGAGGCGATAGGCTATGTGGGCATGGCCCATCTCGTCCTGGATGATGCCCATGGCCGAGATGTAAGCGTTGAGGTTGGGCGCGTCCTGGGCGGCACGGAAGTAGGCGGGGACGCTGATGAGCTCGGTGTCGGCGGAGACGATGAGGGTGCGCTTCAGGCTCTCGATGTAGTCCTCGGGGCAGTGCTCGGGGCCCTCCACCAGCCTGCCGCTGCGCAGGCGCTCGACGAAGCTCTCGCGGTCCATAGCCTCGACCTCCTGGCGGCAGTTTAGACCATCCGGTCAGTCCAGGTCAAGGGCCGCCCCCGGTCTATCTTTCTCATCGGTCTCATACTATTTGGCCGAAGGCGTTTCGCCAAAGAAGCGGAGCACTCTCGATGTGGGGCGCAGGGACGTATCCAGCCGTCCACGCGCCGATGGGCCACCCCGGCAAGGAGACGGCGCTGCGCCTCCCCTTACGATGGGCGATGCCGCCTTCGGCCGGGGACGCCGTCGCCCTTGCAGGGGGACAGGCCCGAGTCAGCGCTGCCGTGTGGTGTGCGATCATCCCGGCACAGCAGGCACACTGCGAGACGGGCCTCGTCAGGTTGACTTTTCCTGACCGGACAGTTAGACTAGGGGCGCCGTTGTACCCACGGAGGGCGAGCCGGTACCGGCCACCCAAGCTATAAGGAGGGAGGGCCTCATGTCTCGTAGACTTTCCCGCCGCGACCTCCTCAAGCTGGGCGCAGGACTGGCCGTAGCGGGCGTCCTGGGCTGCGAGGGCGAGGAGGCCGCCACCCCCACGCCCGGCACCCCTAGCGCTGGCCAGGCCCCCAGTGGGCCTCCGGTGAAGGTGGGCGTGCTGGTCCCCACCAGCGGTGTCTACACTGCCCTGGGCCGCGACATGCTCAACGGCTACAACCTCTATTTTCAGCAGGTCAACTTCACCGCTGGCGGCCGCCGTATCGAGCTCATCACCGAGGACGAGACGGGCGACGCCAACACCGCCCTCACTCGCGCCCGGAAGCTCATCGAGGCCGACCGCGTGGAGGTGTTCACCGGCGTAGTCAGCACCGCCGCCGTCTACGCCATGCGCGACCTGCTGCACCAGAGCCGCACCCTGTCCATCATCACCAATGCGGGAGGCAACGACCTCACCCGCGGCCGCAAGAGCCCTTACATCTTCCGCACTTCCTTCACCAGCTGGCAGGTGAGCTTCCCTCTGGGCAAGTGGGTAGCCGATAACCTGACCAAGCGAGTGGCCATTATGTATGCCGACTACGGTTTCGGCCAGGAGAGCCAGGCCGCCTTCCGCGAGAGCTTTACCGCGGCAGGCGGGCAGGTCCTGGACGCGATACCCTATCCGCTGGGCAACTCCGACTTCAGCAGCGTCATCGACCGCATCCGGGCGGCGAGGCCGGACGCCGTATACGGGTTCGCCTCCGGCAGCGACGCCGTCCTCTTCCTCAGACAGTTCGCCCAGGCCGGACTGCGTGGCCGCATACCCCTGGCCGTCACCGGCTTCATGGTCGAGCAGGACGTATTGCAGTCGGTAGGGCGGGACGCCCTGGACGCCTACAGCAGCCTCCACTGGGCGGTCACGCTGGACAATCCGACTAACCGGCGGTTCGTCGAAGAGTACCGGCGCCGCTATAATGAGTTCCCAAGCGTGTTCACGATGCAGGCCTACGACGGGGCGCGGGTCATCGTAGAGGTGCTGAACGCCGTCAACGGCGACACCTCCGACCCCGACCGCCTGGTGCGGGCGGCCGAGGCGGTGCGCTTCGACAGTCCGCGGGGGCTGTTCGAGTTCGACCCTGTCACGCACAACGTGATCCAGAACGTGTACCTGCGGCAGGTGCGCGACCAGGGTGGCCAGGTGGTGAACGTGGTGGTGACGGACCTGGGCCGCATCCGCGACCCGGGCTAGAGGCGCGGGGGCCCTCCGCGGCGCCATGCAGTACGTCTCGGCCCTCTTCAATGGCCTCTCCTACGGGATGCTCCTCTTCCTGCTGGGAGCGGGGCTCTCGCTGGTGTTCGGCGTGGGCCGCTTCATCAACCTGGCCCATGGGGGCCTGTTCATCATCGGCGGCTATGTCGGCTTCACGGTGCTGAACGAACTGGGCAACTTCTGGCTGGGCATCCTCATCGGGCCGATGGTGGGGGGAGCGCTAGGGCTGGCCGCCGACCTGCTGGTGCTGCGCCGGCTGCACGGTCACGGCCGCGAGCTGGACCAGGTGCTGGTCACCTTCGGCCTGGCCCTCATCATAGCCGACGCTACCCGTGCCGGCTGGGGCGGCGACATCCGCAGCGTAGGTGCTCCGGCACCCTTCGACCGCCCCATCGAGATCGGCGACTTCAGCTATCCCGCCTATCCGCTGGTGATCATCGGCGTCGGGCTGCTGGTCTTCGGCCTCCTGTGGCTGCTACTGCAGCGGACCAGGGTGGGCGCCATGATAAGGGCTGCAGCCGGCGACCCGCAGATGGCCCAGGTGCTGGGAGTGCCCACGGCGCCGGTGCTGCGCCTCACCTTCGCCCTGGGGGTGGCGCTGGCCGCCCTGGGTGGGGTGGTGGCCCTGCCGCGGCAGGCCCTCGCCCCGGGCCGCGACTTCGAAATGCTCCTTTTGGCACTGGTGGTGGTGGTCATCGGCGGGCTGGGGCGCATCGAGGGGGCTTTCTGGGCGGCGCTGCTCGTGGGCCTGACCGACTCTTACGGCAAGCTGTTCTTCCCCGAGTTCACCGTGGCCATGATCTTTGGCCTGCTGGCCCTGGTGCTCATCTGGCGACCGGAGGGGCTGCTGGGCAGGAGGGCGGTATGAGGCTGGCACTGCCCTACTCCCGCAGGCCCGCCGCCGGCAGCGTCGCCCGGGCGGGGGTGCTCGTGGCGGCGGCCGGCCTCGCCTGTATGCCGCCCCTGGCGGGCGGCTACTCCCTGCACCTGGGGCTGGAGACGGTGACCCTGGCCCTGGCGGCCATGTCGCTGGGGCTCCTGGTGGGCTGGGGAGGCCTGGTATCGCTGGGGCACGCCGCCTTCTGGGGCCTGGGCGCTTATGCCGCTGCCCTCCTTTCCACCCACATCGGGCCCTGGCCGTGGTTGGTGCTGCCGGTGGCGGCGGCCGTCGCCGCTGGTTTCGCCCTCGCCACCGGCATCTTCACGCTGCGCAGCCATGGCATCTTCTTCCTCATGCTGACGCTGGCCTTCGCCCAGCTAGCCTATGTGCTCTCCTTGCAGTGGCGAGGGCTTACCAACGGCGATAACGGTATCTCCGGCATCCCTGGCCTGGCGGGGTTCGAGGACCACCGCGCCCTGTACGGGCTGGCCATCGGCTTCCTGGCGGCCGGCTACGGGCTCTTCTCGCAACTGGTCAGGTCGCCGGTGGGGCAGGTGCTGGACGCGGCGCGCCAGAACGAGGCCCGTGCCCGGGCCCTAGGGTATCCGGTATTCGCCTACCGGCTGGCTGTTTACGCGCTTTCCGCAGCCCTTACCGGCATCGCGGGCGCCCTGGCCGCTCACGAGCGGGGCTTCGTCCATCCGCGCGACTTCTACTGGGTAGTCTCGGGCGTGATGCTGGTGGTGGTGCTCCTCGGCGGCCAGCGGGCGCTCTGGGGGCCAGTGATCGGTGCTAGCGTGTACATTGCCGTTGAGTCGTGGGCCAGCGCCCGCACCGAATTCTGGAACCTCTTCCTGGGGCTATTACTGGTGGCCGCCGTCCTGTGGGGACGGGGAGGCATAGCTGGCGTTGCCGGCCAGGCGTGGCGGGCCGCCAGCCGCATCCAGCGCCTGGCGCTGAAGGGTACCGATGCCGGAGCTGCGGGCCGAGCGCGTGTCTAAGGCCTTCGGGGGCATGCAGGCCCTCCGAGGCGTCTCCCTCTCGGTAGAGAGGGGGGAAAGGCGGGCTATCATCGGTCCCAACGGGGCCGGCAAGACCACCCTCTTCCGTATCATCAGCGGCGAACTCCGCCCCAATCAGGGGGCCGTCTATCTGAACGGCCGGCGGGTGGACGGGCTGCCGCCGGAGCGGGTATCGCTGCTGGGCGTGGCCCGCACATTCCAGGTCTCCAGCCTCTTCCCGGAGAAGTCCTGCCTGGAGCACGTGATGCTCGCGCTCCTGGCACTCCGCCGGGGCCAGCGCTGGTGGCCCTTCACCGCCATGGCGCGGGTGCCCGGCCTGGAGGACGCGGCCTATGACGCCTTGGAGCAGGTGGGGCTGGCGCAGCAGGCCCGTCAGCCAGCGGGGGCGCTGGCCCACGGCGACCGCCGCCAGCTAGAGCTGGCAATGGCCCTGGCCCAGCAGCCGCGACTCCTCCTGCTGGACGAGCCCCTGGCCGGCCTCTCGGAGGTGGAGAGGGAACGTATCGGCCAGATCCTCATGCAATTGCCCCGGACTCTCACCGTGCTGCTCATCGAACACGACCTGGGCTTCGCCTATGCCTTCGCCGACCGCATGACCGTCCTGCACTACGGCGAGGTACTGCTGGAAGGAGACCCCGAGCAGGTACGGAGGGACCCCCGCCTGCTGGAGGTCTACGCCGGCCGCGTCCTGGAGGAGACAGAGGCGCCTCCCGCCCCAGAACGGGAGGCCGGGCCGGCCGCCTTGCAGGTGTCGGGCCTCGTCTCCGGCTACGGGGACGCCCAGGTCCTCCACGGCGTGGACCTGGAGGTGCGCCAGGGAGAGGTTGTCGCCCTCCTGGGCCGGAACGGCATGGGCAAGACCACCTTGCTGCACACCATTATGGGCCTGGTGCGGCCTTCCTCGGGTCGCGTTCTCCTGGGCGGGCGCGATGTGACAGGGCTCTCGCCCCTGCAGCTCGCTCAGGCCGGGCTTACCCTGGTGCCGCAGGGGCGCAGGGCCATCCCCGGGCTCACTGCCCAGGAGGAGCTGTCGCTGGCCCGCCAGCCCGGCCCCTGGAGCGTGGAAAGGGTTTACGAGCTGTTCCCGCGCCTGTACGAGCGCCGCAACGCCCCTTCGGTGGCGCTCTCCGGCGGAGAGCAACAGATGCTGGCCATAGCCAGGGCGCTGGTGCGCAACCCCGTAGTGCTGCTTATGGACGAGCCCTCGGAGGGGCTGAGCCCGGCCGTGCTGCAGCGCATCGAGGAGACCATCCAGGCATTGCGGCGGGAAGGGATGACCATCCTGCTGGCCGAGCAGAAGCTGGACATGGCCCTGAACGTGGCCGACCGGGTATACGTGCTGGAGCAGGGCAAGGTGGTATACGAGGGCCGGCCCGATGCCCTGCGCTCCCAGCGCCAACTCTTGCAGCAGATGATGGCGATATGATGGACACAGTCAGGCCGGGCGCCGCCCATTATCGGGGCCACCGGGCCGAGACCATCACCACACAGAGGAGGTAGGAACGCGATGGCGGAGATGTTCATCGGCGGCAAGTACATGGAGTTCCCGGGCCTGGAGCGGTTCCCTGTCATCAATCCCGCCAACGGCGAGGTGGTGGACACGGTGCCCCTGGCCGAGGCCGAGCAGGTGGACGCAGCCGTGCAGGAGGCCCACCGCGCCTTCCCGGGCTGGTGGGACACCCCAGCCGCCCGGCGCGGCGAACTGCTGGCCACCGCCGCTCGCGCCGTCCTCTCTCACGTGGACGAGCTGGCCCAGCTCCTCACCAGCGAGCAGGGCAAGCCCCTGCGCGAGTCCCGCATCGAGATACGCCGCTTCGTCGACACCCTCGACCACTACGCAGGCCTGGCCAAGAACATCCGCGGCGGCTATGTCCCCGACCTGGACGAGGGCACCTACGGCCTGGTAGTCAAGCGGCCCCTGGGAGTGGTGGGGGCCATAGTGCCCTGGAACTTCCCCACCACCCTGCTCGGGAACAAGCTGGGTCCGGCCCTGGTGACGGGCAACACGGTGGTGGCCAAGCCCGCCGAGACGACGCCCCTCACTACCCTGCGCATCGCCCAGATCATGCACGAGGCGGGCATCCCCGCCGGCGTGTTCAACGTCATCACCGGCACCGGCCCTGTGGCTGGCGAGGCCCTGGTCACCCACCCCCTGGTGCGCAAGGTGGCCTTCACCGGGTCCACCGCCACCGGCAAGCGCATCATGGCCCTGGCCGCCGACGGCGTGAAGCGGGTCACTCTGGAGCTGGGCGGCTCCGACCCCATGATCGTCTGCGACGACGCCGACCTGGACGGCGCCGCCAGCGCCGCCAGCGTCAGCCGCTTCTTCAACTGCGGCCAGGCCTGTGTGGCCGTCAAGCGCCTGTATGTGTTCGAGAACGTGCTCGACCAGTTCCTGGAGAAGCTCCTGCCGCGGGTGCAGAGGCTGCGCATGGGCCCCGGCACCATGGAGGGGGTCATCCTGGGGCCCCTGCACACCGACCGCCAGCGGCGCATCATAGAGGAGCAGGTGCAGGACGCCATCGCCTCGGGCGCCAGGGTCGTGCACGGCGGCAAGCGCCCCGAGGGCGAGCTGTTCGAGAAGGGCTTCTTCTATGAGCCGACAGTCCTTCTCTCTCCTTCCCACGACTCGCGGGTGGCCAGGGAGGAGGTGTTCGGGCCGGTCCTGCCCATCTGGCCGGTGAAGGACCTGGACGAGGCCATCGAGCTGGCCAACAGCTCCATCTACGGCCTGGGCTCCTACGTGTGGACCCGCAGCCTGGACCGGGCCTCGTATGCCGCCCACCGGCTGGAGGCGGGTTATACCTGGGTCAATGCCGCCCAGAAGATCTACGACGAGCTCCCCTTCGGCGGCATGAAGCAGAGCGGCTTCGGGCGGGAGCACGGCAGCGAGGCGCTGGACTATTATCTGGAGACGCGGTCGGTGGTGGTCCGCACCACCACCTAGGGGGTGAGGCCATGGCCTACGAGGTGCCGGAGCGCTACAACGTCAGCACCATCCTCGACCGCAACCTCGAGCAGGGCAGGGGCCCCAAGCCCGCCATCCTCTGGCAGGACCGCTCCCTCTCCTACCAAGACCTCTTCCTCGCCACCTGCGCCTTCGCCAACGCCCTGCGAGCGCTGGCCATCCACCGCGAACAGCGCCTCCTCCTCATCCTCGACGACTCCCCAGCCTTCCCCATCGCCTTCCTCGGCGCCATCCGCCACGGCGCCGTCCCCGTACCCGTCAACCCCCTCTACCGCCCCGACGACTTCGCCTTCTTCCTCGCCGACTCCTACGCCCGCGCCGTCGTCGTCGACCACACCTTCCTCACCAAGCTGGAGCAGGCCCTCACCGCACTGCCCCACAGGCCCACCATCATCGTCGCCAACGGCCCCGCACCCGATGGCACCCTGCCCCTGGACCAGCTCCTCTCCGCCCACGCCAGCGAGTGCCCACCCGCCGACACCCACCGCGACGACATGGCCTTCTGGCTCTACTCCTCCGGCTCCACAGGCAGACCTAAAGGCGTCGTCCACCTGCAGCGGAACATACCGTACACGTGCGAGACCTATGCCCTGCAGGTGCTGGGCATCCGCGAGGAGGACGTCACCTTCTCCACCTCCAAGCTCTTCCACGCCTACGGCCTGGGCAACAACCTGACCTTCCCCTACTGGGTGGGTGCGACGACGGTGCTGCGCTCGGGCCCGCCCACCCCGGAAGGGGTCCTGGAGACCGCCCAGCGCTTCCGCCCCACCCTCTTCTTCAGCGTCCCCACCCTCTACAACGCCATCCTCAACCACCCCCAGGCCGCCAGCTACGACCTCTCCTCCGTCCGCCTCTGCGTCTCCGCCGCCGAGCCCCTGCCGCCCCACGTCTTCCACCGCTGGAAGGACACCTTCGGGCTCACCATCCTGGACGGCATCGGCTCCACGGAGATGTTGCACATTTTCTGCTCCAACCGCCCCGACGAGGTTCGCCCCGGCTCCAGCGGCCGCCCAGTGCCAGGGTACGAGTTGAAGCTTCTCACGCCCGAAGGGGAGCCCGTGCCGGTGGGCGAGGCTGGTGACCTTTATGTCAAGGGCGGTAGCGCCTTCGCCTACTACTGGCACCACATAGAGAAGACCCGCGCCACCTTCCAGGGCGAGTGGGCGCGTACTGGCGACCGCTACCGCGTGGACGAGGACGGCTTCTACTGGTACGAGGGCCGCGCCGACGACATGATCAAGGTCTCGGGCCTCTGGGTCTCACCCATCGAGATCGAAAACACCCTCATGGAACACCCCGCCGTCCTCGAGGCCGCCGTCGTCGGCCTCCAGCTCGAGGGCTTCACCCGCATCAAGGCCTTCATCGTGCCCAAACAGCACGCCCAGCCCTCCGACGCCCTCGCCCAGGAGCTCCAGGAATGGTGCAAGTCCCGCCTCCAGCGCTACCAGTACCCACACCTCGTCGAGTTCGTCCAAGACCTCCCCAAGACCGTCACCGGCAAGGTCCAGCGCTACAAGCTGCGGGACGGACTGCCCAGCGGCTAGACTGGATACAGCAGGAGGGACGATGATCGACGGCATCCCGCTCATCGACGTGCACCTCCACCCCGTGCGTCTCCCCACCCTGAAGATGCCACCGCAGGTCTACACGCGCGAGTTCGACCGTCACCACCCCGATGATATCCACGACGAGGAGGGGCGCATCGTGCCCGAGCGCTTCGACGCCTACCTGGCGTCGGAGGGGGTGGACATGGCGGTGGTCATGTGCGAGTACAGCCCCCGCGTCACGGGCATCCAGCCTGTGGAGGACGTGCTGCCCCTGATGGAGTACAACCCGCGCCGCTTCCGCTTCCTGGCCAACGTCAACCCGTACTTCCACTATCCGGTAGCGGCGGAGCTCGAGCGGCAGCTTTCCCTGGGGGCGGTGGGGCTCAAGGTGCACCCGGTGCACCAGGCCTTCCCCGCCAACGACCGCATGTTGTATCCCGCCTATGCCATCTGCCAGGAGCGTGGCCTGCCGGTGGTGGTGCACTTCGGCACCAGCGTGTTTCCGGGGGCGGCCAACAGCTTCACCGACCCGGCGCACATCCTCGATATCGTGCGCGACTTCCCCGACCTGACCGTAGTGCTGGCCCACGGCGGCCGCGGCTGGTGGTACGATGCCGCTGCCTTCATGGCCCAGGCTTACCCTAACGTCTGGATCGAGCTGTCGGGCCTGCCTCCCAAGCGCTTGCCTCACTACTTCGCCCGCCACGACCTGAGCCGGTTGGCCCACAAGTGGATCTTCGGGTCAGACTGGCCCGGGCTGCCCAGCATCCGCGCCAACGCCCAGGCGATAATGGAACTGGGGCTGGAGCGCGACCTGCTGGAGAAGGTGCTGTACCGTAACGCTCTCTGCGTCTACCGCCTGGGCGACCCCGCCACCTGGCGACCCTAGGCCGACTAGCTCTCCTGCCCGCGCAACTGGCGGACGAAGCGGCGCACCTCTTCGGCCAGCTCCGGGAGGTCGCGATAGGGACGTGAGACCACCTTGGAGTCGGGGTGGTGCAGCACCCAGTCGGAGATGCGGAAGCCGAAGTGGGCATCGTACAGGAGGAGCACCGGCCTGCCCCTCATCTGCACGGTGGTCAGCTCGCAGCCGACGCCCGTAGAAGAGATGGTAGCCTCCGCCACCAGGGCATCGGCCTCCTGCAGCCACTGGGCCACCTCGCGCAGGGCCCGCGCCCTGTCTACAGACGGCTGGGGAAAGGTGGGGTCGGCCACCCGCTCGTTGAGCACCTCCACCCCCTCCTCCCTGAGCGCCTGGGCGATGGCCCTGACCGCTTCCACGTACTCGCGTCGACCGCTGGTGATGGCTGCCGAAAGGAAGACCTTCATCCCTGACCTCCTGCTGCGTCGGACTGCGCCGCCTCTTTCGCCCTTGACCGGGCCCCAGCACCATAAATAGCATAAATGCTGGAAGGTGGGCGATTAGCTCAGCGGCAGAGCGTCTCGCTTACACCGAGAAGGTCGGAGGTTCGAATCCTCCATCGCCCACCAGGCCCGAGACAGGCGATGAGGCCCGCCGGGCGCCAGCCGAGCGCCGAACCGCGGCAACGCTGATGGCCTCTACCGCAGACGACGGTAGGGGCCTTTTCTTGCGCACGACGACGTGACTACAGTGGCAGCCGTAGCCCTGGGCGGGGCCCTTGGGGCCCTGGCACGTTACTTCCTGGCCCGCGCCGTCTACTCCGCCCTGGGGACCGCCTTTCCTTACGGGACGCTCGTGGTCAACGTGTTGGGCTGTTTCCTCTTAGGGGTTATCATAGCCCTGGTGGAGGAGCGAGGCCTGCTGGGCCCTGAGGCCCGCTCCCTCCTGGCGGTAGGCTTCCTGGGCGCCATGACCACCTTCTCGACCTTCGTTTACGAGTCCCACGACCTGATGAGGGACGGGGCCTATCTACTCTGTTTCGCTTACCTGGCGGCCAGCCTGCTGGGCGGCCTGGCCGCTTTCGTTCTGGGCCGGGCCCTGGGCAGCATCGGGAGCTGAGGCGATGGAAGAGGAGACCGAAGCCCTCCTGTTGCGCATTTTCATCGGCGAGAGCGACCGCTGGCACGGGCGCCCCCTCTATCGCGTGCTGGTGGAGAAGGCCCGCGAGCAAGGGCTGGCCGGGGCAACAGTCGTGCGCGGCATCGAGGGCTTCGGGGCCAACAGCGTCATCCACACCGCCCGCCTGCTGGAGCTATCGTCCGACCTGCCCATCGTCGTCGAAATCGCCGACCGGCCCGAAAAGGTTGAGGCGTTCCTGACGACTGTCAAGGAGATGGTGAAGGAGGGGCTGGCCACCCTGGAAAAGGTGCGAGTGGTCTTCTACCGCCCCGACAGGCCACGCACGGAGGGAGGGCAATGAGCCACGGCGAGCGTCCGCGACGGCACTTCACCTACGAGGCCCAGGCCGAATTCCTGACCGAGGCCTTCAAGCGCGCCCGGGCCGGCCGCAGCGACGGCGTACAGCACTTCATCTTCTCCGACGAGTCGCCCGAGGCGGGCGGCCAGGGCTCCGCTCCCAGCCCTCTGGCCTATCTAACGGCCGCCCTGGGGCTCTGAACGCTATCGGTGGCGGCCAGTCTGGCCCGCCGTCTGCGGGTGCCCCTGGAGAAGGCCACGGTGCGGGTGCGGGGCCACTTCTGGACCGAGGGCTCCGCCCTGGCGGGCACGCTCCAGGCCGGCTGCGATGGCTTCGAGATGGAGCTGGAGCTGGCCTCGCCGGCACCCCCCGAGCAGGTGGCCCGGGTTGTGGCCCTGGCGCGCTCCGCCTGCTATGTGGAGCAGGCCCTGACCTCCGCGGTGCCGGTTCGGGCCACTGTCACCCTCAACGGCCTTCCCCTGGAGATGGCTGGAGAGCACTGATGTCCGGCCATTCCTGCTCCACCGGCCGTGGCCGACCGATACAGTAGCCCTGGGCGTAGTCCACGCCCAGCTCCCGCAGCACGTCCAGGATACGCTCGTCCTCCACCTGCTCGGCGATGCTCTTCAGGCCCAGGGCAGCGGCGGCCATGGCGAAGCCACGCACCATCATGCGATCGACGCGGTCGCTGAGCAGGCCACGGATGAATGCACCATCGATCTTCAGGTAGTCGAAGGGCAAGAAGCGCAGTCGGTAGAGGGAAGAGTGGCCCGACCCGAAGTCGTCCAGGGCGAAGCGGCACCCCAGGTCCCGCATCTCTTCCATGAAGGCCCTCACCTCGTGCACGTCCGAGAGGGAGGCAGCCTCGGTAATCTCGAACACCAGCCGCCCGGGCTGAATGCGGGCCCGTTGCAGCATCTCTCGCAGGCCACGCCGCAGTGCGGGGTCGGATATGGTGCGGCCGGACATGTTGACGTGCAGGTCCACGTGCAGGGACAGCTCGCGGCCGGCGTCCAGCAGCTGGCGCAACAGCCCTACTGTCCGCTCCACCACCCAGCAGTCGATCTCCCGGATGAGGCTCAGCTCCTCCGCCGCCCACAGGAACAGGGATGGGGGGATGATGTGTCCGTCCTCCTGCAGACGCAGGAGCAGCTCGTAGCGGCGCACCTGGTTGTCGCGCAGGTTCAGAATGGGCTGGCAGAAGAGTCGCAGGCGCCCGGACTGCAGGGCCCGGCGCAGCCGTACTTCCCAGCCCCGGATCTTGTGGGGTACCGAAATCGGCGTGCCCTGGCCTACTGGCGGCCGGTGGAGGGTGACCACGCCCGTCCCCTGGGCCTTGGCGACATACATGGCCCGGTCGGCGTAGACCATGGCGTCCTTGGCATCGGCGCCCATCTGGTGCAAAAGGGCGATGCCAATGCTGGCGGACAGGCGCAGGTGGACGCCCCCGGGCAGGGCCAGGTCCTGGAGTCGCTCCAGTATCCGCCTGGCCACCGCCTGGGCGTCCTCCTCGCCCGCCTCCACCAGCACCACGCCGAACTCGTCGCCTCCCAGGCGGCCGATGATGTCCGACCGCCTCACCTCCAGCTTGAGGACGGCGGCAACGTGCCGCAGCACCTCGTCCCCCACATGGTGGCCGAAGCGGTCGTTGATCTCCTTGAACCCGTCCAGGTCCACCCACAAGAGGGCCGCCCGTCCGCCGTAGCGCCTCACCCTCGACAGCTCGCGGTCCAGCTCTTCGTAAAAGCGCCGGCGGTTGAACAGGCCCGTCAGGTGGTCGTGGTCGGCCAGGTGTAGCAGGCGGGCCTCCCACCGCCGCCTCTCGCTGACGTCACGGAAGCTGCCCACGAACCAGTAAGAGTCGCCGGGACGGCGGAGGAGGTTCACGCTCACCTCGATAGGCAGACGGCGACCGTCCTTGGTCACTATCTCCAGGTCGTAGGAAGCGGGGCCCAGCTCGCCCTGCAGCTGCTTGCGGGCCACTTCCTGGACCTTGGGCAACTGGTCGGGCGGCACGAGGGTGGTTATGGGCAGGCCCGCAGCCTCGCTGCGACTGTAGCCGGTGAGTCGGCTGAACGCTTGATTGCACCACAGGTAGCTCTGGCTGCGGTCGGTGATGAATACGGCCTCGGTGACCGTGTCGAGGATGGAGCGCAGGGTCTCCTCGCTCTGGCGCAGCTCCGCTTCCATTCGCTTGTGCTCTGACAGGTCACGTACCGTGACCAGCACCCGCTGCTTCCCACGGGTGGTCTCGAAGACCTTGCCGACCGCCTCCAGCCAGGCCCACTGCCCGTCGGGCAGGCGCCAGCGCAGGGCCATCTTGGCATAGGGGCGCTGGGCCAGTCGAGCCAGCTCCTGGGCATCCTCCGGGTGCAGGAACTCGGCGGCCAGCGCTCCCACCAGCGATTCCGCCTTTGCTCCCATCCGGTCGAGGAAGCCCGGGCTGACCTCCAGGATGCGCCCACCCATACTCAGGACAGCCACGACCTGGTGGGGGTTGCTCCAGAGCGCGTCCCAGCGCCGACGCAGGTCCTCCAGCTCCGCCCTTTCCCGCTGGCGACGGCAGAAGGCGCTCACCGTCCCCGCCACGGCCTCTAGCCAGCGCCCACAGGCAGGAGGGAAGGCTGGCCCGCCTGTGCGGTAGGCGGCCACCAGGCCCCAGGGCGCCTCGCCTGTCGTCACCGGCGCCGCGATGGCCCAGCGCACCCCTGCCTCGGCTGCCCAGGACGTGAGGTGGGCCTCCTCGCCTCGCAGCACCACCGCCCGTCCGGCCTCCAGCACGTGCGCCAGGCGCTGGCGCTCCGCCACTGCCTCTTCCCCGCGCCCGGGACCCGGCCAGGCCCAGCGACGCACCATCCCGTCCTCGGCGCGCCACTCCAGCACCTCGGCCAGAGGCGCCTCGCAGGCGATGGCCGCAGCCCGGGCTACGGCCACCAGGAACTCTTCAGAAGGACCGTCGGCCAGGGCCAGCTCCAAGAGCTGCCAGAGCCAAATGGGGTCACCGCTTGCCGGAGTCTCCGGCGCTGACATTCCACTCTGCTCCATCGTCCTCGGTCGCGTTGCAGCCGACGTACGACTGGTAGCCCACCATCTAGACGCCGCCATAGCGGAGGGCGTTACCGGTATATATGCATCTGAGCACTAACTTAAAGGGCTGTATCGGCCTTGTTGCATAATGGAACGGGTGTTATAATCGGCGGCGGAACGAAGGACGCAGGCCATCGGCCCTGCCGCGGGGAGAATATGCGCAATTACGAGCTGGTGATGGTGATCAGCCCAGACCTTTCTGAGGACGAGGTCTCGTCCTCGGTGGAGCGGGTGCAGCGGTTCGTCAGCGAGCGAGGGGGAGAGGTGCTGAAGGTGGACAGATGGGGCCGCCGGCGCCTGGCCTACCCTATCCGTCGCTTCACGGAAGGCCACTATGTCATCGCCCAGCTCCGCCTGGACGCCTCGGCCGTGCGAGAGCTCGACCGTAACCTGGAGGTTGCCGAGTCCGTCCTGCGCCATCTGGTGGTCCGCACCGACGAGGACGAGGAAGAATAGGGGGGCGCTAGGGGTGGCGGGCCTCAACAAGATAATGGTCATCGGCAATACGGGCACCGACCCGGAGATGCGCTACACCGCCACCGGCAGCGCCATGACCACCTTCCGCATCGCCACCAACTACACCTATACCACCCCCGAGGGCGACCGGCGCGAGGAGACCGAGTGGTTTTCGGTGGTGACCTGGGGCAGGCTGGCGGAGCAGTGCAACCTCTACCTGCAGAAGGGCCGGCGCGTCTATGTCGAGGGTCGCCTGCGCAGCCGTAGCTGGGAGGGGGCCGACGGCCAGCGTCGCTTCCGCAACGAGATCCTGGCCGAGAGGGTCCTCTTCCTCGACCGGCCCGGCGCGGCCCCCCTGCTGGAGGGCAGCGAGGAGCCGGCCCAGGAGAGCGAAGAGGAGGAGTTCACTTTCGAGCCCGAAGAGTAGCCACCCCGGGAGGGAAGCTGCGGTATGGTCGAAGAGCCCGAGAAGGCCCCGGAGCAACCGGCCGAGGCAACCGAGGCGCCCCGGCAGAAGAAGCGGCGGTACGGGCGCCGGCGCAAGGTCTGCCCCATCTGCGCCGAGCAGGTCAAGCACATAGACTACAAGAACACTGCCTTCCTGCGGCGCTTCCTGTCCGACCGGGGTCGGATCGAATCGCGGCGCAAGCTCAACACCTGTGCCAAGCACCAGCGGGCCCTGGCCCGGGCCATTAAGAGGGCCCGCCACGTGGCCCTGCTGCCCTTCACTGCCGAGCACATCCGCAAGATGGGCTGGCCCGCGCCCACGCCCACCTCCTGAAGCCGGGCGGCCGGGCCCGCCCCCTCCGACCCCAGCCATGCCCAGGCAGAGGCGGCCCACCAGAGTGCCCACACCCCCTTGGGAGAGCACCTTCGGGGGCCGCGAAGCGATCTCCGGCCGGCACCTGGCGGCCATCGCCGTGCTGGCGCTGCTCGCCCTGGGCGCCGGGCTGGCCGTATTCGCCGTCGCCAGAGGCATCTGGGAGAAGCAGAACCGGCCCAACAGCGCCGCCCTGCAGGTCGACGAGACCACGTACAACCTACGCTACTTCGCTCGGCGCCTGAGCATGTACGTGGACGAGGTGGGCGGGCTGGGCAGCAGCCTGGCCAGGCAGCCCACGGCCCTCCAGGCCACCGTCCAGCGCATCGTCCAGGAAGAGCTTCTCCGCCGGTACGCCTCCGAGCTGGGCCTTTCGGTGGAGCCGCAAGAATTGGAGGATGCCCTGAGGCAACGGGTGGGTGCCAGCGCGCCGTCGGAGGGGCAGGAGGACACCTTCCCAACCCGCTACCAGCAGGAGCTGGAACGCACCGGCCTCTCCGACCAGGAGTACCGGCTCATGGTGGAGGGCCAGCTCCTGCTGGACAAGGCCTTGAAGCACTTCCAGGACCAGGCGCCTGCCCAGGCGGAGAGCGTCCGCTATCGCCAGATCGTGGTCAGCAGCCCCGCCCAGGCCGACCAGATAATCGCCCGCATCCAGGGTGGGGAAGACTTCGCGGCCATCGCCCGGAAGGAGTCGCTGGACACGCTGACGGGCCCGCTGGGCGGAGAGGTGGGCTGGATGCCCAGGGGAGCCCTCCCGTCAGGGGCAGAGTCCGCCCTGTTCGGCCTCGCTCCGAACCAGATCGGCAAGTACATCGACCCCGAATCGGGCGTCGCCTACATCTTCCAGGTGCTCGAAAAAGACCCCCAGCACCCCCTGGACGCGCAGCAGAAGCTGGTGCTGGGCCGCCGCGCCCTGGACGACTGGCTGGACCAGAAACGCTCCCAGGTCCGGATCCGCAATTACCTGGACGTCAACACCGGCGACGTCCGCAAGATCGAGTGGGTGCTCGAGCAGGTCTACGAGGGCTGAAGCGGTCATGGCCACGCCGGTGAACGTGGCCCTGATGGGCCTCGGGGTAGTGGGTAGCGGGGTCGCCCGCGCCTTGCTGGAGAAGGGGGATGTCTACGCCCGCCGTCTGGGCCGCCCCCTGCGCCTCTACCGCGTGCTGGTGCGCGATCCGGACAAGCGGCGCGCGCTGCCCATCGACCCCGCGATCCTCACAACCGACCCGGCCAGGGTGCTGGAGGACCAGCAGGTTCACATCGTCGTCGAGCTGATGGGTGGGGAGCAGCCGGCAGCCGACTATATCCGGCAGGCGCTCGCCCGCGGCCGCTACGTCGTTACCGCCAACAAAGAGGTGATGGCCAAGCACGGGCCGGAGCTGCTGGCCCTGGCCCACCGCCAGGGGGTCGATATCCTGTACGAGGCATCGGTAGGGGCGGGCATCCCTATCGTCTCGCCGTTGAAGCGCGACCTGTCGGCCAACGACATCCGCGCTGTGCGGGCCATCATCAACGGTACCACCAACTACATCCTCACCCGTATGGACAGCGACGGCCTGGACTTCACCACCGCCCTGGCCCAGGCCCAGGAGCTGGGCTATGCCGAGCCCGACCCGACCAACGACGTGGAGGGGCACGACGCCGTCTACAAGCTGGCCATCCTCGCCAGCCTCGCCTTCCACACCCGTGTGCCGCCCGAGGCCATATATCGCGAGGGGATCACGCGGTTGCAGGGCCGCGACTTCCGCTATGCCCGTGAGCTGGGCTACCGCATAAAGCTGCTGGCCATCGCCCGGCGGGCTGCGGCCAACGGCACCGAGGCCCTGGAGGCACGAGTCCACCCGGCCCTGTTGCCCCAGGGGGAGCTTCTGGCCAAGGTGGACGGGGTGCTCAACGCCATCGAAGTCGAAGGCGACCTCCTGGGGCGCGTGGTCTTCCAGGGGCAGGGAGCGGGGGCGCAGCCCACCGCCAGCGCCGTGGTGGCCGACATCCTGGATGCTGCCCAGGCACTCGCCCACGGCCGGCCGCCCACCCCCTGGCAAGGGGACGCGGAGCTGCCGCTACGTCCCATGACCGACCTGGAATGCCGTTACTATATCCGCATGGAGGTCGCTGACCGGCCAGGCGTGCTGGCCCAGATCGCCCGCTGCTTCGGCGACCACCGGGTCAGCATCGCCTCGGTCATCCAGAAGGAGACCAACGAGGCTGCCCAGACGGCCGAAATCGTCATCATGACCCACATCGCCCGCGAGGCCGACGTCCGCGCCACCATGGCCGACGTGCAGCGCCTGGACGTGGTATGCGAGGTGGGCAACTTCCTGCGGGTGGAGGGCTGAATGGCCGCCAGCGAGGAGCCTGCCGCCGAGGTCCGGCGGGAAGAGGGCCCGGCCCACCTGGTAAGCCAACTCGTCCAGGTGGAGCGCAGCCTCCGCCGCACCCAGGAAGAGACGCGGCAGATGGCCGCCTCCCTCCAGCAGACGAGGGAGATGCTGGACAGCATGCAGCGCCTCTCCCATCTCCTCCCGCCGCTGCAGGAAGAGGTCCGGTCGCTCCAGGCGCGCATCGTCCAGATGGAGCGCCGCCACGACCAGGCTGTCACCCTGGCCAGCGATACGCTTCGCCAGCGGCGCAGCGACCTGGAGCAGTTCCACCAGGCCACCGCCTCGCTGGCCCAGCGACTGGAGGCGGTGGAGGCCAGGGTGGCTGCGCTGGAGGAGGCCGCCCGCTCTCTCGAGGGGCCAGTGCGCCGGCTGGAGGAGGGCCTCGCCCAGGTCCAGCTCGACGCCCAGGCCGCCGATGCTCGTTTGCAGGACAGCCTGCTGCGCCTGCAACAGCAGATAGAGCGCCTCCTGGCCCTGGAGGAGACGGTGGCCCGTGCCGCCTCGGAGCTGGACGCGCTGCACGGCAAGCACGAGGCGCTGGCAGCCCGGTTTCACGTCCTGCAGCCGGCCCTGCAGGGCCAGGCCGAACAGGTGCAGAAGCTGGAATCGCGCATCGAGCATCTCGAGGGCGAACGCGAGGAGCGCCGCCAGACCCGCAGCGACCTCGACCGCCTGGTGCAGCGGGTGGCTGCCCTGGAGGGGCAGGTCGAGCGCCAGCAACTCGCGCAGGAGGAGCAGGTCCGCCACGTGGAGCTGCTGGCCCAGCGCGTCCAGGAGCAGGCGCAGAGCCTGCTCGTACTCTCGCAGGAGATGGAGCACCGTCAGCAGCACCTGCGAGATTTGCTCGCCCAGTTCGTCCAGCTTCTGGAGAGGCAGAAGCGACGCCACCAGGACCTGATACGGCAGGAAGTCCAGGAGATCCGCAGTGGGCTCGAAGGACTGGAACGATAAGCGACAGGGCGTCCTGCAACGCTACAGACAGCTCTTGCCAGTGACGGAGCACACGCCCATGGTCACCCTGGGCGAGGGCGGCACGCCCTTGGTACGGTCGCGCCGCCTGGGGCCCCGCATCGGCTGCCCCGAGCTCTACTTCAAGCTGGAGTCCTGCAACCCCACCGGCTCGTTCAAGGACCGGGGTATGGTCGTGGCGGTGGCCAAAGCCATGGAGGAAGGGCACCGCGCCGTCCTCTGCGCCTCCACGGGCAATACGGCCGCCTCGGCAGCCGCCTACGCCGCCCACTGCGGCCTGCGCTCCTACATCTTCATACCGCAAGGCTATGTGGCCAGGGGCAAGCTGGCCCAGGCCATCGCCTTCGGGGCAATCATCGTCGCCCTGGAGGGCAACTTCGACGACGCCCTGCGCCTGGCGCGGCAGGTGGCGGCGACTCACCCTATTGCCCTGGTCAATTCCGTGAACCCGCACCGCCTGGAAGGGCAGAAGACCGCCGCCTTCGAGATCGTGGACGACCTGGGCGACGCCCCGGACATGGTGTTCATACCTGTGGGCAACGCGGGCAACATCAGCGCCTACTGGAAGGGCTTCGTGGAGTACCATCGCCTCGGCCGCGCCCAGCGCCTGCCTCGCATGATGGGCTTCCAAGCCGAGGGCGCGGCGCCCATCGTCCGCGGCGAGCCGGTGGAAGACCCCCAGACCGTGGCCACCGCCATACGTATCGGCAACCCTGCCTCGTGGCACCTGGCTGTGGCCGCACGCGACGAGTCGGGCGGCACCATCGCCGCCGTCAGTGACGAGGAGATCCTGCAAGCTTACCGCCTGCTGGCCCAGGAGGAAGGCATCTTCGCCGAGCCGGCCTCGGCCGCAGCCGTGGCCGGCCTGCTGAGGATGGCGGAGGACCACGACCTGAGCGAGCAGAGAGTGGTATGCATCGTCACCGGCAGCGGCCTGAAGGACCCTGAGACGGCCGAGACCATCCCGGCCAATATCGTGCCCGTGGCCGCCGAGTTGTGGGCGGTAGAAAAGGCGCTGGCGCTGGTCTGAAACAGGTTCGAATCTGGCCCGGGTGCTGATACAATCGAAAGGAGACCCTTTATCGTCTGCGGCGGAAGGTGCAGGGCACGCCAGCGAAGACAACCCCCGACCTGGAGCGGGTGGCCCAGGCCGTCCGCCAGATCATCGAGGCCATAGGCGAGGACCCGGAACGGCCAGGCCTGACAGACACACCCCGCCGCATCGCCCGCCTCTACGCCGAGATGTTCTCCGGTCTGCAGGAAGACCCGCTTTCCGTGCTGGCCACTACCTTTCCCGAGCCGCACCAGGAGATGGTGGTGCTGCGCGACATCTCCTTCTACTCCCTCTGCGAGCACCACTTCCTGCCCTTCTTCGGCCACGCCCACGTGGGCTACGTGCCCGACGGTCGCATCGTCGGCGCCAGCAAGATAGCGCGACTGGTGGACATCCTGGCCCGGCGCCCCCAGGTGCAGGAGCGCCTCACCAGCCAGATAGCGGACTGCCTGATGGAAGGGCTGCGGCCCCAGGGAGCGGCCGTCGTCATCGAGGCCGAGCACCTGTGCATGAGCATGCGCGGCGTGAAAAAGCCCGGGACGCTGATGGTCACCTCGGCCGTGCGGGGCGTGTTCCGGCGGCGGGGGGTCACGCGGGCAGAGTTCCTCGCCCTCCTGCGGGAGGGAAAGCGATGACGGAAGCAGCCCTGGGGCAGGTGGCTGGCGCCCTGGCCCAGGAATGGCGCTCGCTCCTCGGCCGCGCCGCCCTGCGCCATGTCTTCCTTTCGCCCGCATGGCTGCGCGCCTGGTGGGAAGAGTTCGGCCAGGGGGAGCCGCTGCTCGTGGCCGCCCGGAAGGACGGCGCGCTGATGGGAATCGCGCCGTTCATGAAGCAGGGTGACTCCCTGACCTTCGCCGGCGACCCTAACGTGTGCGACTACATGGACTTCACCCTCGCCGCCGACGCCGCTCGAGAGGCCCTCGGTGCCCTCTGGCGCTCGCTGATGGCTCACGACTGGCGCGAGCTGGTGCTCTGGGGCCTGCCCGAGGACTCGCCCACCCTCCAGGCACTGCCGGGCTTGGCCCGTGAGGACGGCCTGGACGCGCAGGAGGAACGGGAGGACGTGTGCCCCGTGCTCGACCTGCCCCCTCGCTGGGAAGAGTACCTGGAGTCCCTGCCAGGCAAGGACAGGCACGAGTTGCTGCGCAAGCTGCGCCGGCTGTATCGCGTGGGCGAGCCTTCCCTCGAGACGCTGGCCACCCCCGAGGAAACGGCCGCCGGCGTGGACGACTTCCTGCATCTGCACCGCATCAGCCGGCCCGACAAGGCGCGCTTCATGAGCGAGAGCATGGCCCGCTTCTTCCGGCGGATGGTAGCCTACCTGTCCGAGGAGGGGTGGGTGCGTCTGTACTTCCTGCGCCTGGGCCAGGTGCGGGCAGCGGCCCTGCTCTGCTTCGTCAACGGCGACACGCTGCAGCTCTACAACAGCGGCTACGACCCGGCCTATGCCCATCTGTCCGTGGGCCTGCTCTCCAAGGCCCTGCTGGTGGAGCATGCTATCGAGGCGGGCTTCCGGCGGCTGGACTTCCTGCGCGGAGCCGAGCCGTACAAGTACGACCTGGGGGCGAGAGACGTGGTCGTCTACCGCCTGCGGGTGCGGAGAGGGTAACGGGGGCGTGTGTCGCATCGCCGTCATCAGCTACCACACGTCGCCCCTGGCCATGCCCGGGACGCGCCACAGCGGTGGCCTCAACGTCTACGTGCGGACGGTCACCCAGGAGCTCGGTCGCCGCGGGCACTGCCTGGACATCTTCACCCGTCGCACCGACCCTCATTCGCCCCAGGTGCAGCACCTCGCCCCCAACGTGCGGCTGGTCCAGCTCGCCGCCGGCCCTCTGGACGCCGAAAAGGAAGACCTGTACGCCTACCTGCCCGAGTTCGTCCGCCGACTGGTCGCCTTCGCCGACGCGGACGGCGCCCGCTACGACCTGGTCCACAGTCACTACTGGCTGTCGGGGTGGGCCGGCCAGGTGCTGAAGCAACGCTGGGGCGTGCCTCACGTCATCATGTTCCACACCCTGGGGGAAGTGAAGCTGCGGGCCCGCCCCGAGGAGCGCGAGCATCCCCACCGCCTGGCAGCCGAGCGTGAGATAGCCGCAAGCGCGGACCGCGTGGTCTGCCCCAGCCAGGGGGAAAAGGAGGCCCTGGTGCGCCTCTACGGCGTCCCCGGCGGGCGCGTCCACGTGGTGCCCTGCGGCGTGGACACGGCCCTGTTCAGCCCCCGCGACCGTGTCCAGGCGCGGGCGCAGCTCGGCCTCGCCGTCGACTCGCCCGTCGTCCTCTTCGTGGGGCGGCTGGAACCCTTCAAGGGGCTCGACCTGCTGCTGCGGGCCCATGCGCGGCTCTCCCTGCCCGCCCTGCTGCTCATTGTCGGCGGCGACCAGCGCGACGAGGCGCTGAGGGAGCGCCTGCGCAACCTCGCCCGCCGCTTGGGCACGGCCGAGCGTGTCACCTTCCTGGACGCCGTGCCGCACGAGCGGTTGCCGCTGTACTATGGCGCGGCCGACGTCTGCGCCGTGCCGTCCCACTACGAAAGCTTCGGCCTGGCAGCCCTGGAGAGCATGGCCTGCGGCACGCCGGTGGTGGCCTGCCGCGTGGGTGGGCTACAAGAAGTGGTCAGGGACGGGGTCACGGGCTTCCTGGTGCCACGCTCCAGCCCCGACCAGTTCGCGGCCCGGCTGGAGCAACTGCTGCGCGATCCCTCACTGCGGGATTCCCTGGGACGGAGGGCACGACTCGTGGCCCTCGGCTACCAGTGGGCACAGGTGGCGGAGCGGGTGGAGGCCATCTATCGAGAGGTGCTGGGCCCGCGCCGGCTCGTGACCGCCCACGGCGGCTGCCGCTGAACCCCCGACCAGAGCGCCACGCCATGGCCGCATCGGCTGCACGGCGACGCTACCGCTGCCGCGACGGGTATATCCGCCTGGAGCTGTCCTCGCCCGAGGAATGGCGCGCCCTGGCCAAATGCCTGGGGAGGCCAGAGCTGGCCTACCCCGGCTCTTGGGAGGTAGCCCGCACAGCGCCCCCCAGGGGCAGGCTGGGCCGGCTCCTGGAGTCCATCTTCGCCGGCGAGGCAGCGGAGACCTGGCTGCAGCGCCTCCGTTCCCACGGCGTGCCCTGCCGCGCGGAGTGAAGGCAGGGCGACCTCACGTCGGCTGCAGGGCCGCCTGGGGAAAGCGGCGCGACCGCGAGACGTAGTAGGCAGTCCAGGCCGCTATGACGGTCGCGCCCAGGAGCACCGACCGCGGGCCGATCAGGTCGGCCACGCTGCCCATGACCAGCGTGGGCAGCAGCGAAAAGGCGTCAGCCAGGGCGGCCTGGGTGGCGAAGACCCGGGCCTGGGCCCCCAGGGGAGAAGCGCGGTGGAGCACAGTGCGCGCCGCCACCACCACCGCCGTGGCCGCCCCGCCTGCCGGTACCGCCAGCAGCAGCGTGAGCGTGATGACCGACGACACCCCCAGCCTCTCCTCGACGAAGCTGATGCCCAGGTCCAGGTGCGCTAGGATGAGGCCCTTCAACTGCACCACCAGCCCCAGCCCCAGCAGGGATGCCAGCAGCACCAGCAACGCCGCCGCCATCAGCGTCTCCAGGCGGAAGAAGCGGGCCAGCAGCGGGGTGGCCACCAGCGCCAGCCCCGCCCCGATGGCCGCGGGCGCCATAACGTAGACGGTGTTCTCGGAAGTGATGCCCAGAGTATCCTTGACGTAGTAAGGGGCCAGCACTGCCACCCCTTTCATCAGGGCCATAGCGATGGTGAGGTACGCCATGGCCAGGAAAGCGGGCCGCTGGCCGCTGACGATCTGCCAGCCCAGGGCCACGGCATGCAGCAGGCGGGGCCCGAAGGCCTCGCGGTCTTCCGCCCGCACTGCCCTCGGCATGGGAGCCAGCCGCGCCGCCAGATAGGACACCCCCAGCAACGACACCAGGGTCAGCGCCAGCACCGATCCTACCCCCAGGGCCTTGAGCAGCAACGGGGCCAGCACCACCGCCCCCGCCGCCTGCCCTACCATGGCAGCCAGCACGAACAGCGACGTGGCCCTGGGCAGGCCCTCCGCCGGCACGAGGCGCGGCAGGGCAGCGGACTCGGCCGGCCCCGTGACCTGGCTCACCACCATGAACAGGAAGGCCAGCCAGTACAGCGCTCCGAGCTGGTCGCGGTTGACCAGCATCAGGGCGACGACGGCCGCCCGCAGCCAGGCGCCCGCCACCAGCACGCCCCTGATGGGCAACAGGTCGGCCAGCGTCCCGCCCAGCACGCCCAGAAGGATGGACGGGGCCGTGACCACGGCCACCAGCAGGCCGGTGTAAAAGCTGGAGTCAGTCCGCTCTACGACCACTATGAGCAGGGCGTACAGCAGGGCATTCTGGGCCAACTGCCCCAGAGTCCGCACCTGCAGCAGCCGACCCAGCGCCCCTGTCGTCCCCGCTCCGCCCGACATATCGCCTTCAGAAGGCCAGGTAACGTATCCACAGATAGGCGGACGCTACCACTGCCGACACCAGCGTCACCAGAGAGCCGTAGCGGAGGAAGGTCAGGAAGCTGACGTCGTAGCCGGCCCGGGCGGCCACGTTCACCACATAGACGTTGGCAGCCGCCCCCACCGTGGTCAGGTTGGCGCCGAACCCCACGCCGAAGGCCAGGGCCCACCAGAGGGGGTTCTGGGCGCCCTCGCCCACGGCTAACGCCCGCGACATCTCGCCCACCACCGGCACCATCACCGTCGTATAGGGTATCTGATTGAGGACGCTGGAGAGTAGGACCGCCGGCCACAGCACCAGCATCGTCGCCAGCCCCACGCTGTCGCCGCTCACGTCCGAGAGGGCCTGGCCCAGGTCGGATAGCAGTCCCACCTCCGCCAGTCCCTGCACCATCATGAAGAGCCCCACGAAGAAGAAGAGGGTGTTCCATTCCACTTCCCTCAACGCCTCCTCGATGGACACCCGGCCCAGGACGATGAGCAGGGCCGCTCCGGCCAGGGCGATGGTGGCCGGCTCCAGGCCCAGCGCACCGTGGAACAGGAAGGCCACGATGGTGGCCAGCGCCACCGGCCCCGCCACCCGCAGCAAGCGCGCATCCGTCACCAGCTCCCGCTCGTCTATCTCCATCACCGACTCTCGTACAGGGTTGGACACCTTCAGGCGGGGCCGGAACAGCAGGTAAACGGCCAGGAGGAACAGGCCCAGCACCAGCACGGCCACCGGCATCGCGTGGACGATGAACTCCAGGAAGTCGATGTCGGCGGCGCTGCCGATGACCACGTTGGGCGGGTCTCCTACCAGGGTGCTCACACCGCCGATGTTGGAGGCCATCACCTCGGCGATGAGGAATGGCACCGGCTCCACCGACAGTATGCGGGCCAGGAACAGCGTCAGGGGCACCATCAGCACCACTGTAGTCACGTTGTCCAGGAAGGCCGAGCCCACGGCCGTGATCAGGCACAGGAGCACCAGCACCAGCGTCGGGTCGCCTCGGGCTACCTTGGCCGTCCGCACCGCCAGCCACTGGAACACCCCTGTCCGGCCCAGCTCGTGGGCGATGACCATCATCCCCGCCAGCAGGAAGATGACGTTGAGGTCTATGGCCTCGAAGGCATGCTCCTGGTCCACGACGCGCAGCGCCACCATGGCGAGGCCGCCCAGAAGGGCGGCCGCCGTCTTGGGTACGATCTCGGTAACGATAGCGACGTAGGCGAGGGCAAAAATCAGCAGCGCCAGTGCCCGCTCGTCCATATATCACCCCTGTCCGTGCCTTTCTTCCTGACGTCCGGGCGAGACATGCAGCCAGAGGGCTATGAGGTGGAGGCTGTCCAGATAGGCGACGACCCGCCCTTCCTCGTCCACCACCGGTATGCCCTGCAGGCCGTGCTCGTGGAGCCGGGCGAAGGCCCGCCCCACGGTATCGTCGGCCCGGACGTAGATCGGAGCCTGCATCAGGTCGCGGGCCCGCTTGGCCCGGGCGATGCGGGCGAACTCCTCGATGTCCACCACGTCCCGCATGGTCAGGAGGAACTCCTCCGGCACCACGCTCAGGAACAGTTCGTCCAGCAGGAGGCGCAGGGGGATGATGCCCAGCAGCTTGCCGTCGTCGTCCACCACGGCGAAGGTCTCCACCTCGGGGAAGCGCACCGCCATCTCTACGAGCGACATCACGTCGTCGTCGGCCTTTACCAGGCATGGAGAGGGTCCCCGCAGCTTCTCCAGCGCCTCCCGCACCGTCGTGCCTCTCCTCACTGGCCGCTCTTCGCTCATGTCGACCTCCTGCAGCGCACGCTGAACATTATATAAGGCCCCTCCATGCCCTATGGGCTAAAATGGCGCTGGGATGAAGCGCTGGGCGTTGCTGGCCCTGTGTTGCCTGTTGTTGCCGGCCTGCCTGATGGGGGGCGGCGGTAGCAAGAGCAGCCCCACGCCTGAGGTCATCGAAGACCCCGACTCGCCGCGGGAGGTAGCTCACGAGTTCCTGCGCCGCTGGCAGGCCAAAGACTACCAGGGCATGTACGCCCTGGTGAGCAGCGACGTGCAGGCCCAGGTGACCCAGGACACATTCGTGCGGCGCTACCAGGCCATCGCCGAGGAGGCGACTATCGCCGGCATCGACTTCGAGCTGTTGCGGCCCCAAAACGGCGACGCGTACCCCTACCGTGTGATCATCCACACCGTCTTCTTCGGTGACATAGTGCAGGAGAATGCCCTCCCCCTGGTACAGGAGGGGGTGCCCACGGCCGGGGGCGGCGCTAAGCGTGAATGGCGGGTGCGCTGGAGCCCGTCCCTCATATTCAAAGAGCTGGACGACCGCACCCTTGTCCACCTCTTCATAGAGGACCCGAGGCGGGGCACCATTTACGACCGCCGCGGGCGGCCCCTGGCCATGGACGCCACCATCCCCGTGGTCGGCGTCATCCCCGGGCGGGTGGCAGACAAAGACCGCACCGCCACCGCCCTGGCGCGGGCCCTGGGAGTGCCCTTTTCCCAGATGCGGCCGAAGCTGGACACGAACGTGCCCGACTACTACTTCGTGCCGGTGCAGCGACTCCCCCACGACACGCCGCCCGACCGCCTCCAGCCCCTGTACGACCTGGCCGACCTGGGAGTGTTCGTGCGCGAGGAGGTGGAGCGCGTCTACCCCAACAACGACCTGGCCGCCCACGTGCTGGGCTTCCTGCGCAAGATCAACGCCGAAGAACTGGAAAGGCTGGCCCCTTATGGCTACCGAGAGGACGACTGGATCGGCGCGGCGGGCATCGAGGGCGCCTACCAGGACGAACTGGCCGGGCAGAAGGGCGGCGTGTTGGCCACCATCACCCCCGAGGGGGAAATCGCTAAGGTCATCGCGCGTAAGGACCCGGTCCCGGGCCACGATGTGCACCTGACCATCGACCTCGATGTGCAGAGGGCGGCCGAGCAGGCGCTGGGCAGCGGGCCGGGGGCGGTGGTGGTCATGGACCCGCGGGACAACTCGGTGCTGGCCCTGGCCTCGGCGCCCCGCTACAACCCCAACGACTTCATCCGCGGCCTGAGCCAGCAGGAGGTGGACAGGCTGTTCAACAGCCCCCAGCGGCCCACCATGAACCGGGCGCTGGAAGGCACCTATCCCCCGGGCTCCACCTTCAAGGTCGTGACGGCTGCGGCGGGCATGGAGCGGGGCGTCGTCACCCCCACCACCCGCCTACCCTGCCCACCGGTGTGGACACGCTTCCCGAACTTTCCGCTGCGGAACTGGCAGTCGATAGACAGGGGCCCGATGACGCCCGCCGAGGGACTCATGGCCTCCTGCAACCCGGTCTTTTACGAGATAGCCTACCGGCTCGACGCCATCGACCCCGGGCTGCTGCCCGATATGGCCCGGGGCTTCGGCTTCGGCCGGCCGACTGGCATCGGCCTGCCCGAGGAGGCCGGCCTGGTGCCCGACCCCCGCGACCCCGACTGGAAGGAGAAGAACGTAGGCGATCCCAACCCCTGGTTCTCCGGCGACTCGGTGGTGCTGGGCATCGGACAGGGCTACTTGCTGGTAACGCCCATGCAGATCGCCAACGCCTATGCGGCCATCGCCCGCGGTGGCGAGCTGGACAAGCCCCTCCTGGTGCGCAAGATCACCGACGCCCAGGGCAACGTCGTCAAGGAGTTCCGCACCGAGGCCATCGGCCGGCTGCCAGTATCGCAGGCGACGCTGGACGCCATCCGCGAAGGGCTGCGGCTGGTCACCCAGAGTCCCGGCGGCACGGCCTACGCGGCCTTCTCCGGCACCGGCCTGGACGCCGCCGGCAAGTCGGGCACGCCCGAGGCTGCTGGCGGTGTGGGCCCCTACCACGGCTTCTTCGCGGCCTATGCCCCCCGCGACAACCCCGTCTGGCTGACCCTGGTCTTCAACGAGGGTGGCACCCAGGGCTCGGTGCGTTCGACGGTGCTGGCCCGTGACCTGCTGGTGCAGCTTTCCCGCCAGCCCGGGCTGGTGCAGGCGCTGCCGGGCCAGTGAGTGCGCCATGCCCATACCCCGCCTCAGCCGCGCCCAGTTCCGTCGCCTGGTGCGGGAGGCCATCGACCGGCTGCCCACGACCGTACAGGAGATGTTGCACAACGTGGATGTGGAGGTGCGCTGGCGCCCGACCCCGTGGGAGCGGCGCCAGGCGGGCGTGCGGCCCGGAGAGCCCCTCTTCGGCCTCTACCTGGGCACGCCTCTCCCGCAGCGCGACAGCAGTTACACTATGACGCTCCCCGACCGCATCGTCATCTATCAGGAGCCCCACGAGCGTTTCTGCCGCAGCCACGAGGAGCTGGTGGAGCAGGTGCGGGTCACGCTCCTGCACGAGATCGGCCACTACCTGGGGATGGACGAGGACAGGCTGCAGGAGCTGGGGCTGGAATGAGGAGGGCCTAGCGGCCCGTGCGCACCAGATAGAGCACGTGCGCGCTCTCCTCCAGCACGCTGGTGTAGAGGAGGGCCTCCCACAGATCGCGGCCGCGGGCGTAGGAACCGTGGCCGCGCACCAAGGCGATGGGGAAGTCACGCAGGGCTTCGGCCACATGCTCGCGTCCGTCCACCACCGGCACCCGCTTGCCCAGGTAGTGCCGCCCCTCCAGGTCCAGGGGCTCCAGGTCGTTGTCGGCGAGGAGAGAGAGGGCGATGGCATGGCGGGGGTGGGCGTGGACCACGGCCCCAGCTCCGGCGGCCTCGTATATGGCCCGGTGGACGTCCGTATCGGACGAGGGCTCGCGTCCCTCCTCCTGGCCCAGCGCCACCACCGTGTCCTCATCCAGCCGGCCCAGCATAGCACCATGGCAGGTGATGACGACTCCGCCCTCGGGCAGGCGCAGGCTCAGATTGCCGCCGTGCGACGACACCAGGCCGGCCTCCCACAGGAGGCGCCCCACCCGCTGCAGATCTCGCAGGGCCTCCACCGGCACCGGCATCGCAGTCGCTCCCAGGCCATGATAGCCGCAGTGGCCCTATTGCACGAGCTTGAGCACTACCTGGGTGACGACCGCGCCCAGGACGACGAAGATGAGGCCGTTGACCCGGGCCTTCAGCTCGGCCAGATCGCGCTCCACCGCCGCCAGCCGCACCTCGATGGCCTCGTCGCTGGCCGACGACGGTGCCCGTCGCCACCGGTGGTAGAGGCGGAGGATGGCCCGCTCGAGCCTACCTCGCGTCACTGCCTTCCCCCAGCAGGTTGTCGATGCCTTCGACGAGCCCAGCCAGGTTGTCGGCCAGGTCGCGGCGGGCCTTGGGCGACAGACGGTAGCGGGCGGCCACCGCCTTGACCAGCATATCCACCCCCTTAGCGATGAGGGCCATATCCTCGGGGTGCTCGCGCAGGGCACGTTTCAGGCGGACGCGCAGCACGGCGATCTCCTCGTCCAGGCCCTCCACCTCGTGGGCATCGGCCAGCTCCAGACGCTCGGCCTGGTCGAGGGCCTCGGCATAGAAGTTGCGCAGGTTACGGGGGGTCCGCCGCCTGCGGCCGCCGCTAGTCGGCACGGGCCGCCCTCCCTCGGCCGTCATCCCCCTGCTGTAGCAGGGCGAGCAGCGCCTCCAGCGAATCGGGCGGCAGGGCGGCCGCCGCCTCCACCACCCCCAGGGCCAGGCACAGCGCAGCCACGTCCCAGCGCCCCTGCTCCAGCGCTACGGTCAGCGTCGCCGCCATCTCCTCTCTTCCCCCTTTACGGCTCCAGGGTGACGATGCGTCGGAGCACCAGCAGGGATATGGTGCCCGCCCCGACCGCCGACAGCGCTCGCGAGAGTCCCCAGGCCCCGGCCAGGACGGGGCCATCCGCCCCGCGCCAGGCCAGGAGCACGCCGCTGGTAGCCACCTCGGCCAGGGACACCAGGGCGAGAGCGCCCGCTGCCACCCTGTACGACCTGCCCCTGCTCCTGCCGGTCAGGTAGCAGACGAAGTAGGCGGCGTTGAACAGGGCGCACAGGCCGGCCAGAGCGTCGACCAGCACAGGGACCGCCGGGGATGGGGCCAATTCCTTACCTCCCTGCCTTCTCCTGGCAGGCAGGGTAGCCGCCGCCACCGCCAGCTCGAACGGGGGGCCGTCACCGGCGACGCGTCAACCTTCCTTGCCCATGCGCCGGCCGCCCAGCACGTGCATGTGCATGTGGTAGATGTGCTGGCCTCCTTCGGGGCCGACGTTGATGGTGAGTCGATAGCCGCGCTCGGCCACACCCTCCTGCTCTGCCACGGCCCTGGCCACGGTGAACATGCGGGCGAGCAGTGCTCCGTGGCCGTCCTTTACGTCGCGGGCGGTGGGGATGTGCTCCTTGGGGATCACCAGCACGTGCACCGGCGCGCGGGGATTTATGTCGCGTATGGCGTAGACCAGTTCGTCTTCGTAGAGCTTGTCCACGGGCCGACGGCCGTGGGCGAAGTCGCAGAAGAGGCATTCCTGCATGCGGGCCCTCCGCTATCGTGCTCGGCAGTGGGCCATTATAGCAGGCAGGACCTGGCGGGGGCAGACGCAGGTTCAGCGAAAGGCCGCGCTGGCCTTGGCATCGGCGGCCCGCACCAGCGCCGATGCCTCCACATCGGGGCGGGTGCCGTGCAGCCAGACCACCATCAGCATGACAACGTGATCGCCGTAGCGGAGACCATAGATGTCCATGGCTATGGCAGCGTCGTCGTTCGTGGACCCGGCCATGGACGGGAAGACACTCGAAAGGTCCATAGCCATGGACAGGCCGAAGCCCTCGCCCCGCAGTCCCGACACGTCGAGAACGCGCAGTTCTTTGAGTGGCATGCCCATTTCTTCAGCGGTAGCGCGGATTTCGGCCAGCTCGGCCTCGCCGATGCTGGCGGGCCACTCCTCGGGCCCGAGGCGCCCCCTGGTGCCCGGCGGCATACGCATCGCCACGGTCATGATGTAGGTCCCGAAGCCCCGCGCCGACCTAGGGGAGCTGAAGAACATGCGCACCGCCGAGTCGACCGTCCCCAAGTCCGTGTCCATCTTGAGGCCGAACTCCGGAGCGGGCGTGAAGCCTGCGGGCAGGTCTCCCGGCCCAATAAGGCCCGCCAACAGGGACGGGTCGGGCGCGGTCGTCCTCTCCACCGTACCCTGCAAGGCCGACAGCACGGTCATGGGATTGACGACGCCGAAGCGCGGCCCGGCCGTGGCGGTAGCAGTCGGCCTGGGTGCGGTCGGCGATGGCGCTGCCGGAGGGGTAGTAGCTGCGGGCTGAACGACTGCCTGCCGCTCGGCGCCGCCGCAAGCGGCCACGAGGAGCAGCCAGGACAGGAGCAGCGGGGCTGCCAGACGCGGCAACATAGTCCTCCTCGGTCACACAGGGGCCCTTTCTCCATAAGACGAAGGGCAGCGGCCGCCCGTTACGCGCCGCTGCCCTTCCTGGTTCCTTTGCGCCGCCTCAGATGGCGAGCTTCTGGGCCACCAGCTCGCGGTGGTAGTCGGCGTCGCCCCACATCAGCTCCATCCACTTCTGCCGCCGGAAGTAGAGCTGGATCTTGTAGTCCTTGGTGAAGCCGATGCCGCCGTGGATCTGCTGGCCGTGGGCCACCACCCGACGAGATGCCTCGCTGCACCAGGCCTTGGCCATAGACACCATCAGCTCGGCGTCGGGCTCGTTCTCCTGCAGGCTCCAGGACGCCTTGTAGGTTATGAAACGGCAGCCGTCCACATCGATGACGGCGTCGGCCAGCTTGTGCTGGATCGCCTGGAAGGAGCCGATGGGCCGTCCGAACTGGACCCTCTCCTTGGCATAGTTGAGGGTGATGTCGAAGTCCTGCTGGGCCAGCCCCACCAGATACGAGCAGGCGGCAACGGCCGCCAGCAGCTTGGTGCGGTGGACGACGGGCCAGCCCTTACCCACCTCGCCCAGCACGTTCTCGCCGGGCACGCGGGCGTTCTCGAAGGTCACCTCGCACTGCTTGTCGGAGGCGATGGTGCGCAGCAGCTCGAACTTGACCCCGGGCGAGCGCGAGTCCACCAGGAAGAGGGTGATCCCCTCCTCCGGGTCAGCGCCCTTGGCCGTCCGGGCCGCCACCACCATGTAGTCGGTGACATGGGCGTCCTGGACGAAGAGCTTAGTGCCGTTGAGCACCCATTCGCCGCCCTCCTGGCGGGCCTCCATCTGGACGCCGTCGGCGTCCCACTTGGCCGATGGCTCCGTCAGGGCCATGGTCATGATCAGCTCGCCGGCAGCGATGCGGGGCAGGAAGCGCTGCTTCTGCTCCTCGCTGCCCGCCAGCATGATGGGGTACGCCCCCAGCACTACCGTGGGGATGAAGGGCCCGGGCACAAGGAACCGCCCGAATTCCTCCAGCAGCACGGCCAGGTCGGTGATTCGCATGCCCGCCCCGCCGTACTGCTCGGGTATGATCAGGCCCATCCAGCCCTGTTCGGCCATCTTGCGCCAGAGGTCGGGCGAGTAGCCCTTCTCGTCTTCCTCCATCTGGCGCACCAGTTGCTCGGGGCACTCCTTCTCCAGGAAGTCGCGGGCGAAGTTGCGCAGCATCTCCTGCTGCTCGTCCAGGCCCAGGTCCATCTCTGCACCTCCGCGAAGACTTCTCGTCTCTCTCTACCGCAGCCGGGCCGCTAGTCCCTCGGCAGGCCCAGCCCGCGGATAGCTATCAGGTTCCGCTGGATCTCGGACGTCCCGCCGCCCACCACCATGCCCGTCATCCACAGGTACTGCCGCTCGAAGCGTCCCCGCAGCCGCGCCCAGCGGGACTTGGGCCGCAGCTGGCCGTACAGTCCCAGGATTGCCAGGCCCCGCCGCGCCAGTCGCAGGCCCATCTCGGTGTTGTAAAGCTTGGCGACCGACGACTCGTAGCTGGGCACCTGCCCCCGCGCCTGGAGCGACACCACCCGGTAGGAGAGGAGCCGCCCTATCTCCAGCTCTACCGCCGCCTCGCCCAGGTGGTAGCGCACCCGCGGGTCGTCCGCCCTCCTCCCCTCGGGCAGGGATGCTTCCCGCACGTACTCTACCAGGTCCTCCAGGAGACGCCGCGACGCTGCCGCCCCACCGATGGACGAGCGCTCGAAGTTGAGGGTGGTGGTGGCCATGTACCACCCCCGGTTCTCCTCCCCCAGCAGGTTGCGGGCCGGCACCCGCACGTTCTCGAAGAAGACCTGATTGAAGCCGTGGTTGTCCATCATGTCTATGAGGGGCTGCACGGTGATGCCCGGCGTCTTCATGTCCACCAGGAAGTAGGAGATGCCCTTATGCTTGGGGGCGTCGGGGTCGGTGCGGGCCAGCAGTATCATCCAGTCGGCGCGGTGAGCGCCCGAGGTCCATATCTTCTGCCCGTTCACCACGTACTCGTCCCCGTCCCGCACCGCCCGCGTCTGCAGGTTGGCCAGATCGGAGCCGGCATTGGGCTCCGAGAACCCCTGGCACCACATCACCTCCGCCCGGGCGATGCGCGGCAGATGCTCCCGTTTCTGTTCCTCAGTGCCGTAGACGATGATGGTAGGCCCGGCCCAGTCGGCCCCGATGGCGATGTAGCCCAGGGGCGCCCGGTGATAAGCCATCTCCTCGCGGAAGACGAGCTGCTGCCACAGGGAGAGACCCAGGCCACCGTATTCTTTGGGCCAGTGGGGCACCACCCACCCCTTCTCGGCCAGCTTGCGGGCGAACTGGCGCGTGAAGTCCCACGCCTCGCCCTCGGGCACCTGGTCTTCCCAGTCGCGGGGCAGGTGCTGTTCCAGCCAGGAACGCACTTCCTGGCGGAACGCCTCTTCCTCGGGGGAAAGCCGGAAGTCCATGCGTCGCCTCGAATGCTCGTCTATGGCAGTTGCGTGGCCGTATGGAGCATACCATAACCTGCACGTTAGCGGCAACGTGCCGCGGCCCCGTCTTCGCGTCCCACCACGCCGCGCGCTTCGAGGCTAGCGGTACCGAAAGGGGCCGCCGTCGGCAGCCGTTGTCAGCGACCGCGGCCAGGCTTTAAGCTCTAGCAAAAAGTACCTCAGGTCAGGGAGGGCGAGCCATGTCCGGTCCTCTGGAAGGCATCAAGGTGGTCGAGCTGGCGTTCTGGGTGGCGGGGCCGTCCTGCGCCGCCGTCCTGGCCGACTGGGGCGCCGACGTCATCAAGCTGGAGCCACCCAACGGCGACCCGTTCCGTGGCCTCTTCGCCAGCGCCCTGGGCATGCCGGCCCCCCTCAACCCGCCCTTCGAGCAGGACAACCGGGGCAAGCGCAGCGTGGCCCTGAACCTGGAGACGGAAGAAGGCAGGCAAATCGCCCGGCAGCTCGTCGAGCGTGCCGACGTGTTCGTCACCAACCTGCGCCCCCGTGCCCTAGAGGACTTCGGCCTCTCCTACGAAGAGCTCTCCGCCCTCAACCCGCGCCTGGTCTATTGCCACGTCAGCGGCTACGGGGTCGACCACGAGGAGCGCAACCGCGCGGCCTATGACGTGGGCGCTTTCTGGTCCCGCGGTGGCGTGGCGGCCATGCTCACCGTCGGCGACAATCCGCCCCCGCAGCAGCGGGGCGGCATGGGCGACCACATGGCGGGGCAGTGCGCCGCCGGCGCCGTCGCCGCCGCCCTCTTCCACCGCGAGCGCTCCGGCCGCGGTCAGAGGGTCTCAGTGGCCCTCATGCGTATCGGCGCCTACATGATGAGCTGGGACATCATGCTCTCGTCTCGTCTCAATGCCACTGTCGTCCCCTACGATCGCGAGCACCACCCCAATCCGCTCATAAGCTGTTACCGCGCCAGGGACGGGCGCTGGTTCTGGCTCCTGCTGCTGCAGGGCGACAGACACTGGCCCGACCTGTGCCGCGCCATCGGACGGCCCGACCTGCAGGAGGACCCGCGGTTCGCCGATATAGAGGCCCGCCGCCTCAACGCCCCCGAACTGGTGGCGGAGCTGGACGCGGTGTTCGCCCAGAAGACGCTGGCCGAATGGGGCGAGATCTTCGACCGCGAAGACGTGTGGTGGGCGCCCATCCAAGACGTCAACGAGGTGGTGCGGGACCCCATGGCGGAGAAGGCAGGAGTATTCGTGGACGTGCCTGCGGGCGATGGCGGCACCATCCGCATGGTGGCCTCCCCGGCCGACTTCCATGGCACCCCCTGGCAGGTGCAGCGGCCGGTGCCTGAGCTGGGCCAGCACACCGAGGAGGTGCTGCTGGAGCTGGGCTACGACTGGGATCGCATCGTGGCCCTCAAGGAGGCAGGCGTCATCCCCTGACGGCGACCTAGCCGCGGGAGGCCAGGATTCGGCTGCCTTCCTGCTTCACCGTCGGCGCCACTTCCCGCGCCAGCAACTCCAGGGTCTGCCAGTCGGCCGGCGCGCGGGTGCTGATAAGAAAGTCGCCGACGCCGACCCGCACATAAGGCAGCAGCCGCTCGGCACACTGTTCCGGCGTGCCCACGATGAGGCGGTCGCCCAGGGCCTGGACCGAGTTGCCGGTGGCGCTCACCACCCGCTCGGCCTCTTCCCTGGCCTCCCGTTCCGTCGGCCGCAGCACGGCCCAGAAGACCAGCGACTTGCGTATGTCCTCCGGGTCGCGTCCCACGTCGCGGCAGTGGGAGGCGAGGGCGTCCAGCTTTCGCCGGTACGCTTCCATGGGCATCATGAAGGTGTTCCAGCCGTCGGCGGACTCGGCCACCACCCTCAGGGTCAGCTTCTCGCCCTGGCCGCCGACCCAGAGGGGTATGTGGGGCCTCTGCAGCGGCTTGGGCTCGCAGAACGCCTCGCTGATGGTGTAGTAACGGCCGTGGAAGGTGGCCCGCTCCTGGGTCCACAGGGCCTTTATCACCTTGACCGCCTCCCCTAGCATGCGGATGCGGCGCCCCGTGCTGGGGAAGAGGATGCCATACTGCCTGTGCTCAAGCTCGTACCAGGCGGCGCCCATACCCAGTTCCAGCCGCCCGCGCGACACATGGTCGATAGTGGCGGCGATGTTGGCCACCACCGCCGGGTGCCGGTAGGTGTTGCCGACGACCAGGATCCCGCAACGGACCCGCCTGGTCTGGGCGGCCAGGGCGCTCAGCAAAGCCAGCCCTTCGAAGCAGGGGCCCGCCGGGTCGGACTGGATGGGCATGAAGTGATCGAACACGGAAGCCCAGTCGAACCCCAGCTCCTCGGCCTTCTGCCACAGGGCCAGGTAGTCGTCGTAGGTCGTGTTCTGGGGCCCGGAATGGATGCCGAACCTGACCTGCCCGGCGAAGAGCTGCATCGGCTTTCTCCTCGGGTCGGGGCGGTCGCTCCGTCAGGGGCGCGGCAGCCCCAGCCCCTTCTCGGCGATGATGTTGCGCTGTATCTCCGACGTGCCGGCAGCGATGGTGCTGGCCACGCTGGTCAGGTAGCCCCGAGCAATGCGGCCCTTAAGCCGCGCATGGCGGTCACCCTCCCGCACCTGGCCGTACAGCCCCAGCACCTCGGCCCCGCTGCGGTAGAGCCGCTGGTTCAGCTCCGAGTGGTAGACCTTGGCCATGGACGATTCGTACAGCGGCACGCCGCCGCGCGCCTGGATGGAGGCCACCCGGTAGGACAGATAACGCCCCACCTCGATCTCGATGGCCAGCTCGGCCAGACGGTGTCGCACCCGAGGCTGGCGGAGCAGCGGCCCGCCGTTGGCCTCGGTCTCGCGACAGTACCTCAGCAGTTCATCGAACGTGCGCTTGGCGCCCGCCGCCGAGGCGATGTTGGAGCGCTCGAAGTTCAGGGTGGTCATGGCCACGTACCAGCCCGAGTTCTCTTCGCCCACCCGGTACCGCACCGGCACCCGCACGTCCTCGAAGAAGATCTGGTTGAAGCCCTTCAGCCCGGCCATGTTGATGATGGGCACCACCCGGATGCCGGGGGTGTCCATGGGCACCACGAAGAAGCTGATGCCCTTATGTTTGGGGGCGTTGGGGTCGGTACGGGCCAGGAAGAAGCACCAGTTGGCCCGGTGGGCCAGGCTGCTCCAGACCTTCACGCCATTGACGACGTACTCGTCACCGTCGCGCACGGCCGTGGTCTGCAGGCTTGCCAGGTCCGAGCCGGAGTTGGGCTCGGAGAAGCCCTGGCACCACACGATGTCGCCCGAGACGATGCCAGGCAGGAGCTCGCGCTTCTGCTCCTCGGTGCCGTGGACGATGATGGTGGGCCCAGCGTACGTGACACCGATCTGGCTCGTGTTGGGGGCGCGGAAATAAGCCATCTCCTCGGCCAGGATCACCTGGCGCATGAAGTCCAGGCCCAGGCCCCCGTACTCGGGCGGCCAGGCGGGTGCAGTCCAGCGGCGCTCGCCCAGCTTGCGAGTGAAGGCGCGGGCAAATTCCCAGGTCTCGTCCTCGCCTGCCTCGAAGGGGTCGTAGTCCCAGTCGGGAGGTAACTCGCTCTGCAGGAACCGGCGCACCTCCTGGCGGAACGCCTCCTCCTCGGGGGTAAAGCGGAAGTCCATAGCTCCCCTCCCTGGCAGGGCTGCGACTGTCTCCCCTATTATACGCCGGACGGCGCCCCGGGGCGGCCGCCGTTCCTCCCCCGTCCGCCTCAGTCCCTGGGCAGGCCCAGCCCTCGCCCGGCGATGACGTTGCGCTGGATCTCCGACGTCCCGCCCTCGATGGTGTTGGCCACCGAGCGCAGGTACATGAATTCGATCCGGCCCCGCAGCGGCGCCCACTTCTGGCTGCGAGCGAGCTGACCGTACAGGCCCAGCACCTTCATGCCCGTGTTGGCGATGCGCTGGTTCAGTTCCATGGAGAAGAGCTTGGTGGCCGAGGCCTCGTAGTTGGGGATGATCCCCCGGTTCTGCATGGTCACCACTCGATAGGAGAGGAGCAGGGAGATCTCCGTCTCCACCCAGCGCTCGGCCAGCTCGTAGCGCAGGGACGGCAGGTGGGAGACGCGCTCCTGTCCGGAGCCCCTCGCCTCCTGCACGAAGCGCGCCAGGTCTTCCACGCTCTGCTGCTGGCCCACCGCCGAGCCGATGTTGGAACGCTCGATATCCAGCGTGCGGACGGCCATGTACCAGCCCTGGTTCTCTTCGCCCACCAGGTTCTTGGCCGGCACGCGCACGTTCTCGAAAAACACCTGGTTGAACTCATGAGTGCCGGCCATGTTGTACAGCGGCTGGACAGTGATGCCCGGGTAGGGGTTGCCCTTCTCGTCCTTCATGGGGACGATGAGGTAGCTGAGGCCCTTGTGCTTGGGGGCGTTGGGGTCGGTGCGGCAGAGGAGCAGCATGTAGTGGGCCATGTGGGCCAGCGTCGTCCAGATCTTCTGACCGTTGATAACGTACTCGTCGCCGTCGCGCACGGCCGTGGTCTGCAGGCTGGCCAGGTCCGAGCCGGCATTGGGCTCGGAGAAGCCCTGGCACCAGATGTGCTCGCCAGAAAGGATCTTGGGCAGGTAGGTCTTCTTCTGCTCCTCGCTACCGAACAGGATCAGGGTGGGCCCCACCACCGCGACTGCCAGCCCGCCGATGAACAGCGGCGACGGCGCCCTCAGGCGGGCCGTCTCCAGGTTGTATATGAACTGCTGCATGATGGTCATGCCCGCCCCGCCGTACTCCTTGGGCCAGGCGGGTGCGATCCAGCCCCGCTGCGCCAGCTTGCGCCGCCACTGCACCAGCGCCGGCAACTGGTCGAAGAAGCTGACGCCACCGGAGCGGAGCTCGGGCGGACACTCGCTCTCGATGAACTGTCGCACCTCCTGGCGGAAGGCCTCCTCCTCCGGTGCGAAACGAAAGTCCATCGCTTCCTCCTCGCGCCTCAGCTCATAGGCTGCACTAATAGTTTTCGCGAACGGTTATGACTACGGCACAATGATACCGCCGCCTCCCCCGCACGTCAACGTTAACGGTCGCTTGCCTTTCCGATGACGGCTGCGGGCCCGCCAGTAGTCGCGGGCGAGCGACGCCGGTCGCGACGGGAGGCATGAGGCAGGAGAGGGCCGGCCCTGCTGACGGCTCTCGGCTCGCGCCGAAGGCCCCCTTGCGAGGAAGGCCCCGCGCGCGGTTGACATGGCGGCCAGACCTGGCACAATGAGGACATCCCCTGCGGGGCCTCGGGGAGGGGACCAAGAGGGAAAGTGGGGTTGCGCTCCGGCCCTGCCCCGCGTCCGTAGCCGCAGCCGGAAAGGAGCAACATGGCGCGCATCGACGAGATCGCCGAAGGCATCTACCGCATCTCGACATTCCTGCAGGTGCCGGTGCCCGATGGCGGGATCACCTTCAACCAGTACCTGATCCTGGACGAGGAGCCGCTGTTATGGCATACCGGCTCCCGCGGCATCTTCTCTGAGACGCTGGAGGCGGTGCGGAAGGTGCTGGACCCGGCCCGCCTGCGCTACATCTCCTGGTCCCACTGGGAGTCGGACGAGGCCGGAGCGCTGAACGAGTTCCTGCAGGTGGCCCCCAATGCCGAGCCCGTCTGCGGGCTCGTGGGAGCGGTCGTCAACGTGGGCGACTTCTCCAGCCGCCCGCCACGCATCGTCAACGACGAGGAAGTGCTCGTCCTGGGCCGGAGAAGGCTGCGCTTCCTGGTGACCCCGCACGTTCCCCACAACTGGGACGCCATCCTCGCCTTCGAGGAGACGGAGGGCATTCTGCTGGCCAGCGACCTTTTCACCCACTTCGGCGACCCGCCGCCGGTGGTGGAAGGGGACGTGGTGGGGCCCTCCATGGCCGCCGACGCCTTCCTGCGCCGGGAATGGCGGACCACCTATTATCCGGTGGGCCCGCACACCGCCCGCACGTTCGACCGCCTGGAAGCGCTCCGCCCCCGAGTGGCGGCCTGCATGCACGGGGCAGCCTTCGCCGGCGATGTGGTGCGCGCGCTGCGCGACCTGCGGGGAGAGCTGTACCGCGGCCTGCAGACCTAGGCCGGGGTTACTCAGCGCCCTCGCGCTGGCGGCGCTCCCGCTCGCGCGCCTCTTCCTCTTCGCGGCGCTCGCGTTCCTCGGGCGCCTCTCCTAGCTGGACGGCGCCTTCCTCGTCGGTGCGGAGCTGGGCCTGGAAGCGCTCAGCCAGCAAGCCGTACCACTCGCCGCCCAGGTAGTGCAGGGGGCGGAAGGGCCGCTCGCCCACCAGCCAGGTCTCGTCGAAGGCGTCCCGCTCCGCCTGCACCGCCACCACCCGCCCCACGAAAAATGTATGGTCGCCGAGGCGCAGCGCCTCCTCCAGGCCGCACTCGATCCAGGCCAGGCAGAACTCGAGCAGGGGTGCCTCGATGCGCGAGGCTGGGAACGTGGGCAGGCGCGAGATGTCCAGCTTGGCCACGTCGCGGCCCGATACCACGCCAAAGTAGTGGGTGTGGGCCAGCAGGTCGGGGCCGGGAATGTTCAGCGCGAACTCCTCGGCGAAGCGGATCAGGTCATGGGTCTGGCGCGAGGGGTGCACTGCCAGGCCAATGAGAGGCGGGCGCCGCGAGACCGGCGTCACCCAGATGGCAGGCATCACGTCGGTCTTGTCCCGCCAGCGAGTGGTCACGAGGCACACGGGCCCGCCGATGACCAGCCGCAACGCGTCCAGGACATCCAGGTCCCTGCGCATCTCGTCTCACCCGATAGCGATTATGGGACAACCGCCCCGACAAGCCAACGCCTAGAGCCAGCGCCGCCGCCGGAAGAAGACCACCATCGCCAGCCCCAAAGCGGCCATGACCCCCACCACCGCCGGAAAGCCCCAGCCGCTCTCAAAGGGCGGCCATACGCGCTGGGCGAAATTCATGCCGTAGATGCTGGAGACGAGAGTCAGGGGGAGGAAAATGGTGGCCACCGCCGTCAGCACCTTCATCACCTCGTTCAGGCGGTTCGAGACCACCGTCAGGTAGGTGTTGAGGGCGCTGTCGGTCAGGTCGCGCAGCGCCTCGATCAGGTACTCCGTCCGCACCAGATGGTCGTAGATGTCCCGGAAGTAGATGTGCGCCTCGGGGCGGACGAGATGCGGGAAATCGGGCCGCGCCAGCCTGGCCAGCAGCTCTCGCTGGGGGACGGTGAGCCTGCGCAGGCGCAGGGCGTTGCCGCGCAGGCGCAGCACGCGCTCCAGCAGCCCCGCCGCCCTGCCTTCCAGCGCCTCTGCCTCCAGCCGGTCTAGCGACTCCTCCATGGCATCGATGCATGGCAGGTACTCGTCCACGAGCCGGTCGAGGATGGTGTGCAGCAGCCACTCGGCGCCGCGGCGCAGGGGCAGCCCGTCCTCGAGACACCGCTGGCGGATGGCCTCCAGCGACTCCAGGGGGCCGTGGTGGCAGGAGACCACGTAGTGGGGCCCCAGGTACAGGCACACCTCCTGCGTGGCCACATCGCCGAAGGGCTCGTAGCCGGCCAGGGCGTGAAAGACGATAAAGATGTACTCGTCGTGCTCGTCCAGCTTGGGCGGGTTGGGCTCCGGCGTCAGCGCGTCCTCGATGGTCAGGGGATGGAAGTGGAAGACGCCGGCCAGCACCTCTTCCGCGCCGTGCGTATCGGCGGAGGTGTCCAGGTCGGCCCACAGGCGCAGGCCCGACGCCAGCGCCTCGCGCAGGGCGTCCAGGCCCTCCAGCGCCTGGGCCGGGCCCTCGTCCGCCACCGTCAGCACCCTCAGCGCCTCCATAGCCAGTGCTATTCTACCCCGGCCGCTCCCGCAAACTGATAAAATCGTTATGTCATGGCCGGGCGCGTGCTGGTGGGCACCTGTTCGTGGACCGACCGCACCCTGCTGGAAAGTGGCTGGTACCCGCCCGAGGCCCGCACCCCTGCCGACCGCCTGCGCTACTACGCGCTGCACTTCCCCATCGTGGAGGTCGACAGCTCCTATTACGCCCTGCCCAGCCCCCGCAACGCCGTCTTGTGGGCACAGCGCACCCCCGAGCACTTCGTATTCGACGTCAAGGTCTTCGCCCTGTTCACCCACCATCCCACACCGCCCAAGTCCTTGCCCAGGGACATCTACGAGGCGCTGCCGGCGCAGCTGAAGGAGAAGCGCAACCTCTACTACCGCGACTTCCCGGGCGACCTGGTGGACGAGATGTGGCGTCGCTTCGCCGAGTCCCTCCTGCCCCTGGACTCGGCGGGCAAGCTGGGCGTGGTCCTCTTCCAGTTCCCGCCCTGGTTCCGGCCGGGGCGCGAGTCGCGCGAATACATCGCCTCCCTGCGCCAGCGCCTGCCCCAGTACCGGGTAGCCATCGAGTTCCGGCAGGCGGGCTGGCTGGCCGAAGAGCGGGACCGGCAGCAGACGCTCCGCTTTCTGCGCGAGCACGGCCTGCCCCTGGCCTGCGTCGACGAGCCCCAGGGCTTCTCTTCCAGCGTCCCTCCCCTGGCCGAGGTCACGGCCCCCGTGGCCATCGTCCGCTTCCACGGCCGCAACGCCGCTACGTGGGAGGCCAGGGGCCTGACCACCGCCGAGCGCTTCAACTACCTCTACTCGCCGGAGGAACTGGGCGAGTGGACGCCGCGCATCCGCCGCCTGGCCCAGGAAGCGGACGAGGTCCACGTCCTGTTCAACAACTGCTACCGCGACTATGCCGTGCGCAACGCCCGCCAGATGGCCCAGGCGCTCGGCCAGAAGGTGGAACGACAGGAGCCCCTGCTCTGAGGGTGGTCAGCCGTACCGCTCCCTGTTAAACTCCCTAACCGGTGAAGGTCTTCGCCTTCCACAGCGAGGTCTGGCTGCCGCTCCCGCCCCGAGACGTGTTCCCGTTCTTCGCCTCCGCCCACAACCTGGAGAGCATCACTCCGCCCTGGCTGAGCTTCCGGGTCCTCGGCCAGCGACCGGCAGAGATGGGCGCCGGTACCGTCATCGATTACCGCCTGCGCCTGCACGGCCTGCCCCTGCGCTGGCAGAGCGAGATCACCGTCTGGGAGCCGCCAGACCGCTTCGTGGACGTGCAGCGCCGCGGCCCCTACCGCCTGTGGGAGCACGAGCACCTCTTCCTGCCCCGTGACGGCGGCACCCTGGCCCAGGACCGCGTCCGCTACGCCGTCCCGGGCGGGCCGCCGCTGGAGTCGCTGGTGGACCGCTTGCTGGTGCGTCCCGACCTGGAGCGCATCTTCGCCTACCGTCGCCAGCGCCTGCGGGAGATATTCGGGGGTGAAGGGCGCCGTGAGCGGTGAGGCCACCGCCGACATCGGCCCCAGGCTGCGGCCTTTGGACGTCCGCCTGTTCAGCGAGGGCGGTCAGTCGTTCTACTTCCTGCGCGACCCCCTCGGCCTGGCCCCCGAAGACACCTTCCTGCCCGCCTGGGCCGGCCCCCTGCTGGCGCTGATGGACGGCTCCCGCGACCTGCGCCAGCTCCAGGTCTCGTTCCAGCTCCTCACCGGTCGCTACCTGCCCCTGTCCCAACTGCAGGAGCTGGTGGCGGAGCTGGACAGGCGACTGCTGCTGGACGGCCCGCGCCTGGCCGAGGCCCGGCGTCGCGCCCTGCAAGAATACCGCTCGGCGCCTGCCCGCCCCCCGGCCCTGGCGGGCAAGGCCTACCCGTCCGATCCCGACGAGCTGGTACGGACGCTGGACGACTACTGCGCCCGCGCCGGCTGCCCGCCACCCCTGCCGGAGGGGGCGCAGGTGGCGGGCGTCATCAGCCCCCACATCGACTATGGCCGCGGCTGGCGCACCTATGGCCTCGTGTGGCAGGCGGCGGCCACCGCCTGCCGGGAGGCGGAAGTGGCGCTCGTCTTGGGCACCGACCATGCGGGCGGCGGCATCCTTTCCCTCACCCGCCAGAGCTACGCCACTCCCTTTGGGGTCCTGCCCACCGCCCGGGAGGCCGTGGACGCCGTGGCCCGGGTCCTGGGCGAGGACGCGGCCTTTGCCGACGAGCTGCACCACCGCGGGGAGCACTCCATCGAGCTGCCCCTGGTCTGGCTGCACCGCCTCCGCGGAGGGGAGCCGCTGCCCGTGGTGCCCGTCCTCTGCGGCTCGCTCCTCCACGCCGCGGAGGGCGAGCGGCAGCGGCTGGAAGCCGCGCTGGAGGTCCTCGCTCGCTGGCTGGAGGGGAGGCGAGCGCTGATAGTCGCGGGCGCAGACCTGGCCCACGTTGGGCCCGCCTTCGGCGACCCGGCGCCCTACGGACTGGCCGACCGCGCCCGCCTGCGTGCCGCCGACGCCCGGCTCCTCGCCGCCATCGAGGGTGGCGACGCGGAGGGCTTCCTGGGAGCAGTGGCTGCCGATGGCGACCGCTACCGCATATGCGGCCTCTCGCCCGTCTACCTGGCCCTGCGCCTGCTGCGGGGCTGCCGCGGCCTGGCCCTGGCCTACGATCAGTGTCCCGCCGACCCCCAGGGCGGTTCTCTGGTGTCTGTAGCCGGCGCCGTCCTCTGGCGCTAGGCCCCGGCCCGCCGACGCCGAAAGAGACAGGGCGGGGCCGAGTGGCCCCGCCCTCGTCTCGTCTCGAGCGGACGCGCTATGCGCCGGGTCGCCTCCGGGCGCCCGCTGCCAGCACGGCTACGCCCATCAGGAAGGCCAGTCCGGCCAGCCCCAGGTAGATGGCGCTGGGGCCGCCGCCGAGGGGCCCATCGCCACCCCTGGGCAGGGCCGCGGGGGAAGGCGTCTCGGCCGCGGGCTGCAAGCGCGGCTGGGTAGGCGTCTGCCCCGGAGGCGGGGGAGTCGGCGTCTCGCCGGCGGGCGGAATAGTGGGCGACGGGCTAGGCGACGGGCTCGGCGATGGCGACGGACTGGGCGACGGGGAAGGCGTAACGGTGGGCGTGGGCGTCTCGCCGCCGGGCGGAATAGTGGGCGACGGGCTCGGCGATGGCGACGGACTGGGCGACGGGGATGGCGAGGGCGAGGGGCTGGGAGACGGAGATGGCGAGGGCGACGGGCTGGGCGAGGGTGATGGCGAGGGCGTAGGCGTAGGATCCCCCGTTTTCGCCGTGATGTGGCTGATGTCGTGGCAGTCCGGTCCGCTGCCCACTTTTGTGACTGTGACTGTTGGTGTGCCGACGCCGCTGACCTGGTAGCAGGTGCCAGGGTTGCCATTTAGGTCGAACTTTCCATCAGTCGTAATCCACCCGGTGTTGGTATTGCTCGCCTTAATGCACACAGCGGTTATGATCTTGCCGCTAGGAGCACTAAGTGTAAAAGGCCCCGACTCGTCTTTGAGGCTCTCTGGGTTATCACAGACGCCACCCTGGTTCTGATGGGGCTGCGCCTGGACATGGCTCGCTCCTCGTGGCATCCCCATGGCGGCCAGCGCGATAGCCAGGGCGACGGTGAACAGGCCCAGGGCCAGGGTCAGCCGCATCTCGCCCCTCATCGACCCCAGGCCCCGCCACCAGGCCGTCACCGCCGCCAGTAGTCCGCCTCGTCTACGCTTCATGTGCGTCCCCTCCTTGCGTGCTCTTCCGTTCCCTGTCGACGCTCGCCACGGGGCCACGGCAGCCACCGACGATACCGCCAGGGCCACCGGTGGCCCGGTAGAGCTGCCCCGCGTCGCTGTCGCCCGTCGTCGGTCGCACGATGGTCATCTCCTCGTGCCTGGCCGGGGCCCATACCCCGGCACGGGAACCGCGTGCCGGGAAGGCTGCCCTGCCTCCCTCAGGACGCCCCTCTCGGTGGCTACGGACTCTCCACTAAGTTGCACGGCCACCCCCATTGTCCATATGGCCAATATAGTGAGTCAACTGCTTGGCCATATGGACTGTCCACGTGGCCACCATAAGGTAAACGCCTGTAGCACCGAGTTATTACACGCCAGGGGGTACGGGAGCGCCGACGGCCGTCCGGTGCAGAAGCTCCCTAGGGGGAAGACCACGCTGTGTGGCGAGGAGGGGGAAGGGATTCAGCGGGGGGCTGGCGCCCCCGGCAGGACTCGAACCCGCAGCCTCCTGGTCCGAAGCCAGGCGCTCTGTCCAGTTGAGCTACGGGGGCGCCCGCAATCCCAGTGTAACATCCGCCCCCGCCGCCAGTAAGGGCCGGCCCCGTACCGTTCCGGGGCCGCTGCCCGCCGCGGCCAGTCGTATGCACCCGGCGCGCGTTGTAGCCCCTCGCCGGGTGTGGTCAAATAGTCAGTGGAGCGAAAACGCTATGGCGCCCGAGCAGGAAGTGCAGGTCCTGGTCAAGCAACTGGAGGAGGCGCTGGCCAACGACTCCTCCCAGGTGGAGGAGCTTTCGTCCCTCGTCTCCTCCCTGCACCCGGCCGACCAGGCCGAGCTGTACTGCCGGCTGTCGCCAGCGCAGCGCGAGGCCTTCCTCGCCCTCCTGAACGCGGAGGGGCTGGCCCGGCTTCTGGAGCATCTGCCCGAAGAAGAGGTCGAGGAGCTGGTAGCCCGCATGCCGCGAGAGACCCTCGCCCGCGTGCTCGACCACATGGAGTCGGACGAGGCGGCCTACATCATCCGCTACCTGCCCCCGGCCGACGCCGCTCGCGTGCTGGCCAACATGCGCACCGCCGCCGACGTGGCCCCCATCCTCCAGCACGCCGAAGACACGGCCGGCGGCCTCATGACCCGCGGTTACGTGGCCCTCCACCCGGACATGACCGTCCAGGAGGCCATCGCCTACCTGCGCCTGCACCAGCCCTTCGCCCAGGAAGGCTATTACCTGTACGTGCTGGACGGGGCCAACCGGCTCCAGGGCGTGGTGAACCTGCGCCAGCTCATCATCGCCAACCCGGGCACCACCATCTCCCAGCTCATGACCAGGGACGTCATCTCGGTGCCGCCGGAGACCGACCAGGAAGAGGTGGCACGGCTCATGCAGCGTTACCGCCTGAGGGCGCTGCCGGTGGTGGACGAGAAAGGGGTGCTGCTGGGCATAGTCACCGCCGACGACGTGCTCGACGTGGTCACCGAGGAGGCCACCGAAGACCTCTACCGGCTGGCCGGCGTGGGCGTGGAGGAGCGGGCGCTCAGCCCCCTGCGCGAGTCGCTGAAGCGGCGCATACCTCACCTGGTGGTGAACCTGCTCACGGCCTTCCTTTCTGGACTCACCGTGAGCGCCTTCGAGGGCACCGTGGCCCAGGCGGCGGCGCTGGCCGTCTTCATGCCCATCATCGCCGGGCACGGCGGCAATACCGGCACCCAGGCGGCCACAGTGGTGGTTCGCTCCCTGGCCCTGGGCGACGTCCGGCCCGCCGACACGGCCCGCATCGTCGCCAAGGAGGTGTCCTTCGGACTGGTGCACGGGGCCCTGGCCGGCACCCTGGCCGCCGCCCTGGCCCTGGCGCTCTACCAGAACCCGTGGCTGGCAGCGGTGGTCTTCGGCGCCATGGTTGGCAACGTGCTGGTAGCAGGAGTGGTGGGCGCGCTCATCCCCCTCGTGCTGCAAGCCTTCAAGATAGACCCCGCCCTGGCCTCTTCCATCTGGCTGACAACGTTCACCGACGTCATGGGCTTCCTGATGCTGTTGGGCGCGGGCACGCTGCTGGTGGACCACCTGACCTGAGCGCAGCGTCATCCCCGTCGAAGAGCACACCGTTGTGTGAGCCGGGGCGAAGGGGGAGGGTCTTTCGTGCGAGGCCGCTGGGGTGGACGGCGGGATTCGAACCCGCGATCTCCAGGGCCACAGCCTGGCGCCTTGACCGCTAGGCGACGTCCACCGTACTCGATGGCAAGGCCCCTGACGCCTGCGACAGGGGCCTGCCAGATAGAACTCTATCAGCCCCCCCACGGCCAGTCAAGGACGCGAGGGCTCGGCTAGCGCGGGGCCGACGATCGGGCCGGGGCCCGCGGCACAGGTATGCCTCCCCGCTCCCACGCCGCCGGTCTGGACCGGCGTTGCTGGCCGCGAGCGCCCGCGGGCCGGCACCTGCCGCTGGCGAGGCACGCTCAGGCGACGGCGCGGGGCATCCATCGTCTTCTAACGGACGAAAGCTATACTGGGGAAGGCACATATGTGGAGGATACCTCTCGCCTCGCTGCTCCTGGCTCTCGCCCTGGCTTGTGGAACGGAGGAGGGGGCTTCCCGGCAGGCTGGCGGGACAGCGCCCGCCACCAGCCCGGGCCCCGCCTCCACCCCCTCGCCCTCCGCCTCCCCCGGGCCGTCGCCCTCGCCGGGGCGCCCCATAATGGAGACGGTGGTGGAGGGCGCCCGGTTCCCGGTAGCCCTCGCCCCCAGCCCGGACGGACGCCTCTTTTACGCCGAGCTGGAAACAGGACAGGTGCGGGTGGTGCGGGACGGCCGCCTGCTGCCGGAACCTTTCGCCAGCTTCCGGGTCGCCCACCCTCCCGGGTATTCCGAACATGGCCTCCTAGGCCTCGCCCTGCATCCGGACTTCCCCCGAGAGCCCTACGTCTACGTCTTTTACACCGTCCCCGACGCCCAGGGCCGGCCGCAACAGCAGAGGATCGTACGCCTGCGCGCCGAGGGCGACCGCGGTGTGGAGCCGCTGACCATCGTGGACGGGCTGCCGACAGGCCCCACGTGCTGCCACAACGGCGGTCGGCTGGCCTTCGGGCCCGACGGGATGCTGTACGTCTCCCTGGGGGACGCCCAGGCGGCCGCCCTGGCCCAGGACCCCCAGCGGCCCAACGGCAAGGTGCTGCGGCTGCGGCCCGACGGCACGGTCCCGCCCGACAACCCCTTCCCCGGCTCTCCTGCCTACGCCCTGGGGTTCCGCAACATATTCGGCCTCGCCTTCCACCCGGAGACTGGCGAGCTGTTCCTGACCGACAACGGGCCCAGCGGCCGCGACGAGCTGAACGTCGTGCGGCGGGGCGCCAACTACGGCTGGCCCACCGTCATGGGCCGCGCCGGCGATTCTCGCTTCGTCGACCCCATCTGGGAGTCGGGCAGCCGCAGTACTGCGCCGACGGGCGTAGCTGTCTACTGGCACGACGCCCTGCCCTTCCGCGGCGACCTCTTCTTCTGCACCTACCTCGGCGAGAGGCTGCTACGGGTGCCGGCCGAGCAGTTGCAACAGGTGCGTCAGGGGCAGTGGCAGGCAGTGGAGCCGCAGGATACAGGCTACCCCTGCCAGCTGGACGTGAAGCAGGCGCCCGACGGCTCCCTCTACTTCAGCGACACGGAGAACATCTATCGCCTGCGTTCCGGCGGCTAGCCCTGGCCGAAGGCCTTCCACACGTAGCGCCCGGGCTCCCGCTCGAAGGATTCCTTGCAGCCCTGCGCGCAGAAGTAGAAGGTGTGCCCGGCGTAGGTAGCGCTGGCGGCGGCATGGGCGGGGTGGTCTATCTCCATGCCGCACACCGGGTCCCTGACCATGTCCTCACCCCCCGGAGAAGGTGCCGACGCGTCAGGTCAGAATGAGCCGACGGATCTCCTCGTACTCTTCCTTGGTGATCTCGCCCCTGGCCAGGCGCTCCTTGGCCAGGGCCAGGGCGCGGGCGTCAGCATCGTCGGCCGGACGGGGCCGTCGCGTCAGGCGGTCCACCGCCCAGACGATGAGGGCGATGATGCCGCCCCAGAACAGGACGAACCACAGCCAGCCGAAGAGCATCCACCAGCCCCAGCCCTCGTGCATGCCCCACATGAGCGTCACCCCGATTCTATTTTACCTCTCGCTCGCCTTTCGCGGGCGAGGGAGACCGTCGCTGGGAGAAGGACGATGAGGCCCAGAAAGAACGTCCAGAGGCCGGCCCCGGCCAGGGCGCCCGAACCGTAACCGCCCTTGAGCCACGCCCCCAGCACCAGGGCCGCCGCCATGAGGGCCGCGCCCATCACGGCGCCGCCGATGCCCGGCCAGGCCATGCCTCTCATGTCGACGCCTCCCGCTTGGCGGGCGGCCGCCAGCCATTCATGGCTGCCGAGTTGAGGCTGACCGAGAGGGAGCTCAGGGCCATGAGCAGGGCGGCCAGCTCCGGGCTCACTACCTGGTGGGTTAGCGGATAGAGCACACCGGCGGCGATGGGCAGGGCGAGGGCATTGTAGCCGAAGGCCCAGGCCAGGTTCTGCTTCACCTTGCGCAGAGTGAAGCGGGCCGTTTCCACTGCTGTGGCCACGTCCATGGGGTCGTCCCGCACCAGCACCACGTGGCCTGCCTCCTTGGCGATGTCGGTGCCGGCGCCCATGGCGATGCCCACGTCGGCCTGGGCCAGGGCGGGGGCGTCGTTGATGCCATCGCCCACCATGGCCACCCGCTTGCCCTGCTGCTGCAGCTGGCGCACAGCGGCCGCCTTGTCCTGGGGAAGCACCTCGGCCAGCACCTGGTCGATGCCCAGCCGCCGGGCGATGGCCTCAGCCGTGCGCCGGTTGTCGCCGGTGAGCATGGCCACCTCAAGGCCCAGGGCCTTCAGGGCGGCCACGGCTGCAGCGGCATTCTCCTTCAGGGTGTCGGCCACGGCCAGCAGCCCCGCCGGCCGGGCGTCCACGGCCAGGAAGACGGCCGTCTTGCCTTCGCCCTCCAGTCGCTCCGCCTCGGCCAGCAGCCCGTCCAGCGCAATGCCCCGCTCGGCCATTAGCGTCCGGTTTCCCAGCAGCAGCGTGCGTCCGTCCACCCGCGCCTCCACTCCCTGGCCGGGCAGGGCCTGGAAGGAGTCGGCGCGAGCGACCTCCAGCCCTTCTTCCCTGGCTGCGGCCAGCACCGCCTCGGCCAGGGGGTGCTCCGAGTCCCTCTCGGCGGCGGCGGCCAGGGCCAGCACCTCCTCGCGGCTGCGGCCAGGGACCGGTACCACGTCCGTCACCGACGGGCGGCCGCGGGTGAGGGTTCCCGTCTTGTCCAGGACCACGGCCTGCACCCTGGCCAGGGCCTCCATGGCCTCGGCGCCCTTGAACAGGACCCCGTGGCGGGCGGCGATGCCCGAGCCGGCCATGATGGCCGCCGGAGTGGCCAGGCCCACGGCGCACGGACAGGAGATGACCAGCACCGCCACCGACATGAGCATGGCGAAGCCGAAGACGCCCATCTCGGCCAGCGTGTAGGGGCTCATGAGCAGGCGCGTCTCGGGCGTGAACCAGCGCTCGTAACCGGCGAAGAACCAGAAGGCGAAGACGCCCAGTGCCAGCAGGTGCACCCCGAGGATGAAGTGCCCGGCCACCCAGTCGGCCAGGCGCTGGATGGGCGCACGGCCGGCCTGGGCCTCTTCCACCAGGCGGACGATCTGGGCCAGCACCGTGTCCCTCCCCACCTGGGTGGCCCGCACGCGCAGGGAACCGGCCCGGTTGACGCTGCCGCCGATAACCCGGTACCCCGGCCCCTTCTCCACCGGCAGCGACTCGCCCGTGACCAGCGACTCGTCCACCGCCGAACGGCCTTCCACCACCACGCCGTCCACCGGCACCGCCTCGCCAGGGCGCACCAGGCAGATATCGCCAACCACCACCTCGTCGGCGGGCACCTCCACCTCGCGACCATCGCGCAGGACGCGGGCGCGGCGGGGCTGAAGCTGGAGCAGACGGCGGATGGCCTCGGAGGCACGCCCACGGGTCAGGGCCTCCAGGTACCGGCCCAGGACGACGAAGGCCGTCAGCAGGGCGGCCGCCTCGTAGAAGGTGGCCCGCTCGCCGCCGAAGCCGGCCTCGGGCCAGAAGGTGTTCACCACGGCGATGAGGTAGGCGGCTCCGATGCCCGTGGCATAGAGCAGGTTCATGTCGGCCGTCCCGTGCAGCAGCCCGCGCACGCTCTTGATGAAGAACTGGCGCGCAGGCCCCAGGACGATGGGCGTGGTCAGGGCGAACAGGAACAGCTTGTGTCCCATGAACTCGGGCACGACATGGGGCAACAGCCAGTAGTCGCGGAAGGTGCCGAGCATCACCAGCAGGCCCAGAGGCCAGGCGATGAGCAGGTTCAGGAGCTGGCGGCCCACCTCGGCACGACGGGCGGCCCGCTCCCGCTCCAGGGCGTCCTCGGTCTCCTCGCCGCCCTCGGCCCGGTAACCCAGGGCCTCCAGGTGTCGGCGGACACGGGCCGCCGAGACGATGTCGGGCAAAAACCGGACGGTGACGGTACAAGCGTCGGCGTCCACTTCCGCACCGGCCACGCCTTCCAGGGCAAGGAGCCTTTCGGCGAGGGAGTCGAGGGAGGGGCCGCCGGGACGCAGGCGAAAGGTCTGACTGGTCAGGGGGACCTGGTAGCCGGCCTCCTCCACGGCCCGGGCGATCTCGGCCAGAGTGGGGCCTCCGGGGGCCAGTTCCAGGCCAGCGCGGGCGGAGGCCAGATTGACGCGGGCGTCCACTACGCCGGGCAGGCGCTTGATGGCCCTCTCCACCCGGGCGACGCAGGCCGCACAGGTCATGCCCTCCACGGGCACCACTATCCGCCGGGCACCTTCCCGTCTGCGAGTCGCTGTCTCGGCCAAGTGCTGCACCCCCTTCGTCCCCATTATAGGCAATACCCCTCCCCCAGGGAAGGGGTCTCCCGACCATGAAACGAAGGGGCCCGCCCCTAAAGGGGCGGGCCCCCGTTCTCCCCAGCCCCCGGTCCTAGCGCAGGCGGGCCACCACCTCCTGCGAGAACTCCAGGAAGGGCTCCGGCCGCAGGCGGATGAACGGCTGGAGGTAGAGCTCCTGCACCCCGACCTCGGCGTATTCGGCCACGTGCCCGGCCATATCGCCGATACGCCCCACCAGCACCCAGCGCCGCGCCTCCTCCGGGGGCACGCCCCTGTTGGCCGAGAACCCCATCAGAAAGCGTTGCACCCGCCCCTCGTCCTCGGTGGGCATGAAGGGCACCGTCACCGTGATCCGCACCTGCGCGGGGTCGCGCCCTGCCGCCTCGCAGTGGCGGCGCAGTACCTCTATCTTGTGGCGCACGACCTCCGGCGAGCCGAAGACGTTCATGGCATCGGCGTACTTGGCGGCGATGCGCAGCGTATGCCGCTCGCCGCCTCCGCCCACGAAGATAGGCGGGTGCGGCTGCTGCACGTTCTGTGGCGAATAGGGCGCGTCCTCCAGCCGGTAGTGTTTGCCCTGCCAGGTGACGGGGCCCGAGGACGTCCACAGGAGCTTGATCATGTGCACCGCCTCCTCCAGCCGCTCCATGCGCTCCCTGAGCGGCGGGAAGCGGATGCCATAGCAGCGGTGCTCGAACTCGTGCCAGGCGGCGCCGATGCCGAAGTTCAGCCGCCCGCCCGAGATATGGTCGACCGTGGTGGCCATCTTGGCCAGCACCGCCGGCTCACGGTACGTGACCCCCGATACCAGCACGCCGATGCGCACGCGGCTCGTCACCATGGCCAGCCCCGTCAGGAGCGTCCATCCCTCCAGATAGGGCCCGGAGGAGTCGAAGGCGGTGCCGAAGCCGGTGACGAAGTGGTCGGTCACCCACATGGAGTCGTACAGGGAGTTCCGGTCCAGTTCCACCCACAGGTCGCGCATCTGCTCCCAGGTGGCGTGGGCCTGGCTGGTCTGGACGCCGAACTGCATCGGTCACCTCCTGCAGGTCGCCAATGGGGCGGTCGCCTATAGCATATGCAACGGGCCATGACAGCGGCAAATGGCGCCTGCCTGAGCTATACTGATTGCTGCCGTGGCCGAGCCCGAGCTCACGCTGGAGGTCGCGCGTCGCATCGCCGAAGCGGTCCGGCGTGAGTTTCCCCGCGCCCGCGTCGACATAGACCTGGACACGCCCCGCGACGAGCACGAGGACGCCTACCTGTGGCTGGAGCCCGGCACCGCCGACGAGGAAGAGCTCCACGAGACCTGGGCCTACCTCATCAAGCTGGTGCAGGAAGCCTACGACGAAGAGGACGTCTACCTGGTGGCACGGGTGAGGGGCGCCGTCATCCTGCGCGATCGCCCGGCCGACAAGGAGTGAGCCAGCTCAGCGACCTTCCAGGGGAGCGATGACCTCCTGGGCGGCTAGGTCCAGTTGCCCCAGGGCCTCTTCCGGTGGGCAGACCAGCAGCAGCACGAACTTGGTGGCCCCTGCCTCCACGTAGCGTCGCAGCAGACGCAGGCAGTCCTCCGGCGGCCCGAAGGCGGTGTACTCTTCCAGGGTCAGGTCGGGCCGCGTAACCGTCAGCCGCCGGGCCGCTACCGCCAGCGCCTCGTCCCTGTCCGGGTGCAGGTAAACGGGCACGATGACGCCCACGTGGTCGCGCTCGAAGTCCCGCTCCGCCTCGTCCAGGTAGCGCCACAGCCGGGGCAGGGCCTCGGCCACCTCCCCCGGCGAGATGCGGCTGGCAAGCCAGCCGTCACCAAGGCGGGCGACGCGCCGCAGGGCGGCGTCGCTGGCGCCCCCGATCCACACGGGCGGGCTGGGCTGCTGTACCGGCCTCGGCCAGATACTCACCCCTTCCAGTCGGTAGTGCCGCCCGTAATAGGTGACCCGCTCCTGGGTCCACAGCAGGCGCATTATTTCGATCCCCTCGTCGGTGCGACGGGCCTTCTCGCGCGGGTCCACACCCATGGCCACCGCCTCGTACTGATCGTCCCGCCCCAGGCCCACGGCCGGCAGAAGGCGTCCGCCCGAGACCACGTCCAGAGTGGCCAGCTCCCGGGCCAGCAGCACGGGATGGCGCAGGCCCAGGGCCAGCACGCTTGGCCCGAACTTGATGCGACGGGTGCGGGCGGCCACCGCCGCCATCATCACTACCGGCTCGGGTATGGGTGCCTGGCCCACCAGTCGGTCGATGAACCAGAGGGAGTCGATCCCCAGCTCCTCCGCCCGGTCGATTACCTGCCAGAGCAGGCCCGGCCCCTCGCCCAGCGGCCAGACGGCGTAGGCGATGCCCGCACGCACGCTCACGACCGCACCTCCGCGCCCGCCGGGAACGGGTAAGGGAAGCGCCCGGCAAAGAGAGGGCCCCCCCGGGGCCACTCTTCCGGCGGCAGCTCGTAGAACACCTCGATCTCGTTGCCGTCGGGGTCGAGGAAGTAGACCCCTACCGAGATGCCGTGGTCGCCGATGCCCACCACTGGCACGCCCATCGCCTGCAGGCGGGCATAGAAACGCTCCAGCTCCTCCAGCGAGTCCACCTGGAAGGCGACATGGTACAGGCCCACGCGCTGCGGATCGGGGCCCGGCGCCTGAGGGCCCAGAGCCAGGAGCGCCACCTCGTGGGACACCCCCTCCCTGGCCGCGAGAAAGCTCATGCGCCGCCCCAGCCGGGCAGTGACCCGCATCCCCAGCACGTCGCGGTAGAAGCTCTCGGAGCGCTCCAGCTCCCGAACCCTCAGCACCACGTGCCCCAGGCCCTTTACTCCGGCCATGTCGCTCCCTCCTACACCCTGACGACCACGGTCAGGACCTCGCTCCGCTCCAGGCCCCTCACCTTCAGCGCCTGCACGTCCCGCACCTTGGCCGCATCGCCTTCCCTCATTTCCTGGCCATCGATGGAGACGCGGCCGCGCACCACGTAGAAGTAGGCGCCGTAGCCGTCCTCCAGCGGCAGCGACAGCTCCACGCCCGGCTCCACATCGGCGGCGTACACCTCGGCGTCCTGGCGGATGGGCAGCGCGTCGGGGTGGCGGTTGGAGACCAGGGGGAGGAAGCGGTTGAGGCGCTCTTCCGGCCGCACGTGCTTCTGCTCCACCGAAGGGGGCAAGCCCAGGACGGCCGGCCTGATCCAGATCTGGACGAAGGTCATGGGCGCGTCCGGCCGGTTGTTGATCTCGGAGTGCCACATGCCCCTGCCGATGGTGGTGTGCTGGACGTCCCCGGGCCGGAGCACGCCGTCGTTGCCCAGGTTGTCCTCGTGCCGGAACTCGCCTTCCACACAGTAAGTCACCACCTCGTTATCGCGGTGGGGATGCAGAGGCCAGACGGCGCCCGGCTGCAGGGTGTCGACGTTGAACACCCGCAGGGTGCCGAACCCCATGTTCTCCGGGTCGTAGTACTGGTCGAAGGAGAAGTGCCAGTAGCCCGTGAACCAGCCGCCCTCGGCGCGGAAGATCTCGCTACGACGCCGCACCTGTATCATGCCGCCCACCTTCCTGCCCCAGCTTACCACGGCCCAGGTAGCTTTTCCAAAGGAAGTGCCTGGCGCCTACAGCTTATCGGTCGCTAAAATGTGGCCAGGCCCATGCCAGAAGCCGAAGCGTATCCGAGCGCCGCCGCCGAAGCCCGCCCCTCTCCCGCCACGTTCGCGTCCCTGTCCCTGCCCCAGTTCAGGCTGCTGGTGGCCGGGACCGTCCTCAGCCAGCTCGCCGGCTGGATGGAAGAGGTGGCGCGCGGATGGCTGGTGTGGAGCCTGGGCCATTCGGCCCTCCAGCTACAGCTCCTGGCCTTCATCAGCGGGCTGAGCCGGTTGCTGGCGGCGCCGGCAGCAGGTTTCCTCACCGACCGCCTGGAGCGGCGCTTTCTGGCCGCCGCCACCCAGGCCATCGACGCCCTCTTCGCTGCCGGGGTGGGCCTGCTGGTGACCACAGGCACCGTGCAGCTCTGGCACCTGTACCTGCTCCATGCCTGCATGTCGGCCACCAATGCCGTGAACATCACCGTGCGGCAGGCCCTGGTGTACGACGTGGTAGGGCCGGAGTACCTCACCAATGCCGTCGGGTTGAACTCGGTGGCGAGCAACGTGGCCCGCATCGCGGCCCCCTCCCTGGGAGGCATCGTCATCGGCACGCTGGGCGTGGAGGCGGCCTTCTACTCCCAGGCCGCCCTGCTCCTGATAGCGGTGCCCATCACCATGGCCCTGCGGCTGGTGGTCTCGTCGCGGCCCCTGCGGGTGCCATTCTTGCGAGGGGTACTGGAGGGCGTCTCGTACTTGCGGTCGGACCCTGTGCTCATGCGCCTGATGGCCATGAACTACGTGCCCCACATCTTGATCTATCCTTATGTCACCCTGCTGCCCGAGTTCGCCGAGCGGGTGTTGAGGGCGGGGCCCCAGGGGTACGGCGTGCTCTTGACCGGCGTGGGTTTCGGTTCCATCCCCGGAGGGCTACTGGTGGCCAGCATGAGCGGGTGGAGCCGCAAGGGCGTGGCCATGACGCTCGCCGCTTGCCTGTACATGGGCATGGTGGCCGCCTTCAGCCAGTCGCAGACGTTCGTCGTCTCTTTCGCAGCGCTGGTGGCGGCGGGCGTGGGGTGGTCGATGATGGTGGGGCTCAACCAGGCGCTGGTCCAGCTCCACCTTCCCGAGGAGATGCGAGGCCGTGGCCTGGGGCTCTACAACCTGGGCCCCGGCCTGGGCCCGCTGGGCAACCTGGCCATGGGCGGCACCGCCGAGTGGCTAGGCGTGCAGACGGCAGTGGCCTGCTTCGCCGCCGCGGGCTTGTCCCTCAGCCTGTTCCTCGGGCTGGGGTCGCCGCGAATGCGCCGGTTGTGACGCTCAATCGCCGCCACCGCCCCGGCCGCGCTGACCGCCGCGGTCGTCGGTCGGCCGCTCAGACTGGAAGGAAGGGCCCGGGCCTGAGCCGCCCGCTCCCTCCACCTTCACTTCCCGTGCCAGCACCGAGTTGTCGCTCTGGAGCACCCCCTCCACCTTCACCACCACGCCTTCCCTGATTCGCCCATCCACCTCGGTGCTGCCAGTGATGTGGACGGTGCGGCCCGCAACCACGAAGCTGGCCTCCGTCACGGACTGGACACGCCCCCGCAGCTCGATGCGCACCTGGGGCGTGGCGGCGGGGGACGGAGCGGGCCCTGGCGCGGCCGCGCCTGGCTCCACCTGGACTTCGATCTCCCGGGCGACGACTGTGCCGTCGGACTGGAGGGTGCCTTCCACCTTGACGGCGACGCCGGCACTGAGACTGCCTTCCACCTCCGTGGCCGTCGTCACCAGCACGACGATACCGTTGACCACCACGCGGCCGTCGCCCACCTGCTGGACGGTGCCCACAAGCTCGATGTTATCGGCAGCGGAGATGGAGCCGGGGCCACCGTTGTCGGAGGTGCGCTCCTCGACCGTGTCGTCGGAGCGGCCCGGGCCGCTGTCAGAGCCGCCACGGCCGCGGTTGTCCAGCGCGGCGTCGCGCACCTCCTGGCCGTGTCCCGGGCCGCCGCCCGAGCGGGCGACCTCCGCCACTTCCTGTCCGTGGTTGTCCCGGGCCACCTCGGCCCTGTCGTTGCCGAGGGGGCCCAAGGGGCCCACAGCTACCGGCTGGGGCAGCCGGGCACCGGCGGCGAAAGCCCCGCCCAGGGCCAGCAGGCCCAGCACCACCGCCATCACCAGCACGGCCGCCATGCGTACGATGGGCAGTCCGGCAGCCCAACCCAGGCCCGCACCGGACTTGAGGGACTCCATCAGCCGCGCCCTTCCACTCTCCATTTCCTCCTCGTTGGGGAGCTCGCGGGAGAGGGAGGCGATATCGGCGGCCAGCCGTGCCAGCTCCTCCAGCTCGTGGGGAGAGAGATCGCCGACAGCGCTGGCGTCCCGCGCCAGCTCCAGGCGGATGTCGTCCCTACCGACCCCCTCCGTAGACATGGCCCCTATTCCTCCTTGCTCGTCCCGTCCCTTTCGCCCATGAGGCGCCGCAACTGCCGGAGCGCCCGGAACTGCAGCGCCCGCACCGCACCTGCTGGCTTGCCCATCACCTTGCCTGCCTCCTCAGCCGACAGCCCTACATAGAAGCGGAGCAAGAGGACGGCCTGCTGGTCATCGGTGAGGCGGGAGAGGGCCAGCAGAAGGTCGCCTCGCTCCGTCTGCGCCTCGCTGGTGTCCTCCGCCATCTGCTCGGCCACGGGGTCGAGAGGCACCGTGCGGCGCCGGTACTGGCGCCGTATGTGGTCCACGGTGCGGTCGTGGGCGAGGCGGAAAAGCCACCCAGCCAGCGAAAGCCTGCGCGGGTCGTAGCGCCCCACTTCCCGCAGCGCCCGCACGAAGGTCTCCGAGGCGATGTCCGCCGCTGCCTCACGGTCGCCCAGACGACGATAGGCGTAGCTGAACAGCCGTGGATACCAGGAGCGGTAGCAACGCTCCCACGCCTGGGGGTCGCCAGCCTTGAGACGGGCGGCCAGATGGGCGTCCTCGTTCACTGCCCTGGGCAGGACAAACCCGCGCACCACCATGCCTGGCCCGTGGCCCTCCACTGCTTACTCCGCCGGGACATGGCCCGACGTTACGCCCCCTGAGCGCGCTTCCACTGTCGCGCCCGGGACACCAGCTCACGAGCGCTGGCCAGCATGCGCTCGCTGGGGCGGGGGCCTCCCAGCATGGAGGCCAGCTCCGCCGCCTGCTCCGGCTCGGACAGGGCCTGCACCTGAGAGAAGGCCCTCCCCAGCACCACTTCCTTGGTAACCCGATAGTGGGCGTCGGCGTAGGCGGCGATCTGGGGCAGGTGGGTGACGCACAGCACTTGATGTCGCCTGCTCAGGGCCCAGAGCTTGCGCCCCACGACCTCGGCGCTGCGCCCCCCGATGCCCACGTCGATCTCGTCGAATACGAGGGTGGGGACAGGGTCGGCCGCAGCCAGGGCGCCCTTCAGGGCCAGCAGGAATCGGGACATTTCCCCTCCCGACGCTATCCGGGCCAGGGGGCGCGGGGGCTCGCCCGGGTTGGTGGCCACGAAAAAGGCGACCCGGTCTACGCCCGTCTCGTCGAAGGCCAGGCGCCGTCCGCCCGCCGGCAGCCCCTCGTCGTCCTCCTCCTGGGCCAGGGCCACCTGGAAGCCCACGTGGCCCAGCGCCAGGTCGGCGAGCTCCCGGGCCACGACCTCTTCCAGGCTCCGTGCCGCCTCATGCCGCGCCTCGGACAGAGCCAGGGCGAGCCGGGCTGCCTCCTCCTCGGCCTCGCGCAGTGCAGCCTCGAGCCGCTCACGCTCCTCCTCCGCAGAGACCAGACGGGAGAGGCGCTGGCGCGCCTGACGGGCATACTCCAGAACGCCCTCTACCGTATCGCCATACTTCCGCTTCAGGCGGGCGATGGCCTCCAGCCGCTCCTCCACCTGCTCCAGCCGGCGGGGGTCGTGCTCGACCTGAGCGGCATAGGCCCGCAGGGCACGGGCGGCGTCCTCCAGTTCCGCAGCAATGCTCTCCAGGGAAGAGAGAATATCGGCCAGCCGCCTGTCCAGGTTGGCTACGGCCCGCAGCGAGGACTGGGCCCGGCCCAGCATATCGAAGGCGGAGTAGCCTTCGGCCGCATAGAGGGAGTGGTAGGCCGACTGGGCCGCTTCCTGGAGCGCCTGGGCATGGGCCAGCCTCTCCCGCTCCTCCTTCAGCTCCTCCTCTTCGCCCGGGCGCAGGTCGGCGGCCTCTATCTCCTGTAGCTGGTACTCCAGCAGGTCGCGCTCTCGGGCGGCTTCTCGCTCGTCGCGGGCCAGGGACTCCAGTTCGCGCCGCAGCGAGCGCACTCGGGCCACGGCCCCTGCCACCTGGGCCCTCCTCTCCAGGAGGCCGCCGAAGGCGTCCACGAACTCCAGGTGGCGCCGCGTGTCCAGCAGCGAAAGGTGCTCGCTCTGGCCGTGGACGTCTACCAGCCGCCGCCCTATCTCCCGGAGGAGGGATAGGGGGACGGTGCGGCCGTTCACTCGCGCCAGGTTGCGTCCCGCCGAGGACACCTCGCGTATCACCACCAGCTCGTCCTCCACCTGCACGCCCGCCTCCTCTAGGCTGGCCTCCACCTGCCGCCGCACGTCCTCGGAGAGGATGAAGAGGCCTTCCACCTGCGCCGACTGGGCGCCTGTCCTCACCGTGTCGGCATCCAGACGCGAGCCGAGGAGGGCCCCGACGGCGTCGATGATCAGAGACTTGCCGGCACCCGTCTCGCCGGTAAGGACGTTGAGGCCGGGACAGACAGATACTCTAACCTCTTCTATGACCGCGAAGTTGCGCACCACCAGCTCGGCCAGCACGGCGCCATGTAAGTTAGCACCGGTAGCGCCCTGGTACAACCAGCCCGCTCTCAACTACCGGCGGGGCTATCGCTGGGCTGCAGCCGCTGGCCGCCCACCCTCGCGCGTTCGGGCTCGGGGGCCTTGAGCACCGCCAGGGTGGCCAGGACGGCGAGCAGGGCAGCCACCAGAATGGCGAGGCGATACGAGCCGGCAGCGTCGAAAAGGACGCCTCCCAGCCAGGGGCCGGCCAGAGAGCCCAGCCCCGCCCCCGTGTAGAACACGCCGATGGTGCCGCTGACATGGGCGGTGCCGAAGTAGTCCGCCATCAGGGTGGGGCTCAGGGCCACGAAGGCGCCATAGGCCGAGCCGAAGGCGATGCCCCAGGGCACCAGCGACCACAGCTCCACCAGCGGCGCCACCAGCCACAGGAACGTGAGCGCCGCTGTGACAGCCACCGTCAGCGCATACGAGCGCCGGCGGCCGAGGCGATCGCCCAGCGGCGAGAGCACCAGCCTGCCCACCATGCTGCCGATGCCGATGCTCACCAGCCCCAGCGATGCCTCGGCCAGCTCCATCCCCGCGTCCTGGGCGTACGCCACGATGTGGGCAATGCCCAGGAACATGGGAATGGTGGCCAGCACCATGGCCGCGTAGAGCCAGGCGAACTCCCGCGACCGAACCGCCTCCAGTACCGTCCGGTCGCGGCCAGCCGCAGCAGCGGGCCCGCCCAGGCCTGGCCGAGGGGCCTCCCCGTCCGGATGGAGGCCCAACTGGGAAGGCGAGCGGGCCATTGCCCACCCTGCCAGTGCCACCAGCACCCCGGCCGCCAGGGAAGTGACCAGGTACGCCGTCCGCCAGCCGTAGCTGGTGATGAGCAGGCTGCTCAAGGGCGGCCCCACCACCGTGCCCACGCCGATGCCGGCCACGGCTATCCCCGACGCCAGGGCCCGCCGCCGCACGAACCAGCGCTGGACAGTCGAGACGGCAGGCACGTAGGAGGCCGCCACACCACAGCCCACGAACAGGCTATACGTGAGGTAGACCTGCCAGATGGCCCGCGCCTGGCTCGCCAGGGCCAGCCCCACCAGGAACAGAGCGGCCGCCAGCCCGCACAGCGCCCGCGGCCCGAAGCGGTCAGTGAGAGGCCCGGTGATGGCCCCCAGCCCGAAGTACAGTAGACCGGTGAGAGAGAAGACCAGGGAGACAGAGCCCCGGTCCACGCCGAACTCGTCGCGCAGCGGCTCGAAGTATGTCCCGAAGGAGTAGGCGACGCCGAACCCCACCAGCATCACGGTGAAGGCCGCCGCCACTACGACCCAGCCGTAAAAGAAACGCCGGGGAGCGATGACCCTGGGCGCCCTCATCCTCTCTGCCAGTGGGCCGGATGCGTGACCTTTCTAGCACATCGTGCGCCGGCCCCGCAACGCCTCGCGTCCGGCGAGCACAGACGCATATCTGACCGAGGGTCCTGAGTCCGCGGTTGTATTCGCTGCGGCCGACTGCTATACTCGGCCCAGGCCGGCATGACCACTCCCACCGCTATCGACTACGAGGTCGTCATCGGGGTAGAGGTGCACGCTCACCTCCTCACCCGCAGCAAGATGTTTTGCTCCTGCCCCGCCGATTACTTCGGCGCTGCCCCCAACTCCCATGTCTGCCCCGTCTGCCTGGGCATGCCCGGCGTCCTGCCGGTCATCAACCGCCGGGCGGTGGAGCTCACCATCATGACTGGCCTGGCCCTGAACTGTCAGGTGCCGCCCCTGGCCCGGTTCGATCGCAAGAACTACCCCTACCCGGACCTGATGAAGGGCTATCAGATCTCCCAGTACGACCAGCCCCTCTGCAAGGACGGCTGGCTGGAGATCGAGGTAAATGGGCAGCGCAAGCGGGTGCGCATCAACCGCGTGCACCTGGAGGAGGACACGGCCCGCCTGGTGCACGTCACCACCCCCGAGGGCGAGTCCTACTCGCTGGTGGACGTCAACCGCTCGGGCATTCCTCTCATGGAGATCGTCTCCGAGCCGGACCTGCGCTCGGCCGAGGAGGCCAGGGCCTACCTCACCAAGCTGCGCCAGGTGCTGCGCTGGATCGGGGCCAGCCGGGCCAACATGGAAGAGGGCAATATGCGCTGCGAGGCCAACGTGAGCGTGCGGCCTCGTGGCTCCGAGGCCCTGGGCGCTAAGGTGGAGCTGAAGAACATCAACAGCTTCAAGCACGTTTACGAGGCCATCCGCTACGAGGTCCAGCGCCAGATAAGCGTGCTGCAGGCGGGCGGGCGCGTCGTGCAGGAGACTCGCGGCTGGCGGGAAGACCTGGGCCAGACCGTTCCCCAGCGCAGCAAGGAGTACGCCCACGACTACCGCTACTTCCCCGAGCCGGACCTTCCCCCTCTCGTCGTCTCGCCCGAATGGGTAGAGGAGATCCGCCGCCGCATGCCCGAGTTGCCCGACGCCCGCCGCCAGCGGCTCCAGGACTACTATGGCCTCTCCGAGTACGACGCCAGGCTCCTCACCGAGTCCCGCGCCAAGGCCGACCTCTTCGAAGGCGCCCTCTCTCACTTCCCCCCCGACTCCCGTCGCGCCCGCGCCAAGACCGCCGCCAACTGGGTCAACTCGGAGCTGGCCGGACTCCTCAACGCCCGCGACCTGGAATGGGAGGACTGCCCGCTGGGCCCGGCCGCCCTGGCCGAGCTGCTGGACCTCCTCGAGGAGGGCACCATCAATACCAGCACGGCCAAAGTCGTGCTGGAGGAGAGCCTGTCTTCGGGGTACAGCCCTAAGGCTATCGTCGAAGAGAAGGGGCTGGCCCAGATCGGTGCCCGGGAGGAGCTGGCCCAGATCGTCCAGGCGGTGCTGGAGGCCAATCCCAAGGCCGTAGCCGACTATCGCTCCGGCAAGGAGGGGGCTATCCAGTTCCTGGTGGGCCAGGTAATGCGCCAGACGCGGGGAAGGGCGAACCCGGAGGCAGTCCGGGAGCTTCTCAAGGAACATCTGTCCAGGGCGTAACACTTAACGCGTTCCTGAAACGTTATAAGTAAAAGGATGGGGCCGTTCCAGCGCTACGAGTTCATCAAGTGGCTCTATCCCGGCATGCGTATCAAGCGCTGGCTCCTGCTCCTCATGGGCGGGGTCACGCTGGCAGGCCTGGGCATCGCCTATTTCCTGCGCGAGGTATACGTCTCCTTCACCTTCCCCAGCGTCTTTTACTACATCACCCTCCAGTTCATACCGCAGTGGGGACGGGGAAGCATCTTCATGGGCCTGGCCGTGCTGTCGGTGACGGTGGCCATCTGGCAGCTCAACCGCTCCATCCTAAGTGCCCTGGTGCCTTACCAGAGCAACGGACACCGCAGCCTGGTGGACGTTATCTACAGCCACCGCATGCTACGCCGCGGCCCCAAGGTGGTGGCCATCGGCGGCGGCACTGGCCTCTCCACTCTGTTGCGGGGCCTGAAGGAATACACCAGCAACATCACCGCCATCGTCACCGTCGCCGATGACGGCGGCTCGTCGGGCCGCTTGCGCCGGGAGCTGGGCATCCTTCCCCCCGGGGACGTGCGCAACTGCATCGTCGCCCTGGCCGATGCCGAGCCGCTGGTGACCAGGCTCTTCCAGTACCGCTTCTCTCAGGGCTCGGGGCTGGCGGGCCATTCCTTCGGCAACCTCTTCATCGTGGCAATGACCGGCGTCGTGGGCAGCTTCGAGGAGGCCATCCGCCAGACATCGCGGGTGCTGGCCGTGCGGGGCCAGATCATCCCTTCTACCCCTGCCAACGTGACCCTGTGCGCGCGCACAGCCGACGCCAGCACCATCGAGGGTGAGTCGAGCATCAGCGAGGCGCAGTCCAGGGGAGGCATCCGCGAGGTCTTTCTACTGCCCACTGACCCTCCCGCCTCGCCCGAGGCGGTGCGGGCCATCCTGGAGGCCGACCTCATCGTCCTGGGGCCGGGCAGCCTGTACACCAGTGTCATACCCAACGTGCTGGTCAAGGGGATCCGCCGCGCCATCCTCGCTTCGCCCGCCCTCAAGGTCTACGTCTGCAATGTGGCCACGCAACCGGGAGAGACCGACGGCTACGGGGTAGCCGAGCACGTGCGCGCCATTGAGGCCCATGTGGGCCGGCCTTTCCTGGACGTTGTGCTGGTGAACTCCAACGCCGAAGGTCCCCTGCCGGCCTCGGCTCAGGAAGGCGAGCCCGTGCGCCTGAAAGGTGACCTGCCGCGCCACGTGAGCATCGTCACCGCCGATGTAGTGGACGAGGCCAACCGCTACCACCACGACCCCTACAAGCTCGCCCGCGCCATCATGCGCCTGTACGACGAGCGGGAGCAGGTACTGCAGCGGGCCGCCAGCAGGGAATCGGCCAGCGTGTCCTGACGGGTGGCGCTCGCCGCCCCGATGGCTTATCCTAAGGGGCGGCCATGGATGTGACCGACATCCTCAACCTGGGGATGATCCTCATCTCCCTCGCGCTCATCGGTGTTATTCTGTTGCAGGTTCGGGGCGAGGGGCTGCGGGCGTTCCAGGGCACGTCCCTCACGCGCACTCGCCGCGGGCTGGAGAAGGCCCTGTTCCAGTTGACCATCGCCCTGGCCTTTCTGTTCGTGCTGGTAGCCGCGCTGAACGTTACCGCCGCCCGCTAGGCCGCCATGGCCGCCAGCCCTCCCGGCAGCCGCTCTGGCCGGGGCCAGTGGCCCCTCTTGCTGGCCCTGTTGGGGGGCGTGGTCGCCTTCGTGGCCATCTGGGCCCTGAACCCCTTCGCCCGGGGGAACGGCCAGCCGGAGATGGTGCGTTATGTCGAGGCGGTGGTGGGTGTCCCCAGGGCGGTGAACCCCCTCCTCTCTTCGCTCAACGAGGCCGACCGCGACCTGACCGCCCTGGTCTTCTCCGGCCTCACCCGTCTGGGCAGCAACGGCGATGTGCTCCCCGACCTGGCCCAGAGCTGGGAGATTTCGCCCGACGGCCTGACCTATATCTTCCACCTCCGGCCCGGGGTGCTGTGGCACGACGGCAACCCCTTCACCTCTCGCGACGTACTCTTCACCTATTCGCTCCTGGCCGACCCCCAGTTCCCGGGCGAGCCATCTCTCACCGAGTTCTGGTCCCAGGTTAAGTGCGAGGCCCCGGACGAGCTGACGGTGCGCTGTCAGTTGCCAGAGCCATTCGCCCCCTTCCTCGCCTATGCCAGCATCGGCATCCTGCCCAGCCACATGCTCCAGGGGACGCGGGCCGCCGAGCTATCGGGGCTGCCCTTCAATAACTCGCCCATAGGCACCGGGCCTTTCCGCCTCTTGCAGGTGGACAGCCGCCGGGCCCTGCTGGCCCGCAATCCCAACTATCACCTGGGGCCGCCCCACATCGACCAGGTGGAGCTGCGCTTCTTCCCCGACCTGCACGGCGCTCTCACGGCCCTCCACCGCGGCGAGGTTCAGGGAATACTGCTTGGCCCCCTGACCCCGCAGGAGGACCTCCAGTCGGTGGCCACGGATGGTCAGTTCAAGCTGCTGAACGCTCCCCGCACCACCTACACAGCCATCTTCTTCAATCTGGACTCCCCTACCCTCAGCGATGTGAAGGTGCGCCAGGCCATCTCCCTGCTGATAGACCGAAAGGTCATCACCGACGACCTGCTGGGCGGTCGGGCCGTCCCGGCCGACACGCCCATCCCGCCGCGCACATGGGCCTCGGGCCTGGAGACCAGGACCCCGCAGGCCGACCCGCGCCGCGCCCAGGAGCTGTTACAGCAGGCAGGCTTCCAGCGCGGCGCCGATGGCCTGTGGCGGCGCAACGACCGCCCGCTGGTCCTGCCGCTCCTTACCTACGACGACCCCATGCACATGGCCGTGGCCCGGGAGGTGGCCCGCCAGCTCGGCAACCAGGGGGTGATGGTGGAGCTGCAGTTCGTCAGTCCCCAGAGCATGCTCCAGGACTATCTGGCGCCGCGACGCTTCGAGATGGCCCTTTTCTCCTTCGACCCTGGCCCTGACCCCGACCCGTACCCGGTCTGGCACAGCAGCCAGCGCCCGCCCGAGGGGCGCAACTTCTCCAACTATCTCGACCCAGAGGTCGACCGGGTGCTGCAGGACGCCCGTCGCACCGCCGACCGCTCCCAGCGCCAGACCCTGTACGCCCGCTTCCAGGAGCTGTTCAGGCAGGACGTGCCGGCCGTGGTCCTGTTCTACCCGCAGTACACCTATGCCGTGGACGAGCGGGTCAAGGGCGTGGACCTGGGGGCCCTGTTCGATCCCGCCTCCCGCTTCGCCTTCGTGTGGCAATGGGAGATGGACCCCAAGGGGCCGCCCTCCCTGAAGCGGCGCCCCGGCGATGCCTCCTAGGCCCATCGTCACCCTGCTGACCGACTTCGGCCTGGCCGACCCCTACGTGGCGGCCATGAAGGGAGTGCTCCTCTCCCTCAACCCCGACGCGATAGTGGTGGACATCGGCCACGAGGTGCGCCCCCAGCGCGTGGAGCAGGGCGCCTTCATCCTCGAGCAGGTCATCGGCTACTTCCCGCCCTGGACGGTGCACGTGGCGGTGGTGGACCCGGGCGTGGGCACGGAGCGAAGGGCCCTAGCCCTGCAAACGCCTCGGGCCTTCTTCGTGGGGCCGGACAACGGCCTGCTCTCCCCAGCCCTGCCGGCCAGGCTGCGGTCACGGGCTGCCGACGGGCCGTGCCCGGTACCGCTGCCGCCAGAGTATCGGGCGGTGTCCATCGAGAACCAGCGCTACTTCCGCCATCCCGTCAGTTCCACCTTCCACGGCCGCGATATATTCGCGCCCGCGGCCGCCTACCTGTCTCTTGGGACATGCATCGACGCCCTGGGGCCGCCGGTGGACTCGGTGCTGGCGCTGCCGCCCTTCCGCGCCCGCCGCCTACCCGATGGCACCCTCGTGGGGCGTATCGTCCACATAGACAGGTTCGGCAACCTCATCACCAGCATTCACCGCGAAGACCTGCCCGGGCCGCGGCTGGCACTCGAGGTCGGCGGCCGGCAGGTGGCCGGCCTCGTCCGAACCTATGCCGAGGCCGAGGGCCTGTGCGCCCTCATCGGCAGCGCCGGGCACCTGGAGATCGCCCTGCCCATGGGATCCGCCGCCCGCGTCCTGGACGTCGACATCGGCGCCGAGGTGCTGGCCCGCCCGCTATAATGCAGCTCGTGGACAGAGGCCGCGACCGGTTGGACCAGGACGAGGGTGACCTACTGAACGCCGGCGGCGACCGGGAGCGGGAATTCGTCGACCGGGCATCCTCCTGATGACAGCTCCGCTCGCCTCGCCCCGCCTGGGACCGCATGTCTACTCCGGGGCAGAGTACCGCGCCCTGCGGGGGACCATCGCGGCCCTGACCGAAGGCTGCCCAGCGCTCTGGGGCAACGAGGGCTAGGGCGCGAGACGAGCTGGCCATGGCCATCGTCTTCATGGGCACGCCCCACTTCGCCCTGCCCTCGCTGCGCGCCCTGGCGGAGGCGGGCTACGACATAGCGGCGGTCTACACCCGCCCCGACCGCCCGGCCGGTCGCGGCCTGCGTCCACAGCCGCCGCCGGTGAAGCTCCTCGCCCAGGAACTGGGCCTGCCGGTGCGCCAGCCCGACAGCCTGCGCCGGCCCGAGGCCATCGAAGAGCTGCAGGCTCTCGCGCCCGAGGTCATCGTCGTCTGCGCCTACGGCCAAATACTGCGCCGCCCTGTGCTGGAGCTGCCGCCGAAGGGCGTCCTCAACGTTCACCCCTCGCTGTTGCCGAGACACCGCGGCCCGTCGCCCATCGCCGCCGCCATTCTGGCCGGCGATCCGGAGACAGGAGTTACCGTCATGCTCATGGACGAGGGGATGGACACCGGCCCCATCCTTTCTCAGCGCTCCTTGCCCATCTCACCTTTCGATACCGCGGGCACACTTGGCGAAAGGCTCTCCCGCCTGGCCGCGGAGCTGCTTCTGGAGACCCTGCCTCGCTGGCTCCGGGGCGAGATAGCGCCCCAGCCGCAGGACGAGTCCCGGGCCACGGTGACGCGCCTGCTGCGCAAGGAGGACGGCGCTATCGACTGGCATCTGTCGGCCGAGGAGCTCTGGCGACGCGTGCGCGCCTTCAACCCCTGGCCCGGCGCCTACACCTACCTGGACGGCGAGCAGTTGCACATCTGGGAGGCCTGGCCCCTGCCCTTCGACAGCGGCTTTCCGCTCGGGACGGTGGTGGCCCTGTCGGCGGAACAAGCATCCTCGGTGCCAGCGGAGGCGGGGCGGGCCGCCTTCGCCGTGCAGACGGGGGCGGGCCTGCTGGCCGTGCTCCGGGTCCAGAGGGCGGGGCGACGCCCCCTGCCCTCAGAAGAGTTCCTGCGGGGCATGCCCAGAATCATCGGGCGGCGCCTCTCGACGCCGCCCGAAGCATAGTCACCGGCGCACAGCCTCGGGTTACTACTCTTCTTCCTCCTCTTCCTCTTCCTCCTCACGGCGGACCCGTGCCACCTCTACTTCGGCGGGGGCTGCCTCTTCCTCCGCCGCCTCCTCCTCGGTAACGGCTTCCACGGCGGCGCGGGCCACCACCATCTCCGGGTCGGTCAGGATGGTGACCCCGGGCGGAGGCTGGAGGTCGGACACGTGGATCAGTGAGTCCGGGGCGTCCAGGCGCGATATGTCCACCTCGATGAACGGCGGCAGGGCCGTGGGCAGGCCCTCCACCAGCACCACGTCCAGCAACTGCAGGACCATGGCCCCGTACCGGTCCACGGCAGGCGCCTCGCCCACCAGGTGCAGCGGCACTTCCAGGCGCACCTTCTCGGTGAGGGACACTTGCTGGAAATCCACGTGCAGCAACTCGTCTGTGATGGGGTCTTTCTGCACATGGCGGATGAAGCAGGGGCGTTCCTCCTCACCGTCCACCTGCAAGTAGACTATCTCATGGCGGCCGGCGTGCCGCAGCAGGTGCCACAGGTCGTGGGCAGGCACCTGGATGGCCAGCGACTGGATGCCCTTGCCGTATATGTTGGCCGGGGTCAGCCCCTGCCTGCGCAGGCGCTTCACCGCCTTGCCCAGCACCTGCCGCCGGCTGGCCTTCAGCTCCACGCGCTCTCTCGCCTGCACCATAGCCTCGCCTCCCGAGGGGGAAGCATAGGGCCCGCGCGCCCTTGGGTCAACGCCGCCCTTGCCGGGCCAATGCCGCCTGGCGAAAATGGTCTCGGGATGGGCATCGAGCAGGTGGGCAAGTGGCTCATCGTGGCCGGCATCGGCCTGGCGCTGCTGGGGGGCCTGATTCTGCTGGCGTCGCGGGTGCCCTTCCTGGGCCGGCTGCCCGGCGATATCCTGGTGCAGAAGGATAACTTCACCTTCTACTTCCCCCTGGTCACCTCCATCCTTCTCAGCATCCTCCTTACCATCGTCTTGAACGTCGTGCTCCGTTTCTGGCGCTGACTTGACCCGCCTCCTCCGCCTGTGCTCATATAGCGTTGCTTCGGCGGAGGAGGCGACGTGCAGGAGAAGCTGGAGCGGCTGCGTAACGCCCTGCGGGAGATGGGCTCGGTGGTAGTGGCATACTCGGGCGGGGTAGACAGCGCCTTCCTGGCGGCCGTGGCCACGGAAGTGCTGGGCCAGCAGGCGCTTTGCGTCACCGCCCGGTCGCCGGCGGTGCCCGCTTCGGAGCTGGCACAGGCGACCGATGTGGCCAGAAAGCTGGGGTTACGCCACGAGGTCATCGACACGCGGGAGATGGAGCGCCCCGGCTACGTCCAGAACTCTCCCGCTCGCTGCTTCCACTGCAAGGACGAGCTGTACTCGGCCCTCAGCGCCATCGCCCGCGAGCGAGGCTTTCGCTGGGTGGCCGACGGCACCAATGCTGACGACGTGGCCGATTTCCGCCCCGGCATGGCCGCCGCCCGGCAGCACGGCGTGCGCAGTCCCCTCCTGGAGGCGGGCCTCGGCAAGGCCGAGATCCGCGAGCTGTCGAGACAGATGGGGCTGCCTACCTGGGACAAGCCTGCCAGCCCCTGCCTGGCCTCCCGTATCCCCTACGGCACGCCGGTGAGCATCGACGCCCTGGAGCGCATCGAGCGGGCCGAGGAGTTTCTGCGTTCTCTGGGGCTACGGGTGCTGCGGGTACGACACCACGGCTCCATCGCCCGTATCGAGACCGACGAGCAAGGCATGGAGACGGTCATGGCCTGCCGCGCCCGGATCGTGGCGGAGCTTCGCTCCCTGGGCTACGTGCACGTGGCGCTGGACCTGGCCGGCTACCGGCAGGGCTCCCTCAACGCCACCCTGAGCGGTTCAGAGGCGGGTCAGCACACGCCGTCCAGCGGCTCGTAGCGGTCGCCGAGGCGGCGGGCAGGCGCAAAGCGTCCCTGGCGCAGCTCCCGGAGCAGGTCGTCCAGCCCGCGGATGTCCGCTTCGAAGATGGTAGCGTAGCGGCCCACCTCCATGGGCGCGTGGGCATCGCTGGAGCCGACGACAGGCAAGCCCAGATGCCGGGCCACCCGCAGGGCCAGGTCGTTCTCCCTGTCCACGCAACCACCGTTGAGCACTTCGACGGCGTCCACCAGGCCGAACACGGGGTGCTTGGCCAGTTCCTCGATGGGCAGTTCGCCGGCATTGGCCACCCTGCCGAAGAGCAGGCTGGAGGGGCCCGGAAAGTAGCGGAAGGGGTGGGCCAGGATGAGAACAGCACCCTCGGCGTCGGCGGCCCGACGCAGGTCTTCTGCCGTGCGGACGCCTGTCACCGGCCCCAGGCCCAGCGCGATGATGTGGCCCATGTCTGTGGACCACTCGCGGGCGGGCAGGGCGAGGATGCCCGTCTCCTCGTAGAATTGCTCTGCCCGCTCCCGCGGCCAGGGGGTCACATGTTCGGTGATGGCCAGGGCGGTAAGGCCAGCCCTCTGGGCAGCGTCGCCCAGCCGCTGGGGGGTGATCATGGAGTCGTAGGAGCCGATGGTGGTATGGATGTGCAGGTCGATGATGGTAGCCATGCCCTGGCCTCTCTGCTCGTTTCTTCATCTCAACGTTAACGTGAGCCGGCGCTGAGGGGAAGCGTCCGCGGGGATGGCTGTATGTCGGCGGAAGCGACCGGCGCCGGCTCGACCGCCGGCGCCGGTCAGCGAAGGCACTCTCGCACGGTTACCGACGCGGGGGACTTACCCTGGCCACGCCGACCATGGCCTCCCGCGTCACCAGCTTGGCCAGCTCCCCCTCCGACATGCCCTCCGTCCCCTCCGGCCGCTCCGGCAACACGAAGTACCGCACCTCCGAGCTGCTGTCCCACACCCGCACCTCCACCGACTCCGGCACCTCCAGCCCGAAGTCCTCCTTCAGCACCTTCCGCGGCTCGATGACCATCCGCGAGCGATACTAGGGCGACTTGTACCACTCCGGCGGCAGGCCCAGGACGGCCCACGGGTAGCACGAGCAGAGGGTGCAGACCACCACGTTGTGCACCTGGGGGGTGTTCTCCAGGCACTGCAGGTGCTCCCCTCGCAGCCCCTTGATGCCCAGCTCGGCGCAGGCGGCGGTAGCGTCCTCCAGCAGGCGGCGCTTGAACTCGGGGTCCACCCAGGCGCGGGCCACCACTCGGGCACCCAGGAACGGCCCGATGTCCCGTTCGTAGGCCTCGATGACCCTTTCGATGGCGTCGCGGCTGACGATTCCCTTCTCGATGAGCAGCGAGGCCAGGGCCTTGGCCCGGGCCTCCAGCACCTCCTCGGGCACCGGATACAGCCCCTCCACGGGAAGCGGACTCTTGCCGGGCTGGGCCATCGTCATCTCCCCCCTTTCGTTCAGCCCTCGTCGGCGGGCTCGAGATACGATTCCCAGGCATCGAAGTAGACCGCCTGCCCCGGTTCCGCCGAATCGCCCCAGAGCTCCCGCGCCTCGAAGCGGACGGCGTAGAGCCACTGGGGGTCCTCGCCCCGCCCTATGGCATTGCTGTCCGGGAACACGTGAGCGCCGTACACGCGGGCGATAACGCCGCGCTTGCCACGCACGTATCGGGCCAGGCGTGTGTGGCCAGTGGGATGTACGTTTCTCGCCCTGACACGGTCGCCCACATTGAACCGTGGCCCGACTTCCACGGGGCGGCTGGCCGGGATACCTGTCGCGATGGACCGCAACAGCCGCTCGGCCAGCTCCGGGTCGCGCCTGTCCGGCAGGTCGGCGTCCGGCGATTCCAGAAAGGACTGTGCCCTCGTCTCCACAGCCTCGGGGGCCAACACGCCCTTCTCGGCCAGGAGCAGCTCCAGCGCATACAGCATCCGCTCGTAGTAGCGGGCGGCCAGGGAGTGGACGGGCGGCATGCGCTCCCGTGCGAAGCGGAACTCGTCGATGTTGAACAGGCGCTGGCCCAGGGCGCCGAAGACCAGGGCGAAGGTCAGACGTTCCCACTCGGCATGGAACACGGGCTCGTGGGGGTCTATCGGCACCTTCCCCAGCCCGTGCATGCCGCCCAGGTCGTGAACGCCGTTCATGTCACCTGCGTTTCCCTGCCATGGCGGCGCGGGGCCGGCCGGGCCGCTCGTGCGGGTGGGCGCCGGCCGGCCCCGTGGCCACGGCCCCTAAGAGCTGACCTTGAACGGTTCTAGCAGCCAGTCGCTGCCCGGGGCAGCGGTGGAGATCCAGTACATCTCCCGCACGTAGTCCTGGTGCATGTGGTAAAGGGCCGGCACCACCAGGGGGATGTTGTACATGCGCTCGGCCATGATGTCCACCACCTGGCGGATCAGCTCCCGCCGCCGGTTCAGGTCCAGCTCCCTTTTCTGCCGCTCGATGGCGTTGAGCAGCTCCGTGTCCTGCTGCAGGAACGGTGCCAGCCCGGGCGATATGAGCCGGGGGCTGTTGGGCAGCCAGAACTGGGTCAGGTGCTCGTTGGGGTCGGAGCCCACCAGGTTGTTGCCGTGGAACATGCCGCTGGGCCAGCGCCCCGCCACCACCCCCAGCGAGTAGTACTCGGCGAAGGGCAGCTCCTTGATATTGGTCTCGATGCCCACCGCTCGCAGTTGCTGCTGGATGAGCTGCGCGTTCTCCAGCTGCTCCGGCCAGTAGATGCGGCCCGAGTACATGTCGTAGGGGCCGAGCCGCTCGTGGCCGGCGGCGCGCAACAGCGCCCGAGCCTCCTGCGGGTTGAACTGGTAATAACGAGCGCTGGGGAACTCGTTCTTACGCGGGTCGAAGTGGAAGGTGGGAATGTAGCCGTGGGGCAGGGACCACTCACCCTCCACGTGCACTTTGTTCAGGTCGTCCCGGTTTATGGCCATGGAGATGGCCTGTCGCACCCGCTTGTCCTGGAAGACGGGGTCGCGCAGGTCCAGCCCGAGCCAGAAGTTGGCGCTCAGATAGTACCGCACGAAGTTGGCGTTGGGCAGGTCGCCCTTCAGGGAGGAAAGGTCTCGCGGGCTGACCACGTTGGCCAGCCAGCCCGTGGAGTCTATTTGCTTGGTCCTCACCATGGAGATGGTGGTGGGGGTATCCGGCACGATCCTGATGGTCACCCCGCTGAGCCTGGGGAAGCCCTCCAGGAAGAAGTCCGGGTTGTACTCGAACCTCTCCTCGGAGCCCACGGTGTACCCCTTGAAGATGTACGGACCGGCACTCCACATGTCCTTCTCCAGCTGGCCGGTGCCGAACAGCTCGTAGGGCATGATGTACATGGTGCCGTGGTTGGCCAGGTGGGCCAGGAGCGGCCCCAGGGGCCGCTTCATGATGAAGCGGGCCGTGTCAGGGGCCACCGCCTCTACCCTGTCCACGTCCTCGAACAGCAGCCGAGCGGGGTGTTCGGTACTGAAGCGCTGCCAGTTCTTTACGATGTCCTCCGCGGTCAGGGGGCGGCCGTTGAGGGGCGGCTTGTTCTCCCACTTGGCGGGGCGGAGCTTGAAGATGTAGGTGGTGGCGTCGGGCTGCTCGGGCATGGCCGCCGCCAGATAAGGGACCACCGGATAGTCCAGCGGGCCTACGTTGGGGCCGTTGCCCCACTTGACCAGCCGCGGGTAGACCATGGACATGGGCATGTGGGTGCGGTAGCCCCAGGTCTTGGTGCTGTCGAAGCTGGGCGGGTCGCCGTTGTCGTTGATGACCAGCACCCCGCCCTGACCGCGCCCTGGCGCTGCCGCGGGCGGCGGCGTGGCCTGGGGCGCAGCCGCCTCTTCGCGGCAGGCCGCCGCCAGGGTGACAGCGCCGGCCCCCATCGCCGCGTACTTCAGGAAGCGCCGCCTGCCCATGCGCCTGTGGAATAGCTGCCAACGGCTCATTGCCTGTCACCTCCCTGCAAATGGTGGCCGTGTGCGGGCCTTGCGTAGCCAGAGCCCTGGCCCTGGGCCGGATGGCCCATCGGGCGTCCGGTGCGCACGGGGAGGGCCGCGGTGAGTGACCGTTCCCGCTCCCTGGTCCTCGTCCGGGCGGCATGCGCCGGGCGGGCCAGCGCAGCGTGTGCGTGCGTCCATGGCCGGCACTCCCTGGCCTCGACCGCCTCATTCGAACGTGACGGCGGTCTCTCAGGCCTTGGCAGCTTAGTAGCATAGTCGCGTCGATCTGTCAATAATCGGAGGCTAAGTTTAATAAAAATGAATGATAGGTAGGATGTAGTCATAAGGGCCGTGCGTGCATAGCCGTGCGGGGAACGCTACCCATAAACGGATTTATCATCGAATCCCAGGCTCGAGTTCTTGACTTCAATGGGACTACCGCCTAGACTTCTGGCAGATATCGGCGAGGATCGGGGGGACATCATGGTCAAGCCCATCATCCAGATCTACCCGGTGATACCGGCCTCCGACGAGGAGCGCCAGCGGCTCCGCCCCATCGGCCGCAACCGCCAGCTCTACCACCAGGTCCTCAAGGACTGGCGCCTGCTCGCCCAGGCCGCCGACGACCTCGGCTTCTGGGGCCTCTCCTCCATCGAGCACCACTTCCACTCCGAAGGCTTCGAGGTCGGCCCCAACCCAGGCATCATCGACGCCTGGCTCGCCGCCCACACCAGGCGCGCACGCCTCGGCCAGCTCGGCTACGTCATGACCACCCAAAACCCCCTCCGCGTGGCCGAAGAAACCGCCATCCTCGACCACATCCTCGAGGGCCGCTTCTTCGTCGGCTTCGCCCGCGGCTACCAGGCCCGCTGGACCAACATCATGGGCCAGGCCTACAACACCAGGGCCACCCTCTCCACCGGCGACGAGGCCGACCAGCTCAACCGCCGCATCTTCGAGGAGATGGTCGACATCGTCCTCAAGGCCTGGACCCAGGACGCCCTCGACTACAACGGCCACTTCTTCCAGATACCCTACCCCTACCACTCCGGCATCACCGACTACCCTGCCTACCCAGCCGCCCTCAAGTACGGCGCCCCAGGCGAAATCGGCCCCAACAACGAGGTGCGCCGCATCTCCGTCGTCCCCGCTCCCTACCAGCAGCCCCACCCGCCCGTCTTCGTCTCCACCATCGGCAGC